>Ga0306920_100011690_pt1 | contig 11880 bp, 10 predicted proteins | sample flu12Cox44000170_FD_204666 | JGI IMG/M metagenome (GOLD analysis project Ga0306920, IMG submission 204666) | Lab enrichment of tropical soil microbial communities from Luquillo Experimental Forest, Puerto Rico - flux4day.12C.oxic.44.000.170 (v2)... | ecosystem: Environmental > Terrestrial >...
CGGAGCATGAATCGAAAGGATATCGAATGCTCGTTCCTGTCTTACTTGAATTCAGCTAGGAGCAAATCGTGAAGACGCCTCGCGTCGGTTTCATCGTCATTGGGCTGGCTGTGGTCGCCGCCGGCTGGCCAGCACACTCTCAAATCAGAGACAATCATCCCCCAGAGCCTAGCCACACCCCAAAACTGGTCATCACGTGCGTGATTACGGGCAACGTGAAACGTCTTGTTGAGTTCTACGAACCCATCTTAGTGCTTAAAGCCACGTGGACTGGCGAGGACTATGCCGAGTTTTCCACGGGGGAAGGTGTGCTGGCGATTTTTTCCGCGGACGCCCAGGAAAAGTACATTCCTGGCTCGGCGAAAGCTGCGAAGAACGAAAGCGTAGTTCTGCAATTCAGGGTTGCCGACGTCGATCAAGAGTACCGCAGGCTTCAGAGCCTGGTTACGACTTGGGTCAAGCTACCTACGACACAGCCATGGGGAACCCGCTCGATTTACTTTCGTGACCCGGATGGAAATCTTGTCGATTTTTACGTGCCAGCCAAGGCTCGGTAAACGGCATGCCGTTCGCATCAAGTCATTACACCCCAATACCGATAGCTGCTGATTAGGTCTTTGAAATCTCTTCTGGGAAGCGTAGCGATCGCCAACGACCGAGCAGGCTAGTGACCACCCTCGGACTGGAAGCTAGGTGTAATCGTCCTGCCGCAAACCGTGCTGCCGTACATGCTCCATGATCCGCTCCCCGGCAAGGGTTGTAAAGAGTCTCAAGACCGGTTGCGGGTGACACAGGAATGTTACACGAGCGGTTCCACCGTTGGGTTGGGGAGGAGGAATCGATGCTCACTTCTTCTTCGGTTGCACCAGCGCTTCGACTCTTTTGCGCAGGTCGTCAAAGTACCAGGCGGGGGCGTATGCTTCCAGGAGGTCGCGCATCTCCAGGAACGTGTCATATAAATTCTCGTCCTGTTGAGGCCCACGGTCGGTTAGGTCCCACGCAGCAAATCGGCTCACATCGAATCGGGAGCGGCTAGTGATCATAACGGTCTGCCTCTCAACCACTGTTTTGCATCCGTTGGCGGCCTTGGCTTCAAACGAACAAGACGAATCTCGTGGGCAGCAATCTAGCGACGCAGATCGCAGGTCACCAACTTCCGGTCAAGAAATCCGAGCCACGCAGCCAGGGACTCTGGCCGATACCCCCTCTGCGTGACCCGATTGCGCCACTTCGTCTGTCGATTCCTAATGCAATCGTACGTCCAACCTTTGCATCTAAAAACAAAGCACTTACACATCGGGTAACATGACACCAACCGGTAACAATGTTTACTGAGGCTGCAAATTTTTCCCGCAATGCAGTTGGGCATGCGGTCTGGGTACCCCTCAGCTTCCGCAGGTCCGGAATCGAACTGGAGCCCGCGTATAGGCGTGCCGAGCGGATCAAGGTGAGCGTTACGGTGGGGAACCGATGAGATGAAGGGGCGTATATCGCCCCCACCTTCCAGATGGTTATCGGGGAAGGGGTGCAAAACGTGATCCGGGCCGAACCCTTTTGAATCGTGGACCGGTGCGCGCTATCTCACGGGGAAGCAATCGAGGTCGTTGGCAAAATCCACCGGGCCCGAGTATCGTTTTTTGATTTCAGATAGTCTGATCTTCCTTACCCAAAGTTCGCACCATGCGATGGGACAAAACCAGGTGCTTGATATGGGCTTCCCCGGCAATTTGCCCAATCACCGACGGAGGCATGTGCAGGTTCCTCGCAACTCCCACAGCACCTTCAGGCCCCGCATTATGGGCCACGAACAAATCTGCGTTCGCCGCCAAGCGCGGAAGACCTTCACCCTCACCATTCGTATCTCCAATAAATGCGATCGCTTTGCCGCCGACTTCTACCCGCCATGCCAAGGCCGGAACGCCTCCATGGACGACGTGCACCGAATACACGGCAAGATCGCCGCTACGAAATGCAGCTACGGGCTTGGGGGTCCCCTCGACGTTGTGCGGCTGCATTTGGTAACTGCCTCCCTTTCCCGGTACCAGCAGCTCACTGAGGTAGCGATAGGAGCCGTGCTTGTCTCCAAAGAAATCGGACACAAACTCGGTCGTAGAGGGCATGAAGTCATTTCCCATCGGGCCGCAGATGGGCAGGGGACGTTTGCGATCTTCAAACCAGGACGACTTGATCAGCGCCGAAAAATCGGCGCTATGGTCGACGTGAAAGTGAGTGAACAAAATCACATCAGGGTCCGACATTTGCGCCCCGCTCTCTCCGAATCGAAGAGCACTTCCTCCCCCCGCATCGACGATTACTCGCGCTCGCCCGTCTTCCCACACGAGATAGCTGCTCGAGGCTCGCTTGTCTTGCAGCTCTGGCCTTCCGGAACCAAGCACTTGCACCGCGACACCCTGCGTGCCGCAGGGCTGGGCCTCGGTTGATCGCAGGAATGCGCAACTCAGCAAAAAGATGACAATGAGGCGGAAAGAGCGCGCGGAGGCTGGAAACTTCCTGGAAATTCGTCGCAGAGCCACTTTCACGTTACTCCTACTGGCGACATTCCTTCCACGGAGGATGGTTGCAGCAGAACCAACCTAACTAGGCCTCGATTCCGCCGCAATCAACACACTTCGTCAATCACTTCTTGCCTCGGATCGCGCTCGCAGCAAAGTGCCGCAGAGGCCACTTACACTGAGTTTCATTAACTGCCGATAAAAGGCAATATCGCAACCGGTCACCTGCCACATGCCCCTTCCCACAACAGCCCGAGGTGCGCCGTTGCGGAGGACGGCGGGTCACTTTCGGAGGTTGAACCGGCTATTGGTTTCCTAGAATGCGGGCTTTTGCAGTGAATTTGTGACAGTTGTAAAATTTTATGACGTTCTGAAAACAAATCACGGTCTTGTCCAAGTGACTAACGTCATTGTCGCGTGTGCATACGTTGGTTTCCGACGACTTTGGCAGAAGAGAAATTCCCGCGTCAGCAAGGCTGACCTCGGCGTAATCGATGGTCGTATCGTCGGTTGCGATGTTATATTTCGACGCCAGATGAACGGGTTCGATTCTTAGACGTCGCAGCTTTTCCGTCTTTGGCTCTATCCACAATTCTCCGCGCAACTCAGGCTTCACATTCCAGTTGTTACCATAAATCGTCCAGAATGTGTTCTTATCTGCGGGCAAGTGAAACTCATAGACCCGGGCCGAATGGGAGCGAAGTGTGGTTTCCTTACGAAGCTTGAATTCAGCGACGATTGGAGGGGTAAACAAGCTGACCAGGTCGCCGCCGAATTCGCCGGTCGTCAGCAGACCAGGTCGGCTCTCGTCCTCAGCACCATACCCTGGTGCTGGTTTGCCATTAATGATCACATTCGAGTAGTGCTCCTTGCCGCTCACGTAGGTGACTAGCGCCTGCGTCACTCGGCCATTATTGCTGACAATCTTCTGTTCACATGTGAAGTCCGGAAGGTTGTGGCGGAATGTCAGTGCGAACGCACACAGATCCGCGAGTGGACCCATTTCGGGGTCGGCGGCAGAAAGCGCGGTACATGGCGAAGCTGGACGCGGCTGTGATGACGCGCTCATCGGCGGCTTGATTCGTGACGACGTCAGCCGATTGCTGGGCTGCAGCCAACATTGACAACCCACACACCATCAGCAGGGTGGCCGATACCTTCACGGTTGGATGATAAACGGTGGATTCGAGGCTGGGCGTGTCTGTTTCGCCAGGGCGGACTGCATCGTGTCCTCACGGGGATGTACCAACAGTTGACCGGGCGAGCTCTCGACCTCCCGATTGCCGGTCCTACGTCGAGCATGGAGGTCACTCTGGCAACTTCGGGACGCGGGCTTTTCTCCTTGACAGCTTAGGAGAGACGGCGCTAGACTCCTAACCATTTTAGGAGGGCGCGTGACGGACCAAGCTCAACTGCTTCCTGGCACCCTCGATCTCCTTATTCTCAGGGCGGTGTCGCTCGGCCCACTGCATGGGTACGGCATCCTTCTACGCATCGGGCAGATCTCCGGCAACGCGCTGTTGATCGAACAGGGAGCGCTATATCCGGGTCTGTTTCGCCTCGTCCGTCAAGGACTGCTCAAGGCAAGCTGGGGTACATCGGAGAACAACCGCCGCGCCAAGTTCTACGAATTGACCGCTGCGGGCCGCAGACGTTTACGGGAGGAAACCGACAGCTGGAATCGGCTCGCCGCCGCCATCACCACCGCCCTCGGGGTGCAACCGGAGGAAATATGAAATTCCCGGCCTACCTTCGGTCCCTGGCCGCCAAGCTTTTTCATCGTTCTCAGATTGCAGACGAGATGGAAGAGGAGCTTGGCTCGCACATCCAGCACCGCGCCGATGATCTGGAACGTTCCGGTCTGGGGCGTGCAGAGGCAGAACGCCGCGCCCGCATCGAGTTCGGCGGCCGTGAGCGGATCAAAGAGGAATGCCACGAAGCGATGGGCGGCAATTTCATCGATACTCTTATCCAGGACGTGCGGTTCGCGTTCCGCGTGCTGCGCAAGTCTCCCGGTTTCACCATCACTGCGGTTGTGACGCTGGCGTTGGCAATCGGCGCCAACGCCGTGGTTTTCGGCGTGTTAAATGCCCTGATCCTGCGCCCACTGAATGTGCCTCAGGCGCAGAGCCTCTACGGAATCGAGCGCGGGAGCGATAAGGCCATCAATCACTCCTATCCCGACTATCTCGATCTGCGCGATCGCAACCGCAGCTTCGATGGTCTGGCAGCTTATAACGTCACGCCGGTAGGGCTGGATACGGGCAACAATCCCTCCAGCGCCTGGATCCTTGAAACGACCGCGAACTACTTCGAAGTGTTAGGTATTCAGCCGTATATTGGCCGGTTCTTTCACAGCGCCGATGAGCATGGCCCAAACAGCGCTCCGTATATCGTGCTCACCTACGCTTATTGGCACAGCCATTTTCAGGACGATCGCGGCGTGGTAGGCCGTGTGGTTCAGTTGAACAAGCATCCCTTTACCATCCTTGGTGTGGCCCCACCTGAATTCCGCGGGACTATCATGTTTGTCTGTCCTGATTTCTGGGTGCCATTGGTTAACCAGGAGCAGGTGGAGGGCTCGTATGTGCTGGACGCGCGGGGAAACCGTGGCCTTTTGATGGTGTTGGGGCATCTGAAGGCGGGTGTTACTCCGGCACAGGCGATCGCTGATTTGAACTCGATTGGCTCGTATCTGGAAAAGACGTATCCCAGGGACGATGGCCAAATGACCTTTTCCCTGGCGCGTCCAGGTCTTGCCGGCGACTGGTTGGGCGCTCCGGTACGGGCATTCCTTACGGGATTGATGCTGCTGGCGGGACTGATCCTTCTGGCCGCATGCGCCAACCTGGGCAGCCTGTTTGCCGCACGCGCCGCTGACCGTTCCCGGGAAGTCGCTCTGCGACTCGCGCTGGGATCGAGCTGCATCCGCATTCTGCGCCAACTTTTTACCGAGGCTGTGCTGATCTCCCTGATCGGAGGCGCTGTCGGTTTATGGGGCAGCGTGGTGTTGTTGGGCGGATTGAGCGTGTGGCGGCCACTTCCAACCGTCCCGCTCAATGTGCCCGTGTACCCGGACAGAAATGTTTATTGGTTTGCTTTGCTGTTGGCTTTGGGGAGTGGATGCCTCTTTGGCGCGGTCCCGGTTAAACAGGTGCTTCGCACGGATCCATATCAGCTCATCAAGTCGGGATCAACCGTCCGGTTGGGGCAGCGCATTACCGTCCGGGACGTGTTGCTAGTGGCGCAAATTGCGATCTGCGCGGTGCTGGTCACGTCTTCTCTGGTCGCAGTGCGAGGACTGTCGCGCACGCTACAGAGCAATTTCGGTTTCGAACCGAAGAATGCAATGCTGCTGGAAACCGCACTCAACATGGCCGGCTACAGCGGCGACAACGCTACCGCAATGCAAAAGCGCATGATCGATGCGGTTGAGACGATTCCTGGTGTAGAGTCTGCGGGATTGGTGGATCGGCCACCGTTGTATTACGGCGCGAACGAATCCAATGTGTTTACCGACCAGACGACAGATCTGGGGCCATCACATGCCGCTTTTGAGGCCATGATATACAACATCTCTCCCGAATACTTCGATGCAGCGGGTACAATATTGCTGGCGGGCAGGGCTTTCACATGGCACGACGATGAAAAGTGGCCTCGGGTGGCAGTCGTGAACCGGGAGTTTGCCAGCAGAATCTTTGGCTCCGCAGCCAACGCACTGGGCAGATACTTCAAAAAGAAGGATGGAACACGCACACAAGTCGTGGGCGTTGTAGAAGATGGAAAATATGGGAGCCTCACCGAAGATCCGCAGCCGGCCATGTTTTTCCCAATCCTGCAATCACCATCGAGTCAGGCATCGCTGGTGGTGCGCTCAAATCGCGATCCGCAACAACTGACGGCAGCCATCAAGAGCACGGTGCAGGACTTGGATGCAGGGCTGCCCATTACCATAAAAACCTGGAACCAGGAATTGGACGGAGCTCTGTTTGCCTCCCGTACAGCGACGGTGGCGCTGGGTGTGATGGGCGTGATGGGCGCGATGCTTTCGATCACCGGTATCTTTGGAATGGCGGCGTACTCAGTCAGCAAGCGGATGAGGGAGTTCGGAATTCGCGTTGCCCTCGGGGCACAGCGGACGGAAGTGTTGCAGGCAGCCTTGGGACGCGCAGTCAAATTGCTGGCAATTGGTTCGGCAGTAGGATTGCTCCTCGGAATTCTAGCGACCCGGGTGCTGGCGTCCATCGTGTATCAGGCGACGCCCCGCGATCCGCTGGTATTGGCTGGGGTTGTTGTGGCCATGTCGCTGCTGGGGCTGGTGGCCACATGGATTCCAGCGCGGCGCGCGCTGTCGATTGATCCTTTGGTATTGCTGCGCGAGGAGTGAACTACAGCGTGTTTCGAAAACTTTGCCTCCAAGCCTAAGGCGTTCCCTTCCAAAACAGTTTTATGAGACCGGGTGGACCGCTTGTAAGCTCTGGTTTCCCAACCTTTCAAGTGTCCTCGGCCGCCGTCGATGCTCAACGAAGTCTTGCAACCTGCGGTGGCGATGGGACATCCCACCAAGCTCGGTGACGCTCCAATCTATAAGATAAATCTAGACTTACGAGACAGCAGTTAGCGGAGTCACGACTGGGAATGACTACCATCCTGAAGTTTCGCCCTCAGCCACGGGTGCTTCGGCGGGGTCGATTCCTGCGTATTCTCCCACTAGAGGTGGATTGCGATTTAGCGCTTTAGTGTGCATAATCGACCAGCGACAGCTTCACACCGTAAAAGGATGAGCATGTGCGCCCGTCAACCCTTGCCCCTCGGTTTCTGACTCGCCTCCGAGCTACGGGACTGCAATATGAAAATCCCCGGTTCGAACGGGTGCTAGCTATTTCGCGCATTTTTCTGGGTGGTAGTGCACTTATCGTTGATCTCACCCATCCTCTAGCTCCAAATCCTTATAACCAGCTTCTGATCTTTCTTCTCCTGGTCTATTGCGTGCAGAGCCTGGGCTTTCTCATCTGGCTGATCATGAATCCGGAACCGGGAATAGCGGTGGTCAGAGTAATGCAGCTGAGCGATGTCTTCTGGCCGATTACGTTTTGCTTGTTCGCTGATCCGCCCAATAGCATCGTCTTTGTTTTCTTTCTTTTCGCACTCATGACCACAGCCTTCCGCTTCGGCCTGTACGAGACGGTGTTGACTTCTGTGATTAGCGCGTTGTTGCTGGTGCTTCAGGAGACGGTAGTCGCATTCGGTCCGGCAGGACTTCACCACTTGCTTTATACCCCGCTGGATTTGTCCCGTCTCGTGCTGCGGTGCGGATTTCTGCTGATGACCGGTTTCCTGCTGGGCTATCTTGCCGAGCGGGAAAAGGAACTGCGAGCCGAGATCGCCCTCACGAATCACTTGCTCTCATTGGCGCGAGTCGGGAACCGTCTCAGCGAGGTACTGAGCACAATCTCGGCTGAGTTGGCGAGAGTTTTCGCCGGTGAGCAGGTCTACGAGGTCGTGACCCAATCGGGTTCGGGGCGCATGTTTCGTTGGGACATCAGGGCGCTGCCAACACCGGTACACGAGATTCGGGAGATCGAACCGCCCGATCATCAATCGGCGTTGATGGTGGAGTATCCCCACACTTTTTACATGAAACGACACAAGCATGGTGGGATCACGATCGACGCCCTCGACGAGGAAGGACGGAGACTGAATTCCCCGGAAATCAAAGAGTTACCCATGCCGATTAAGGACGCGCAATCGATACTGGCGGTCAAGTTGGAGGTCGGCCGGGAATGGAGCGGACGGTTTGTGCTGGTGAACGGTCGCCTGGGATGGAATCGAGAACGCGAGTTGCGGTTCGCTCAGAACGTCCTCCGACAAGTTGCTCCTGCCCTTTACTCCATCTACCTTTTTCGGCGACTGCGTTTCCGCGCAGGGGCAATGGAACGGGCCAGGGTGGCGCGTGAGTTGCACGATACCGCCATCCAATCGCTGATTAGCATTGAAATGCAGGTGGACGTCTTGCGTCGAAGGGCCAACGGTCACTCCCAGAGTGTCGAACTGGAGCGGATCCAGGAGCTCTTGCGCGAAGAAGTGCTGAACATGCGGGAGCTCATGCAGACGATGAGACCTGTCGAAATTGGATCTCATCAATTTCTTGACTTTATTGCCCAACTCGTAGAACGTTTTCGCAGCGACACTGGCGTCGATGCGCGGTTTGTTTCGGAATTAGAAGAAGTTACACTTCCTGCGTCGGCCTGCAGGGAATTGGCCAGAGTGGTTCAGGAAGGCTTGGTGAATGTGAGGAAACACAGCGGAGCCCGATCGGTGTATGTTCGGTTTGGCGCCCAGGATGGGCTGTGGAAGCTGGTGATCGACGATGACGGACGAGGATTTCCGTTCATCGGCCGATTAAGCCTGGCGGAGCTTGATGATCTGCACCGGGGCCCGACTGTCATCAAGGAACGAGTTCGCGCCATCGGTGGCGATTTGGTGATCGAGTCGAGTCCTGGTCACGGATCGCGATTGGAGATTACGGTTCCGCAGAAGGGATACGAGTTCTATGGATAGCAAAGTCGGTACGGTACGCATCGTCATAGCGGACGACCACACGATCTTTCGCGACGGACTCCGCCGTCTTTTGGAAGCCGAGCCGGAACTTGAGGTAGTAGGGGAAGCCGCCGACGGCAATGAGGCTGTCGCGCAAACCCAGCAACTGGAACCGGACGTTTTGTTGTTGGACCTGAACATGCCCCGGCTGCCCGGCATGGAGGCAATGCGCGACCTTTCCGCCGCGGGTGATGGCAAGAACACCAGGATCATTGTGCTGACCGCAGCGATCGAACGCATCCAGATCGTGCAGGCATTGCAACTGGGCGCCCGCGGCGTGGTGATGAAAGAGGCGGCCACCCAGTTACTGATGAAAGCGATTCGCACGGTGATGGCCGGTGAATACTGGATTGGCCGTGAAGCGGTGGGTGATATCGTCGAGTTCATGCGCCTTAATGCTTCAGGAGATCGGCCGCAGAAAAATTTCGGCCTGACCAAGCGGGAAATGGACATCCTGACGACCATTGTGGCGGGCTTGAGCAACAAGGAAATTGCGCGCAAGTTTTCGCTCAGCGAAGACACAGTAAAGCACCATCTCACCAACATTTTCGATAAAGTTGGAGTCGGCAGCCGCCTGGAGTTGGCGTTATTTGCCATCAACAACCGCCTGACAGACGCACCGAGCTGACCGGCTGCTCTCCTCTTTTACTCGGAAGGGACTGGTTGGTCTCGCTGGTCCCCCGCTGTGGAAGCACGGCTGAATCACGTTCTCGAATCGAGTGTTGCGCTACTGCATAGCGACAAGTTGGCGCTAGTCGGGTTTATAGCGTGGAGGTTTGCCGTAGGCACAATCATGAAGTTCAATAATGCTCTCCTTAGCGTTGTGGCGTTAGTAGTGGCGTTAACCGCACTGACAGCATGTAATAAGGCGCCGGCGCGAACCGACTCGCAAACTGCGGCTGAAGTCCAGGCCAGGATCAATAGTGATTCCAAGATTGCCAGCCGAGATATCGGAGTGCAGGCAGCCAACGGCGTAGTCACCCTCAGTGGCAATGTGGGTAGCGAAGTTGAACGTGCTTCAGCGGCTGGGGATGCAGCAACTGTAGACGGTGTGAAAACGGTGGTGAACAACCTGATGGTAGAAGAGGCCCAGGCAACGCCCCCTCCAGCAGTGGAACCAGGTGTGTCTACCCCGCTACCTTCAGCGCCTGGGAAGAAGCCGTCCAGGCACGCAACGCAGGTTCCCAGCAAGGTAGCCGATAACGGTGGGGGAGTGGGGTCGATGACGGACGGCAACGAGGGGGGGCTGCCAAAGAGTCAGCCAACCCCTCCACCGGAACCGGTAGTGGCACAGGCTCCGGCGCCTCCTCCGCCCCCGAAGAAGGTCCAAATACCCGCGGGAACTCAGTTGACAATCCGGCTCAATGATCCACTGGATTCCGAGCGCAACCATGTGGGTGATTCATTTCATGCCACACTGGGCGTCCCAATCGTCATCGACGACGAGACGGCGATTCCATCGGGTGCCGATGTGGTGGGACGAATCGTGGATGTGAAGAGCGCAGGCCGATTCGCCGGCAACTCGGTGTTGACGCTCGAACTCAACTCGCTCTCGACGAATGGCAGGACCTACAACATCCAGACCAGTCAATGGTCTCGCCAAGGCAAAGGCGAAGGAAAGAATACAGCGATCAAGGCCGGTGGCGGCGCGGCCATTGGTGCGATTATTGGCGGACTCGCCGGAGGTGGCAAAGGAGCAGCTATCGGTACTGCGGCGGGCGCGGGAGCGGGAACAGGGGTGGCAGCGACCAAGAAAGGCGAACCGATCAAGCTGGGTCCCGAATCAACGCTGAGTTTTCTTTTGATCAGTCCGCTGACGGTCATGCAACAGAGCGCCAATAACCACAACGCCGGGCGCACGCCACTGCAATAAAACTTCAAGTCTCTTGGCTTAGAGCGCAGCCTTCTCGGGCTGCGCGCCTTTTGTTGGCTGGCGCTGCGAGTGTTGTCCAGGAACTTTTTGGGCTGGCTGTCGTGCCGCTGTTCCTCTTCCATCACCCGCAAGCGACGACGTACTCTAGAAGAGCTTGGATCTCTTTCTCGAATGCGCGCTGTTCGTCGTTGGACTGGTATTTGGCAGCTTCCTCAACGTCTGCATCAGCCGTATTCCACGCGATCTGTCGATCGTCTCGCCGCGCTCTTTTTGTCCGCGGTGCCACGCTCCGATTCTCTGGCACGACAATATTCCCTTGCTCAGTTGGATCCTGCTTCGAGGCCGGTGTCGCGAGTGCAGACGGCCCATATCGCTGCGTTATCCCGCCGTGGAGCTTTTGATTGCTGTTCTTTTCGTCGCCTGCTATGCGTCCTTCGGAGTCACCTGGCTGACGCTGAAGTTTTGCATCTTCTGCTTCCTCATGATTGGGCTGATCTTCATGGACGCCGAGACTGGTCTGCTTCCCCATGAGTTCACCTATCCGGGAATCGTTCTGGGACTGGTGTTCGCGTGGCGGGCACCCGCGAATAGACAAAGTACGGCTTTCCTGCTGAGTGCATTGGGAATGCGTGGCATCCCGTCAGGTCAGGAACTAGCATTGCTTGATTCGGTGGTCGGCGCCGTTTTTGGCGCGGGATTCTTCTATCTTGGTTGGGCGCTCTATTACCTCGTACGCAAGCGCCAAGGCATGGGATTTGGCGACATTGCGCTGATTGCCATGATAGGGGCATTTCTCGGGCTGAAATTGACGGTGCTGGTGGTTTTCTTCGCTCCGATTATAGCGACCTTGTTCGCCGTCGTGATGCTCGCAATCAAGCCAAACGCAAGCTTGGG
>Ga0306920_100011691_pt1 | contig 11879 bp, 8 predicted proteins | sample flu12Cox44000170_FD_204666 | JGI IMG/M metagenome (GOLD analysis project Ga0306920, IMG submission 204666) | Lab enrichment of tropical soil microbial communities from Luquillo Experimental Forest, Puerto Rico - flux4day.12C.oxic.44.000.170 (v2)... | ecosystem: Environmental > Terrestrial >...
AAAGGAAATCGATTTGGGCGCAGGACACGCGAGCAGTGGGTCGGGCAGCCTCACCGCTCGCATCGTTGCTGCGCTGAAAGCCGAAGGCCTGCTCAACGAGTCGGTTGGTGCTGGCTACCTCGAACGCAATTGGCCCATAGCGCTTAAGGAGAGTGGCATGTGGCCGCTCAAGGGATGCCGCCAGAGCTTCCTGGACGGCTCGTTAACTCGCTTGCTTGACCCGGAAGACGTGCTCAGGAAACAGGTGGTCGCCTTTGTGGAGAAAGGGGACTTTGGACTCGGCTCCGGGCCCAAGCCGGAGGGCGGCTTCGAGAGGGTCTGGTGGAAGGAGTCGATTGGACCCGAAGAAGTGACTTTCGACGACAAGACTTTTCTGCTAACGCGCGCTCGCGCTGGTGCTTTGAAGGCCCCCGCATCGCAAGCAGCTTCGACGCCGACAACGCCGGCTGGGTTGGCTCCTGAATTGATTTTGGAGCCGCCCCCGTCGGCGCCCCGAGACCGTGAGCCCTCCACCCCTGAACAGGAGATTCGCCTCACGCTTCACGGGGCAATACCTCCGGAGCAATGGAACAAACTTGGAACGCGCTTAATTCCCAGGCTGCGGAGTGCCGGGCACGATCTCTCTTTGAACCTCGAGGCTGGTGTTACAGTTGGCCCCCAAGACGTGAGCCATATCGAGGCCGAGCTCCGGCAGGCGGTGCGGGACCTTGGCCTCGAAGGGCTCGTGCGAATCGAGCAGAAGCCGGTTTAGTGGGCCCCGTTCGAATACTTCTTCGAAGGGAAACCGATTGCTTTTGCAGTGCTTCAGCCAGGTCGGGCACCCGTCTGCGGCGGAGCGGCCAGCTTAATTAAAGTGTTCCCCCACGAGTTGGGACTCCCAGAAATCAGGGGCATACCTCGGGCGCTTCGTAGAGATAGGACCGGAAGCGCAGTCGCCGCAATCCTGATTACAAAAGGCGCCCAACTCCTCGTAGTCCAGATCAGGAGCGGGACTCGGGACTCGGGGTTCGGTGCTTCGGGAGGGCATTGCAGGCGAACCGCTGCGCGACGTGGTTCGAACTCGTTGCAGGAGGTCAGCTCGAATACGGTAGGCTGCTTGTTCCGATGCTGGGTGGCTGTTCTACTCCCCAAAGTCGCCTGCGCGCTCAGGCAGTCCGGGAAATGCGGCGTGAAGAACGCGCCAGCGGCTCCAGTGCCGCCCGTCAGCCGACGGACGCCGTCTCCCTCCTAGGCTAGCAGGCTGCTGAAAAACGCTATTGAGGGCCTCGGAAGGGCAGGGCTTGAGCCATACCGACGCCCTCAAGATAAGTTGTTGAAAATATTGAGGCGCGCTTCACGGCGGGGCTGAAGCCCGCCCTTCCGGGATCCTGAGCCAACTTCTCTGCAGCTGGGCCGTTCGTGTCTTCCCGCGCACTCGTGTTAAACTCCGGCGTCAGGTGAATCGCTTTGTCACGGGGAGCACCGCAATGTGCGTACGCCTGCTCTGCTTGGTCGTCATTGTCGCCAACATGCTCACGCCAGCACGGGCTCAGGAAGCCACGCCGGCCACTCTGCAAGCCGCCCTACACGAGCAGTTCGAAGCGGCAATGCGCCAGACGGCACGGCGTCTCGATGGCGTGGCCGGCTACGCCATCAAGGACCTCGGGACGGGCGAGAGTTTCTACCTTAATGCCGATCTCGTCTTCCCGACTGCGAGTTCGATAAAACTGGCCGTGCTGCTCGAACTGATGCGCCAAGCACAAGAGGGTAAGCTTTCGCTCGATGAAAAGCACACCATCCGCCGTACCGAGACTACGGTTGCGGATAATGAGCCGATCCTCGCGATGTTAGGCGACGGGACCGTGACCATGTCCCTGCGGGACATTGCCACCTTTATGGTCGTGCTGAGTGACAATTCCGCCACCAACATCCTGATCGACCGCGTGGGCTTGGAAAACATAAATTCAGAGACTGCGCGTCTGGGACTTCGAGAGACGCATCTTCGGCGCAAGATGATTGATATTGAGGCGGCGCGGCAGGGCAGGGAAAACGTCTCCACTCCTCGTGAGATGATGACGCTGGTTGAGAAGATCCATGCCGGCGACGTGCTGGACCCCGCCCATACTAAGGACTATTTTTCGCTTTTAGCACTGCCGAAAGACAGTCTGTTTCGCAAGGCCCTGCCGTCCACCGTTACGATCGAGGACAAACCAGGAGCCCTGGACGCGGTGCGATGCGACACGGGCGTTATTGAGGTCCAGGGGCATCCTTTCGCCATCAGTGTGATGACTACTTACGATTCGGACAACGCGGAGGGTGAGCGTTCTGTGAAGGAGATTGCTCGGTTGGCCTACGACTACTTTTCCCGCCTTGCGGGTTCTAGTGCCTACGGACGGGTGATCTCGGAGAGGTGACAAGGTGGCTGACCCCAGGGGCTCCAGAAGGTGTGAAAAACCTTCCTCGTGAGTCAGCGGGTGGCCTGCTGCAGCTCCGCAGCCTGTTGTGCGGAAAGCCTTACGGCTATCCGGCAGGCGGTGGAGCCCAAAGAGTTTAACCTTTAAGCTTGAGGTCCGGAAGGGCTGAGCCCATCCGCCCATCCGCACAGCAGGGGCAGAGCCGCGATTCTTTCACGCCTTCTTCCGTACGGGGAAGACACGTTCGAAAAGTTCAATGCATTTCGCCCGCGGTTCTCACCCTCGACTCACCGGTCTCAGGCAGGAAGGTGAATTTCCGGTCGACTGCTTCGTAAGGCCGGCCATCCACTTCCACATAGGGGTAGATGAAGTAGTTCAACGGCGGGCCGTCTTGTTTCGGTTCCAACGTCAAGTCGCGGCCGGTTGTGAATTGTACCCGGTTGGCATCTATGCTGCCAAAGAAATAATCGTGCTTGGATGGATTCTTCCAGGCTTCCGATATATCAACAGGCACCCAGCCCAGCCGGTTGAGATAGAACTCCGCCCAGCAGTGGTAGCCGGCAATCTCAGACTGACTGGCGGGAGAGTCCGCCGGCAGCGGGAATCCGATCTCAAACCGCGCCGGGATGCGCTCGGCGCGCATCATGGAGATGAAGAGCGAATGAAAATCTGTGCAGTTACCGTGTTTGGAATCGCAGGCCCACAGGGAGTCACCTCGGCCCCAGCCGGTGCCGGACTTGTCGTAACGCAGTGTGTGGAACACGTAATCGTAGAGCGCGTAAGCCTTCTCGACCGGACCCTGCTTGCCTTGGGTGTTCTGCTCCGCCAGCTCTTTCATCCTCCCGTCGATCGGCACTAGACGGTCTGCCGACAGGAATCGGCCCACGGCCTCGGTCTGCCTTGGTGATTCCTCGTTGAAGCGCATGAGCTCGGAGGAGCCTCCGCGGGAAAACTCCCGCCGGGTGACTTTGTAATCCACGCTAAAGGTGGCGGAAGCGGAGTCCGGATGACGAAATTCGGCGTAGATCATCGGGTTTCCGTATTCTGCCTCCTTGGTCGTACGAGTGGGCGCAGGACTAGACACCTTCATGACAGTGACACTCTGGTTGAAGTCGCTCGCCGCAAGCGGGAGCCACACCCGCACCCTAGCATCGGAAGGGGAGAGGTTCTTGACCGTCGCCTCGTAAGTGAATTGAAACGAGCGGGTCTTCGGCACCTCAGGCACGTTGCTGGTCCGGCCTGAAAAACCAAGGCTGTGTGTCATGGCCTGCTCTAAGAACAGAGCCGTGAGCGGAACAACCAAGATGACGAATGCACTCTTCGTTCTCATTCATGAGCCTCCTGGATTTGCTGGCAATGATTGGGCACGAATCGGCCCGCGTTGCATGGGGTCAGCCTAGGTGAACCCCGTGGAGGTAGGCCGTTGGTTGGCGTCCATCTCGGGGAGTCTATACATTGGCGATGCTCAAGTCAAGCAGCGCACATGGATCGCCAGGAACCGTCCACCATGAGGTCATCCAACTCAGCGGTCGGGAAGCGCCGAGTCTGCTCGGATGCGGAATGGTCGAACGGTATTAGCGAGGCAGGTAACATTCGGGCTACCTTATTGACAAGAAACGAGGAATTGACAAGCTGCCCGCTGTACAGGGCGGCGGTTCTGGGTTAGTATGCAAACCGAACCGGACGCCGAATGTCTGGCCTCGCTTGCCTCTGCCCAAAAGGAAAAGGCTCAATGAAAAACTTTCTACGGCTGCCTGGAATTCAACCCTGATGGCGGACCGCTACTGGAGCCCCTCGCCCAACCACGCCAACCAGTGGGAGTTTTCGATTGCCGAGCCGCAGACTCTTGGATTCGGCTCGGAGGCACGCTGAGGTTCGGAGGAAGACTTTCGCCCTGTGCAGATGGCCGACCTTTTCAGCCCGCCACTGTTGATGCTAGCTTTACATCGCGACGGTGTGTGGGCCACCGTTGGTGTAGGCACTCAGCCAGGAAATTATCGCTTTCCAGCGCTGGAGTATTCCGGATCGCGGTATGCCGGAGCGGCGTGGTGGGTGGACTACCTGGGCTATCAAACTATGAAAACGGTGCCGGCTTGGCTGTTCCACCGGAGCTTACCGGAATCGAGGCCGTCCGCCGCTTTCAGCAGATTCTTTACATCACTTTTTCTGTCTGAAGCTGAGCTTCTGGGGGTAAAATGTCCGCAAGAGGGAGGTCCAGCAGGAATACCTATGATTGGACGCCCGCAGCAAGTCGAAGCTGCGCCGTACTACTTCACGTACATCAACCAGGTTACCGGCGATGACGTCGTCGCGATTCTCGAGGTGCAACTGGAAGACTCCCTGGCATTCTTCAGCGAGATCTCCGAAGAGAAATCGCGGTATCGTTATGCGCCGGAAAAATGGAGCGTTCGGCAGGTGCTGAATCACGTTACCGATGCCGAGAGGGTCTTTGCTTTTCGAGCGCTGTGGTTCGCGCGCGGCTTCGAGATCCCGCTGCCCAGCTTCGATCAGAACATCGCTGTTTCCGGTGCGGAGGGGGACGAGATTTCCTGGGCCGCTCATGTGGAGGAGTTCCGACGTGCGCGCTTGTCGACGATCTCACTTTTCCGGAATATGCCGGCCAAGGCATGGATGAGAAGCGGGATCGCCAGTGATAATCACTTCACGGTGCGGGCCCTGGCCTATATTATCGCCGGGCATCTCACCCACCATCTCGCAGGGCTACGCCAACGATATCTCTAAGTCCTCGACAGTCTCTTCGGCAGCGAGCCTTCGAGCGACAGCACTCAGCAGCCGTGAAGGGTATTGCCATGAAGTTTAAAGCCTTCTTGCTGGATCAGTGGCTTCAGCAGCACGCGGACGCTGAATTCGACCTCGGCAGCAGCACGGGACCCCGCTGGACCGCTCGCGAGCTGCTGGAGCTCACCGGCGATAGCGAGCGTGCAGCGCAGCAGATGCTCGACCTCGTGCTGCACTACCCGCCAAGCGCCGGTGCGCTGACCTTACGAGAGGCCATCGCCGGAATGCAGCACGTTCCGGCAGAAGAAGTGGCCGTCTTCGCGGGCGGCGCCGAGGCGTTAGTCCATATTTTCTCCGTTGCGGCGGAACCCGGTGCGAATGTCATCATTCCTTTTCCGTGTTTTCCCGCCCACCAAGTGGTGCCCGAAGCGCTCGGATTTGAAGTCCGCCGGTATCATCTGCGCCGCGAGAATTTCTATGCCGTTGATCTCGACGAAGTGAAGCGCCTCGCCGACGAACGCACGAAGATTCTAGTCGTCAACTCGCCACACAACCCCACCGGCGCCACGCTCAGCAACGAAGAAATGGGCGCATTGCACGATTTCGCCGCGGCGCGGGGGATCCAGTTCGTCTCCGACGAAGTCTTTCACCCGATTTATCACGGCCGCGACACAGATTCCGCCGCGCGCCTCCCGTATGCTACCGTCGTCGGTGATTTTTCGAAGGCGCTCTCGCTCGCTGGCCTGCGCCTGGGTTGGATCGTCGAACGCGACGCCGCTCGCCGAAGGAAGTACCTGAACGCGCGCGAATACGTTACCGTCTCGAACACGCCGATGGGGGAATTCCTCGGTGAAATCGCCATCCGGCATCACGACCAAGTCCTCGGCCGCACCCGCGAGGTGACGGGCGCGAACCTTCAGTTGCTCGAGCGCATGGTCACCGAATCGGCGGATGTTCTCGACTGGGTTCGCCCCATGGGCGGGATGACCGCTTGGCTGCGCCTTGCCTGCGGAGGCGATGCGCGCCGCCTCTGTGAAGAGGCGTTGCAATATGGCCTGCTGCTCGCGCCCGGCGACTGCTGGGGCTTTCCCAACCACTTCCGTGTCGGGTTCGGCGTCGGCCGCGAGTGGTATGCGCGCGCCATGGAACGCTTCGTCAACCTCATCCACAAGGGTTTCAGGGCGGCCACGACCGGGGCGTGATCCGGCGGGCAGCATCATGATCCTTGTAACCTCGTCCGCGGAAAGCGATGATCCCACATGAATGAGTCATCGAGCACCGACCAGGCACTGGAGCTGACGCGTTTTGCTTGCCGCAGAAGCACTGCTCTGGGTGCCCGGCACGACTCCTGCCCTCGGACTAAATGGCTAAGGCTGTGGAGCGCCCTCTCGCCCACGTCCCGGAGTAGTTCCACATCTGCTCAGAGATTCCTAGCGGTCTTGCCGTAAGTTGGGACTGAGCAGAAGTCCGACGCCTCCCAAGGCCCACACGCCCCTCGGGTCTTCGCCTCGTGGTAATGGCGGAGCGGATGACCGAGCTGCTCAGGTGTTTCAGAAACAAACGGTGAGGAATTCGCTGATTTGGGACGAAGAAGACAACCCCTCACCCCCGGCTTCGCCCCGTACCCTTTCCCCTCGGAGAGGGCCGTTATCAACTGCGGCCCCCCTGTGAATCCAAATGTAGAAACTCGAGCCCCTCCCCCAATAGGGAGAGGGCTGTTCTTCCAAGATTCCTGTGTCGGCCAGGCGACGCCGGAAGGTCCGGAAGGTGTAAGCGCTTTCTTGCTGCCTGTTTCGGGAGTAACATAGGGGTGAATGTTGGTTCAAACCCGGACACCACGTTGATCATTTCATGATTTCTCGGGCCGGAGTCCGGGTACGAGGTGGGTTGAATGTTCTCGATCGCGCGACGAGCACGGGTGGTGGCAGGTCGGCTGCTTGCGGTCCTGTGCCTGATCAGTGCGGCCACATTCCTCTGTCTTCGCCTGATGCCTGCCAATGCCACAACCGCCGGTTTCGCTTACCTGATTGCCGTCCTATTGATTGCTGCTACCTGGGGTATTGTAGAAGCCACAGTGGCCTCAGTAGTGGCAATGCTGTGTTTCAACTACTACTTTCTGCCTCCTGTGCGCACCCTGACTGTTGCCGATCCCCAGAACTGGGCTGCCTTGTTTGCCTTCCTGGCAACGTCCATCGTTGCCAGCCAGCTTTCAGCGCGCGCCCACCAGCGTACCCGTCTCGCTGTGGACCGACAATTAGAGATGGAGAGGCTCTACGCCCTCAGTCGGGCTATCCTGTTGACCGAGGCTAACCGCGGCGCGCCAAAACGGATCGCGCAGCAGATTGCGCAGATCTTCGATCTTCCTGCTGTTGTACTCTATGACCGCGACATCGGTGAGGTCTACCACGGCGGACCGGAGGATCTGGGAGCGATTGACGAAAAGCTAAGGGAGGCCGCATTGCAGGGAACCCTCCTTCAAGATGAGGCTGCGCGGACCGTCGTCACCGCAGTCCGTTTGGGCGGCGAACCCATCGGAAGTCTGGCGGTCCGTGGGTCCTCGTTATCGGACACGGCCCTTCAGGCGATTGCCAATCTCGTGGCAATCTGTTTGGAGAAGGTGCGAGGGCAAGAGGCTGCCAGCCGCGCCGAGGCAGCTCGACAGAGTGAAGAACTAAAATCAACGCTGCTCGATGCTATCGCTCACGAGTTCAAGACGCCTCTAACCTCGATCAAAGCGGCCGCCAGTACCCTGCTGTCCACTCCGGCTCCGAAACCGGAAGAGCAACGCGAACTGGTCACTATTGTGGATGAGGAGACGGACCGGCTGGGCAGGCTTGTGACCGAGGTCACCCAGATGGCTCGTATCGAGGCCGGGAAGATTCAGCTGGACAGGAAGCTGTATTCCGTCGCTGACCTTGTCTCCGCGGCTCTGCGGCAGGTGAAGCCGACGACCAACGGGAGGCAGATTACCGTGGAGGCGGCGGAGAATTTGCCGCTGGTGAACGTGGACGCGGGACTAATTGAGCTGGCAATCCGACAACTGCTTGACAATGCCCTCAAGTACTCAACGCCGGGCTCTCCGCTCTCGGTCGTGGCGCGAAGGTCCGAATCCGCTCTTATCATTGCTGTTCGGGACCACGGCCCTGGCATTCCGGAACGCCACTTAGCGCGGATTTTCGAGAGATTCTACCGTGGCCCAGGCGCCGAGCGGAAGGCCATCGGAGCAGGTATGGGGCTTGCCATCACCCGCGAGATTCTGCGCGCCCATGACGGCGACGTGTCCGTGAAGAGCCAGCCTGGAGAAGGTTCGGAGTTCAGCCTGTCCCTTCCGCTCGAGGATGTCTGAAGGTCGACCCAATGTACAGCCCTTTATCTCGCAGGCTTCGCAGCACGTAGACATTAAACTTCGGCATAGCGAGTTTCTTGCGCCTCAGCTTGTCAATTATCTCAGAGGGGTCCAGCTGAGCCGTGGCGGAGAGGGTGGACCTCCTACGTCCTTCGGACTTCGGAGGTTAAACCTGCCACGCGCCTCAGTGTAGCTCCAGCGGGCGCGTTCGATCATGTAGCAGGACCAGCCCTTCGACTCGCTCATGTCGACCCCTTGTGTCCGATGTGAGGCTACCTTTTGGCCAGCGCCACTGGCAACTTCTCATGGCGCGGTCCCTTCGCTCGTCTCGAGAAAGTTCCGCAGCATGGTCTTCAGGGTAGTTCGTCCCCTGGTCGATTTGAGATATACCTCGCGACGCTTCGCGTCGTATTCGCTGCGGTAAGCCTCGTAAAAGATGAGCTCGAATGGCCGGCGAGGATTTGTAGAGTGACGGAGGCAATGTGGGCCGTGGAAGGGAATACTGAGACCGCTTTTCCGAGCCAAGGAGCGAAAAGCTGCCTTGACCCCGACGGGCGTCAACGCGCCGATGGGGGCGCGTGTTCTCAGAAACATCCTGCGACACGGCAGGCGTGGTGGAGTTCGCTTCAGATGTTTCACCAGTGCCGACGTGACTTCATTGGTAAGCGGCAGTTCTAATGGCGACGAAGTCTTGCGTTGATGGATTCGCAAATTGCCTTCTCTCCAGCGGAGGTCATCGAGGGTGATGGCCACGACTTCGCACGCCCGCAATCCGTAGGTGGCAATCAACAGAAACATCGCGTAATCACGCAATCCTATGACCGAGGTTCTGTCAATGGATCGCAGAAGTGCGCGCACCGTCTCCCACGGGAGGGCGCGGGGCAACTGCTCGAGCCGGTAGACGCGTGGCGTATCAATCTGGACGGCCAGCCCGTCGGGAACCCTGCCGTCCATGGCTAGGAATCGAAGGAATCCTCTAAGCGCGCCAATGTCGCTTTGCAGGGATGGCCGGCTCAAGTGTTTGGAGGCTTTGGCGATATAGGATTCGATATGACTAGCCTGGATGTCCTTCAGCGCAGACCCCGCTTCGTCCAGGTGCTGGAGGAAACACTGCGCTGTGTGTCGGTGGTTTGAAACGGTGGACGCGGCGAATCCACGCACTTCGCACAGGTGGTGTGCATACTCTTCGATAAGAATCGAGGCGGAAGAAGTTGTGGTTGCTGGTTGACCGGTAGCGACGAGGCTGTTCGCGACCAGGTATCGTTCTAGTGCCCGGACGGGTCTGGCGTTAACGGGATTGGTTCTGCGGAGGATATCCCCAGAATCGCGGAGCACCTGGAGGGTCAAATCGGCGAGTTGTTTGACGCCGCGGCGCCGAAGCTCGGTATCGACGTGCGGCAGCATGAACATCGAATTCCTTCGTGAGCCTTGTGTATAGCCATTAGCGGCAAGCCAATCGTCAAGGCCCTCGGCGATCGGCCCCAAAAGGGGAAGTGACAGGAACCTGCGGTAAGACCTTGGGAACTGAGACTGTAGCATCGGTACCTCGCAAAAGTGGATTAGGCCGCCAGATGGCAGCCTTTCCGATGCTAAATATAAATGTGGAGTCGAGAACGCCGGAAACCGCGATTGGCGAGGCCTTGGCGCCCGCGCTCCACATTACTGGCTACTTCACATTCGGTTGGTTGGACTAAACCGCTGCTGCGGTAATAGTGGGGCGACGCTCCCCTCTTAGCCGGGACTTGGTAGCGGCTTCGGTCCGACCTGTATCCCTTCACATGTAAGCTCCCGTGCGAAAGCATGGAAAGGCTGCTCGCGCAGCAAATTCCATTTCGCAAAGGAGCTTTCCATGACTCCCCTTCGCCAACGCATGATCGAGGATATGCAGGTGCGGAATCTCTCGCCGCATACCCAAACCTCTTACGTGCAACAGGTCTCGCTCTTTGCACGCCACTTCAACCAATCACCGGAAGCCCTGGGCCCGGAGCAGATACGCTCTTACCAAGTCTACCTGACCAACGAAAAGAAGCTCGCTCCCGGTTCCATCCTCATCGCCGTCGCCGCTCTTCGCTTCCTCTACAAAATCACGCTGCACAAGGATTGGACCTTGCCCGAGATCATCCCCACACCCAAGAAGCCTCAGAAGTTGCCCATTGTTCTCAGCCCGGAGGAGGTCTTGCAGTTTCTGGGTTGCGTGCCGAGCCCCAAGCACCGCACCATTCTGACCACTTGTTACGCTGCCGGATTGCGCATCTCCGAGGCCGTCCGGCTGAACCTACTCATATCGACAGCCAGCGCATGGTCATCCGCGTCGAACTAGGCAAGGGGCAGAAATGCAGAGGATTTTTAGCTCAGCGGGCGCACAGACGAGACGTTGCACTGAGCCCTAAATGTTTGTTGCGCCCGCTGAGCTAAAAATCTATTGGACTAAACCGCGGGCCAAGGACGCTGCTATGGGGATTGAACGCAGGCGATAGGGTGGAGAGAGCCAAGAAGTGCAGGCAGGGTGGGGCTGAGAGGGCTGCACGCTTGGCCAGGCCGTGATCGGAAGAGAGGGATGGTCAGCAACCGGCGGCGTAAGAACCGAAGCACTTGGGAGGTTGTCGTCGTTTTTCTTTCCGCAAGGAAGACCTCGCCGTCGGCCTGTCGAAACCAAGCGGGGAGACGAGGGTGCGAATTGGCGGTGAGCCGTCTCATCAGCGGTTGCCGAGGGGTGGCGGTCGACCGGAGGCCGGGAGGCTAGCGATCACCACCATGTGCCCCGCGTGGCAGACGGGGCACTCGCGCAGCGACCTGCCGGTCAATTTCTCATAGAGATCGCGATAGTCGGGTTGGTCCTGCCGCTTTACGACGGCGGTTAAAGCCACCCCTAGGAGTTGGCGGCAGAGGGCCAGCTTGGCCTTGCGGTAACGGTGGGCGAGAAAGCCGTAGTGACGGATGCGCTGGAAACCGTCGGGCAGGACGTGCAGCAGGAAGCGACGAATGAACTCGTCGGCCTCGAGGGTCATGACTCGGGGCCGGTCGTTGTGGCGATAATCTTTCCAACGGAAGGTGATCTTGCCGTCCTCGATGTCGAGGAGACGGTTATTGGAAATGGCCACACGATGGGTATAGCGACCCAGGTAGTTGAGGACCTGTTCCGGGCCGCCGAAGGGGGGTTTGGCGTGAACCACCCAGTCGATTTGGCGAAGCGGGGCCAGATAGTGGGCGAAAGCGTGGGGGTCACGCAGTCGCTCCAGGGAGGAAAAGAAGTGCCGCTGGCCCTGCTCAAAAGCCGCCTGCAGGTAATCGAGGAACAGGCGTCGGAAGAGGCAAGACAGCACGTTGACGGGCAGAAAGAAGCCCGGGCGGCAGGCGATCCAACGCTTACCGTCCGGGGCGAGGCCACCGCCCGGCACCAC
>Ga0306920_100011692_pt1 | contig 11879 bp, 9 predicted proteins | sample flu12Cox44000170_FD_204666 | JGI IMG/M metagenome (GOLD analysis project Ga0306920, IMG submission 204666) | Lab enrichment of tropical soil microbial communities from Luquillo Experimental Forest, Puerto Rico - flux4day.12C.oxic.44.000.170 (v2)... | ecosystem: Environmental > Terrestrial >...
AGGCCGGACCGGCCCCAACCAACCTGGCTGCGCAGTGACCGCGCGCGGAATCGCTTGAAGACATGCCGCTATCGTGCCATAGTAGCCGGGCTCCGAGCTCGGGTCGCCGGTGATTACGCTAGGCGATCGATCCTCGAGCGATTGCATGATCGAGATGCCCATCGCGACCGAGGGTGTTCCCTCGATGCGCACCCCGTAGTAATCAGTTGGGTTCATACCGGCCGGGACCATCTCGGCGCGTCCCATCATCCAATTGACCTCGACTGACAGGAAGGGCCGGTCCGCGCCGACGAGGTACCCGTGCCAGGTGTGTGTAAGTCGTCCAACGGTGCCCTGCGGGATCTTCATCGACCAGAACTCGAGATCTGCTGGTGCAGATGCATATTCGTGCTCTACCTCGGTGCGATCAAGAGTCACCCCGAGTCCAGACGCCAGACCATAGAGGTTCTGCAGGCAATAGTTGTTCGTCATCTGTGCGACAGCAGGGTTCGATTCCATGACGGTTGGGTCTTTGCCAAACCCGATGACGGACAGGGTCTTCGAGTCGTAGTGGCTCATGTCCCAGTTCTCGTACATGGTCACGTGCTTGATGTCCGAACAGATTCCGGTCAACGTCGGCGCCATGCGATCGGCAACCCACTCGGGGTGGATTCCCGTAGCTGTGAACGTTGCATTTCCCAATGCTGCGGCTGCTTCGATGGTGTCGACAACATCTTCCGGCGCAGACGTCCACCCCATCGCTTCGGGATGCTGGTAGGGGTGCACCGAGACCACGTTGCGGCCTGCACGGAGGAACTCTGCGATTTTGGGTACATCACCATATCTTCCGAAGTCCCTGGCGACGTGCAGCACGACATCCGTATCCGTCGCCACGGCGGCTTCCAAACTCGTTGTCGCCGCTATTCCAGCTTCGGAATCGGCGCCCGCAAGTATCCCCGCATCTACGCCGTTCTTGGCCTCCGAGTAAGCGAGCACGCCGACCAGTTCGAACTCTGGTCGGCGCAGTACCTCGCGGATTGCGGCATTGCCGAGACCGCCTGGCCCCCAGATCAAGACCCGAATGGGTGCAGCTGACATGTAGCGCTCCTGTTCTGCGTGGCGTTGCCGGTACCAATCGTGACTCACCGCGCAGAATAGATCCAATGCATTCTAAAACTAATATTTATGCGGCTGAGTTATTTTTGGGTGAACACACGAACGAACTCGGCACGCATGGCGCGAACAAGCGCCTCCGCGGGCTTGAGCAACTCAATACCCGTGCGCGTCAACACATCGACCGAGCGGGTGCCCCAGACCTTCACCTCGGGCGGGAGATCGAAATTGAGCGCCTCCAACCCCCAACCTGCCTCCGGCACCGAGAAGAGAAGTATGGCGTTGGATTCTCGGACGATGCTGGCCAGCACGTCAATGTTGTCGATCTCGACCCGCGCGCGCAGCTGGCGCGCCAGGCGAGGGCCGAGCATCGGAAGCATCTCGTTCCAGATCGTGCCAGAGACCAACGGATACTCAGCCATCATGTCTGCGGTCACAAGATCGTGACCTAGCAGCGGATGTCCGTGCCGCACCTGAAATGTCGGAGTTTGACCACCGAGTCGCACCGTCTTGATTCGTGCATCGGGCGGCTGGACCTGGAAAGGGGCGACGACCAAGTCCAGGTCTCCGCGGACTAGGCGTTGCCTCATCAGCATCGGTTGCTCCGACACCGTCTCAAAGGAAGCCCCCGGATGCTCTTGGAGGACCCGCACCATGGCTCCAGGGAGAATCAAGCGCATCAACAGCGGTCCGATCCCGAGACGCACATGGGCATGTGCTTCCTTCGACGTACCGGTCACGGTTTCTGTCACACGTTGCGCATGGCGCAGCAGCTTGTCGGCCTCGACCAACAGCTCTGCGCCGATGTCGGTCAGCACGACGGTGGGTCTCCCCCTGCCACGATGCAGAAGATTTGCTCCGCAATCGGTCTCGAGTGATGCGATGCTGCGAGACAGCGCAGGCTGAGAAATACCGAGATCAATCGCCGCTCGGGCGAAGCTGTTGGTCCGCGCCAACACCCGGAAATGCTCGAGCTTGGTCAGGCTCAGATACTCCGGGCCGCCGTGATCGGGATGTGCCATGGGCGAATCAAAGGTTGCACAACATCACGATGTCAACCCCGTTCCTACCGGGCGGGCCACGGAGAACGGTTCTCGCGCGGCACTCAGCAACCTGCGCGGGAACCGTGCGTTCGGCGGGATCGTGCGTGCGCCAGACTTCGGAGAGTTGTTGGGTCCATGGCAGGTCGGTGCAGAGTTGGACGAACATCCCGCCGCGGGCTTTGACGGAGGGGCTTGTAGGTGTCGCCGACCAGCACGGTCTTGGAACCCGCGGTCGTCATGGCGGTCAGAAGGTGACGGAGGTCGTCAGTACCGACCATGGCGGCCTCATCGACCACCATCAGGGTCTGTCCATTTACCTTCAGAGTGTTGTCCCGCCCGCGGTTCGCCTCACTCACCTCCCTTGGCCAGCACCTCAGTCCTGTACTCGCCTGCAGCATATGCGGGTGTCCAGTTACTCGAACCGACCTCGCGTTTGAGCAACGCACTCAAATCCGCTGATGCGCAGAACGACAGGACCGTAACGGCGCGCCACGCCAGATTAGAGGGATTGAGCGAACACACTCAGCTAACGGAACGCCGGGGGACGCGATACAGCCGCACCTGACCAGACACTCCACGCAGATGGTGCGCACCCGCTAGCGCCCACACGAGACCGTCCGCCACCCCGACAGTCTTGCGTGCGGAATCGGCGACACCTCCCGAGACTGTCATCTTGAACATGATGCACCAGCGGTGAAAGTTGAGTCAGCTGTCGGCGCTGGCGGCCATGCTGGACCGCTGCTATCCCGAGACGCTCGCACTGTGCGCCCGAATGTTGGAGATCGATTACGACACGATCGAGCGTGAGAGCACCTTCCGACGTGCCGAACGCGATCTCAGCATTGCCAGCGGCACTGTCCCCAAGGGTGGGGTGAGCGTCCAGGCGCACCGCTGGTCGGCGCTTCGCGACGGCCACCGCGTGCTGTCAATCATCAACTCGTGGTTTGTCGAACGCGACGTGCCGGGCTGGGACATCCAGGACGGCTGGCGGATCGAAATCGAAGGCCGGCCCTCACTGCGGATCACGATCGAAAACCCGGTGTCGCTGGCCAGCCCGCAACTGAAGAACTTTCCCGAAATCGATGCCAACCCCCTCGACGTGATCACGGCGATGGCCACCGTGCGCGCCATTCCGGAGGTGGTGAATGCCGCGCCGGGCATCGTGTATCCGAGCAGACCCTTTGCCTCGTACACCACCCGTTATGCCACCCCCAGCTTGGCCGGCAAGGCAGCCGGACTCGGCTAGTCGGGCACAGCCCACCCGGCGATCAAGCCGAATTGTGAAAGGAGTTCACAAAATGAACCGCGCTCAAGACAAGGTCGTCGTCGTCCTCGGAGCCTCCTCGGAAGGCGGCTGCGGATGGCGCACCGCGGAATTGTTCGCCCGGGAAGGCGCCAAGGTGGTCGTTGCGGCCCGCAGCGCACCCGGAATCGAGCAACTAGCGGCGAGCATCAGCGGTGCGGCCTTTCAAGCCGACGCCGGCGTGGAATCCAACATCTCCGACCTTGCAGACTTCGCCGCCGAGCGCTACGGCCATATCGATTACGCCATCAACGCAGCCGGGCTGCCGGTACCGAGCACCGTCAGCGACCTCGACGCCGATGTGCTGCTCTCCAGCACCACGGTCAACTACTTCGGGCACCTCTACTTCCTCAAGCACATGGCCCGGCACACCATACCCGGGGGCTCGCTCGTCTCTATCGCGTCGCTTTCCGGAACCGCCGTCATCCCCGCCAACGTCGTCTACGGTTGCGCCAAGGCGGCGGTGCTGTCGGCGGTGCGCTACGCGGCCGTGGAATTCGCGTCCCTCGGCATCCGGGTCAACGCCATCTCACCTGGGATCATCGACACACCGATGGTGGAGTCGCTCACCCAGAACCCGCCCGTCTTCGCCGGCTTTCTCAAGGAGACTCCGCTGGGTCGCATCGTCACCCCGGAGGAAATCGCCGAGTGCGCACTGTGGCTGTCGGTTGGCGCGACGAGCATGACCGGCACCTCCCTGGTCGTCGACGGTGGGATGCACCTTCGCCGCCCACCCCATCCCGAGGACCTCACCGAGGACGCCTACAGCCGGCTGTAGGTACAGACCCGACCCGAAAGGAACAGTGTGATGCGAGCATGGATCTGCTATGACCTGAGAACACTGGACAACAGCAAGTCATCGGCCCGGCTGGCCCACGAGGCCATCGAACAGCTCGCCTGGGCCGACGACAAACCATTCGAGGCCGTCGTGCTACCGGAACACCACGGCTCTCCGGACGGATATCTGTCCTCCCCGCTTGTGCTTGGCGCGGCGATAGCCGCCCGCACCAAAAGGATTCGACTGATCCATGCCGCCGCACTGCTACCTCTGCTGAACCCGATCCGGGTGGCCGAAGACGCCGCGACGCTCGACCTCATCAGCAACGGCAGACTGGCCCTCGGTGTCGGTCTGGGGTACGTGCCGACCGAATTCGAGATGTTCGGTATCGCCATGAAAGACCGAGTCGGCAGACTCGAAGACGGAATCACCGTGTTGCGCAAGGCATTTACCGGTGAACAGTTCCTCTACGAAGGCCGCACTGCACGCGTCGCCCCGCGGCCGGTCCAGGAAGCCGGGCCGCCGATCTACGTCTGCGGAGCAGTGAAAGCCGCCGCCCGCCGCGCTGCGCGACTCGGTGACGGCTTCATCCCGACCAGCGCCGACGTGATCGAACAGTACTTCACGGAATGTAATCGGCTCGGCAAACCCGCCGGCCCTGTCGATCCGTTGCTGTCGCCGCTGTGCGTGCACGTGGCCGAAGATCCCGAACGAACCTGGGCCGCCATCGCACCGCACGCCGTTCACGAAACCGCCGAGTACGGCAGGTGGGCAGCCGCAGCGAGGGACCACTCCCGAATGGACTCCCCATTTGCCGACGGGATAGACGCCGATGCCGTCCGTGCTCTCGGCGTGCACACAGTCGTCACCCCCGAAGAATGTGTCGAGCTAGTACGACACGCGGAAAGCAACAACGCCCCAATCAATTTCAAGCCCCTAACGGGCCCACCCGAAATCGGATGGCAAACCCTCGAGCTTTTCGCCAACAAGGTCGTTCCCATGCTGACCTCGTCGGAATGATCATCCTGTCGGTGTCTGCCGTCACAACCGACTCGTCACGACACACCTGCCGATGAATTGGGAGAGATCATGCATCAACAGCTCGATCATGTCAGCCATGTGTGCTTCATCTACGACGTCGAGCGCCTCGAATGGGCCCGCCAGGAGTTCTCTGATGCCTTTGGCATCGATGATTGGGACGGACCGGTCGACCTGGCGGCGTTTGGCGTGCTTCAGACCCAGTCCGTCAGCGCCGGAATCGAGATCCTCGCGCCATTGACGGACACCGGACCGTTCCGCGAGTACCTGGACACGCACGGGGAGGGCTTCTTCGCGCTGATCTACGGGGTTCGCGATCTCAACGCGGCGGTCCGCTCGGCGCAGGAACGTGGAGCTCGTCCCGCGCTGGACGCCGAGGGTCGGCCGCTGCTGATCGATGCCCTGACGATCGATAATGGTGCGCCAGCCTACCCCTCGTGGCGCGAGGGTCTCCGCACGTACCGCGAGACGCCGTTCGAGCCGGTGGCCGGTGTGAACGTCTATCTCGGCGAGATCGAGCCGCTGGCCTAGCACGCGACCTCGGCAGTCATCACAGCGAACGAAAGCGAGAACTGCGCAGCATGAACATCCCGTCCGAGCGGTACACCATCTCGTTGGTCGAGTGCACCGCAGAACATAACGCCAACGTAGGAGGTAAAGCGACCGGCCTCGGCGCGCTCATCCGGCACGGCTTCGAGGTGCCATCGGGGTACGTCGTGACGACGTCGGCCTACCGGACATGGATGGCTGCGGCGGGCATCGCCGACCAGCTGAAAGAGATTCTCGCAGGCGCCGGAGGCCTGAAGGAAGACCGAGAGGCGTCGGCGGCGATCCAAGAGCTTTTTACGGGCACGCCGATGCCGGCGTCGGTCCGCAAAGAGGTCGTGGCAGCGTACCGCACTCTCGAGAAGGAAATCGGCGAGAAGAACCTGCCCGTCGCAGTGCGCTCCAGTGCGACCGCCGAGGACACCGCATATGCATCCTTCGCGGGTCAGCAGGACACCTATCTGTGGGTCACCGGTGCCGACGCCATCGTCGACCACGTGATCCGTTGCTGGGCGAGCCTCTTCACGCCGCAGGCGATCGGCTATCGCGCGCGGATCGCGAGCGACCTGGAGCACCTGGCAATGGCCGTGGTCATCCAGCGGATGGTCCCGGCCGCCGCCGCGGGCGTCATGATGACGCTCGATCCAGCCACGGGTGACCGTGAACATATCTACCTCGAGTCGGCGTTCGGCCTCGGCGAGATCGTCGTGCGTGGAGAGGTCGACACAGACCGCTTCTGGGTCGCGAAGGGGTCGGGCGACCTCGCGCGCGAGGTGATCGGCAAGAAGCACATGGCGTACCGATTCGACGCCGAGACCGGCGAGGTGCGAGCCGTCGACATCGATCCCGAGGCTGCCACGGAGCGTTCCCTCAGCGCTGCCGACGTGCTCCAGACCGCGTCGGTGGGACGCGCAGTCGAGCACGCTTTCGGCGCACCGATGGATATCGAGTGGGCTTTCGGTGTGGCCGCGGACGGAACACGCACGCTGCACCTGCTGCAGGCCCGACCCGAGACCGTATGGAGTAATCGACCGGCGCCCACAAACAAGGCAGTTGAGGCAGGCCCCGCCGCCGGGTCCGTACTCGACGGCGACTGGGCGCCAGACGCGTACTGGAGCCGCGCCAACATGGCCGAGGCTATCCCGGGCGTAGCGTCGCCGCTGAATTGGTCGATCTGGAAGACGGCCGGAGAGCAGGGCATCCGCTGGGGCTTCTACGCGGTCGGAGCTCTGGAGAGATCGCGGGTCAACGAACCTGCCGACTCCCGTGATCGCTGTTTGGCGATCTTCCACGGTCGTCCGGCGGCCAACATCGATTTCTTCTGCGCGATGGGGGATCGCATCCCGGGGGCGAGCGGCGCGATGATCGCCCATCAATTCTTGGGCGGCGTGCCAGATGGTCTCGTCTCCAAAGCGGTCCCACGACGATACCCGGTCGTCCTGGCGAAGATGCCCCGGCTGTTCGCGACTATCCCGAAGCGTGTTTCGGAGGCGGCGCGGCAGACCGACGCCTGGTGGCGCTCCGAGATCGCGCTCACCCCGACCCGCGACCTCCCCGCCCTGCGGCGGCAGATGCGTGGCGGCGCGGCGCGGATGGGCCTCAGCTTAGGCTTGACCGCCGAGGCGAACTTCGCCGGCGCCCAGCCGATGTACGACCAGGTTGTCTCGCTTGCGAAGTCCGTGGGTCAGCCAGAGCTCGCCGGACGTGTCGTCGCAGGGCACGGCTCGCACGTCGAGACCCTGATGGTCGACGACCTGTGGGAACTGTCGCGAGGTCGTCTGGATCTCGAGACCTACCTCGACCGCCACGGCTACCACGGCCCCTCGGAAGGCGAGGTTTCCTCCCACGTCTGGCGTGAAAACCCCGAACCCGTGTTGGTGATGGCACAACGGTACGCGGAGCGTGGCGACTCGGAGTCACCGCAGCAGACCTCGGAAGCCAGGGCCCGACAGGGGCAGGAGGCCGAGCAGGAGCTGCTTGCGGCGCTGCCGCGCAGCCGTCGTGCGGCGGCCCGGGTAATACTCAAGCTCTCGAGGAAGTACCTCCCGCTGCGCGGCATCGGCAAGATCCCGTTCGTCCAGTCACTCGATGTCATCCGTGCTGGGGCCCGCCGCGCCGGCCAACTGCTCGCCGAGGCGGGTCACCTTGAAAACCCTTCGGACGTCTTCTACCTCCAGCTCGAGGAGCTCTACGCCCAGCCGGTGCCGGATTGGAAGCAGCGTGTCGCCGATCGGAAGGTGGAGCGTGCGCGATACGAGGGCATGCAGTTGCCGATGAGCTGGCAAGGTCGCCCTATCGTTGCGACGCCGGACGGGTCCTCCTCCGCGCCTGGTGAGGCGCTGCTGGAAGGGATCCCAGCGAGCCCGGGCGTCTACGAGGGCCGAGTGCGGGTCACGGCCGACTCGGCGTGCCAGGACTTTGTCGAAGGCGAGGTGCTTGTGACCACGACCACCGATCCCGGCTGGGCCTCGATGTTGTTCCTCGCGGGAGCTCTGGTTGTCGACATCGGCGGGGCATTGAGCCACGCCGCTGTCATCGCCCGCGAGATGGGCGTGCCCTGCGTCATGGGCACCAATGCGGGAACCACTGTCCTGCGAACAGGCGATCACGTTCGCGTCGACGGCACCCGAGGGGTCGTCGAACTGCTGTCCCGCGACGGTGCAGCCACCACTACATCAGAAGGAGCCTGACGTGTACCTCGCCGGTACTCATGTCGTTCTCACCGGAGCCTCACGAGGCATCGGCCTGGAGCTCGCTCGTGTCCTTGCCGCTCGAGGCGCGCGGCTGAGCATCGTCGCGCGCAATCGCGAACTACTCAGGAAGGTCGCAGACGAGATCGGCGCCCATCCCCTACCGACGGATCTGTCGGACCTGACCCAGGTGGATGCGCTGCTGCCCGCCGCGCGCGAGGCCAACGGCCCCGTCGACGTCGTGATCAACAACGCGGCGATCAACATTCCGGGTGCCCTGATACACCTCACGGGCGAGCAGGTCCGCACCGTATTGACGACGAACCTGATCGCACCACTTGAACTGTGCCGTCAGGCGTTGCAGGAGATGACCGCTCGTGACCACGGCATGGTGGTGAATGTGGGATCCCTCGCCGGTGAACTCGCAATGCGTAACGTAATTCCGTACAGCGCAAGCAAGGCGGGCCTCGCGATTGCGACTCGCGCCATGCATCGCGAGCTGCGTGGCACCCGCGTCAAGGCCCAGATGGTGGTCCTCGGTGTGGTCGACACTGACATGATCGCCGACACCAACGCCGATCCGGTGGGTGCGCAGATCGCAAAGCGGTTCGCGGCCCTGCCATCCGTTGCACCCGATATTGTCGCCGAACGCATCGTCGAGGGCATCGAAGCCGATCGCAAGGGTCAGGTGATCCCGTCGCTCGGCGCACCGTTCCACCACATCAGGCTCATTCCGACGCGCATCGCCGACGCCATTCTCGTAGGCAGTCCCCGGAGCCTCGGACCCGGAGGGAGTGTTCCGCGATGAACAAAATCAACACCGCACAGGGCTTCGGACCCCTGGAGACCATGCCGCACGGGGCCGACCAGATCCCTGACATCGACGAGGTCGGCATCGCGTGGCGCGACAATGCTGTGTTCGTCTGGTGGGATCCGGAGTCCGAGACCTACGGCCAGGTGCACGTCTCGACAACGCCCAACGGAGAGGGGAGCCGCGCCCGAGCCGCGGTGACTGTGGCCGGACGCTCGTTCGAGATCAACGACCCGCTACCGCCGGGCACCTTCGCCAGCGAGTCGATCTCGGTCGACCTCACCGGCCACGTCACGGTGAACCACGAACGGCTCGTACTCGACCTCCGACTCGAGCCCCTGTTCACGCCGGTGGACTGGGCGTGCATCCGGGCCCTGCCGGAGGCTCGCCCCGGCATGACGCTCAATCACTATCAGCACGGCGCAGTGGCCCGCGGTACGGTGATAATCGACGACGAGTCGTCGAAGTTCGAAGGAACGGCATGGCGAGACCGGACGTGGGGATATCGCGAGGAGTCGGCCCAGTGGCTCGAATACTTCTATCTCACGTCGGTCTTCGGCCACGACCACGCGATCGTCCTCTGGAAGGTACTCGGCGCAGATCAACGGACCCGGATGTTCGGCGCTCACATCTCAGACGAAGGCCAAGTGCCTATCGACACATTCACGGTGGTGCGTGACCCGGCCGCGAACTTCGCTGGCGGCACCGTGGACTTACCGTCTGGTCGCCTCACCCTCAACGTCGTGCCCAAACGCACGCCATTCACCGGATGGTGGTTACCCATGGGTTGCACACGCCAGGAAGGGCCCACCTTCTGCGAGTTCGACGAGTACTTCGTGCTCACTTCGAGCGATGGCGACCGCGGCGCCGGCCTTGCAGCCCACGGGATCCTGCGATCGATCGTATGACGCTCGCACGGTCACGCTGGGCCACCATCCTGGGCCAAGGGCCAGTTAGCAACCAGGATCGACGCGGCCCTGGAGAGCGCGTCGACGGCCTCCTCACGGGAGAGGCGGCCCAGGTCGCCCACGGCGATGATCGACTCGATGCCGATGAAGGCGGTCAGCACGCCCGACAGTGCATGGAAGTCCGCTGGGGACATCGTCCCCTCAAGCGGGCCGATGGCCTCTGCGATCCAGCGCCGCCGATGGGACGGCCGCTCGTAGGCTGCTGCTCCGCGGCTTTGATCCAGCGAGACCCGCAAGAGCTCCCGGAGCACCGCCTGGTTGGTCCAGACCCATTCGGCCGTGGCGCGCACGATGGCGCCAATCTGCTCGGAAGGAGGCATGTCCCTTGTACGTTCGAGCGTCGCCTGCAGCTCGTCGAGGGGAATCCTCACCCCGAGGATGAGGGAGTCTTGAGTTGGGAAATACCGGTAGGCGGTGGCGCGTCCCACCCCAGCCTTCTCGGCGGCCTGGTGGACGGTGGGGACCACGCCCTCGGCGAGGAGGGTGGAGGCGGCGTCGAGGATGTCGCGTCGGGTCCGCTCCTTCTGAGCGACGCGACCCGAGGTGAATCCGGCATCAGAGGGGGTTGGCATCCCATCATGATACCCATGTCTCACCAAAACGAGGAGCATTGGACCAGGTGAGCGCAAGCAGCCGGTGGGCGAGCCTCCAGTAGTCCTCCTCACTGAGGGCGGCTCCTTCGCGGTGGGTGGGCGTGCGCGAGCGTCAGTGGGGGGTTAGCTTGCGGGCAGTGGTCCAGCCGAGGAAGTCGACGATTTCTCGGCGAGAGTGGGCGGCCCGGTCAGCAGCCATTGGTCGACCTCGGCTTGTCTCAGCTGCCTGAGCCCGATATTGTTGCCGCGCAACCACTCCAGCAGCGCGATCGCGGCCCGCAGGCGCCGGGTCGCGTGTCCATTGGCCGCTTTCAGGACCGCATACATGGTCGCCTCCACGTTCACCGGGCGGGCAGACAAGAACTCGTAGCCCGGTGTGCTCTGGTTGGGGTCGTCCAGGACGTGCCTCTTGAAGAAGGCGAGCGCGTGGGGATCGTCTGACGACGGACCCGGGGCGCGTTTCGATCGCCCTTTCTTGCCCTTTCCCACGGCGGGATCGTACGGAACGTCCGAGCCGTACAGTGACGACTCGCCGGACACTCTGAGAGCAGTCGGAGGTCGCTCCGCGACCGCAAAGGTTCCGTGATGCCGGTCGAATTGGGACACGCCAGGCAAATGCCTAACTTCCGCCACGGCAGGGGCGATATTTGCTAGGTGGAATCGGTCGCGGACGAAGACATTTGGGAAACGGGCTGGATCAGCATCATCAACGAAACGCAAGGGGCCGGCGACCGCACGACCGGCAAACGGTTTGGTAATGCGGGGGGCAGGCATGGAGCCGGGCCTATCGGCCGTGTCGTCTCGTGCCAACTCAACCGCGCCCTGCCTGTAGAGGCGTTTAGGAAGAGTTTTGGTTCCCAAATCTGTCCCCAAATCGACCGGCCTTGTACGCCAACATTCCTCACCGGCGCGACGGGTCGAAGCGTGTAAGCGAAGGACCGTGGCGACTCGCGCGCCTGGCTCCCCACCGTTCAAACCGTTGCCTTCGCGTGGGCCAGCGCGCGCAAGTCCGGGGCC
>Ga0306920_100011694_pt1 | contig 11879 bp, 18 predicted proteins | sample flu12Cox44000170_FD_204666 | JGI IMG/M metagenome (GOLD analysis project Ga0306920, IMG submission 204666) | Lab enrichment of tropical soil microbial communities from Luquillo Experimental Forest, Puerto Rico - flux4day.12C.oxic.44.000.170 (v2)... | ecosystem: Environmental > Terrestrial >...
TGCTGATCCTATATTCCGGGAGGCCCTATGGGACAGATTCTTCACGGCAGCGCCAAGACCACGCACGCCGTCCGAGCTGACGCCTCGATTCAGAACAAATCCTGGCGTCCTGTGATTTCATTCGCGATTTCAGCCACTTAGTTAGGTATCCTCGGGGGTTTGTTTACGTTTTTTACACTCGATGATTCCATATGCTTCCACACTGATGTTTGGCGTTGTAAAAAATCCCCCGCCCTGGTACCCGGTTTCTCCTGCAATACTTACAATTCGAGAGGGCTTGGCCGTGACTAACGAAAGATTTTGCGATTGGCCCGGATGCCGGGAAGGAACCGTCGATTTAGACGCAGACATGGAGAAAGGCTGGTTCCTTGGTGGCATTTACAAAAACGAGCGGCAGTTTCTGCCGAAGAGCCTGCCCCTCAAAATGTATAACGCCCTTTGCCCGCTTCATCACCAAATGCTTGAAGCTTGCCGGGAAGAATTAGACCAGGAGGATTGCTGATCTACGCCGCCTTTTCCCATGTGCTACATTGCCGCCGCACCGCTGCGCTCGTCCTTGGCTGCATTCTCGTCGGTTTGCTCCCACAGCGCGCGGAAACGGCGCTCAGTAAGGTTTGCAGGTAGTGAATCGGCTTTCGCTACCGTGGTAGCGAAATTCAAAAAGTGGCCGAATCGCAACCGCACCGTGATTGGAACGTTTTGTCTCGCTTGGTGGCGCGGTTTGCGCCGTTTTGTGGCGCATTCTGCGCCACGTCCCTACGGACGGTGTCTTTGCTGACCCCCAACGCCTTCGCCGCCTGGCGCTGGCTCAAGCCGCCCGCTCCCACAGCTTCATCGCGCTATCGGAGAGCTCGCGCTTGCTCGCCTGCGCGGCGTAGTACAACGCCATCTTGGGCGAGCGATGCCCGAGCACGCTCATGATCATCTGCACGCTGGCGCCCGCTTCGGCGAGCTTGACGCCCGCAGCCTTGCGCAGTCCATGCAGGACGAGATCCGGCTCGCCGATTGCGCGCAGCCGCGCCTTGATCGCCTTGGTGAGGGCGGTCTTGTCGACCGGCTTGCCCGCGCGCGTCGTCAGGATGAAGTCGCCACGATGCTCGACCGACATCAGCGCGGCGCGCAGATCGCGATGCACGCGGACGGCGACGTGCTCGCCGGTCTTCTCTTGCGTGAGGCTGATGAACTTGCCGTCGAAATCAGACCATCGCATTCGAACAACATCGCCACGGCGTTGCCCCGTGTAGAGCAAGAGCGCGAACGCGAGCTTGAGCTCGTCGCTTGCGCCGTCGAGAAAGCGCTTGCAGACGCTCCCGCTCCAAGCGAGACGCGGGCTTGCCTCATAGCTGCGCCGCCGTCGCCGCGTCGGATTCGAGCGATCGCCAAGTCTACATTGCGGCAAACAACGATCGGCGAAGTCCCATAGGATGCTGATCATCATCGCCTGATGATCGCCGCGTGACTTGCCGCAGCGCTGCTCGATCTCGGAACAATGCTGATTGACGTGCTGGCGGTTGATGTCACGCACGAGGCCGCGAGCGATCGGCGCCTCGCGCAGGATCTTCAGGCTGGCGGCATAGGCGCGCTGCGTGCCCGGCGCTTTGCCGCGATATTCATTGCTGACGAGATAGCGATCGATCACCCACGCGACCGAGCCCGGCGACCCGTCTAAACGTAACAGACCTGTTACGTTTTTGCCCACGAGCGCACACTCGTAAGCGGCATTGAACTCGGGCGAGCCGATCTCGCCCGGCAAGCGGATGCGCTTCGAGTTGCTGCGGCGGAAGTAGTGATATTTCCCGATGGTCTGAACGAATCTCATTTTGACACCCTTCTGCGGTTTGAGAGGGTGTGACCATAGGAGATTCTGCCGCGCAGCCCGTGTGAATTTTCTGGACGGCCGACAAAGCAAAGAGCCGCCAGTGGTCCGCACTGACGGCTCCTATAGCTTTCCAGCGACAAGTCTCAGACGATCCATCCGGCCCCGGTAAAAGCCGAATGCCCGTCGTCTACACCGGATCCGGGTTTGTTGCAACGGATTACGCGAGAGATTGTGTCATCACTCTCGACTACCCCACAGCTATAGTGTAGGAATCACGACGGCATTTCGGTCCGCGAAATGCTGAAGCGCCAGCGGGATTGCACCCCGCCAGCGCCTCAAAAGTGATCCACCCTGGCCGGTAAGCCGAATGGACACCCCGCAAACTAAAGCAACGCTTTAGATCGCGCAACAGCTTTTTTGCGCGGGGTTCCATACGTGCATTCCTGTCGGGTTAAGGGCGGCAGGAGCACGCTATGTCCCCACAAGCAATCGCATCGTTCAACAAGCTGCGCATCGCCTTCTTGGAGCGCGCTGGCGCGCCGACCATCGCGCACGCAGCGTTCAAGCTCGCCCATCTGATCGCGTACAAATACATGAACCGGCAGACCATGACCGCGCGCCCGGCGCAGGAAACCCTCGCGCGCGATCTCAACGTCTCCGTCCGCACCGTCCAACGGCTTCTCGACATCTTGGGGCCGCTCGGGCTTGTCATCGTCCCCGGCGACGGTCGCGGCCTTGCGAGCACCTACTGCATTGACCCCGAAAGGGTGACACGGGTGTCATCCTTTTCCGCCCAAAAGGGTGACAAAAAAGGGCGACAAAAACCGCCAAAAAGGGTGACACCCGTGTCGCCCCAACTAAAGAAGAACCAAGAAGACTCTTTTGGGGAGAGCTCCGCTCTCCCCCAAAAGAGGGAGAGAGAGACGTTCGCTTGCGCGAACGATTTTCCCAACGGCGGGGACCCCCCCGCTGACGCGGGACCCCGCCAAGAAAGACCCGCGCAAGCATCTCCCTCGGAGGCAGAGTCTCTCACCCCGAGATCTTCTCTCTCGGATGGAAAAGAAAGATTCAGCCAATTGCGCGCGGTGTGGGCGCGCCCGTGGGCGGACGATGACGCGGCGGATCGCAGGGCATTCGCGCAGGCGTGCCGGGAGGTCGCGCCCGACGACATCATCGCCGCCGCGAGCGCCTTCGTCGCCGCCGCCGATGCTCCGCGCTTCCTGCCGCCGCTGGCGAAGTGGCTGGCCGCGCGTGGATGGGAGAAACCGCCGCCAACGAAGCCCAAGGGCGGTAACGGCGCGCGCCATCCTGGCCGCAAGCCCAATGTCGCCGAGATCGGGGCTGAGCTTGCCCGCAGGTATGCAGCTGAGCGGGTGGCGTCATGAAAAAATCAGAACCACCGAAGGAAGCTGGTCGCGACATCGAGCGCCGCAGTGTCAGCACTCAGGTCGACGTTCTGGCCAAGCAAGCGGGCGCGCTCGTCAAGCCGAAGCCGCCCAAGTTCCGCGACTTCAATCGTTTCGTCGATGATGTCGACCGCTTGGTCGCGTTCCGTGACGAGTTGAACGAAATGGCATCGGGCGACATCAGGGACAGTGCCGAGTGGTGTCAGAAGCTCGTCGCCAAATGCAAGGCCGGGCTCGAACGCTTCAACCGGCGCGAAAACTTCGACGATCCCGACGACAAGGAGAGCGAGCTTTCGCAGGCATACATCGCCAAGCGCGTCACGGTGATGGTCGCGTCGTTTCCGAACGCGAATCCAAGCTCACCCGAAGGCTATATGCAGATGCTTATCGAGCACATCAGCGCCATCGAGGGCTTGACCGAAGTCGAGTTGGAGGGCGCGTGCCGCGAGATCGTGGAGACACAGAAATTTGCGCCAGCCATCTCCGAAGTGATGGAGGTGGTCCGCAAGCATCGGGAAGAATGGTTTGGTCGCTACTACGCAATCCGGCGGGTTGAAGAAAAGCGATGCGAAGCGTTGACGAGGGCGCTCAAGCGCGAGGCGGAAGAGGACAAGAAGGCGCACGAGCAGGCGATCGACAAGGCGCGCTGGGAGATTGCGGCGGTCACGCGGCAGATAAAGTCCCTCGCGAAGGACATTGACGACGCCAAGGCTGCAATCGAGCAAGCCAATACGTGGCTGTCCGACGTGATTAAGCGCCACGCCGAGGCCGAGAAGCGCGAGAGCGAAGCGAACGGCAGGCTGCAAGCGCTGCTCGCGCTCCAAGCGTCGAGCGACGAGCAAGAGCAGGGAGGATCGTAAGCTCAGCGGTACTTCGAGACATCGTGGTCGAGCGTCGGCGGATCGAAAAAATTTTTCACCGCCGCACGCACCGCACGATTGACATCCCCGTCACCCACGGGGCCGTGGCGATTGTCGAGCATGACCACCACGGTCTTCAGAAACCCGTCGCGATCGCGCGGGGGCAGCGGTCGAGCCGCCAGGAGGATTTGATCCATCTGGCTGTCGGTGAGGGCAAGTGGCATCGGAGGACCTCGTCAGGGGAGTGTTGCGCGAATCGCTGCGGCCGACGTAACGTGACCGCGTTCTGACTTGATCCTGAAGAGACTTCCCCTGCGCGGCCCGCGTGGGGGATTTTTTTATGCAGGCTCGCCGCCGCCGATGAAGCCCGCAAACTTCCCCGGCGCTTTCTTGACGCTGCCGCTGAGACGCTGCCGCGACGCGGGGGACAACCCGAAGGCCGCGCCGAATGCCATCGCCTGCTTCGCAGCATCGCGGCAGATCTTGTCGAGCGGGCTGAATAGGCGTTCGGCTTCCGGCATCGCCTGTAGCGCCTCGCTCGCTCTGCGCCAGCGTGCAGAGGCCGCGCACCATGCCGCGAGCGGCGCAACGTCGAGCACGCTGAGCAGCCCAAGACGGTGAAGCTCGGGGGCGACACGTGTCCACTCGTCGAGCGCGGCCCCGTTCAAGAACGCGGGCGCCGTGGGGATCTCGTCGGGGATCGTCGCCTCGATCGGCGGGGGATTTCGGCTCGGGCGGGAGTCGCCCCGCAAAACCCGAAGGTGCGGATGCTGACCTATCGGACCCCGTTTTCCCATTGGCGCGCTCCCTGCAACGGAAAATGCAACGGAAATACCCCCAACAGACCCAAGCTAACATCGCCGCGATTCGGCCGGAATAGTTTTTCTTCCGGCCCAAAACCTTCGAAACCGCGCCGAATTCGCGCCGATTCCTGTCGAAATATCAATGGCCTGCGCGATGGCCGTTTTTTGTCGTCGATCGGGGGAGAATTTTCTAAATTTGTCCCCGCTAATGTTCCACCGCCGCCGCGTCCGTCGAGGAGGGTGACCGTCAGAAAACCGATGACCCCCCATGTATTTGAAATCATTGAGGAATTGCTTAGAATGCCTACTGACCGTGGTTGGGCTCGTGGCGATCGTCGGGATTTTCGATTTAACTTCCTGAATAATATTCTTCGAATGATTGCAGGGACTTAGCGACCATCGTTGGGAACTTTGCAGAACCTAACGGGAACGCGCAAGGACAAGGTCGAAGCAGTTGATTCGCCGAGCGAATTGGGATTGAGCCGATCGCTGTCCGATCGCCACGGTCGGCGGCCATGCGCCTTGCATCGAGCGAATTCGGCGTCTGAATTATCGTGACAGTTTTCGTGACGGCCGTCGCCGGGCTCGGCCCTGCGCCGCGCTCTCGTTGGCGGCGAGCATAACGAAACGTTGCAAGGTACTACTTTGATGGCGATCTCTGGCGCACCCACCAAGGCTCGTCTCGCTGGCGCTGCTGCTTACGGCTCTTTGCCGTCTGCTGCTGGTTGCGCACGCGCTCGTGGCGGCTCGGCGTCTTGGTGGGCGCACCTCGGAGATGGCGCTTTCGGGCCATGATCAATTCAACCTTTGACCGAGCTCGGGCTCGGCGTCGCGAAGGGTGCGCAGGTATTCCAACTCCTGCTCGGCGAGGTGACGGCGCCGGACGATGCTCTTGAGCGCTTCGAGCTCGGCGCGCAGCGCGGCGATCTCGCGATCGCGGTCAGCCTGCCGACGTGCGTTCTCAAAATCCAGCTGCGCCAAGTCGGCCCGGCATTCGGCCAGGAGAGCGCGGTAGGCGTCAACATGCGGTCTGACCAAGGGGCGGTTGCGCGTCATGACCATCCACGCGGCAGTAGCCCGGCGGCATCCGCGAGCTTGGCAAGATGGTCGAGCTTGCCGTGCATGAGCCCTTCCAACCGGCTGAGCCGGACCATGTACCCGGTACCGTTGCTTTCCAGCTTATCGAGTTGCTTGAGCGTGCTGGCGAGCAATCCCTTGAGCTCGCGATTTTCACTTTCGAGATTCGCGATGTGGCGATCGACCCCGGCGAGCTTGCGGCGAAGCTCGGCGAGCGAGGCGGCATCGTCGCCCAATGCTTTGGCGGTCGCGCGGGTGAACTTTTCAAGCGCGGCCCATACCTCGTCGTCGCCAGAAGGGTCGGCGTCGTGACCGGGGACGAGCGTCTGTGAGTTTTCGTAGTGCGTCCGGTACATCAGAACATCCGAGCCGGATTTCTCAACGGGCGGGCTTCCCCTGCCCGAGGCGGGCTCGGTGTAAACGAAGTCAGAGTCGTCCTTGGTGAATCTGGCGTCAGCCATCAGCCGCTCGATCTCGCTGTAGGGATCAGCCTCGCGTGCGGCCGCCCGGCGCTCGATCTCGACGGTGCTGTCGATGTTCGCGCGTCGGAGGCGGTCGATCAGGTCGAGCCGTTCGTCGCGGGTCACTTCTTCGCGCCTGATTGGGCAAATGGTTTGCCATCGCCGCCGTTGAGATAGTTCACGCGGGCGGCGGCTTCCTCGCGGCTGTCGTAATCGCCGTCGTGGAGAAACTTGCCGCCGATATAGGCACCGACGCGCCATCGATTGTCTTCGCCTTCATACACATACATGGCGTTGTCTCCTGTTGATGATGGATCAAGGCCGGGTCATTGAGTTTTCGTAACAGTTTTCGTAACGCTACCACGTCGCGCTCGTCAGATAGGCACAATGCGGAGCTCGAAGGCCCCACGCGGCCTTGAGAGTCATCCGCAGGCCGATGCTGTCGATCTGAAACAACGACCGTACTGGTTGCCCGCCCATGATGGGGTCAGCGGGCGCGGTGTCGTCGTAATGGAACATCGGCTGCGTGGCAGTCTCGAATTGGGGCACGCTGTCGAAGGCGCTCGCGAACGAGCTCGCCTCGACCGCGATCACGGTGCCCGCCGCGATGCTCGTCGATTGCAACACCGGGATATCGAATTTTGGCCCGGCCAGGAGCTTGATCGTGGTCGCCTGCACCGGATTGCAAACGAGCACCGGGTTTGCGCCTGCGCCAGCGGCGACCAGTGCGCCAACGAGCTTTTCGATGTCGCCGACCATCGCTGCGCTGCCGCCGCCTGCCGTGGCCCCGACCGGCGTCACGCCATTCAGGATTCCGCCGGGGGTGTTTCCATCGTCGGCCTGCGTTCCGAAGAGTGCCTTATCAACCGCCAGCCCGGTCGCCTCACTGATCAGCGCGCGCGAAATCGCTTCGATCGCTGAGCTCTCAGCCATCTCGCGGGTGTACGACGTGATAACAACCAGCTTGCGCGGCACGAGCAACGGCCCGGCAGTCATCCGCTGCGTGCGGACGACGATCGGCTTTCCTTCACCGACCCATTGCCCTGCGTCGGTCGCATCCATGATACGACCCGGAACGCGGATGCTGGCGCGGCGGGCGAAATCAATTTTCAGCCCGCGCTGAACGAGCCCGGCGGCTGCGCTCACGCTCGCGATCGCCATGATCGAGTCGTCGACCGCTTGCTCGGCGAGAGCGCCTGCCCATGCTGGCGAGCCGATCGTTGCCACCGAGCTCGCGGCGCGGATAACCCACTGCGTGACCGGCTCGTCGAAGAGCTCTTTCGCGACACGCTCGGCGTTGGCATTGCCGAGTTGGTGCGCGCGGATGTGGCTCGCGGCGGCGCGGTAGAGATAGGTTGCGGCGCGGGTGCGTTTCAGGCCAAGGTCTTCCGGCAATTTTCCCATCGGTAGTCCCTCGAAGGAGACCCCGGCGCAGACCGTTCGTTATGCGGAGTGCCTGCCGGAAAACGACCGACTGCACCGGGGCCGAGGACAACATGCGGGGGCACCATAGCGCAGCCGGGCGGCGGCGATGTCGCGCGTAACGGGGCGAGATCTGAAGTCACAAAACCTGTCACGAAACCTTACCGCGCGAGCAGCTGGCCTTCCTCTTCGAGTAACGCCGCAAGCGCCAGGGCGACGAGACGCGGCTTCATCGCCTGCGCCTCGCTGAGCCGCCCGTCGAGAACGAGCCGCATGATTAGCCCCTCCACGGCGCGATCGGAGATCCAAAGCTGATAGCAATGCTTCCCGGCGGCGCGGTTGGCGCGCAGCTTGCGCTGGCGAACGGCGGCGGGGGTGCGGGCAAGCATGAACGCAGCTTATAAGCCGGGCGATTGATTCTTCGAAGCGGGGGATGCTGAGGTAGCGGCCCCCCTCAGCAGAACGCACGGGCGGCCTTCCTATTGGCGCCGATCGAGCTCGCCGTCCAAAAAACCGCGACCCATCCCACGATGGACAACCGGCCCGGCGGCCGCATAGGATGGCCGCCGAAGGGTGTCACGAATTGATCGCCCCGGACGGCCGTTTGCGCGACCGCCGGGACTTGATCATCGCATCAACGCAGGATGCCGTGACCCGATCTTCTTCTACCAAAATCCGTTCCGACGCGCGCTATCGCCGCGCACGTCAACTCATTGCCGACTACTTCCGGCGCGCAGTCCCCGACTATATCGCCAAGCTGTCCGACGACGAATGGGAACGGTTTAAGCGCGAGGAAGATGCTCGTCGCCGCAAGGTGGCGACATGAGCGCGGCGCTGACCGAAGCGGAATATGATCTTGCGCGCGCCGGGGTCAGCGATGCCGAAGGGCTGCGCGAGCTCTTCCGGCGATCAGGATGGACGCAGCAACGGATCGCCACGAAGGAAAAGCACACGCAGTCATGGGTTAGCAGAATTGTTCGCGGCGAGAATGTCCGCCCGCATAATCACTCCGGAGTACCACGGACCAAACTGACTAAACGCCAGCGCGGCGTGCTCGTTCATCAGGTCATAGCCGCTTACATCGATGGGCATTGGCACCAACCGATCGATGTCGCGAACCAAACCGGGCTTGAGCGTCGGCAGGTCATCGATGCCCTGAAATGGATCAGGGCCAGCCGCGCTTTGGATTTGAGAATAGAGCGACGATCGATCCGCCAAGGATGGCGGACGGGCGGCGAACGATTCGAATTCAAGATCGTACCAGTTAGCAAGATCAAAACGGTGAGCCTCGACGAGCTCACCGAAAAGCTCGCTCCGATCATTAAAGGCTTGGAGCTCGAAGGCCGCAAGCACTACGTGGAAATGGTTCCGACTGTCGTGCTCGGCCTCGCTATCCGACTCCAACGACTCCTTGATGAATGGGCGCAGGACGGTGCCGTTCTCAAGGGACGGGAACGATAGCCGCCAGATTCTCAATCGGTCCCCGGAAATCTAAGCCATGTTCAAGTATCTGAGAAGTGAAGCGCTGCCGCTAACCAAGCAACTGGTCGAGCGGTTCGCAAACATGCGAGCAAGCCCGACCGAGCGCGAGCTCGATCTCAAACGCGTCAAGCATCTGCGCACGAAGGCCGATCACGGTCTACTGTTGCCATTCCAATGGGCCATCGCCCTCTTCGAGGGCGAGGAATATCGGGTGAACGGCCAGCATAGTTCGATCATGTTGAGCGAGCTCGATGGCAATCTCCCCGACGATCTCGTCGCCCATATCGATTATTTCCAAGCCGACGACCGACAAAGCTTGGCAATGCTGTTCCGGCAATTCGACGATCGCAGATCATCGCGTTCGTCCGCCGACATCGCTGCCGCCTACCAGGGCTTGCAAACCGCGCTCAAAGACGTGCCGCGCAAGATCGGCAAACTCGGTATCGATGCTGTCGCTTGGTACAATCGCAACGTCGAAGGACTGCCGGTCGCGCCCGGTGACGACAAGTACAAGATGTTCGACGACCAAAACCTGCACCAATTCCTGTGCTGGCTTGCAGAACTATTCGCAACCAAAGTTCCTGAGTTGATGCGCCCGACCATCGTCGCCGCGATATACGGGTCGTTCCTCAAAACCGACGAGGCTGAAACGTTCTGGACTTCGGTCGCGCGCGGCGGCGTCGAATACGACGACAATCATCCGGCCACCAAGCTCTATGACTGGCTCAAAGCTCTCAAAGGCCAGAAAGATGCCGACATTAAACCGGCAAATCTGTTCCAGGGCGCGGTCTATGCCTGGAACGCCCACCGCAAGGGCAAGATGATCAGCACTATCAGATACGACACCAAGAAGGGACTCCACCCGATCGCCGAATAGCGGGCCGAGCATCCGCACACTGCCGGGGCGCGAATGCCCCGGCGATTTTTCACAACAGGAGAAAGCTATGTCGAAAAAGGTAATGAAACTGCTGGATCGCTACACGGGCCGCATGGAGTGCAAGGTGTGTGGGCGGGAGCACTATGCGAACATACGCCCCAGGAGTGGCGGCCGATACTATCGCGGCTCATGGCAGTGCTTGAATGGTTGCAAGCTCCCCGAACAGGAGCGCGCGCCGGACGAAGCAACAATCGCTGCAAACACTCGGTAGCTCAAGCATGAGCGAACGCGACGATCTCCTGCGGTTTGGCTTCGTCGACGACGGCGGCGCGCTCTCGATTCGCAACGTCAATGTCACGCTGACTCCCGTGGGCGGTCCCTTCTATCGTCTGACTCTGGCGTTGCCGCATGGCGGCGAGCTCAGCTGCATCGTGCCCGCCGCAGCGCTGAAGCTCGCCGCGCCAAGCGAGCCCGCCAACCTTGATATTGATGCCCTGCTGAACGTCGATAAGCCGCGACCGTGGTGATCGGGCACGCCATTGACGGTTAGATAACCGGCCATCGAGCGGTTACGTAATCTGAAAAGGATTTCGCCATGGCGCTGAGCAATGCCGAGAAACAAGCTCGCTGGCGCAAGCGCAACTTCGTCTCGCTCACGGCGGACGCGCGCGAGATCGTCCGCAAGCTGACAACGATGGATGATCGGGTCAAGCTCGCCCTGGTGGTCACGCTCTTGAACCAACGGTTCAATCCCAAAGATGGCCGCTGCAAGTTTGTCAAAGACGACGGCGGGCGCGGCAAGTCCGGCATCCCCCGAGGGCGCAAGGATGAAGTTGGCGATTGCGTTGCCCGCGCCATCGCCATCGCGACGCAGAAGCCCTATCGTGAAGTTCACGACGCGCTGACTGTGGGCAAGGTTCGACATGTGGCCGCAGGCGAGAGCCATTGGACCCGGCACGCAAGGCGCAAGGGCGGCGTCAGCGCCTTCCACGCTGACCACGGCGTCCCTACCGAAGTCAGCGATGTCTATCTGGAATCCCTTGGCTGGAAATTCACCTCGACCAAGGAACTACCGCGAGGAAAGGGAGTCCATCTGCGCGCTGACGAGCTCCCCGGCGGGCGGCTGATCGTGCATTTGCCCTCGCATTTCACGGCCGTCATCGATGGCGTCATCCACGACACCCACGATTGCAGCGACGAGGGGCGCCGCCGCATCCAGGGCTATTGGACCGAAGTGAACGTGCCCCGCGCAACAGAGGAGAAAGAGCGAAATGGCACTGAGTGACGTACTGTTCGAGGCGAGAGAAGAAATCGAGCGCTACTTGGCGGATGACTTTTACGACCCGGAGATCAAAGCTAAGGCGCGCGCCATCCTGCGCGCCATGCGCGAGCTTCAAAAAGAGCTCGACACGCCGCCGCCAGAGGATGACGACGAAGTTGACTCGCCGCCGCGTCGGGCGTAAACGCGGCGGCACCTTTGGCGGGGGTAATTGTAAAAACCCCTCGATCTTTTTACAGTTTTTTTTACAACCACGGCCAAAACACCCTTGAAATCATTACCTATTTCAAGGACGCCTCGATTCAGAACAATTCAGGACTGAGCCAAGGACGTCCCGGCCTATCCATGGCAATCTGAGCCTGAGACACGGCCGTCAGCCGCAGTAGCATGATT
>Ga0306920_100011697_pt1 | contig 11878 bp, 10 predicted proteins | sample flu12Cox44000170_FD_204666 | JGI IMG/M metagenome (GOLD analysis project Ga0306920, IMG submission 204666) | Lab enrichment of tropical soil microbial communities from Luquillo Experimental Forest, Puerto Rico - flux4day.12C.oxic.44.000.170 (v2)... | ecosystem: Environmental > Terrestrial >...
AATCTCGCCGAGCGCCATCGAGGCGCCATGCGGGGTGTCCTTGCGCACCACCTTGCCGTCGACGATGTCGAGCGCGTCGGGATGCGCCTGCATGAGCTCGGCCGCCATATCGAGTGCCTTCTCGCGGAGCTTGCGCGCCGCATTGTGGGTGGCGGACGCCGTCATCACGGTCGCGCGCGAGGCGTGCGCGCCGATGCCGTAGGCGATGCGGTCGGTCTGGCCGTGGGTCACGCGCACGTGCCGGTAATCGACGCCCAGCCCCTCGGCGCAGACCTGCGCCATCACGGTCTCGAAGCCCTGGCCGATGGAGGCGCCGCCGGTGATCAACTCGACCATCCCGGCGGTATCGATCTCGATGCGCACGCCGTCGGCGGGGCCGAGCCCACTCTTCTCGACGAACATCGCAAAGCCCGCGCCCACCATCTCGCCGGCTGCGCGGCGCCGCGCAAGCTCGTCCTTGAGCTTCTCCCAGCCGAGCGCGGCCGTGAGCTTGTCGAGCAGCCCGGCGTAATCGCCGGAATCATGCTCGATCTCCTCGCCGATCGCCTCGAGCGGCCGATGGTAGGGCATCTCGTCGGGCGCGATCGCGTTCCTCCTGCGCACCTCGTTGGCATCCATGCCGAGCCTCTCGGCGACCGCATCGATGAGGCGCTCGCGCACGAATGTCGTCTCGTAGCGCGCGGGCGCGCGATAGGTGGCGGCCGGCGTCTTGTTGGTGAGCCGGAAATGCCCGGTCGAGCGGTAGGCCGGCACGCGGTAGGGGCCGGGCAGGATGCCCGCCGTCATGTGCACCACGCGCGCGGCGTGGGTGCGCAGATAAGCGCCCTGGTCGTGGAAATAGACGTCGTCGATGGCAAGGATGCGCCCTTCGCCATCGACTGCGGCGCGAATGCGATGGAGCTGCTGGCGCGAGTGGTTGGCGGCGACGAGATGCTCGCGCCGATCCTCGATCCATTTCACCGGGCGGCCAAGGCGCATGGCGGCGATGCAGATGAGGACGTCTTCCGGATAAAGCTCGCCGCGAATGCCGAAGCCGCCGCCTACATGCGATTCGTGCACATGGATGGACGAGGGTGGCCGCATGAGCATGTGCGCGAGCAGGTCGCGGTTGCGGTGCGGCACCTTGGCGGCTCCGTGCAGCTCGAGGATGTCGCGCGCGGCGTCGTAGCGGCCGATGCCGCCGCGCGCCTCGATGGGCACGCCGGAATGTCGGCCGATGGCGAGCTCGAGCTCGACAATCATTGGCGCCGCGCGCAGCGCCGCATCAACGTCGCCGTAGCCCTGGCGAATGATGGCTGCCTCGGTGTTGCGGCCGGAGACGAACTCGCCCGGCTCCGCATCGGCCGCCAGCAACGCGGGCAGCTCCTCGATCTCCGTGACGACGAGGTCGGCGGCATCCTCGGCGGTATAGGGATCGTGCGCGAACACCGCGGCCACCGGCTCGCCGACGTAGCGCACCTTCTCGCGCGCCAGCACGGGCTGCCGATAGGGCGCCAGCGCCGCGATCGGCCCCTCGCGAAAATCGATGGGCGGCAGGTCGGCGATATCTGCCGACGTCCACACTGCCACCACGCCTGGAACGGCGCGCGCGGCTGCGGTGTCGATCGCGACGATACGTCCGTGCGCATGGTTCGAGCGCACCACGCGCATGTGGAGCTGGTGCGGAAACGAGATGTCGCCGGCAAAGCGGCCCGCACCCTTCACCAGCGGCGGGTCCTCGAGGCGCAGCACCGATTGGCCGATCCATTTGCTGGAAGTGGTTGGGGTCATGGCGCTGGTCGCGCTCCGGACTCGGGCAAGCCCGAGTGCTTAAAGTGCCGAACTTGGGGAAGCCCGAGTGCTTAAAGTGCCGAACTCGGGCAAGCCCAAGTTCGGGTGGAGGTGCTCTCGAACCGAAGACCGGGTGGGGCCTTTCCGGCGAATACCGAAATGGTAGGCCTGGTTGAGATCCCGCACCGCAACGGTCTCCTTCTATCCGATGGAGGTGTGCTACTTTCGCTTGGAAGTGCTGACGGTGGTGCTCCCTGTCCGAGCACTTGCTTGGTGAGAAAGAAAGCGCTCATGCAAACCGAACGCAAGTACTGGTTTCCGGCCAAGCGCTACGGCTGGGGTTGGGGCATTCCTGATTGCTGGCAAGGCTGGCTGGTGCTGGCCGCTTTCGCCGGACTGTTCGTCGTGGGATCCTTTCTCTTTCCGCCGGGCGCAAGACCAGGGGCTTACCTCGCGTATATCGCCGCACTTAGTGGATTGCTTATTGGTATCTGCTGGCTTAAGGGCGAACCGCCGCGCTGGCGTTGGGGTAAGGATGGACCTGCCTGACCTTGCGTTTTGCAAACTCGTTTCCGGAAGGGTCGAATGCGATTTGATCAATTGAAACGCCGCGAATTCTTCATGCTCCTCGGCGGCGCGGCGGCCTGGCCGCTCGCGGTGCATGCGCAGCAGGGCGAGCGGATGCGGCGCATCGGCGTGCTCATGAACCTAGCTCCGGAAGATTCGGAGTCGCAACGACGCCTGACAGCTTTTGTGCAGGGTCTCCAAGAGCTGGGCTGGACAGATGGACGGAATGTGAGGATCGAGACGCGCTGGGGCGCGGGCGATCCCGATCGCATTCGCAGCCAGATCGCACAGCTGCTCTCGTTTTCGCCCGATGTCATGCTCGCATCGGGCGATTCCACGTTGCAGCCGCTGCGCGTGGCAAGCCGAACCTTGCCGATCGTATTTGTAATCGTTCCTGATCCGGTCGGCGCGGGGATCGTCGAGAGTCTGGCACGGCCCGGGGGCAATTCCACGGGATTCACAAATATTGAATATGGCACGAGTGTAAAGTGGCTTGAACTGCTCAAGCAGGTCGCTCCCGGCGTGCAGAAGGTGGCCGTCCTTCGTGATCCCGATCTGCGCTCGGGAATCGGCCAATGGGGTGCGATTCAGGCCGTCGCCCCTTCATTCAATGTAGAGCTGCGTCCGATCGATGTACGCGACGCAGCCGAGACTGAGCGGGCCGTCGGTGGCTTGGCCGGTTCTACGAATGTCGGCTTGATCGTTGCAACAAGCGCGGTTGCAATTTTTCACCGCAACCGCATCATCGCGCTTGCGGCACGGCACAAGCTGCCCGCCATCTATGCATACCGGATTTTCGCTGACGAAGGCGGATTGATCTCGTACGGACCTGATCTGGTCGATCAGTACCGGCAAGCCGCGCACTACGTGGACCGCATTCTTAACGGCGAGAAACCCGCTGACCTGCCGGTGCAAGCGCCGACCAAGTACGAGCTGGTCATCAATCTGAAGACGGCGAAGGCGCTCGGGCTCGATATGCCGCCAATGCTGCTCGCCCGCGCCGACGAGGTCATTGAATGAAGCGCCGCACCATCATTATGCTGTTCGGCGGCGCGGCGGCATGGCCGATCGTGGCGCGCGGACAGCGGGCGGCGATGCCGGTGGTCGGATTTCTCGCCAGTGCCTCTTCGGATGGATATGCCTGGGCTCTACCCCCTCTCCGCGAGGGCCTTGCTGCCGCAGGCTATGTCGAAGGGCGAAACCTGACGATCGAATATCGCTGGGCTGACGAGCAATACGAACGCTTGCACGCGCTGGCTGCCGATCTGGTGAGACATCCAGTCGCCGTAATCTTCGCGACAGGCGGTGTTGTCTCCGCCGTTGCGGCAAAATCCGCGACCACGACTGTTCCTATCGTTTTTGTGCACGGCAGTGATCCCATTCAATACGGTCTCGTAGCTAGCTTCAACAGACCAGGCGGCAACGTTACGGGCTTCACGTTCCACAACAGTGCTCTTGGACCGAAGCGAATCGGATTGCTGCGCGATGTCGTACCGAACGCCAAAGTCATCGCCTTGCTGGTCAATCCGAACAACCCGAATGCTGTTCCCGATAGCAAAGAGATGCAGGATGCAGGCCGTTCCATTGATTTGAAAATCGAGGTGGTTCATGCCGGAAACGATCGTGAGCTGGACGGCGCGTTTGCCAAAATCGCGCAACTGGGCGCCCATGCACTGATCGTGCATATAGACCCACTGTTTGTGGACAAGGACAAACAAATTGTAGCGCTGGCCGCGCAATATGCCGTGCCGACCATCTATCCAACACCGAAATATGTTTCGCTTGGGGGGCTAATCAGTTACGGAACAAACCCTGTTGACGGCTATCGCTTGGCGGCTGGCTACATCGGCCGGATTCTTAAGGGTGAGAAACCTGCCGACCTGCCGGTGCTTCAGCCGACCAAATTCGACCTGGTCCTCAACCTCAAAACCGCCAAATCGCTCGGACTCAAAATTCCGGAATCATTCATTCTACTTGCCGACGAATTGATTGAGTAAGGCATTGCAAATTGCGTTATTTGTTGCTGCGGCGCAAGAGTCTGCCGCGGCGTCGCGGCGGCATGGCCGATCACGGCACGCGCACAGCAGACAGCGATGCCGGTGATCAGCTTCTTAAGCGGTGCGTCGTCCGATACGTATCAACCCTGTGAGGAACCGACGCCCCGTTCTACATCCGGTGGATAACTGCGTCTGGGTCTTAAATTCGACATTTTCCGCAGTGGCCGGCCAGTGAAGCGCCGCTTGATGGAAAACAGATGGCACTAAAATTAAAGCCCCCATCCTTGAACCAAACTTTCACAACCTGAACTGTCTGATATCTGACTTTAAGCACGGCCGTGTGGACATCAGGGGTCTCGACATACCCGAGCAACTGTCTGCGCCATTACCAAGCGGCCGTAAGCCTACGCGCCGCTATGTCCGCAGCCGGGGAAAGCTGCTTAACGGCATAAACGGCAACTTCCTGAGGAAAGCCAAAGAATCGCAAGTTCGGACTTATTCTCCATGCTCTCGCCGCCTTCACAATTATGATGCGCTCGGTAGCCATCCCGGGCATCTCCCGGTTCGGTAATTGGGACATCAGCAGTCATGGGCGAAGGTCAATCTGCCGCCTTGGTGCGCAATTTCGCGCGCGAGGCCTCCAATCAGGCCAATCTCGCCTTCGCGGAGAAGCTGCAGCAGGCGACGCACCTGGCGAACGAGAATTGCGACCGCGCTACGGCACTCGCGCACACTCTCTCGGCCCAGTTGCGCGAGGCCCAGAATCGGATCAACCAGCTCGAGTTCGAAGCTGATGGGCTCAACCGGCTGCGGGCAGAGGCCGAAACGGCAGCCGCCAAACTGCAGTCCGAAGCAGACGCCCGCATCGACCGAACAAACCGTCATGCGGACGAGCGCATCGCTCGCCAGCAGGCTGAGGCCAAAAATCTAGTCAGCCGCTTGCAGGACGAGCTTGCGCAGGCCAAGCAGCGCGCCGACCGGGAGAAGGCTGAGTCCGATGCGCGTATCGAGCGGATCAAGATCGAAGCAGACAAGCGCGTGGCTTGCGCCCAAGCCGAGGCGCACGAGCACCTCTCCGAAATCGAGGGTCAATTCAGTCGCCTCGAATCCGACCTCGCGCAGGCGAGACATCGCGCCGACCACGCCGAACAGTGGCTGGTGCGGATCCAGCGAGAGATCGAGGGCCATCTCATGCCCTCATTCGGGGCTATGCACGGCCGTGGTGCAAGTAAGCACCGCGAGTAAATAATAATGTCGCGACACGCGCCGCACGGAATAAGTCCGAAGCCTGACGACGCGAGCTCAAGCGGTTGTCCTCGCAGCATGTCCGCAGCCGGCACGAATCCGAAGTGTCATCAGGTGCCCTCTATGACTGCTATCGAATGACCAGCGGACTCAAGCGGGACAGAGCCTTTGGGCCGGAGCTGGCACAAAGGGTGGATGCCGCCGTGTCCGCTATAACGCCGCTTTCGGAGCATGAGCGGACGCGCGAACCGCTTCGCGATCGCAGTATGATTGGAGCAGTTGGCAGCGCCCCGCTCGGCTAAGGCCGAGCGGAGGCTGCTGAGAACGATTGAACGTTATTGAGGCTTCGGTTGCACGTGATGAGAGACGATGAGCCAGCGGCCGTCGATTTTCTCATAAACATTGGTGACGATGTAGTCGACTTTCTCGTCTTTGCCATCCTTCATCTTTGGTGTGCCGCTCTCATGGCCCATTTCCCAAGCCATATTGCCATTGACGTGAATATGCTGGTCTGACAGCGTGACGTCTCTTGAAGCGAACAGCTTATCTGTATCCCCCCAGTACTTCTTTTGGGCATCCCAGCCGACAATGATCGTCTTGCCGCGCGGACCTACATATGTGACATAAGGCGTATGAGCCCACACCTTTTCCATCGCCTCGCCCCCGTCCAGCTTCGCCAACGCTGTATAAAAGGCTTTACTCGCGGCCTTCGCTCCCTCTATGTCCGCCGCCTGTTGTGCGGCAGTAGTGCCCGGCAGCAAGGCGAATCCTGACGTTGCAATTGCAGACAGACAAACTAGATCACGCCGATTCATTGTGTACCCCTCGTGGCTGGTTGCTCGTTTATGCGCAAGCCGACATGCGCAACGGGAAACGGGATAGACCAATCGAAGTTAGGTTGGCAAGTTTGAGGGGCTCATTGCAACGGCTGCCGATTGGGGTGGCCTCGGGGCCAGGCAGCATGAATTAGCATGGTAGACGAAGCGCACAGTATGGGTTTTGACCTGGATCAATAAACAGCCGTCTTGGGGCAAAAGCGGGTGATTTGTCGCCCTCCCCCCTCCAAAATAACGCACCAGCAACCGCCTGGGGCGCATCAAATTGTGACCTGGGTCACATATCAATGAAGCCAAATGTGCATCTAATCTGAAATCCAAACATGGGGGAAACACATGTTTGTGCTTAATTGGCTGTTTGGAAGGCCTGCCGTCGCACATACCCTGCTGGTCGTTGTGATCTTCTGCTTTGCCGGGCTGTTGGTGCTTTAAAGCTCGCCGCCGGTAAACGCTACCTGCGGGCATGTCGGAGCCGTATGCGGGAAAGCCGCCCGTACGGTTCTGTGCGGGAAGCGCTCAGTAATGAGCGTCCCTATCGCGTCGAACAGCGGGTCTTGGCTTAGCTGGGGTCGCATGCATGCATCACTTTTGCATTGATAAGCGGCATTTTGGGCCGGACACACCGGGCCTGTGCGCTCACATCACGCTCACTGAGTTCTCAGTTTACAACCCGAGAACCGGTGGCCTGCGGGGTCACATCATCGAAATGCGCGCAGGGCGGGTCGATGGGCTGCGATACGCAACCGACCGGCGGCCCATCCCATCTCCCTTACTCATTGGCGAAGAGTTTGTGATCATTGGCCAGCAGCTACCGGCGAACGTGTGGGCGGCAATGTTGATCGCCATGCGTTGAACCGACCAATCATGGCTCGCGATGGATGAGGACAGAACCGCCCACGCCGGCAGCGAAAAAAATTCGCCATAGCGGAAGACACCCGCCGGCAGGCCAAAGGTGCGGGTTCTGTCCGCGCAGGCATATCCCGTATGCCGCAACGCATCGCGCCCAGATCATGCAGCCCGCCGGACGCGAAGTGCCGTCGGCTGCCCTTTATGACTGGTATCGAATGAGCGGCGGACTCAAGCCGGATGGAGCCGTTGGGCCGGATTTCCCTAACCGAACCTCGACCGGACTGAAATCCCGCACTGCAGCAAGCCCTGACTTCAGCCGATCCAATGCATTATGCTGTCAGACATTCCCTTGCTGGCTGGGCGGCTCATGCAATTCCATCATCTGAATCGTCGTGAGATCATCACGCTGCTTGGTGGGGTGCTGGCTTTGCCGCTTTGTGCGCGTGCACAGCAGACCCCGATCCAGGTGGTCGGTGTGCTCGACAGTGTCGCGGACCCCTTTCACTTTTCCGCATTTCGCAATGGTCTTAGCGACATGGGGTATATCATCGGACAAAACGTCGTACTGGATGTCCGCTCCACGAATCAGTATGACCAACTGCCCGCACTAGCGGCGGATTTGGTCTCCAGCCACCCCGCGGTGCTTGTCGCGCTCGGCGGCCCTGCAACGCCGGTCGCCAAAGCCGCCACCGCCACTATTCCGATCGTATTCAGCATCGGGGGCGATCCCGTGGCGCTGGGCCTAGTCATGAACATTGGCCACCCCGGGGGCAATATCACAGGCACCACCTTCTTCACGGCCCAGCTCCTGCAGAAGCAAGTCGGGATCATGCGCGAGCTATTACCGAAGACGCGAGCATTGGGTGTTCTCGTTAATCCTCGGAATCCTCGCGCCGTAGACGACTTGGCTAGCGTGCGCGCAGCATCGGCCGCGCTCGGAATCCAAATTTACGCAGCGAACGCTAGCGCCAAGTCCGACTTCGAAGGAGCTTTCGCGGCGTTCCAGAGCAAGCACGTTGATGCACTCATCATTCTCGGTGATCCGCTTGCTTCCCGCGAGCTGAAAGGTCTTGCAGAAATTACGTATCGTCAGGCCGTTCCGGCCATGTACTTCGCCCGCGAATTCTCGCAGGCCGGTGGTCTGATTAGCTACGGAGCAAGCTCGCCTGATGCATATCGGCAAGCAGGTCGATACGTTGGCCGTATTCTCCAGGGTGAACGACCTGGCGACTTGCCGGTGATGCAGCCGACCAAGTTTGAGCTGGTCATTAATTTGAAAACCGCCAAGGCGCTGGACCTGATCGTGCCGGACAAGCTGCTCGCCTTGGCCGACGAGGTGATCGAGTAATGCGAAGGCGCGCGTTCATCACGCTGCTTGGCGGTGCGGCGGTTTGGCCGACCGCGGCGCGGGCGCAGCAGACGGTCATGGCGTTGATCGGATGTAGAGTGGTTTTCGAGCCTTGCATACTGAGAGGCGATCAGCTCTGTTGTACGACCATGCGCGCCATACTGACCCTTGCCTGCGCCGGCATTGTTTTCACCACCGGCGCCCGAGCTCAGGAAGCCCTCAACAGTTGCCGTCTGATCAAAGACGATGCCCAGCGACTGAAGTGCTACGACGGACTTGCTACGTCTCCTCCGAACGCAACGGGCAGGCCGGCAGAGAGTAAAGAACACACTGGCGGGGGTTGGGAGGTCCGCGACGAGAAATCCCCTCTCGATGACAACCCCATGGTTACGGCATCGCTCCGATCGACCGATAACCGATCCTCTCTGCTGATGCGCTGCAAGGATCGCAAGACCGAGGTCGCGGTCACCAAATGGGGATTTGTCAAATGTGGGACCGGCGTGCGCGTGATCTACCGCATCAATCAGGACCAGGCGGTAGATGTCCCCTGGGTTTCCCATTCGAGCTGCGTGCTTGCCATTTCCCCATCGCCAATCCCGTTCATTCAGTCGCTCACGGACGAGGGCAAGGTTTTTTTCCGGCTTTTCGATCACCACGATGCGCTGCACGACGCCTTATTCAATCTCGGCAAGGTGTCCGAGGTCCGCTCACGTCTGATGGAGGCCTGCAACTGGGACGGCGCAACCAAGGCAACGGGCAATCCCGCGCCCCCAGTCTCGCCGAGTCCACCCCCGACGCCGCCGAGATAGCGCGCGCCCGGTCAGGCGGCGCTCGTCGCTCGGTTACGGCGACATCGTCATGTCCGCTTCCTGGAAACTATTAGGGCCACTCGAAGCAGCCAACGGGCTGCTCCTGTTCGGCGTTACAACGGCCATGATCTTTGCCGTAATTGCAGCGATTGTTTCAGACGAGACACAAGTATCGGCAATCTCCCAGTCCCTAGAGAGGGATGAGTTGAGATGTATATAGTCCTCCCGTCATGGCCGGGCTTGTCCCTGCCATCCACGCCTTTGACCGCGCTCGCGATTAAGACGTGGATGCGCGGGCATGACGATTCAATCTAATGTCATCCCGCTTTAGCTCGCGGCGGTCTATCGACGCGCGGCGGACAGATGGCAGCCGCCGTGCGCGGACTGAGCCGCGGCTCGAAAAAAATCGCCAGAGCGGAAGACCCCCGCCGCAGGCCAGAACTGGCAGTTCTGTTTGCTCAGTCGTGCCCGGCATGCGGCAACGTATCGGAGCGTCAACAGCCGCAGACGGCCCGATCTCAGCGTGATAGCGCCCCCTGCGTTGCACGCATGACCCCGCCGGAGGGTCGCATGGCAATTCACGTCCAGCGGCGAGCATTCATTGGCGCGCTTGGCGGTGCGGCGGCTTGGCCGCTCGTGGCGCGCGGGCAGACGTGGCCAAAACAGGTTGTGCGCATCATCTGCCCAATCGCGGCCGGTGGCGGATTCGATGCCACTGCTCGTATCGTTGCCGCCCAACTGTCCCAGATTTGGCGGCAACAGGTCATTGTTGAGAACAAGACTGGTGCCGGCGGTAACGTCGCAGCCGAATACGTCGCCCGTTCCAAACCCGACGGCTACACGAGCTATATGGCGGGACTCCAGCACGCCGCCAATCGTTATCTTTATTCGTCGCTCGCATACGATCCGGTCAATGACTTCGCCCCCGTCACGCTGATGGGCCACTACCCCCTCGTGATGGTGGTGCCAAACTCCTCTCCGGCGCATTCGGTGAGGGAGTTCGTCGCTTACGCGAAGACGACCAAGCTTAGCTATGTCTCCTCCGGTCATGGAACCTCGTTGCATCTGGCTGGCGAGCTTTTCCAGCGCAAAGCCGGCATTGAAATGACGCATGTGCCCTATCGCGGAGCAGGACCCGCCTTTAATGACCTCATTCCGGGTCGCGTCGATGCCATGATCAATTTCACGTCGTCGAGCCTGCCACTGGTACGTCAAGGCCAACTGCGTGCACTCGCGGTGACGACTGCTAAACGGTTGTCAGTCGCACCTGAGTTACCGACGATGGCAGAGGCTGGTGTTGCGGGAGTGGAAGTTTCCGCGTGGTCGGGATTATTTGTTCCTGCCAGGACGCACCCGGAAATCATCAGAAAAATTCAAACCGATGCGGTTGCAGCGCTCGCCGAGTCAGCAGTCAGAGAAAAACTGGAACAGGGCGGCGTCGTTGTCATCGGTTCTACACCTGATGAGCTTGCCGCGTTGCTGGGCTCCGAGATGGAAAAATGGGGACAGGTCATCAAAGACGCAAACATCCGAGCCCAGTGAAACTGCCCAGCAAGCTGCCAGCGTCTCGGGTTGCTGCACTGATTTATTTCGCCGTGGAGATCGACCCACGGCGGCAGGCCAAAACTGCCAGTCCTGTCTGCGCAGGCCGTGCCCGCTACAGGTGCAGCCTTGATTAAGCTTTGGGCATTGCGGAAAGGCGCTTCGCCACTAACATATATCATTGGCGCGCTGGTGCAGCAGCTCATAATAGGAACCTCAATTCAAGCGTGATGGTGGAGTCATGGCCAGTAATCACGATTCCCACGATTTCTCCTGCCCCCAATGCCAAGCCCGCTACAAGGTCGTCCGTGTGGCGATCGAGCCTGGCAAGTCACATCCGACCCTGCCGTGCAGGGTTTGCCGGGGTCCACTCGCCTCAACCGAAGGCGATAACATCCTCAAGTATTTCCTCGTAAGCCGCTCGAACAGTAAAGCTCGGAGTACCTCCACAGACGCGAGGCTGTCATCCTGATCACCAGCACCGTATTTGCCCATTCCGCCAGCGTCCGCTGCGTAATGTCGCCCGTTTGCCCGGACTGCTATTCCGGACGAATGTTTGTAGACGGGATGATGCCTGGTGGTATTTCTGCAATTCGAGTCGTATCTAGGCGCCGCGGGCATCCCCGATTTCGAGCACCGACTCTCCATGCGCATCTTTTTGCAGAACGGAAATTAGATGAGCACGCCTGCCGAACTGCGTTGCCGCTGCGGCCAAGTACGGGGGATTGTTGCGGACGCTTCGCCCGATGCTGTCAATCGCGTGGTCTGCTTCTGTGAGGATTGCCAGGCGTTTGCGCATCAGCTCGACCGCGCCGATCTGCTAGACGCGAAGGGCGGCTCCGACATCGTCCAGGTTGCGCCCGCCTCGCTCACATTCGTGCAGGGACAGCATCACATTTCGGGACTGCGGCTCAC
>Ga0306920_100011698_pt1 | contig 11878 bp, 10 predicted proteins | sample flu12Cox44000170_FD_204666 | JGI IMG/M metagenome (GOLD analysis project Ga0306920, IMG submission 204666) | Lab enrichment of tropical soil microbial communities from Luquillo Experimental Forest, Puerto Rico - flux4day.12C.oxic.44.000.170 (v2)... | ecosystem: Environmental > Terrestrial >...
ATTGGCTCTGCGGTTCGGGCAGGCGATCGACGAGCGACTCGACGACGATGGAGAGTTCCTGGTGGGCAGGATAAACCGAAACCGAATGGACGGTGTTGCCGAATCCGTCTTCGTATTCGAGCACCGACGCCGGGGGGTCGCTGCTCAGGCGGAACTGAAGCAAACGCTGGCGCTCGCAGGTGAGCGGCTTGAGCCGGAGCTGGTTGTGCGACTCGTAGGCGGGCAGGTCATAGCTGAATCGGGTGGTATGGATCGTCTTGAAACGCATGATTGATTACTCGAAGCGCAGGTATTCGGCCGACAGCACCTCGCCGATATTCGCGCATTCGTCTTCAATCTGGAGAAGGTATTGGTGCAGCCCGCCTGCGATTACATCGGTGACGCCGATCGATTTGAGCAGGTTGGCCAACTTGGCACTGGCCAGGGCTCGCGCCTCCGTAGGCTGGTGGGTTCCATTCGCCGACAGGGCGGCGATTCGTTGCAGCGAGGCTTCCAGCCGGTTCATCGAAAATCGCGCCGAGCGCGGAAATGATTCATCAAAGAGAAGCATCTCCACCACGCGCTCGACCTCGATCGCGTTGCCGTAGACGCGGCGGTACGCTTCCAGCGCCGAAGCGCTTCTGAGCAGCGCGGCCCACTGGAGCAGGTCGACCGAACCACCGAGGTCTTCCACGCGCGGCAGCAGGAAGTGGTATTTCACATCGAGCAGGCGCGCCACGCTTTCGGTCCGTTCCAGCATTTTCCCAATCATGAAGAAGTCATAACCCGGGTCGCGGGTGAGGGTGTCGGAAGTGATGCCGGCGATACGATAGAAGCGCCCGCCGAGCTCCGTGAAAAACGTGTATATACCGGAGGCATCCAGGGTCGCGGGCGACCAACTCAGCGAGTCGAGATACAGGGTATTCAGCTCGAGCCACAATTCCGAGGAGATCCGATGCCGCAGCGCGCGGGCACTTTCGCGCGCGGCGCGGATACAACTACGGATCGAGGACGGGTTCTCATCATCGAAGGTGTAGAAGGTCAGAACCGAGGTTTCATCGGCGCTGGTGTAGCGCTCCTCGAAGACCTCGCGTTCGCCGGTGATGGCCAGCAGCGGAGCCCACGCTTGCGGGTTCTGCGGAGGACTCTCAACCAGCAAGTGGTAGTTGACGTTGACCAGGCGCGCCCGCCACTCTGCGCGTTCGAGGTTGCGCGCGGCCCAGAACAGGTGGTTGGCGATTCGCCGCAACATCAGACGTCGACAACCCAGGTGTCTTTGCTGCCGCCGCCTTGCGACGAATTCACGATCAGGGAACCCTCGCGCAGCGCTACCCGGGTCAGACCGCCGGGGAGCACCCGGGCTTTCGATCCCAGCAGCACGAACGGGCGCAGGTCCACGTGACGCGGCACCAGGGCCACGTTGGAACCCTGCCCGACGAAGGTCGGGTGCGCCGAAAGCTGCACCATCGGCTGCGCGATGAAGGCGGCCGGATCCTTTTCGATCGCGTCCCGCATTTGAGCCAGCTCGCGATAGGTAGCCTTCGGTCCGATCAGAACCCCGTAGCCACCCGACGCGCCGGTCGGCTTGATGACGAACTGATCCAAATCGTGAATGACTCTCTTGCGTACGTCGGCATCGCGCAGCAAGTGGGTCTCGACTATCGGAAGCAGCGGCTCCTCGGCGAGATAGTAGCGAATCATTTCGGGCGTATACGCAAACACCGCCTTGTCATCCGCAACCCCAGTCCCGATCCCATTGGCGACCGTCACCGTGCCGGCGCGCATGGCATCGGTGATGCCGGCGACGCCCAGCAGCGAGTCGGAACGAAAAACCAGGGGATCAAGAAAGTCGTCATCGATCCGCCGATATAAGACATGCACCTGCTGGAGGCCTGCGACGGTTTTCATGAACAGCTTGTGGTCGACGCACACCAGATCCTGCCCTTCCACCAGCTCGATCCCCATTTGCTGCGACAAGAACACGTGTTCGAAAAACGCCGAGTTGTAGGGACCCGGGGTGAGGAGGGCTGCGGTGGGTCGGGCGACGCTGGGCGACGCGATTTCGTGCAGTGATGCGAGCAGATCCGAGGGATAGTTCTCCACACTCCTGACACCGCACTTGCGAACCAGGTCCGGCATCAGCCGGGTCATGACCAAGCGGTTTTCCAATACGTAGGAGACCCCGGAAGGGGTGCGCACGTTGTCTTCAAGCACCATGAAGCGGCCCTCGTGATCCCGCACCAGATCGATTCCAGCCACGGTGACGAAGACCCCGTTGGGGGGCTTGATCCCGATCGCGGCGCGACGATATTGAGGCGAGCCGCAAACCAGGTCGCGCGGCACCACCTCATCTCGAAGGATTTTCCCTTCGCCATAGATGTCGGCAACGAACGCGTTCAGGGCGCGGACGCGCTGAGCCAGTCCGGCTTCCAGATTTTTCCAAGTCTTTGCATCTATGACCCGCGGCACCAGATCAAACGGGAAAATCCGTTCCGCGCCTGCGTTGTCGCCATAGACGTTAAAGGTTACCCCCATGGTGAGGAACATCCGGTCGGCGCGGGCGCGGAGTTCATTGATGCGCTCGGGAGACGCGGACAGCAGGCTGGCGGCGATTGGCTCGCAGGCCGCTCGAGGAATCAGCTCGCCTTCGAACGTCTCGTCATAGGTATCTGGCAGGGGAGTGTATGCTGGCTTAACCGGCATAGGCCTGCTCATCTGAAGGGCACTCTGCGTCATACCAGTGCGGCTGCGCATTATCTGCGCATCTCGCCGCGGGAAATGAGCAAACGCGATGCCATCTGTGCGAACCGCGTCGCCTTCACCATGGCCGCGATCTTACCTTCAGTCCCCCCAGGAAGGAGGGCCGGTGAATTTCCTGATCTCCGCTCGTCGGTCGATGGACGGACGCTTTGGATGGATCACGTCAAGAACAATTTCGAATAGTCCGATCTCGCACTGACGGTCGCTGACAGGAGTGTTTGGTGAATGAAGGAACGGTCGCCGCTCGCAGCGTTCCCAGAGTTTCCGAGGTCAAACGGAGGCTAGTGCTTGGTCTCGATTCGCCGTCCGTAGGTAACCTCGCCCTTGTCGACTCGCAAGCTAAAGCCGCATTCGGGGTTGGTGCAGACCCAAGCCTTGAACAGAACCGAGGCACCCTCCTGCCCGTAATCAGAGAGTGGGATCAGGCTTCCGTTGTTGCATTTTTGGCACTTCGGCCACTCCATCAGCCACCCTCCTTCAGACACGACCCGAAATCCGCTACGTTCCAAAGCGAAAGCTAGCCGACCCCCATCCCTAAAGCAACGATGAAGGAAGCCACCGTCTATTATGGTCCGTGCGCGCAAATTCCGCGCCGACCGAGGAGGTGCTAAGCTTGCGACCAATGCATCCACCGGCCCGAATCGCCGCGCAACTTTCGGTTGCGGTCGGTTTCCTGGTCTTGGCGATTCCGGCATTTCCGCAGGGAATCATCGAGGCGGCACCGCAGCCATCTGCCGCTTCCGGACGATGGAGCCCGCCGTCGTCGCTGGTCATCCCCGAAGCGAATGCCACTCCTTCGGCGGCGCTGGTCCCGGCGGCGCCCAAGAACAGCAACGAGCTGACCCTGCCTTCTCTTGGAAATCAGCAGGCATCGGTGCCGCAACCTCCGAAATCAAGCAGCACCAAGGTCATCCCGGTTATCCCGCCGAATCAGGAAGTACTGGTTCTTCCACAGGCGAGTCGCGACTTCCTGGGCTTTTGGGGCGGTCAGCTGACGCTGCTCAACAAGTATGGGGAGACCAACCCACCCGAGCACCAGATGGTGAGCTTCACCTTTGGCGAGCGGGAAGGTCAGGTGGTCTTGGCAACCACGGTCTATGGCAACGCGAACGCGCAGGTTCTCCAGACGACGGCTGAAGCGGAAGGTCCGAGCAAAGTTGTACTTACCCTTGCGGGACTGGACCTGAGCACCCAACCTCCGCTTCGCCACATCGAAAAGCTCACCATCTCCCTGGTCGGCAACGACCAGGTGAAATGCAAAAAGCAGATGGACCTCTATGTCCCCGGGGTATCCGGACCGGTAGCGGAGGCCCTCTATGAAGGGATCCTGGGTCCGATGACCCGGCGCGAGGACCGTATGATCAGCGAGGAAATTATCCGCAACGGCGAGGTTCCTCGCGCGACGATCAACGAGGGGAACGCGCCCGCGCTCCCGCCGGAATAGAAGCGACTCAGGGCGTGAGGATCCTCAGCCACAGCACGCCCCGCCATTCAGCAGCGCGGGACCGCCCGCGCAGATATTTCCTTGTAAGGTTGGCTAGCGGCGCTTCGCTTTGAGCTTTGCCAGCTTGTCTTTGACAGTTCCCGTGTTGTGATGCATCAAGCGGATTTCTTCGATGAGCCTGGCCGTCGCGGCCTCATCCTTCTGCTCGATAGCGTCACCCAGGGCTTGCACCGATTTTGCGATTGCGGCCCATCGGGTTCCGCCGAAGGTTGGAACCCGGTGCCATCCGTCGCTGCCGAACAAGTTTGCGAGATCGGTTACCGAGCAGCCGAGGGTTTCCTTGAACACCTCTTGAGCCGCGCCGGCCGATGCGGCGGTGGCGGCCTTTTGCTGGAGCGTGATCAAACGATCCCACGCCTTGGCCTCGTCGGGGGGCAGGCCAGCCAGATCGGTGAAGGTCTTCTTTGAGGCGGCGTTGTGACGGAACAGGCGCGAGACATTGCGTCCTTCGTGATAGAGAAGGGCAATGAACTCGACATATTCCGGCGGGATGGGAGGGGTTTCCATCAGAAATCGGATTCTCCGGGTGGGGCGAAAATTTACTTGAGAGCACGGACCGAGAAGCCCCGATCGTTGCAGCAGAGCAGCGATTTCTTGCCTTCCAGCGTCGTCTCGATGACCACTTCGCGGGCCCACAAGCGCTGCAGATACGCGATAGTCTTCTCCGCGTACTCAAGATGCAGGTCGCGTCCATCGTGGTAGTGCTTCAGGTATAGAGTGCGATTCTGCCCGAAATCCGCGTCTTCGACCTTGATTACCGGGATCGAATTGGTGCCGACGTTTTTGATCAGGGTCTCCTTGACGTCGCGCCATCCGTCGTCGTCCGCGACCTTGGAGACCACGTAGTTCTCGCCGCGCGCCTCGTATTCGAAGATATCCATGTCGCGCAGCAGATCCTCGGTGAGATAGCGGCGCAGAAACGACACATCGCGCTCGACTTCGCGGATTTCGAAAAGCTTTTCACGTGCCGGCTTGGTCGGCGCGCCGTCGCGCTTGATTTCCTCGGCGGTGGGTTCGGTCCATCGGCGATAGACATCTTCCCAGATTCTCAGGCCCAGGTGGTACGGATTCAGCTGGCCGGGAATCGGACATGCGACCTGATTGTGCCGGACGAGGAATTCGAGGTGCAGGCCCTGTTCGAGGTTGAGCGCCTCGAGGATCTTCTTGTGCCAGTATGTCGCCCAGCCTTCGTTCATGATTTTGGTTTCGATCATCGCGATGAAGAACTTGGACTCTTCGTCGACGATGGTGAGCAGGTCTCTTTCCCAATCCGCCAGATACGGATTGTGATCGCGGATGAAGAGCAGGACGTCCTCGTCGGGCTCGGTGGGTACTCGACGCAGGTCGGGTTCGACTCGCTCCGGGCGCGCGTGGATCTTCTGGAACGGATCGCTGCGGGGTTGAGCGTTTTCGACCGCCCGCTCGATCTGTTCCTCCGGGCTCAATTTGCGAATCGCGAGGTTGCGCCGGCACTGAAGATGCAACGAGTGCGCCGCATCCAGCACGCGCTCCACCTTTTCCATACCAATCGAGGGGTCTTCCACGTAACGGCGGACGCGCAGCGCGTGCGCTTTGAAGGTTTCGACCGTGAGGTCTGCGCGGGTGGATTTGAAGGTGAAATTGTTCTTGTTGAAGTCGTTGTGTCCGTAGACGTGCGCAATGGTGAGAATCTGCAGCAGCAGCGTGTTATCGCGCATCAGGTAGGCGATCGCGGGGCTTGAGTTGATGACCATCTCGTACGGTACGCCCGTGACCCCGTGGTCATAGAGAGTCTTGAGCTTCTCGTAGGCCTTGCCGTACGACCAATGTGGGTAGTGCGAGGGCATGCCGGCGTAGGCCATGTACCCCAGCATCTGGTTGTGATCGCAGATTTCGAATTCCTGGGGAAAACAATCCAGTCCGAATTCGTCGACCTTCTCACGAATTCGCCGATCCCACTCGACCAGGTCTTCGAGGTCGTAGGCGGACACCTTGCTGGAGGTATCAAGCGATAGGTCGCTCATTCTTTTATGCGATCCTTGGCGAGAAACGCCTTAAAGGAGGGCCAGATGTCTTCCTTGCGTTCGATCAGCACGGTGTGGAAATTCGGCGCCTGAATCCGCCGAAATACATTCAGCATCGAGCTTTCATAGTAGCGCGAACCCAGCGGTTTGATCTCGCCGTAGCCGAACAAGTTGCAGATCTCCGCAAGCTCCTCGCCCGCTTTCAGCGCGATGGGGTTGTCGGAGTCGAAATTATCACCGTCCGAGCAATGAAACGCGTACACGTTCCACAGCGACGGATGGTAGCGCTCATGAATAATCTCGAGCGCCTTTACATATCCCGAGGAGATGAAGGTTCCGCCGGACTCGCCCTTGTGAAAAAACTCCTCTTCGGTGACCTCGCTCGCTTCAGTGTGATGGGCGATGAACACAATCTCCACGTTGCGATAGCGCGTCGAGATGAACTGGTAGAGCAGGAAGAAAAAGCTCCGCGCCAGGTATTTCTTCATCGTGTCCATCGACCCCGAAGTATCCATGATGCAGATGACGGCTGCGTTGGACTCTTCGCGGGTGTCGACTTCAATATGCTTGTAACGCAAGTCGTCCTGGTGGAACGGGAAGCGCCGCTTGCGCAGCCCCGGTCCGGCACCGGGTTGCAGCGCCGACAATCCTGGCGCGTCGTCCTCGGTGGGTGGTTCGGCAGGCTCGCCATTCTCCGCGCCGTTGCCATTCAAGCTCCGGTCGCGTGCCAGCATCCGCATCACGCGCTGCTTCGCCGTGCGGCGCTTATCGAGCCGCACCCGGATCCCGACATGACGGTAGCCTTTGCGTTTGGTCGAATAGTCCGACTGGATTTCGCGCAGCGCGCGCCGTTCGAGGTTGGGCAGCTCCAGGTCCTCGAACATGATCTCGATGAGTTCCTCGAGGGTGACGTCGGTCTCGTAGTAGTCGACGCCGGGCCGATCGCCGGCCATGTCATGGCCCTTGCCGGGGCCTTCCTTGCCGGTCTTGCCGACCACCTGGCCGGGCCGCGAATCGCCGTCGCCCTGCGATGCACCCCCGGAGTTGTCGCCGTAGACGAAGCGGTACTCTTTGATGCCCCGCAGCGGGACTTTGATTACGCGGTCCTTGTCTTTGCCGATGATCGATTCTTCGGCGATAATGTCGGCGAGGTTCTCACGGATCGATTCGCGGACTTTTTGACGATGGCGCAACCGGTCGCCCGCCGAACGGTCCGAGCGCTCGGCGTCGGAGGGTCGATATTCCCGGAAGATGGTTTCGCTGGTGGCCAAGCTACGGTCCTCTACCAAGACTATATGACGGACGCCGCCCGCACACGAACTCCCGAAGGTCGCCCGCGCGGGAAGGCTGGCAAAGTCGGTTAAGTCTGCTCAATTCCGGGGTCCCCAGCTCAATCCTTCCAGAGGTTGTTCGCGGCGTACTTCAGCACCACGTCCACGCACGATTCACAGTAGCCGTTTTCCAGCAGGCTCTTTACCATCGCGTTGTACTTGCCGCTCTGCTCTTCATCGCGGGTGCGCGCCTTGGTGATGATGCGCGAGATGTCGCGTACCGAGGTCATGAGCTTCTTTTCGATTGCTTCCTTGAGCGGTTCGTAGCTCCGGTAGCTGACCTTCTCCCCGCGGCGCGAGGTCGCCCACAAGTAGGCGATTACTTCCTGGCGGAAGCCGTCCGCCGCCGAACCGATGATCGCGATCTGCTCCTCGATGGACTTGAGGAAACCCTCGTCGGGCGGCAGTTCTTCCTTGGTGTTGCGGTCGCGAACTTTGGTTTTGTTTACGTAGGCTTCGGCGTGATCGAGATAATTCTGGAACAGCGCTTCGGCCTGCTCCTGGTAGGAGTAGACGAATGCGCGGGTAATCTCCTTCTCCAGCAGCTCCAGGTACTCCTTGTGCAGGGAGTCCTGCAGGAACTCCAGATACTGCTTGCGCGTATCGTCAGGCAGATCGGCTTCCTTGGTCATCTGGATCAGCGCCTCGCGCACGTTGATCGGGTTGATGCAATTGCCCGCGACATTGTCGGACAGCGCATTGTCGAGCGCCTTCATGATGAAGCGCGTGGAAATGCCCGACATGCCCTCGCGCTTGGAGTCTTCCTTCAGCTCCTGCACATCGATCTTTTTGGTGCGGCCCTTCTCGACCACCTCTTCGCCGTTATAGAGGCGCAGCTTGGTCATCAGGTCGCACTTGGAGGTCGGCTCGAGCCGCGAGAGGATCGCGTACATTGAAGCCAACTCGAGCGTGTGCGGGGCGACGTGCGCGCGGAAGTCGGAGTTGCGAATGATTTTCTGATAGATCTTCACCTCTTCAGAGAGCCGCAGGTTGTAAGGCACTTTGACCACCACGATGCGGTCGAGAATTGCCTCGTTGGTGTGGTCGGCCCTGAACTTCTGCCATTCCGCCTCGTTGGAGTGCGCGAGGATGGTGGTGTCGACGTAAACCATGCCGTGGCGTCCCGGGGCCGGAATCACTTTCTCCTGGGTCGCCGTGATCATCGCGTGCAGGTATTCGGTCTCGTTCTTGAACACTTCGATAAACTCGACGATGCCGCGATTGCCGACGTTGAGGGCGCCGTTGAGTTCGAGCACCCGCGGGTCACCCTCGGAATACTGATCGAGTTTCGAAATATCTTCGCTGCCAATCAGAACCGAGGTGTCCTGGTTGTTCGGGTCGACGGGCGGTACCACGCCGACTCCGACGCGGTTGCGCTTTGAAAAATTGCGCGTCTCGACCGGGAACTCCTCATAGCGCTGATTGAACTCCACTTTCAGGCGATAGCGGCATACCGGGCACAGGTCCCCTTCGATATGCACGCCGAGCATCTTTTCGAATTCGCGGCGCAGGTGCCGGGGAATCAGGTGCAGGGGCTCCTCGTTCATCGGGCAACCTTCGATAGTATGAATGGACACCAATTGCTCGAGACCGCGTTGGATTCTCTCCACCAGCGAGCTTTTCCCGGAGCCGACCGGCCCCATCAGGTACAGTACCTGCCGGCTCTCCTCGCCCTTCAGCGACGCGGAATGAAAATAGCGGACGATCTGCGCGATGGTGCGCTCGATGCCGAAGAACTCATCGGCAAAGAACTCGTAAACTTTTACCGGCTCGTCTTTGTAGAGGCGCTTGGTGCGAGGATCGTCGGTGTCCTGGATGCTCTTGGAGCCGACCGAGATCATCATGTCGTAGATGCGCGCGTGCGAAAGCTTGGTCATCATCGGCTCGGCCTTGACCACTTCCAGATATTGCAGAAGCGTTCCATTCCACTGCTTCGATTCGCGAGCGGCACGGTCGTCCTTGATTACTTTTTCGAAGGTGCTGAGATCTGCCATCGGCCAAACTCCGGGTTGTTTGCGTTTATGGGAGAGACTGCGAGAGGGCGCGGAAGGGGAGGGATAGGGTTGTGCTATTTTTGAAGCGCATCCCACAATGGAGTATAACGGACCCGAAATAGCGCAACAAGTAAACTTTCCGTGACGCCCAAATCAGCCGTCCACAGTCGCTGAACAGACCCATGGTGTTTCAGGACACCTCACGGAGGTGCTCCGGGACCGGCACCTTCTCGCCTAGAACTAGTTTACCACGGTCATTGTTCACCCGTGCCGCAAAGACCGCGTCGTCGTGGGCGAAGGAAACCCAGGTGCGATCGCTGACCGCCAGCGAAAGGTACCGTGACTTCTGTTCCATGGTGGCCAGGGCATCGAGGTCGTAAGCCTGGTTCCATGGACCCCGGAGATGAGAGCGGGTCGGCACGATGTCGGCCAGATGGACAAAGGACGAGGCGCCATCGACAACCCGAGCCACCTGATGATCCCTGGTATGGCCGCCGGTTGGCGTCGCATAAAGCCCCGGGATGATTTCCAGGGGTCCCTCGATAGGTTCGAGTCGGCGCCGGTTGGGCGGGATAATTTCCTTGGCGTGGCGATAGGCGGCATGCAAGCGTTCGTTGGGGGGATTCTCTGCGATCTCCAGCTCACCCTTCTGCAGGAAGATCTTCGCGCGTGGAAATGCTGCTTCGAGCTGTCCCGATTCCTTCCTACGCACCAGACCGCCGCAGTGGTCGAAGTGAAGATGCGATACGATCACCCCGGTAATGTCACCGAGTTCCAGGCCGAGTGCCCGCAGGTGGTCGGGGAGCCAGCCGTCGCCATGGCTGAAAATCTTGCGTTCTTCCGAGTCGAGGCGATTGCCGATACCGGTATCGACCACGATCGCTTCGCCACCGCGCAGGATTAGCGGACAAGTCAGGTTCAGCCGGACGCGATTCAACTCGTCGGGCGGGTGCTCACGCTTCCAGAGTTCACGCGGCACTACGCCGAACATGCATCCGCCGTCGTTGCGCCAGAGCCCATCCGTGAGAAAGGCAACCTTGAACGAACCGATCTGGAGCGATGGAGGAGTTTCAGCCATCTGGTGAGTCCCGCAAGGAATACTTGCACGCCCGCCAGTGCCCGGCACCGGCGAGGAGGCCCACTGGGCCAGCGTTTATCACTAAGGCACCAGGGTCAGGAGCGATCATAGCGGCAGTTTTGACCGGATGTGGCATGAGGGCATGAACACCGACCCGATTGAGCGAACCACTTAGGCGCGGATTTGCTGTGGCTTTCGTCAAGTGGTGCGGGACAACCTGGTCGACCCCAACTTTTGGCAACAAGAGATCGGAGATACCTCGCGGCCCTCTGTCAGTGTGAAGCACTAGGTTCCCATTAACCACAAACCGAGCAGCAGGGCGACTGCGCCCATCACCGCAATGGCGCACTGGGCCCGCACCATTCCCGCCATTCTGAGCGCCAGCGCGTTGGATGGTGCGGCGGGTTGGGCGTCGCCAGGCAGCGACGCTGCGGCGCGGAGAGTCCAGCGAAGCGCGAGAAACATCACTACAAAGAGGACAACTTTAAGGCCCAGGATGCGTCCAAACTCCTGCGAGAACCGGAAGCTCCGCACGATTCCCGCGAGCACGAGGTTGACTGCCCCCGTGAAGACCAGCACGAGCGCCGCCGCCAGGCCGAACGCAACGATCTTGGGCGCCGCACCCAACGCGAAATCGCGCTGCTCATCTCCGCCCGCGCTCAGCACCAGCCCCGCGATCACAAAACACACACACGCGGCGACCCATCCCGCGCCCGCCAGTGCGTGAATCCACAAAATCACAGTCTGTAACGCCATCGACTCTCAGCGACCCGCCAAGAGTATCGTTCTCGTGAGTGGAGGCAAGTTCGCTTGGCGGTTCGGATGCTTTTGAGCTAACAAGCACAATTGGCGGGATTGCTTCGATCTCTCGAGGCCTAACTCCCCATGCTTTAGCTGGCCGCATCAGTAGCGGACCGGAGGATGCGCGAAAATGCTCAATCCGTACATCGAGGCCTGGGAACTGCGCGAGTTGGTGCTCAAGAAAGAGGTTCGACCACGCGAGGTCGCCGAGTTCTTCATCGCTCGCACCGAGAAGCTTAACCCGAAGCTCGGCGCATTCATGACGGTTACCCCGGAGCGCGCGCTCGCGGATGCCGATCGAATAGAAAGGCTCGGGGACGGGGAACGACGACGTAGCCTCATGTTCGGGATTCCCTACTCGATAAAGGATCTGAACTGGACCAAAGACATTCGAACCACGATGGGCTCCCGCAACTACCAGAACAATT
>Ga0306920_100011700_pt1 | contig 11877 bp, 12 predicted proteins | sample flu12Cox44000170_FD_204666 | JGI IMG/M metagenome (GOLD analysis project Ga0306920, IMG submission 204666) | Lab enrichment of tropical soil microbial communities from Luquillo Experimental Forest, Puerto Rico - flux4day.12C.oxic.44.000.170 (v2)... | ecosystem: Environmental > Terrestrial >...
GAATTCGATCCAGCCCGCGCTCGGCAGATAGACCTGCACCCAGGCATGCGTCGAGCCGCCGCCTGAATGATCGCCGTCATCGGGCATGAACAGATAACCGGAGACGAAGCGCGCGGCGATACCGAGCCGCCGCAGCGCCTCGATCATCAGCAGCGCATAGTCGCGGCAGGTACCCGATCCCGTCTGCAGGGTGTCGAGCGGATGCTGCGTGCCGGGCTCATGACGCTTGCGATAGCTGAAGGCGTTGCGGATGCCGTGCGTCATGCCGGCGAGAATCTTGAACGTCGGCGTCGGCGCCTCGGCGTCGAGGAAGTTGCGCGCCCATGCCGACAGCTCGCCATTGGGATCGGTGTATTGCGGCGTGATGTATTGGCGCAGATCGGGAAACTCCTCAGCGTCGTAGAGGAACGGATAGAAATAGGCCTGATCGTCCGGCGTCAGCGCGAACTCTTCCTCCGGATTGTGCTCGACAGTAACGGTGGAGGTGAACGTCAGCGTTTGCGCGCGCTCGTCGAAGGTCGCGATCGCAACCGAGTTGCCGAACACGTCGTGGATCCAGCGCAGCCGCATTGGCTCCGGGGTGATGTCGAGACGGCTCTCCAGCACGCGCAGATCGTGGCCGTCGCGCGGCCTCAGCATGATGCGATGCTCGCCGAACGCGACGGGACGCGCGTAGCGATATTTGGTCTTGTGATGGATCGTCAGCAGCGGCATCGTTTCACAATCTTCGTGATTCCAGGCGGAATAATCTATAGGGATCGGTGCTCTTTTCCAGATCGTGATGCCGTGCGAATAGGCAATGAAATGTGGTTACCAACAGCATGAGCGAAACATCGTTGCCCCCTTCCCCGCTTTTGAGTGCCGACGATGTGCCGCCCGTGCATGAGGTCAATGCGGCCGGCCGCTCGCCGTTCCTGTTCACCTGTGACCATTATGGCCGGCTGATTCCGAAGGTGCTCGGCGATCTCGGGCTACCCGCGGAAGAGCTCACGCGGCACATCGCCTGGGACATCGGCATTGCCGGTGTCGCCGAGCAACTGGCGCGCGCGCTCGATGTGCATTTGGTCGCGCAGCGATACTCGCGGCTGGTGATTGACTGCAATCGCCCACCCGATGTCGCAAGCTCGATCCCGCGGCTGTCAGAAGCCACCACCATTCCCGGCAACGAGGCGATCTCGCGCGAGGAGGCCGAGACGCGGCGGCGCGCAATCTTCGATCCCTATCACCGGCGCGTCAGCGAGATCATCGATGCGCGCCAGCGCGACGGGCGGCCGACGATCCTGATATCGCTGCACAGCTTTACCGCTATTTATGCCGGCGTCGCGCGGCCCTGGCACATCGGCACGCTCTATTACCGCGACACCACGCTGCCGGCGCTGCTCTTGAAGACGCTGCGCGCGGAGGGCGATCTCGTTGTCGGCGACAACGAGCCCTATGCGGTGAGCGATGTGACCGACTACACCATTCCGGTGCATGGCGAGGCGCGCGGGCTGATCAATACGGGAATCGAGATCCGTCAGGATTTGATTGGCGATGGGAGCGGCCAGCAGCAATGGGCCGAGCGGTTGGCGCGCATTCTTGGCGAGATCGAAACCGGCTTGCAGGCGCAGCGGTTGATCTGACGCGCTTGTTCGTCACTCGGTGACGTCGGCTTCCTCGGGTCGGACCGCAAGCAAAGCGGCTAGTCTTGTAAGCGCGGTGCGCAGCTCGTCATGTGTGGGCTGGCCAAGCGCAAGACGCACCGCGTTCGGCGAGTGCCCCGGCGCGATAGCAAAGGCACTTGCCGGCGTCACGGCGATGCCGGCGCGCGCCGCAGCGGCGGTCAGCGGCTCTGCGCGCCATCCAGGCGGCAGGTTCAACCACACATGATAGGAGTGCGGATCGGCCACAAAATTTTGACCGGCGAAACATTCCTTGACGATCGCCTGCCGCGCGACCGCATCGTTGCGTTTGCGGCGCGTGATCTCGGCCGCGGTGCCATCGGCGAGCAGAGTCATGCCGGCGGCAAGAGACAGCGGCGAGACTGACCAGGCACCCGTGCGCACGACAATCGAAAACCGCTCCCGCAGCTGCGGCGGAACGTGGAGCAGCCCGACGGCGACACCAGGTGCGAGCCGCTTGGACAGGCTGTCGACCACGATCGTGCGCTCCTCAGCCTCGGCCGCGAGCGGCGGCAAATCGCTAAGAAAGCCATAGACGAGATCCTCGACGATCATGAGCTCGAGCTTGCGCGCAAGGCGGATGATCTCCGCGCGCCGGCTCTCGCTCATGCTGTGGCCGAGCGGATTGTGCATGACCGGTTGCAGATAGACCGCACCGGGCGCACCAGCGCGATACGCCTTGGCGAGCGCATCGGGGCGAACGCCCTCGCCGTCCATCGCGATCGGCACGAGCGTGACGCCGAGCCGCGCCGCGATGCCCTTGATCATCGGGTAGGTCACGGCCTCCACCGCCAGGCGACCACCGACCGGCACCAGCGCCGAAACCGCAGCCGCAATCGCCTGGCGCCCGCTGCCTGCAAACAGGAAGTTTTCCGGCCGCGGGCGCCAGCGGTCGGAGCTAAGGAAACTGGCGCCCGCGCGAGCGGCCTCGGCAAGGCGGCGCTGGGTCACCGGCGACAATGCTGCCCCCAAGGTCGCCGGCCGCTGCCAGGCGGCAAGCGACTTGGCCATCAGCGCCGCCTGATCGGGCAATGTCGGAAAGTTGAACTCGAGATCGATGCGGCCATCGGGTGGTTCCTGCCGCAATGCCGGCAGTGGGGCTGCCTCGCCGGCGACGAAGGTGCCGCGGCCGACCTCCCCGACCACGAGTCCTCGGCGGAGCAGCTCGGCATAGACGCGCGCAGCTGTCGAGGCTGCAATGCCCCGCTCGTAGGCGAACTCACGCTGCGGCGGCAGCCGTTCGCCGGCCTTGAGCCGTCCCGCAGCGATCGCAGCAGCGATCTCGTCCACCAGCGCCGTGTAGGGAGCGGTCATCTATATTGCTCCGAGAGCAATGTTTCGATTGCTCCGAGAATTGTACTGAGACATGTTGCGCCGCGCAAGACCAAATCTCGATGCGATAGGTGCAATCATGGCGACCTCCCTGGTACCGACGTTCCGAAGTCCGCGCGCCGTCGCGGCAACCCCCTTTCGGGGACTTCGGAAAGCCGCGGGCACCGGAAAACTGCTGCGGCTGCTGCGTCTCTGGCTCGAGCGGCGCGCCTGGCGCAGGGAGCTGGCGGCGCTCCACGCCGACCAGATGCGGGACTGCGGCTTCAATCCGCTCGACGTGCGTCGCGAGGCGGCCAAGCCCTTCTGGCGCGCTTGAAGGAGAAGGCCATGCGCGCGCTCCCCTTCCATCAGGTCGACGTGTTCTCGCCCGCGCCGTTCAAGGGCAATCCGCTGGCTGTGATTGCCAATGCCGATGAGCTCGATGAGCGCGAGATGCAGGTGATCGCGACCTGGACCAATCTCAGCGAGACCACCTTCCTCTCGCGTCCGCAGGATCCGGCCGCGGACTATCGGGTTCGCATCTTCACGCCCCAACGCGAACTGCCGTTCGCCGGACATCCGACGCTGGGCTCGTGTCATGTCTGGCTCGCGCTCGGCGGCGCGCCTAAGGCTGACGAGGTGATCCAGGAATGCGGCGCGGGTCTCGTGCGGGTCAGGCGCGACGGCGCGCGGCTCGCTTTTGCCGCGCCGCCGCTGCGGCGCACTGGCGAGGTGGAGGGCGAGCTGCGGGCCTGCATCGCCCGTTCGATCGGCGTCGCCGAGGACGCGATTCGGGCCGCGCAATGGGTGGACAATGGCCCCGGCTGGGTCGCGGTCATGCTCGGCACGCGGCGCGAGGTGCTCAACGTCAAACACGATCCCGGCGAATTGCCGGACCAGCCGCTAGGCGTGGTGGCCCCCTGGGATGCTGCACGCGATGGCGGCGAGGCGCAATTTGAGGTCCGTGCCTTCATGAGCGGAGGCGGCGAGGATCCCGTGACCGGCAGTCTCAATGCCAGTCTGGCGCAATGGCTGATCGGGGCCGGTCTCGCGCCTGCCCGCTACGTCGCCGCGCAAGGCACGGTGCTCGGCCGCGCCGGTCGCGTCCACGTCACGCGGGAAGGCGAGACGATCTGGGTCGGCGGCGCGGTCGCAGCATGCGTCGCCGGCGCGATCACGCCGTGAGGCGGCGCAGCAGATAGCGAACGGTCTTCGCGCCATTGTCGAATGTCGCCGTCCCGACTTCGTCAAAGCCGTGCGCCGCGTGGAATTTGTCCGACACCGGATTGGGTGGCAGCGCGTTCACCTCGCAGACGATGGCAGTATGGCCAAGCTTCTCCGCCCGCTCGAACAGGTCGGCATAGAGCAGCCGGCCGAGCCCGCGCCGGCGGCCTTGCCCGGAGACGACAACGCGATCGATATAGATGAAGCGGTCAAAGCGCCGCTGAAACCACTGAAAATGGCCGCCGTCGTAGATATCGTTGTGCTCGAACGCCAGCAGGAACGCGACGTCGGGCGCAATGAACGTTGCGATCCGCGCCGCGCCGATCAGCTGCTCGAATCGCTCCCGCGACAACAGCGAGGTCTCGACCGCGCTCGCGTTGTTGATTCGCAGTAACGCCTCGCGGCCCGCGAACGCGCTGTGAAGATCGTGGACACTGCAAGCTTTGCCGACGCGCGACACCGCCACTCACTTTGCCCGCGTCAGCGCGAGCCAGAGGCCGCCGCCGATCATGAAGCCGCCGGAGACGCGCGACAAAAGCCGGGTGCGGCGTGCCGAGAAGAATTTTCGCGCGCGGCCGGCGAGCAGCGCATAGGTCGCGTCCGTCAGACCTGCGATTACCATGAAGGTGACGCCAAGCACGGCCACCTGTGAGACGTGATCCTTGTTGAGATCCATGAACTGCGGCAGGAACGCGCCGAAGAACACCAGCAGTTTCGGGTTGGAGAGCGCCACGACAAAACCTTGCAGGAAGAAGCCGCCGCGCGGCGGCGGCGGCGGCGCGTCCTCACTTACGCCCTCGACCGGCGAGCGGATCAGCTTGATGCCGAGCCAGACCAGATAAGCGGCGCCGGCAAAGCGCACCCAGTCGAACCAGTAGCCCATCGTCGCCATCAGCGAGGTCAGGCCGATCGCGACGACGCCGAGCGCGATGACCAGCCCAAGCTGGACACCGGCGATATTGGTCAGCGCCGCGCGGGTGCCATGGCGCAGGCCGTTGGCGATCAACAGCGTGACGATCGGACCGGGCAACAGCGCGAGCGCAATGCAGGCGGCGATGAAGGCGAGATAGACTTGCAGGGACATGGGGAAACCTGGATGGGGAGTGACGGAGGCATTATGCATGATGAGGGAGTGAGGGGAAGGCGCGCCGCCCTCACAACTCGCTCCGTCGTCCCCCTCCCACAAGGGCAGAGTATATACTGGGCAGCTGCTACCGCCCGCCCAGCGCGGCCATCATCCAGTGATGCATCTGCCGCGTTTCGAGAAACGCCAGCGCCTCGCGCTCGATCGCACCCGCTTCGCCTTGGCCTCGCACGACAGCCACAAGCAGATCGCAGCGGTGCGACAGCGCGATGCCGATGGCGATGCGGTGCGGTGCGCCGGTCATCGAAAGATCATAGGCCCGCGCGCGGCCGGTCATGTCGGCGACGCGGACGACTTTGCCCGCCGCCAGCGGCGAAAAGCGCTCGCTGATCAGATCGAGATCTGCGACGCGGTCCACCTCGTCGTCATCGGCGACGCCCGTATCGCAATTGCAGAAGCCGATCTTGGGCCGCACATCGAGCTCGACATCGCCGCTACACGAGGTGCAACGGAAGGCGCGCCCCGCGGGCCAGCCATCGCGGGGATAGGGCCAGGCGATGTCCTGCCAACGCGCATCGGCACTTCTCGCCTGCTCGCCCCGAAAGGCCGCAACCGCGGACAAGGCGCCGAGCGTCAGAACCGAAGCGACGATGAGCACCCAGCGGCGCATCGCGAAAAGCCCTATTGCGGCGGCAGGCCTGCGACCGCGCGTGCCTCGCCGGTCAGTTCAAGAATGTGCATGCCGGTGTTGGCGCGATCGACAATATAGATATAGCCGCGATCATCGGTCTCAACATTGTTGGTCTGGATCGCAACCTTGCAGCGGTCCTTGCCGTCGACGGTGACGCAACGCTTGTCGGTCTTGTCGGTGATAGAAGGGATGAAATAGCCGACCTCGGTCGGATGATAGGGATCGCGAATATCGAGCGCGCGGACGCCGGCATTGAAGAAGGCGATGAACGCCATCTTCTTGTAGAAGACCGGCGCCATGCTCTCGTTGGAGGAGTGCGAGCCGAAGCGGCCGCCGCGCTCGCAGAAATGACCGCTCGCTTCCGGTACGGTCCAGCTCGAGATCATCATCGGCCGCGTCTCGGTGGTGACGTCGGCAAACCACACCATCTGCCGCGGCTCGCTGCATTCGTTGAGGATCGCCTCGTCGACGATCATCACGATATCGCGCTTGCTGCCGTCCTTGTCCCTGGCGAATTCGGCGATCGGCATGTCCTTCATCGGAAAGGTTGTGTGCGCGCCATTGAAGGCGGACATCGGCATTCGCGCGATTTCCGGGTAGCTCAGGTTTTCTGGCGTCGGCTCCTTCGGCCCGTTGAGCAGCTTTTCGCGATCGACGATCTGCATGATGCCGCCCTTGTCGGTGCCATAGCCGAAATAGACCCGGTTTCCCCGCGGCCCCAGCGAGATCCCACCGTGCAGTTCGGTCGGCACCGCGCCGGTCGAGCCCGGCTCCTGGCCGGCAAGCCCGAAGTCGCGGATCTTCGCGGGATGGGCGGGATCGGACAGGTCATACACCTGCGTCATGCGGCGCGTGCGCCAGTCCGACGCGCCGGAGACGAGATAGGCGATGCCGGTGTCGCATTCCCAAAAATTCTTGTGGGTGTCCTTCAAGCCTTCGCCGATCTTGCTGACGAGAACGGGATTCGCGGGATCGGCGACGTTCCAGATCTCATGCCCCAGGCTGCCGAGCGCGCGCAGCAGGTAGACCGCGTTGGGATCGGCCTTGGGCAAGGACTTGCCGTCGCAGACGCGCACCATCTGCGCGCCGCCGCCCTCGTATTTTCCCTCCTGCCCGGGAATATGTTTCAGATATTTCGGGTGCGTGGGATCGGTGACGTCGACGATCGAGGTGCCGTTCGGCTCGGCCTTGCCCGTCATCGAATCGACGGGATCGGGAATCTCATCGGTGCCGCCGTGATGGCCGATATAGGCGATCCAGCGGTCGCCCTGATGGTGGATGGTCGGCTGATAGGCGCTGCGCGCCTGCAAATCGCTGTAGCCGACGAGCCTCATGTTAGAGGCCTCCGGCGCTGCGCCGATCTTCTGCTCCTGCGCTTGCGCGCCCGCGCACACCATGAAGGACGTTGCCACACTTACTGCAAATTTGACGCGACTGATCATGCTATTCCACCCGAGTTACCCGCCAATCTCCGTTGGCGTTTGCATATCATAGCAATGCCGCCCGCCGTTGCACTCCGCAAGTACGATCGTTCAGAAGTTCATGTTTTGATCGCCGCGCTTTGCCCCTCAACCCCTGAAGGTCGGCTGGCGGGGATGGATGCAATCCTTGAAATCGTCAAAGCCCTTCCACGCCGGCTCGGGAGCATCCTGTCCCGCGCGAGGGACATAGATCGACGGCTCGACCGACTGCATGGTCGGAATATAGCGCGGACAATTCGGAAAGATCGCACGCGCGGTAACGCGAACGATAAGCTGCGCACCAACGGTTTCGGACAGTAGCGGGTCGCTGTCGCTGACGACGGCATGGCCGTTAACTCGCAGGCGCCGCGGCTTGCCGTGTATGGCAATGAACAGCAGACCGACATTGGGATTGACGAGGATGTTGCCGAGACTCTTGAACATGCCGTTGCCGTCGTAGTCGGGGAACGCGATCTCCGATGACGACGTCACCCGCACGAAGCCTGCCTCACCGCCCTTGAACGAGCAATCCGGCCGCCCTTCGCCATCCGCCGTGGCCAGGAAAAAATACGGAAGACCCTCAATGAACTTTTTGTCCTCGGGCGTGAATTCCTTATGCGTGAGTTTCTCCTCCAGCCGATCTGAAATCCGGCGACTGTCGAACCGATCCTGTAGCTGTCGATTTCCTTCGTGAAACATTACGGTCGCAGGCATGTGCGTCCTCCTGCTATAAGTGTCGTACGCTCCAGGTCAGCCTGGGCGAGAAGCGGCCAACGAAGTTTACCACCTTGTCGTCACACCGGATACGCAGGAGTCCCGCGAATGCTGCAGCTTTATGGGAATCCAAGGTCGCGCGCGATGCGGTGCCTGTGGATGCTGGAGGAGGTCGGCAGGCCGTATCAGCTCATCGAAACGAGTCTTCGCGCGGACGATCTGCACAGCGCAGATTATCTGCGATTGAATCCGAATGCCCGGATTCCGACCTTGGTCGACGGCGATGTCGTACTGTGGGAGTCCATGGCCATCAATCTCTATCTCGCGCAAAAATATCAAGGGCCGTTGCACTGCGCCGGCGCCGACGTGCTGGGCCTGGCTGCGCAGTGGAGTTTTTGGGCGATGCTGGAGATCGAGCACCTCTTGCTTGATCTCCTGGGGCATCGCGTCCTGCTGCCGGAATTTTCCCGCGACATCTCGGTCGTCGAACGAGATGAACTGCTGTTGAAGAAGCCGCTCGGGATCCTGAACGGCTATTTGGCCGAGCGCGGCCATCTGGCCGGGGACGGTTTCACCGTCGCCGACCTGAACGTCGCGAGCATTCTCGTATGGGGCAAGATGGCGCGACTGGATCTGTCGGCCTATCCTGATCTGGCCCGATGGCTCGACGGCTGCCTGGCAAGACCTGCCTATGCGAGCGTGCGCGATCAATCGAAACGCAAATAACCACGAGCGGCTGGATGTGGGGGACTGATGTCAGAGCATGACCGCCAGTCCTGCCGCCGCCGTTTCCTGCAATTTCTGGCCGCGAGTCCCCTGTTCGTGCGCGCCGCATGGGCGGACGGTACCATTCGCCAGGACCCCGTCGCATGGGCGCCCCGCGACCTCGACAGACTGATCGACGATCCGAAACAGGCGCTCGACGTGTTCGATTTCGAACCCGTCATGAAGAAGAACGTTCCGCCGGCACATTTCGGCTATGTGGCAACCGGCGCCAACGATGAACTGACATTGCGTGCCAACCGCGAGAGTTTCGGCAGATTCGTGCTGCGGCCACGGCGGCTGGTCGATGTCAGCACGATCGACATGAGCCTGGAGCTGTTCGGCACAAGATATGACAGCCCGATCGTGATCGCTCCGACCGGCAGCAACCGCGCCTTGCATCCCGATGGCGAGCTTGCGGTCGCCAAAGCCGCCAGGGCCGGCAACCACCTGCAGATTCTTTCAACGGTCGCGACGACGTCGATCGAAGACGCCATTGCCGCGCGCGGCGCGCCGGTGTGGTTCCAGCTCTACACCACGCAGCGCTGGGAGGTGGCCGAAGGCCTGGTCAAGCGCGCCCAAGCCGCCGGCGCACCTGCGATCGCCGTCACGCTCGATGTCAGGTCAGCGGCGAAATGGACTACGTTTGACAGGCTGCGGCGCACGGACACGCGGGACTGCGGAAGCTGCCACGGCGTCAACGACTATCTGTCGCGCAAGCCAAATTTCTCCGGCATTGACCTTGCCGGCACCAGCGCCACCATCGTCACCAACCTGACCTGGGATCACATCAAGCGCCTGCGCGACATGGTGAAGGTCAAGCTGCTCCTCAAGGGCATCCTCACTGCGGAAGATGCCAAGCTCGCCGCCGGTGCCGGGATCGACGCGATCATCGTCTCCAACCATGGCGGCCGCGTCGAGGACGGTGTCAGCGCGACGATCGACGCCCTGCCGGAAATCATCGAGGCAGTCGATGGCCGCATGCCGGTGCTGGTCGACAGCGGCTTCCGGCACGGCAGCGATATTCTCAAGGCGCTCGCGATCGGCGCGAAGGCCGTGTGCATTGGGCGGCCTTATTTGTGGGGTCTAGGCGCATTCGGTCAGGCTGGAGTCGAGCGCGTGCTCGGTCTCCTGCGCGCCGAGACGCGCATCGCCATGCAGCAGCTCGGCGCCTCATCGCTAAGGGACATCACGCCGGCCATGGTGCGGCGGGTCTGAACACTTGAACCTCCAGGACCCCAAAGCGGATCATGGCCTCGTCATCTACCGATCAATCCGAAAAAGCTGAGCGTACGGGCCGAGATAGATCGGCGAAAGCCCGTGTGGAGTGTGTTCGGAGGTTGCAGGATCGATCAACAGGACATCGTCAAAATTTGCGCGCCAATCGCTGAGATAGCGGACGCTCCGCAGCGTCTCAGCCGAGAGGCTCGCCTCAGCCAGCAGCGGCCATTCAACCGGCTCCGACAACGGCTGAGCGATTTGAGCAAATGGCGGTCTGACGATCAGCGGCTGTTGAGAGGGGTCAGCAAACAGCAGTGGCCAGAATGCACGGCGCTCGATGACCAGCAAGGCCGCGATATGCCCATCGAGGCGATAGAGTCCCGGCAATGCGCGCTCGGGCGGCTGAACGTCGGTCAAATATCCCGGCTTGCCGCGCGCAACCATGACGCGGGCACCAGGTTCAACCATAGCCAGGGCTGCCCGGACGTCGGCCAAATCGTGCCGGTGATTGTACCACATCATGCCGATGTAACCGGACCGGACGACGATGAGCGCGCTGACTGCAACGACTAGAATTGCCGGAAGCGGAAGACGCGGCTGCACACCGGCAAACAAAAGCAGCCCTATCATCAACGCGAAACGCAGATCGACAACGGTTCCGCCCTTGACGGTCGAGGGTGCGACCACGAATCCGAACACAAGCAGCGCGAAAACGAGCGGCATGCCGGGCGCCAGTTGGACGCCCCGGCGGATCAGGAGCAGGATCAGAAGCAAGACAACCGCGGCGCCCGTGATCAGGGTAAGCGCCGCGTTCGGAATCATGAAGGGTGCGAACGCCATCCAGAATTTGTCGAATCCGCGCCATTGTCCTCCCACCGCGGTCTGCTCGGCCAGAGGGCTCAAGAGATAGAGCACCGCCGCCGGACTGATGGCCGCGACGAGTATGCCGATGCTGCGGACGACGTGGCGCGGCAGGAGTGCGCCGGAGCTACGAAGTTCCCACAGACGGTCGACTTCATCGCCGCCAATCAACAAGGCGAATAGAAGCACGCCGAAGATGTGACAAAAGAAAATCAAGGCCGCTGCGAAAGCACCGACGGCGATCTTGCCCAGGACCCGCTTGCGCCGGCCAACCGCAATCCAGGCCGCGCCGCCGATCAACGCCAAGCCGATCGAGAGCAAAAAGTTCATGAAGCCCAGGAAGAACGCACCGTTGTAGGCGGCGAGGCCCGATGCAAGCGACCAGAGGGAATACCGGCCAAAAACGACACGACAATACACAACTGCGCCGACCACGGGCGCGAACACACTCAAGGCGAGCAATACCCGACCGCCAACATGAACATCGGTCATCCGCAGCAGCGCAACGGCAATCGCATCCATTCCAAGGTTTGGGAGGATCGTCCAGTGCGGCGCATACATCTTCGACAGTATCGCGTCATCGGGATGAGCCAACACGAAATAGCGCGCAAGATGATTGGGATAATCAAGGACCGGAGGCACATCGACGAGAAAAAACGGAATGGCGAGAACAACCGCAAGCACGATTGCAGAGGCGAACCAGCGCCGACAGTCGTTGCTGCTCGAGGGAAGTCCATCACCGATGACAGAGGCGGACTTTGCGGGGACATGCATGTTGGTCCGCAATATCGGCCACCGCGGTTAGAGTTTGATGAACGACGGACTGGAAATCCTGGGTTGCGCCCGGTTCCCATCGTCAAAAATCAAACTTGACATGCAACCATTTGG
>Ga0306920_100011702_pt1 | contig 11876 bp, 9 predicted proteins | sample flu12Cox44000170_FD_204666 | JGI IMG/M metagenome (GOLD analysis project Ga0306920, IMG submission 204666) | Lab enrichment of tropical soil microbial communities from Luquillo Experimental Forest, Puerto Rico - flux4day.12C.oxic.44.000.170 (v2)... | ecosystem: Environmental > Terrestrial >...
TACTCCTGATAGTTATCGGTAACGGGTTGCTCTGCGTTGCCGAGACGCGTGTCGAGTCGGGGACGTCGGCTCTTCTGCTCGCGAGCACGCCCATTTGGATGGTGCTCTTCGATGCCGCGCGCGCACGCACAACTCCCAGCGCGCTCGCAATCGCCGGCGTCATCCTCGGTACGATCGGCATCGTGGCGCTCGTCGGTAGGGGCGCCGGGCACGCCGATTTGCTTTACGCCGGCACCATCATGGTCGCGTCGATCTCGTGGGCCTTGGGATCGGTTTACGCGCGCGGGATGGAACATCGGCCGACTACGGCGTCTTTAGAGATGGTCGTCGGCGGTGCGATCGCCCTCGCCGTCGGTCTGCTGGCCGGCGAGAGCCGACAATTTGCCTTTCAGACGATTACGGCCGCGTCGCTTTGGGGGATGCTCTGGCTGATTACCGCAGGTTCGATGCTAGGATACAGCGCCTACGCATTTGCGGTACGCACGCTCCCCACGGCGACCGTGGCAACGACCGGTTACGTCAACCCAATGATCGCGGTGCTCCTCGGCGCTCTCCTCTTGCGCGAGGCCGTGACTTGGAACGTTCTTGCCGGCGGCGCCACGATTGTCGCATCCGTTATACTCATCCTTTTGGGGAGCCGCACTGAGAGAGACGCGCCACCGTCCCCCGAAGAAATTTGAAATGCGATGCACGTAGTTTTTGTCGTCGGATCCTGTGCGTACGCATAGAGCCCGGTATTAGAAAGCACCTGGCCGCTGATCGCTAGCTCGCTCACGCAAATCAAAAATTACTCTCAGTAAATCGACTCAACACGTTTTGATGCTTCTTCTATGGTTACTGCAAGGCTTGGGTAGCAGAGTAGAACGGTGGAGCAAATAACCTGACTTCCCCTACAGAGGTGAAACCGACCGTCATGAAACGACACTTTTTGCAAGGCGCGTTGAGCCTGATGGGACTGCTCGTGGCGTTTGCGGGCCAGGCCGGCCTAGCACAAGCCGGCACGAGCGGGAACATCGCCGGTACGATTCGCGACGCCAAGACCGGAGCGCCCGTCGCGGGCGTGCGCCTGCAAATCAAATCTCCTTCACAAACCGTGGAGACGACAACGGACGACCACGGCCACTTTGTCGTCTTTGCCCTTCAACCCGACGACTACACCCTGACCGCTGAAAAGGACGGTTACGACTCTAAAGCCTTTGCGGACTACCCAGTGTTTGCCGATCAAACGCAACAGTACGACCTTCAACTCAATCCGGCAGCAACGACATCGGGTTGATCGTCCTCAGGCGACTCCCAGCTAAAACCCTAAGGGACGCTCCCCAGCCCACACGGCTTCGCAACCGCGAGGCCGTGTGGTTTTTGCGCCTGCCTGGCCGCCGCCGCCCGCCGGCATTCTGCCGCTCGCGATTGTACTGCAGCTAGTTCTTCTGTCGCACCTCTTGCGCGATATGGCGAGAGCGTTCGGATCTCAGCGGATTGACGCTGCTGACGATGCAATGACAATTGGGGTGACGAATTTTGATTTTCGCCTCGCTGAACCTGACCGCTAACTGGCCCGTCGCCAGCTGATCGTCACTTCTCCGTTGCCGGTCGCGTTTCGCCAGCCTCGCCAGCTGTGGACGTCTTGGGCCTTCGACTCAAAGTACGACGAGCCGCCACCGCCGCCACCGCCTCCGCCAAAGCTGCTGCCCTGACCGGCTGCGCCGCTTCCGCCGCCTCCGCCACCCCAGTAGCCGCCGCCACCACCGCCGCCTCCACCGCCCTCGCAGAAGATTTGGAAGCATCCGATGCCGCCGGCGCCGCCATAGCCGAGCGAACCATTGTTGCCGGGAGCTCCATAATTGTAAAAACCGTAGCCGCCGTTGCCGCCGAGCCCACCGCTCCGTTGAGTGCCGCCAGTTCCTCCACCGCCGCCACCACCTTGCGAGGAGCCTTGGCCGGAAGCACCAGAACCGCCGGTGCGGCCACCTCCGGCTCCGCCGCTGCCGCCGTGGTAACCGCCGCCTGCACCGCCGCCGCCGGCCGCCACTAAGATGCGATTGAGTAGCATAGCACCATGCTCCCGCACATCCGACGCACCGCCGCCACCGGTTCCGTTGCCGTTGGAGCTCGGCCCTACGCCGCCATTGGCGCCGCCATTAAAACCGGCGCTCGTTCCCGAGCCTTCGCCGCCGACATATATTACTAGTTCTTCACCGGGAGTGACCGGAAGTGCGGCGACGACGCGACCGCCGTTGCCGCCGGCCGGAGCACCACCGCGCGCGCCCCGGGCGTCGACTCCGATCTTCATCACTCCGGGCGGTATTTTGAAAAACTGAACGCCGCCCGTATAAAGAAATCGCCTTACCTGTAAAGCCTCCACGATCTGCGCCCCGCCACGCGAAGCGATCGGCAACTGCGATCCCCCGCATCCCGCGAGTAATGCCGCAGCCCAAACGACGCATAGCGCGGCGCGGCTACCTAGTGACTTCTTCACCTGAATTGCTCCTAACTGGGGGCTAGAGAACTTCCATTTGCTCGCGTTTTGCACCTCGCGCGGTCCGCAATTTCATCAATAAAATAAGACATTCTTAGCGACAGCGTGCTACTCGATGCTCAGTGGGTGCCCGGCGTCTTACGCCGAAGAATGCACAGATGGGAGCCGCAACCCGAAAGCTGATGAATCACAGCCTGTCCGGCGTTACGGCAATAACAATCGAAGCGATCGAAGCGGCGCGAGAACGCATCGCCGACACGATCGTGCGAACGCCATTGCTTGAGTTGCAAGGGACAACCGGGCCGAGAGTCTTCCTTAAGATGGAGAACCTTCAGCCGATCAACTCGTTCAAGCTGCGCGGAGCCGCCAACGCAATCGCGATGCTGGATTCCGAAAAGCGGGCGCTTGGAGTATGGACGATCAGCGCAGGTAACGCCGGTCAAGGTGTCGCATACGCGGCGCGCAACGCCGGCGTGCCTTGCACGGTCGTCGCCATCGAGCTGGCGCCGGAGACCAAGATCGCCCGTATGCGCGCGCTCGGTGCGAAGATCGTCAAAGCCTCGTGGGACGCGTGTTGGGAAGGTCTCGAACGCCGGTCGTTTCCTGGGATCAAGGGAACGTTCGTCCATCCGTTTGATGACGATAACTTCATTGCAGGCAACGCTACCGCCGGCCTGGAGATCATCGAAGATCTGCCGGACGTCGCGACCGTCATCACCGCATTGGGCGGGGGCGGACTTGTCACCGGGGTTGCATCGGCTGTACGCGCAAAAAAGCCGAACGTGCGCATTTTCGTCGCCGAGCCTGAAACCGCGGCGCCCTATGCACGCTCACTGCAACTCGGAAAACCGTCCGCCTTCGAGGCGTGGCAACCGTCGTTCGTTGACGGAGCAGGCGGCAAGAGCGTCTTCCCGCGCATGTGGGAACGGATGCGCGGACTCGTCGATGGCTCGATCGTCGTGACGCTCGACCAGACGCGGCGCGCGATGCGCATTCTCGCGGAACGGTCGCGCGTCATCGCCGAAGGTGCGGGCGCGTTGCCGGTCGCTGCCGCGCTGAGCGGCAAGGCGGGCAATGGTCCAATCGTGGCGCTTATCTCCGGCGGCAACATCGACCTCGCAACGTTTTACGAGGCGATCGCGTCGGAAAGCAAAAGCTGACCAAGTTTCGCCGATCTTGACACGTTCTTGAAGATTGCGGCGTAGCATGCGTAGCTATGAGGGCCGTTGCCGCAATTCTTGCGGGCGCCGTCCTTTCGGCTTGCGCTCGTGACGGCTCGGGGCCGCTACCCGCAGAGCTCGCGTCTTTCGCTGCGAGTCCGAATGCAGCTGCATTCAAATCGCTTTACAGCTTTAAGGGCCTTCCCGACGCGTCTTCGCCGGCGGCCGGGATGGTGCCGCTGAATGGCACGCTCTACGGCACAACACAGGTAGGCGGTAAGGGAAACGGCGGCGCTGTTTTCGCAACCAGCAGCGCCGGCAAAGAGCGCGTTCTGTACAGTTTTGGCAGCGGGGCGGACGGAGTCTTTCCCGTAGCCAGTCTCGTCATAGTGTCGGGAAAGTTCTACGGGACGACGGCCGCAGGCGGCACTCATGGCTTCGGAACGGTCTTCAGCATTGACAAATCCGGAAGCGAGAGACTGCTCTACAGTTTCGCGGGCGGCAACGACGGTGCGCAGCCGTATGCTTCACTCGTTGCCGACGCCGGCGTGCTGTACGGGACGACGTACGTCGGAGGCGGCAGTAAGAACTGTCCGCAAGGCTGCGGGACGGTCTTCGCCATTACGACCAGCGGAAAAGAACGCGTCGTCTACCACTTCAAGGGCGGGAGCGATGGCAATGGTCCAGTCGCTAACCTGATCGTCCTCAACTCGACGCTCTATGGAACGACCTCGGGTGGCGGTAAGAACGGCACCGGCTCTATCTTCAAAACGAGTATCTCGGGGAGCGAGCAAGTCATTCACTCATTCGGCAGTGGCTCCGACGGATCCGAACCCGAGGCGGGGCTCATTAACGCAGGCGGCAAGCTTTATGGAACTACCAATGCCGGCGGCAAAAACTTCAACGGTACCGTTTTCGTCACGACCACCAGCGGCGGCGAACGGGTGATCTACAATTTTAAAGGTGGTAGCGACGGCGCGAATCCCGAAGCAAATTTAGTCGCCGTCAAAAGTGAACTTTACGGTACGACCGCTGGTGGCGGAACGCAAAATCTTGGAACCGTCTTCGGCGTAAGCACCTTAGGTAAAGAAGTAGTGCTCCACGCGTTCAAAACGACGGCCGAGGGTTCCGACCCGCGAGCACGTCTTGCGGTCGTCAACGGCGTACTTTACGGTACGACCTCCGCCGGCGGAGCGAGTCAAATGGGAACCATTTTCAAAGTCGCACCTTAGCGTTTGAATCCTATACCCTCTGGGAGGTAAATTTATGTTGCGTTACGCTTCAACTCTCGGCTTCGTAGTCGGGCTTCTCTCGGTGCCGCTCGCAGCTGCGGCCCAGGACACGTCGATGTCAGATTCCGATTACATGGCAAAAGTCGCGGCCGCTGCACCCCCGTCGGTCGTCAAAGGCGCGACGATCGTCCAGATACAGAAAGATGGCACCATGCGGACGCTGCAGGCGGGATCGAATGGCTTCACCTGCATGCTTGCCGACCCTTACGACGCGATGTGCTTGGACGCCAACGCAACACTATGGGCGCAGGCGCTGATGAAGCATACGCCACCGCCCGACGGCATCGGCTTCGTCTACATGCTCGCAGGCGATAACGGGGCGAGCAACACCGATCCGTATGCGAGGGTGGCCACTCCCGACAATCACTGGGTGAAAACTGGGCCGCACGTTATGATCGTCGGACCAGTCGCAAAGTCGATGGGCTATCCCGCGACAGCCGATCCCGATCCAACGAAGCCGTACGTGATGTGGCCCAACACGCCGTTTGCGCACCTGATGATCCCTGTCTCGACACCCCCGCAGTAACGTCTCGGCTTGAGTATCCCGTCCCCCGGGATGTGGAACAGGGCCGACCGCCAGTGAAACGGTAACCTCCTTCTCATGTGCTTCTTCGCCGAACCCTTCGGCGGAGCGATAACGCGAAGCGAGGCACTCGCCGCAATCGCCGGACTAGCGGCATTGCCGATCATGCCGTCGCAGACCATCGCGCCGCGTGCGCGTCAGTTAAACGATGGACGCCGCGTAACTGCGATCGTTGGAACGACCGCGCTGATCGGCGACGAACTGACGCCGCTTCCCAACGCTACGGTCCTCATCGCCGGAAATCGGATCGAGGCCATCGGAGCCGCGAATGCCGTCAGCATACCGGATTCGGCTCTGCGCGTCGACGCCGCCGGAACGTGGGCGATTCCCGGTCTCATCGACAGCCACATCCACTTCTTTCAGAGCGGCGGCCTCTACACACGCCCCGATGCGATCGACTTACGATCGGTGCGCCCTTACACCGACGAGCTCCAATGGATCCGCAGCAATCTGCTTGACACGTTCGCGCGCTATCTGCGCGCCGGAATCACGTCGGTCGTCGACGTCGGCGGTCCCTTCTGGAACTACGACGTGCGATCCGTCGCGCAGCGCACCCCGGCGAGCCCCCGGGTCATGGTTGCGGGACCGCTCATCTCCAGCGTCGATCGCGCGATTCTCGATCCGTACGGCGATCCACCGATCGTCAAAATCGAGACGCTTGAGGCCGCTCGTGCGCTGATCGATCGCGAGATCGCCGCGCGGACTGATTTCGTAAAGTTTTGGTGGATCGTTACGCCCGAACATCCCGCGATTGCGTTCGCGCCGGTTGCTCGCGCCGCGATCGAATACGCGCATTCACGCGGCGGGCGGGTGGTCATTCACGCCACCGAGTTGGAGACCGCGACACTAGCCGTCGAGTCAGGAACGGACATTCTCGCGCACAGCGTCTTCGATACGGACATCGACGATCGTTTTCTCGAGCTGGTGCGAACGCGCAAAGTGATCTACTGCCCCACGTTGATGGTCGTCGGGAACTATGGCTACACTTTCGCCGGAAGACCCAATCTCACCGAGGTCGACCTGCGTGTGGCCAATCCCGACGTCGTCGGGACCTTGTTCAATATGCCTGACGTCGAAACGGCCTTGCCCGCGGCGACACTCGAACGCATCCGTAAGCGGCGCGTGCCGGAGCTCCCGTACGCAGCGATGCGGAATCTCAAGCGCGTGCACGAAGCCGGGATCACCATCGCCGCCGGCACCGACGCCGGAAACATAGGGACGCAGCACGCCTCGTCCTTATATAACGAAGCCGTAAATATGGTCGCAAGCGGCCTTTCGCCGAAAGAGGTCCTGCTCACGGCAACGCGCGGCGGCGCGGCAATGATGGGCCGAGGTCAGGAGCTTGGCTCAATCGCACCCGGAAAAATCGCCGATCTTGTTCTTCTAAGCGCCGATCCGCTCGCCGATATCAACGCCATTGCCGGCGTCCACACGGTCGTTCGCGACGGACGCCTCTTCGATGCGAGCACGATGCTCAGCGAGAGCCCCGAGCAGCTGGTGCAGCGCCAAGTTAACGCCTACAACCATCACGACGCTCATATTTTCGCAGAAACGTATGCTGCCGACGCGGTCGTGCAGCGTTCGGGTACGGCGTTGCGCTCGCGCGCGGCCATTGAGGCTGCCTACGGCAATGCGTTTGCGAAGAATCCCGGGCTTCACGCCGAGATCTTCGAGCGCGACGTTCACGGCAACGTCATCGTCGACCGCGAGCGCATAACCGGATTCGCCGACGAGCGGACCGTCGAGGCCACGGTTACATACCAAGTGCGCAACGGGGTCATCGAGGGCGCGCGCATCGAAAGCTAGTCGGGGGGCTTGTTTCTATGAGAATCCCGCGAAGTACACCGATTCCACAACACCGAGAAGCTCACTTCACTGCTTCGGACACTGTGCGCGACGTCGTCATCGGCATGTCGGACGGCTTGACGGTGCCGTTTGCCTTGGCCGCCGGCATCTCGGGCGCCATCGCGGCATCACACGTCGTCGTAACCGCAGGTGTGGCAGAGCTTGCCGCAGGCGGCATCTCCATGGGCCTGGGCGGGTATTTGGCCGCACGAACGGATATCGAACATTTCGCGAGTGAACGACGGCGCGAGGAACGCGAAGTTGCAGAAATGGGGGATCAGGAACGTACCGAGGTGCTCGATATTCTGTCGGGCTACGGTCTCAACCACAATGAAGCCGAGACAGTAACGAATTCCATCACGGCCGATCCCAAGCGATGGGTTGATTTTATGATGAGGTTCGAGCTGGGACTCGAGAAACCCGACCCGCGCCGAGCGCCCATCAGTGCAATCACGATCGGAGGCGCGTACGTAGTTGGCGGTCTCGTTCCGTTGCTCCCGTACTTTCTCGTTAGCGTCTCATCGCGAGCCTTGTACGTTTCGGCAGCGTTGACTCTCATCGCCCTTGCGGCTTTCGGAGCGATCAAAGGTAAACTGACCGGCGTTGCGTGGCTGCGCGGTGCGCTTCAGACGGTAATAACGGGTGGTATCGCCGCCGCCGTCGCGTTCCTCATCGCTCGGCTGGTCTCCGGATAGCGAAAGCTAAGCAGCGGAGGTGCGGTGACATCGAGGTGACATCGCAACGGAGTCGCCCGCCGGCGTAGCTTCCGATATTACGGCGTGGGTGTTAAGATTCAACTAGCGCGATGGTGCTGATCCCGGCGGCTCGGCGCCACATCCTCTTTCTATTTGCATCCTCGGCGCCGTGCCAAAAAGGGCAGCGTGATCTTCCTGGATTCGCGCTTCGAGGAGTGCTTCAAAATGAAAATTGCAAAAACGATTTCGCACAGTTTCGGGATTGTCACAGTCGGAGCCATGCTCACTGCATGTAGCGGCGGTTCGCCACCATCCGGAGCGGTGTTCGCGCCCGGCTCAGCGATAAACATCTCACATCTATTTCTCTCGGTGGAAGCACCGCTAGTGCACACCGATCACCATAAGTCGTGGGTATCGCCTGATGTGCGCAGAGCACCCCGGCTGCTGTTCGTTTCTGACATCGCGACTAACGACGTGTACATCTTGACGATGCCTGAGGTGGTTCTCAAGGGAACGCTGACCGGCTTCAATTACCCACAAGGGATGTGCGCCGACGCGCGTGGCAATATCTGGATCGCGAATACGACCAAGAGTCAGATTCTTCAATACTCGCGTACGGGAACGCTCATCAAGACGTTAAGTGACCCCTTTGGCTTTCCGGCCGGATGTTCGATAAATTCGGCGACCGGTGATCTCGCGGTTACGGACGCCGTCGACTTTAACAGCGCCCAGGGCGACGTTCTCGTCTACTCCGGAGGTTCCGGTTCGCCGACGCGCTATACGTGCCCGGGTATTTTCACCTATTACTTTGATGGCTACGGTCCGGGCGGCGTTCTTTGGGTCGATGGCCAGAACACCAGTCTTGGGTTCGTGCTTTGTGGCGGCACGCCCAGCGGTTTGACGCAGATTCCGATAACCGGCGGAACGATCTATTACCCGGGGATGGTGCAGTGGGATAATGCAAACGCCACCTGGTACGTCGGCGATCAGAAATGCGGCAATGCGTCAGTGTCGTGCATCTACCCGGTCTCGGGCAGCGGCACGTTGGGACCAGCCATCAACCTGTCGGGCAGTACCGGCGGCTCCATCTGCGACCTAGTTCAAGGGACCGTCGGCGCAAGCGGTTTTAAGTTTATCGTCGGCGGTGACGAAAACCCAAGTTTATGCGGTAGTGCCTCCCCGGCAGAGTACCGTTGGTCCTTCCCGGCGGGCGGCTCGCCGACGAACACCAGCGCAGGCGTCGTTACCACACCGGTCGGCACGGCGATCAGTACAAAGTAGCATCGTCACTTAGCACATGACTAGCCGGCGAAAAAGAAGTGGGAATCCCCGTTTGGGATTCCCACTAGCGCTTTCATGCGTTTTCCTTAACTTCCGGCTCGCGGAGGTCTTCCTCCACCGCCACCACCGTGACCGCCGGACGTGGCGTGTGTTGAACCACCGCTAGGTGGACGACCGCCGGATGCGGCGTGTGTTGAACCACCGCTAGGTGGACGACCGCCGGATGCGGCGTGCGTTGAACCACCGCTAGGTGGACGGCCGCCGTACCCGACGTGCGAATAACTGGAGTGGCCGCCGGAGCTAAAGCGCGGATAGCTGCGTGCGCCGAAGGCGCCATGCGTGGGTGCGCTGTGATGCATGGGCGCGCTATGATGCACCGGTGCGCTGTGGTGAGCCGCTGTGCCAACGGTGCCGTGCGTTGCCGATGCGCTGTGGTGAGCCGCTGTGCCAATGGTACCGTGCGTTGCCGTTGTGCTGTGGTGCGTAGCTGCGCTAGCGGTGCCGTGCCTCGCGGTTGCGATGTGATGCGCCGATGCGCTGATCGCGCCGTGCATCGTTCGCTGCGCGGCTCTGCGATCGGCTGCCGTTATTGCGTGCATGTTTGCGGGATGATGCGTAGCGCTGAACGGCTTCTGCACGGCCGTCACGCCCGGGTGCCCGTGGTTCACGGCGGCGAGAAGGTTACGATCGCGCGCTGCCACTTGTTGGTGTGCACGCTGCGCGGCGGTCGCGGGAATGGCGTGCGTCCGGGCAGCGCGCTGTGCCGCCGTCGCCCTTGCTGCGATTCCACCGTGGCCGCCGTTGAAGCTCACACGCGAATGACTGAATACGGCACCGTGCACGGTTCTGGGGTCTACGAAGGTGTTCCTGATCACCGTTCGATTGACGTTGACGACTGCGGTGTTGTAGTTAAATACGCTGCCGGACCAATAGCCGCCGACGAAGCCGACGCCGAAGTAACCGTAGCCGTAGTTAATTCCGCCGTAGAAGCCAACGGTCGGACCCCAGTAGCCTGCGTTCCAAGCGTAGCCACCGTTGGCATAGCCCCAGTAGCCGGGCGTCCAGTACAAACCGACCGCGGGCGGAGCCGCCCAGTAGCCCGGAACCCAATAGTAGCCGTACCCGCCCCAGCCCCAGTAGCCTGGGATCCACTGCCACCCCGGGTAAGGCGCCGGCGGCATCGAGTATACGGGCAACACTGGCGGAGAGTACGCGGCGAAACCGACGCTCCACCCGGGACCGCCAAAACCGACACCGACGCCAAAACTGACTTGCGCTGACGCGGCCAGCGGCGCACCGGCGATAAGAATTGTAGCGATGATTGCGGAGAGTGATCTGTTGATTTGCATTTTGTGCCTCGTTCGACCGATGTTTAGTTTACCGGTCGTTCTCGACGTTTCTACCCGCAATGGCGGCTCGTCAAATGCACTTCAACTTCTTTCCTAACCCCATTTTCAGATCGCGTCTAACCCGATTTTCAGATCGCGCGCAGCGGCACTAAAATTGCGGATTCTACACATTTACGAGGTTTAAAGCGCCTGGTAGCTAACTTTACCGGTATCGTTAAGATTCGAAGAGGAGGTTAATGCTATGCGCTATTCTAGTCTTTCCGCCGTGATAGCGTCGTCGTTCTTCGTCCTACCGTCGGTATGTGTCGCAAGTGCCTCCGGGTGGCAACCGGCAACTGCGACCAGCGTTGTCGCGGGCGCCAGTCACTCGTCGTTTATCGTCCAGGCCGCGGTAACCTTACCGCAGTCCTGCGATGCCGCTCGGATTCGGTCGACGCCGATTTCACTTCATACACCCCGGTCGTTCTATATCGAGCAACTGCCGCCGTCTTCACCCTGCAAAGGCACTACCGTCTATAAGTGCACGGTCGTCAGTCCTGCCTTTCCTTTGCCTATCCCTCACATGATCGAAGTCACCTCGAAGGGCCCGCAAAAATGGAAGGTGCCGGTGCAAACGGAGGAACCGACGGCTACTCCACCTCTCTGCCCTAAGGGCTAGTCTCCATGCGTTAAGATCTCATCTATTGCGCCTTCGCTCGCAAGGTTCGAAGTAAGCGCGCAGCGGGCAGAGTAGGGCGATCTGTGATAAAGAGCCACAATCCGCCGTTCTCCATTAGGGTACCACGTCCACTCATAGCGCGCCCATGCCGAGACTTCGGCCGAGCTTCCGAGCAATGCCCAGCGCGCTGCGGATGCATTTAGCGGGCCGCCGTAGTCATAATAATCGTATGCTGCATTAGACGGGACTCCCGCAATACGTTCATGGCTGTCGAATCGGGCAAGCGCGCGGTATCATGGAGCATGGCGAGCTTGCCATCAATGCTCACTGCGTAGACGGCGAGCGTTTCGCTCTTCAGATTGATGACGAAGAGGAACTTACTGGGGTCGCGTAATTCAAACGCAATCCGCGCAACGTCGACAGGCGAGGTCTTTGCTGTGCCGATTGAAAAGCTAGTGTCTCGGAGATGAGGGATTGGCTGACGGATCGGTTCGAAGAAAATCGATCGCACCTGAGAAACGTCGCTTATCGGATGCT
>Ga0306920_100011703_pt1 | contig 11876 bp, 13 predicted proteins | sample flu12Cox44000170_FD_204666 | JGI IMG/M metagenome (GOLD analysis project Ga0306920, IMG submission 204666) | Lab enrichment of tropical soil microbial communities from Luquillo Experimental Forest, Puerto Rico - flux4day.12C.oxic.44.000.170 (v2)... | ecosystem: Environmental > Terrestrial >...
GGCGCGCGTTCGTGCGCATCCCAGCGGGATTTGAGCCGAAGTCCGACTCGGTGAGGCCGAAGCAGCCGACGATATCGCCGGTCGCCATTGGTGGCAGCCACTGCCGGCGTTGCTCTTCGGTGCCGTACCGGTGGATCGCGAACATCGCCAGCGACCCCTGCACCGACACCAGGCTGCGCAACCCGCTGTCGACCGCCTCGAGCTCCTGGCACACCAGCCCGTAGGCGGTGGCTGTCGAGCCCCCGCAGCCGTAACCCGTCAAGTGGATGCCCAGCAGTCCCAGCTTGCCGAAATCCGCGGCGAGCTCGCGGACGGGCACGTCGCCGGCCTCGAACCTCTCTTCGGCCGACAGCAAGGAGTCGACATCGAGCAGGTCTTCAATTCGGGCAGCGGCGGTACCCATGCCCCATGTCGACACCCGGGGAGACCGGCGCCATCGCTCGATAGGCTCGAAACCCATGAGCGAGAAGCGCAGGGGCCTGGCGACCACGGCCATCCACGCCGGCTACCGGCCGGAACCGGCTACCGGCGCCGTAAACCCCCCCATCTACACCTCGTCGACGTTCGCGCAGGACGGCGTCGGCGGCCTGCGTGGCGGCTTCGAGTACTCCCGCACCGGCAACCCGACCCGCGCCGCCCTGGAAGCCGCACTGGCCGCGGTCGAGGAGGCGGGGTTCGGCCGCGCGTTCGGCTCGGGCATGGCGGCCACCGACTGCGCGCTGCGGGCGTTACTGCAGCCCGGTGATCACGTCGTGATTCCCAGCGATGCGTATGGCGGGACGTTTCGGCTCATCGACAAGGTGTTCACGTCATGGGGAGTGACGTACACCGCGGTCCCTCAGTCGGATCCCGCTGGCGTGCGCGACGCGATCACCCATGCGACGAAGCTGATCTGGGTTGAGACGCCGACGAATCCGCTGCTGACGATCGCCGACATCGCCGCGATAGCCGAGCTCGGCAACGAAAGGTCTGTCAAGGTATTGGTGGACAACACCTTTGCGTCGCCGGCGTTGCAGCATCCGCTCACTCTCGGAGCCGACATCGTGCTGCACTCCACGACGAAATACATCGGCGGGCACTCCGACGTGGTCGGCGGTGCACTGCTGACCAACGACGAGGAACTCGACACGGCGTTCGGTTTCCTGCAGAACGGCGCAGGCGCGGTCCCGGGGCCCTTCGATGCGTATCTGACGCTGCGTGGCCTGAAGACAATCGTGATCCGGATGCAGCGGCACACCGAAAACGCCACACGGGTAGCCGAATTCCTCGCCGAGCATCCCTCCGTCAGCGTCGTGCTGTACCCGGGGTTGCCCGGTCATCCGGGGCATGACGTTGCCAGTCGCCAGATGAGCGGATTCGGCGGCATGGTTTCGGTGCGGATGCGTGGGGGTCGACAGGCTGCCCTCGACTTATGTTCCCGCACTGAAATTTTCATCCTCGCCGAGTCGCTGGGCGGCGTCGAGTCATTGATCGAACATCCCGGCGCGATGACGCACGCCTCGACCGCCGGATCGCTGCTCGAGGTGCCCGACGACCTCGTCCGGTTGTCGGTGGGCATCGAAGACATCGCCGACCTGATCGGCGATCTCGAACAGGCGCTACGTTAGCGCCGGCCGGACCACCGACGCCGTCACCGCCAGATTCACCTGCGAAAGTTCCAGCGGGGCGGAGGATTCGTCGACCCAACAGCCGCCGGCGATATCGGCCGCGCGGGAGTTGACCCATTCCCAGCCGCGCTCGTTGAGGCTCAGCAGCGCGCCCAGCCCGTCCGCCGGCTGCAACAGTGTGATGATCGCCGCGGTCGTTGGTGAGGGGTTGTGAAGATCGAACAGCGCCGCAAGCAGCGCGGAACGGGCCTCGTTCACCCGGGAGCGGTCGGCGATCGGCCACGCCCGGGAGCCGTTGGATCGCGTGCCCTGCAGCTGTATCGGCCTGATGTGGCCACTGCGCTCGAGGTGGGCTAACACCGCCGGCTCGATACGGCCCCGCAGCTTGGCGACCGCCACGCGCGGTTTCAGCGGGCGCCGCTGCAACAGCTGCACGGCCGGATAAAGGATCGGGTCGCGCGGATCAGGCCCGGCCAGCAGCAGCAGGTGCCCCGGAGGGACCGGCTCACCGTCAACCGACGGGCGGATCCTGCATGCCAGAGCCAGGTCAAGCAGCACCGCGGCGCCAAGCACCTTCTCGCGGCGGTCGCGGTCAAGTGCGGGGCGGTTGGCCGCGTTGTCGAGCAGCAGCAGTAGCAGGTCTTCTGCGATCTGCGCCATGAGCGGACTTTATCCGCGGCGCAGATGCTCGGTTACGCGTGGTACGGCTCGGCGCTGACGAGTGTCACTTCCATCGTGTTGCCGTTGGGCAACGTGTACGTGCGGGTGTCCCCGACCTTCGCGTCGATCAGCGCACCACCGAGCGGCGAGTTCGGCGAGTACACCTCGAGCTTGCCGTCGGTCACTCCTTCTTGGCGGGTGCCGATGAGGAACGTCTCCGTGTCGTTCTTCTTGCCGTTGTAGTACACCTTCACCACCGAGCCTGGCAGCGCCACGCCGGACTGTTGCGGGGCCTCGCCGACCTTGGCGTTGTTCAGCAGCTCCTGGAGCTGACGGATGCGCGCCTCCTGCTGCCCCTGCTCCTCGCGAGCGGCGTGGTAGCCGCCGTTCTCGCGCAGGTCGCCCTCCTCACGCCGGTCGTTGATTTCGGCGGCGATGACGGGGCGATTGGCGATCAGGTGGTCGAGCTCAGCCTTGAGGCGGTCGTACGCCTCCTGGGTCAACCACGTCACCTGGGTGTCGGTCATCTCGACCTCCTCGTTCCTCGTGTCGCGATTGCTCGCGTCGGCAGCCAATCTCTCGCTGCCGGGAGCATGCGGACACACCGCGTGTATTGCCGTTTTCGCAGCCCGTCAACCGGCTCTAATGAAGCAATACACGGTCCCACCAGGACCGTGTATTCACCGATCCTACCACCGCGCGGTCATTCGTTATTCAGCCATCGGCAATTCCGTCTTGGTGCTAAAAGGCACGTATGGGGCGCGACCAAGCAGGCGGTCACGTTTCAACTCCGCAGAGTGATCGCTGTCGTCACCTGCACTGATTCCTGCGCCGATGGTGGCACCGGCACCTCGCGCAGCCCGGTTTCGGTGCCCGTCGGTCGTGGGGAAAGAGTAGGGCTGGAACTATAGGGCACGACGGAGCACCGTCAGCACAGCAAGAGGACGAACGTGAGCGAACTTCGGATGTTGGCCGTGCACGCGCACCCGGACGACGAGTCCAGCAAGGGCGCGGCCACGACGGCGCGATACGCCGCGGAAGGCCACCGCGTGCTGGTGGTCACGCTGACCGGCGGCGAGCGTGGCAGCATCCTCAACCCTGCGATGGATCTGCCCGAAGTGCACGGCCGTATGACAGAGATTCGGCGCGACGAGATGGCCAAGGCAGCCGAAATACTCGGCGTCGAGCACCGATGGCTGGGCTTCGTCGACTCGGGGTTGCCCGAGGGCGATCCTCCACCGCCGCTGCCCGACGGCTGCTTTGCGGCCGTCCCACTCGAGGAACCCATTGAGGCGCTCGTGCGGGTCATCCGCGAATTCAAGCCCCACGTGATCACCACTTACGACGAGAACGGCGGCTATCCGCACCCCGATCACATTCGCTGCCATCAGGTTTCTGTCGCCGCGTTCGAAGCCGCGGGCGACCTCGACAAGTTCCCGGAATCAGGCAACCCGTGGCAGGTTGACAAGCTGTACTACAACCACGGTTTCCTGCGTCTGCGCATGCAACTGCTTCAGGACGAATTCGCCAAGCACGGTAAGGAGGGCCCGTTCGAGAAGTGGCTGAAGCACTGGGACCCAGAACACGACGTCTTCGCCCATCGTGTCACCACGCGCGTCGAATGCTCGGCGTTCTTCAACCAGCGTGATGAGGCGCTCAAGGCGCACGCCACGCAGATCGACCCCAACGGCGACTTCTTCGCCGCGCCTATTTCGTGGCAGCAGCGGCTGTGGCCCACCGAGGAGTTCGAGCTTGCGCGATCGCGAGTGCCGGTGGAACTGCCGGAGACCGATCTGTTCGCGGGGATCGAGCCATGACCGGCACCGTCGCCGTGGCGGTCGCGCTGCTTGCCGATGGCGCGCCGCGCAACACCGGCCCGGACTTCGGCAAGGCCAGCCCGGTCGGACTGCTGATCATCGTGCTTCTGATGATCGGCACGTTCGCGCTGATCTGGTCGATGAACAGGCACTTGAGGAAGCTTCCTCAGCGGTTCAACCGCAAGCAGTCAGGGGATCAGGGCCACGGCGGTCCGCTTCCTGGCACCGCCGGCGAATCAGCTCCTGGCACCGTCGGAGAATCAGCTCCTGGCACCGTCGGCGAATCAGCTCCTGGCACCGTCGGCGAATCAGCCGACTCCGCCGACAACCCCGAGGGATCACGCCATGACCCCAGCGGCTAACACGCTCGCCGACGCCACCAGCCCGTATCTGCGCCAGCACGCCGACAACCCGGTGCATTGGCAGCAATGGACAGAAGAGGCGCTGGCCGAGGCCGCGACCCGGGACGTGCCCATCCTGCTGTCGATCGGCTACGCCGCCTGCCACTGGTGCCACGTGATGGCCCACGAGTCGTTCGAGGACGCCGAGGTGGCGGCCGCGATGAACGCCGATTTCGTGTGCGTCAAGGTCGACCGCGAGGAACGCCCCGACCTCGACGCGGTCTACATGAACGCCACTGTCTCGCTGACCGGCCAGGGCGGGTGGCCGATGACGTGTTTCCTCACCCCCGATGGCCGGCCGTTCTTCTGTGGCACCTACTACCCGAAACCGCAGTTCCTGCAACTGCTCGCCGCGGTGAGGGGCACCTGGCGCACACGCCGCGCCGACGTCGAGAAGGCCGGCGACCAGATCACCACCGACCTGCGCCGATTATCGTCGGGGCTGCCCGGGCGAGGGCCGGGGGTCGAGCCATCCCTGTGCGACGCGGCGGCCGTCGCGATCCTCGGAGAGGAGGACAAGGACCGCGGTGGGTTCGGTGGGGCGCCGAAGTTCCCGCCCTCCGCGTTGCTGGAGGCTCTACTCCGCAACTACGAGCGCAGCGGTGATCCCGCGTCGCAGGCCGCGGTGCAGCGGACCGCCACCGCGATGGCTCGCGGCGGCATCTACGACCAGCTGGCCGGTGGCTTCGCTCGCTACAGCGTTGACGCGTCGTGGGTGGTGCCGCACTTCGAGAAGATGCTGTACGACAACGCGCTGCTGCTACGCGTGTACGCCCACTGGGCCCGCCGCACCGGCGATCCGCTTGCCGGCCGAGTCGCCGCCGAGACCGCCGGTTTCATGCTCGACACCCTCGAAGGGGGTGGAATGTTCACATCATCCCTGGATGCCGACGCCGCCGGACGAGAAGGCTCCACGTACGTCTTCACGCCCGATGAACTGCGCGAGATCCTCGGTGACGATGACGGGCCCTGGGCCGCAACGGTTTTCGCGGTCACCGATGCCGGTACTTTCGAGCACGGTAGCTCGGTGCTGCAGTTGCCGCGCGACCCCGACGACGGTCCGCGGTTCGCTCGGGTCCGATCTGCGCTGCTGGCCGCCCGGCGCGAGCGGGTGCAGCCCGAACGCGACGACAAGGTGGTCACCGCGTGGAACGGGTTCGCGATCACAGCGCTGGCCGAGGCCGGGGTTGCACTGGGCCGGCCGGACCTGATCGATGCCGCCCGGCGGTGCGCGGATTCGATGCTGATTCTTCACTTCGTCAACGGTCGTCTGCGGCGGGCCAGTCTGGGCGGGCAGGTCGGGGACAGCCAGGCAATCCTGGAGGACTACGGCGCGCTGGCCACGGGCCTGCTGACACTGCATCAGATCACCGGTGAGGCGTCGTGGCTGATGGCCGCGACCGACCTTCTGGACACCGCGTTGGCGCAGTTCGCCGACCCCGAATCGCCCGGAAGGTGGTTCGACACCGCGGCTGACGCCGAGCGGCTGGTGCTGCGGCCTGCCGATCCGGTCGACGGCGCCACCCCATCGGGAGCGGCCCTGATCACCGAGGCGCTGTCGATCGCGGGCCACCTGGCGCCGGACGGGGAACGCTACCGACAGGCCGCCGAGCAGGCGCTGGCCGCACACACCATGCTGATCGCACGCGCACCGCGCGGAGCGTCGCACTGGCTGGCCGTCGCCGAGGCCGCGGTCCGCGGACCGCTGCAGATCGCGGTGGTGTGCGACCCGCAGGCTTCGGAGTTGCTCGCTGCGGCGCGCGCGCTGGCACCTGGCGGAGCGATCGTGGTCGGCGGTGCCCCCGACTCCTCGGAGCTGCTCGCCGGCCGTGGATGGGTCGACGGGGCCGACGCAGCGTACGTCTGCCGCGGGCCGGTGTGCGACCTGCCGGTCACCAGCGCCGGGGAGCTCTCGGCGGCGTTGGGCGATCGCGTGTAGCGTGCCGCTCATGGCAACCGCCGACGATTACGCCAAGACTGTGAACCGCTATCTGGAGCTGGTGGCCAACGGCAGCGCTGATGAGGTGACCGCGCTCTATGCCGAGGACGCGACCATCGAAGACCCCATCGGATCTGAGCTGCGTCGAGGTCGTGCGGCCATCCATGAGTTCTACGCGGCGTTCGAAAGCGCACAGAAACAAACGGAATTGGTGTCGCTGAGGGTTTGCGGCAACGAGGCTGCGTTCCTCTGGAGCCTAACGATCAAGGCCGGCGACAGCGGCACCGCGATTGAGCCGATCAGCGTGATGACGTTCGACGACGACGCGAGGATCACGTCGATGCGAGCGTTCTGGTCACCTGCCGACGTCAAGCCCGTCTAGAAGACTGCGAACCACATCGCGATGTAATGGCAGATCGCGGCCACCGCGGTGGCGGCGTGGAAGAACTCGTGGTGGCCGAACGTGGTGGGCCACGGGTCGGGCCACTTCAGGCCGTAGAGGATCCCGCCGATGCTGTACAACGCGCCGCCGACGATCAGCAGCACCAGGGCCGCTATGCCGGCGCCGTGCATGATGGGCCCGACGAACCACGCCGCGACCCAGCCCAGCAGCAGATACAGCGGCACCCCCACCCACCGCGGTGCCGAAGGCCAGCACGTCTTGAGCAGCACCCCGGCGATCGCCCCGCCCCACACGATCCAGAACAGCACCATGCCCTTCTGCTGCGGCAACGCCAGCAGGGCGAAAGGGGTGTAGCTGCCCGCGATGAACACGAAGATCATCGAGTGGTCCACGCGCTTCATCCACTTGCGCGCGGTTTCGGACCTCCAATGAATGCGGTGATAGGCGCCGCTGACCGCGAACATCGCTACGATCGTCGTCGTGTAAATCAGGGTCGCCAGCCCGGCGCGCGTCGACTCGACCGCCCACGACACCGACACCAGCGCCGCACCGGCGATGATCGCGACCGCGGCGGCGTAAACATGGATCCATCCGCGGGCGCGTGGTTTGCGCAGAACCTCCGCGACGCCATCGACGACGGCCTCTGGAAGGTCCTCCGCATGGGTGGTGGTCCCGCGCCAGACTTGCGAGGTGGCGGGGTCTTCAACGGTTTCGACGACCATAGTCACCTCCATCGACCGCAGTGGATTTCTCACGTGCCACAGTAGTCTGGCTTCTCGTGGAGATCATTCCGCCGCGCCTCAAGGAGCCGCTATACCGGCTCTACGAGCTGCGTCTGCGGCAGGGGCTGGAGCGGTCGAAGTCCGAGCTACCCCGCCATATTGCGGTACTCTGCGACGGCAACCGCCGGTGGGCGCGTGAGCTTGGTTACAGCGACGTCAGCTACGGCTACCGGGTGGGAGCGGCCAAGATCGCGGAGATGCTGCGCTGGTGTGCCGACGCCGGGATCGAGATGGCGACGGTGTATCTGCTGTCGACGGAGAACCTGCAGCGCCAACCCGACGAGCTCAATGCGCTCATCGAGATCATCACCGACGTGGTGGAGGAGATCTGTGCGCCGGCCAACCGGTGGAGCGTGCAGACGGTCGGCGACCTCGAGCTGATCGGCGAAGAGCCGGCACGTCGGCTTCGTGACGCGGTCAAATCGACGCGGGGGAACGGCTCGTTTCACGTCAACGTCGCGGTCGCCTACGGGGGCCGGCAAGAAATCGCCGACGCCGTGCGCGCCCTGCTTTGCAAGGAGTTGGCCAACGGCGCGACCCCCGAGCAGCTGATCGACGCCGTCACCGTCGAGGGAATCTCGGAGAATCTCTATACGTCCGGCCAACCCGACCCAGACCTGGTCATCCGGACATCCGGTGAGCAGCGCCTCTCGGGATTCCTGCTCTGGCAGAGCGCGTACTCGGAGATGTGGTTCACGGAGGCCTACTGGCCGGCCTTCCGGCGGGTGGATTTCCTGCGCGCGCTTCGCGACTACAGCGCGCGGCACCGCCGGTACGGCATGTGAGCGGCATGCCAAAATAAAGCATGGCTGCGTTGTCGGCGGTCGTGTTCACGCTGAGCTGGTGGCTGGGTCTGTACTTGCTCGCCCGGGATCCGCGCAAACCGGTGCTCGTGCTGGCAGCGATGGGGCTGACGAGTTTTGCGGTTGTGGTGGCCCTCGACGCCGTGCGTATCACCAGCGGTGCGGATCAGCTCAGCCGGATCGAGGTCTACCTTGTCGCGGTGCCCGCGATCGCGTGGTTCGCGGTGCTCGCGGAGCTGTCGCGGCCGTGCGACAGCTGGCGCAGCCGGGTGGGGGAGGCGCTGCTGATCGCGTTCGTGGCCACCGGCGTGCTTGCCGGTGCGGTGATGGCCGGAAGCGTGGACGGGCCGCTGCGCGCGGGTCACTGGCTGATGATCGCGGTGATCTCGGTGTCCACCCTCGGCGCGATGCTGGTCGCGGTGGTGCGGCGGTCGCAACCGGGGCCGGTGGCGGGTTTCGTCATCGTCGCGACCCTGTTCTTCGCGCTGAGCAACGCGATCCTGGTGATCCCGCTCGGGCTGGTGCCGAGTTGGCTCGCGCTGGCGTCGACGGGGTGCGACGTCGCGGTGCTGGGCCTCGCGGTGGCGCTGTGGGATGCCTTCGACGAGGGGCAGGCGCTGCGCGCCGACATGCTGCGTTCGTTCGTCGCGACCGGCGTGCTGGTGGTGCTGTTCGGCGGGCAGGCGGTGATCGGCCTTTCCGTGGTCGGTTCGCACGGATCCGGCCGGACCGCCGTGACCGTGCTGATGTTCACCAGCCTCGCGCTGGCCATCGCGATCCACGCCTTCTCTGATCGGTTCGCCGGTCTGCTCGACCGCCTCGCGTTCTGGAGGTCCCCCGAGCTGCGGGCGGACCGGGCCGCGCTGCGAAGCACGGAGGCCGCATTGCCGCTGCGAATGACGAGCCCGCTCGACGACGTCGACGACGACACGTTCGCCCGCCTGACCCGCCGCGCGCTCGGCCACTACGGCGACCTGTCCAAGCTGGTGGCCAGTCCGCTGACCGCGCTGCCGGAGATCGACGAGCGGCTGGCTCGGCGCGGTGTGGAGGACCAGCCGCTGGAACGCGCCAACGAACTCAAGGCGCTGCTCTCCGACACGATCGCCCGGCTCAAGCCGCGCGAGGGCGGCGATTTCGGCACCACCGACGAATGGCGCTACTACAACGCCCTTTACTTCCCCTACGTGGTCGGGGTGCGGGCCTATGCGCAGAATGCCACCGCGGCGGGCCTGGACCCGGTGGCCCGGCAGGCCTGGCAGTGGTTCGTCACCGAGGTACCGCAGCGGTCACTGCACAACTGGCAGAACGCCGCCGCCCGGCTGATCGCCGCGGATTTGCGCGGGCGGGCCCCGGTCGCACAGGCCGGTTAGGTCGTGATGGCGCGGCCCCGCTTGCGCTCTTGGCCGACATAGTCGTCGGCGAACTTGCCGACATGGTCGGGCAACCGCCCGGCCGCCACGTCGGCGAGGCTCGTTTCCTCCAACACCGACCGCATGCTGGCCCGCAGCGCCCGCCAGACATCGGTCAGCGCGGCGGTCGCGCCGGAATAGGGAAGGTCAACCAATCCCGTGTCGTGGACGCTGGCCAGCGGTCCGTCGATGGACCGCAGCACATCGGCGATGCTGATCTGGCCTGCGGGGCTCGCCAATTCGTATCCGCCCTCGCGACCGCGATGACTTCGGACGAGGCGGTCGGTGCGCAGCACGGACAGGATGTCGACGAGAAACTGCGGCGGGATGCCTTGCGCCTGAGCGAGTTCGTCGGTCTTTACCAGAACACCCTCGTCGACGGACGCCAGCTCGACCATGGCCCGCACGGCGTACTCCGCCTTGGCCGACATCCGCATGCGCTGATCCTTTCAGCCCGTGTTCTATGTCGCCGGCCAGGCGGCTCCGGTGACCGCAAGCACCGCGTCGGCGAGCTCGGGTCGGCAGATCAGCAAGTCGGGCAGCAGCGGATCGCGCCGGTTGTACTCAAGCGGCGAACCGTCGATGCGCGAGGTATGCAGGCCGGCGGCCCGCGCCACCGCCACCGGAGCGGCGTTATCCCACTCGTATTGGCCGCCGGCGTGTACGTACACGTCGGCCAAGCCCTGTGCGATCGACGCGGCTTTCGCGCCCGCCGAACCCATTTCGACGAGGGTGCCGCCGATACGGTCGCGGACATCGAGCGCGATCACCGGCGGCCTGGTCCGCGACACCACGATCCGCGGCCGCGGCGGCGCGGGCGGGGGCGGAGGCACATGCGGCGTGGCCAGCGTGATCCCTTGCGCCGGAAGCGCAACCGCTCCGGCCGCCAATTCACCCGACTGCCACAGCGCGACATGCACGGCCCAGTCAATGCGGCCCAATTCGGAGAACTCGCGCGTGCCGTCGAGCGGGTCGACGATCCACACCCGGTCCGCCGACAGTCGAACCGGATCGTCGACGCCTTCCTCCGAGAGCACCGCATCATCGGGACGTTCTGCCGCCAGAGCCTCCGTGAGGAAGTCGTGGGAGCGCTTGTCCCCGGCGGCCTTTCGTTCGCCGGGTGTGGCGTCGGCAAGTTCGTCGCGAACGCGCAGCAAGAGCCGGCCGGCGTCGGTGGCGAGTCGCGCGGCCAGTTCGTGGTCGGTCATGATCGTCTGCTGACCAGCCCGATGATCTGCTGCGCCAGCTCCTCGAGCGTACGGTCGGGCGTCAACCGCAGATCGGGGTTCACCGGGGGTTCATAAGGGCTGTCGATGCCGGTGAACTCCTTGATCCGTCCTGCACGTGCTTTCGCGTAAAGCCCCTTGGGATCGCGTCTTTCGCAGTCGACGAGCGGGGTATCGCAGAACACTTCGAAGAACGGCACGCCGGCGTCTTCATGGACGCGGCGCGCAAGCTCGCGGTGCTCGGCCAGCGGGCTGATCGCTGGCACCAGCACCACCTGTCCGCAGTCTGCGAGCAGCGTCGCGACATGGGCCAACCTGCGCAGGTTTTCGGCCCGGTCGGCCAGGCTGAACCCGAGATCGGCGTTCAACCCGTGCCGCAGATTGTCGCCGTCGAGCACGTATGCGGGCCGGCCCACTTCCAGCAGCCTGCGCTCGGCAAGCATCGCCGCCGACGACTTGCCGGAGCCGGACAACCCGGTGAACCACACGGTGACTCCTTGCGACAGCCGATCCGCGGTGGTCACCAGAGACCGGTGTTTGACGCTCGAACTCCGCGGCGACCTCGCGGATGATGTGGATCGCCTCGGCCTCCAGGGACCGCAGATGGCTGAGCTCGTAGTGGCCGGCCTCGAGTGTCGTCGTCATCGCACCGTTGCTCTCATAACTGCGATCCTGGTCAAGCTGGCCAAGTTTATCAGTATTGCCACTATGGACCCAGGGGTCCGGCCGGAACTAGGGCGTGTCTGACAAATAGGGCAGCCAGATGGTGATGGCTCGAAGGACGGCTGCGCCGCGGTAGACGACAGCGAGTTTGTCGTATCGGGTGGCC
>Ga0306920_100011704_pt1 | contig 11876 bp, 9 predicted proteins | sample flu12Cox44000170_FD_204666 | JGI IMG/M metagenome (GOLD analysis project Ga0306920, IMG submission 204666) | Lab enrichment of tropical soil microbial communities from Luquillo Experimental Forest, Puerto Rico - flux4day.12C.oxic.44.000.170 (v2)... | ecosystem: Environmental > Terrestrial >...
ACCGCATAGTTGCGTCGGTCGAAGAAGACCCACAACGCTGCGCGAAACAACCGCTCATCATCAAAGATCATTACGCGCATTCTCGTGCACACGCTCCCGTGCGGTCGGGAATCCCAAAGAAGAACCGCTCTTGTTCCTCGGGGGATGCATAGAAGGCAAGTCACAGTGGGCTTGTGCGTTTAGTCACAAGAGAACGTGATTTGAATCACATGCCCGGCGCACTCCCCTTTCATAAAGTGTCTTCATGGTCGCCCCATTTCCATAGCACACTTCAGTGGTTCGCTGTGATCGGCGATTTGCCCGCTATCGAGCGGCAAAAGGGAGGAAAAACAAAATGGCTACCGAGTTCTGCCAGAAATGCAAGCAGGCTCACCCGGGGCGAGTCTGCGACTATGACGAAAAGGGCGAATGCGCCGAAACCATCGACGTGGATGAGAACGCGAAACTATCCGGCGAGGCGTCAGGGAACGAGAACACTGAAAGCAACTCGAACCCACCCACCCATTCACGATATAAGCCTGTCCATAGAACGCCCGTATTGACGGGTTTCAAGTCTGGGAGGGACTAAGACCCAACACGGCTACGACGTGAAGTGCCTGTGGAACGTGACGTATCGCTGTCATTTCGAGGAGCTTGCTGGGGGACAATAGTTTTTGCTTGCAACTACTGCTTGCCCTCACCTTAGTCCTCTCTTTCAATGTGCGCCATTCGATCCGATGAAACCCATTGAGTGGGAATACTAGGGACACAACGAAGAGGAAGTCAACGGAGGCAACACGCTATCGTGGGTTTCTTGGGGCTTTCCAAGGTACTTACTGACTGCGTTTCAAAAGGCTGAAAAAATCGCCTTCATTTTTCGCGACCTTTCGCCCCTGTTTTCGCCTCGACGGTCACTGGTGCACGCGATTACGTTTTGAGTCGCTCGTCAATCCGATTGTGCTTGAAGACACTGAACGTGACTCTTGACTTCTGTCTGTTGTAATGTGGCGTAGCCAAGACTGAAGCCCATGAGGTACCCCCTATGGCGACCTCACACGGACATCATAGTAACGTGCCAGCCGAGTGGACTGACGCCAATTATCAAGCCGTACTCGAAGCGGCTCCCGATGCAATGCTCGTAGTCAATCGGGCAGGAGAAATTCTTGCTGCCAATCTGCAAGCACAGAAACTTTACGGATTTCGCCGTGAGCAGTTGATCGGAAGAGTCGTTGAATCACTCCTCCCTGCTCGGTTCCGCGAACGCCATAGGCAGCACCGAGAACACTTCTTGGCAAATCCAGAAACTCAATTTATGCAGGTGCCGGGAATCTTCGCCTTGCGGAGCGATACAAATGAATTTCCCGTGGACGTGAACCTTAGCCGTTTAACCATCGGAACTGAGACGTTCGCGGTCAGTGCAATTCGTGACGCGACCGAGCACTTGCGAGCAGAGGAATTGAAGAGGTCAGAAGTCGTTTTGCGCGAGAGCGAGGAACGTTTTCGCTTGGTGGCAGATACTGCTCCGGTGCTGATTTGGGCATCGGGTACTGACAAACTCTGCACTTATTTCAATAAACCTTGGCTGGACTTCACAGGGCGGTCAATTGAGGAAGAGTTTGAAAACGGCTGGGCGGAAGGCGTCCACCCGGAGGATTTGGAGAGATGCCTTCAAACCTATACACAGTCTTTTGATCGGTGTGAGCCCTTCAGCATGGAGTATCGGCTACGACGCCACGATGGAGAATATCGATGGATTCTCGACGCTGGGGTGCCGAGATTCAATCAGGATGGTTCTTTTGCGGGCTACATTGGAAGTGGTGTTGACGTTACCGAGCGCAAGCGAGCCGAAGATACCCAGCTTAGGTGTACTGCCATTGTAGAATCGTCCGACGACGCAATTGTTTCGGGGAATCTGGATGGAATTATTGTCGATTGGAATCCAGGTGCGCAGCATATTTACGGATACACGGAGGAGGAAGCGGTTGGACAGTCAATTAGCATGCTTGTCCCGCCTGAGCTACCGGGTGAGGAGAACAAGATTCTTGAAAAGTTGAGGGCGGGAGGTCGCATCGAGCACTTTGAAACCATTCGTGTTACCAAAACAGGAAAGAAAATCAATGTGTCTCTGACTATTTCGCCAATTAAGGATTCAAGCGGCAGAATTGTGGGCATTTCTGGAATCGCCCGCGACATCACCGAACGCAAGCGGGCGGAAGTGCGGCTGCATGAAAGCGAAGAGCAGTTTCGAACTCTCGCGGAGGCTATTCCGCAATTGTGCTGGATGGCACGCGGCGACGGATACGTCTTTTGGTACAACCAGCGCTGGTATACGTATACCGGCACTACCCCGGAACAGATGCAAGGGTGGGGCTGGCAGTCGGTGCATGATCCCGGAACGTTGCCGAGCGTTCTCGAACGGTGGAAGGCGGCAATCTCAACGGGCGAGCCGTCCGGGATGGTTTTTCCACTGCGGGGTGCGGACGGCGTGTTTCGTCCGTTCCTAACCCGGGTTGTGCCAATCAAAGATGCCGATGGACGCGTTGTTCGCTGGTTCGGAACCGACACCGACATAACGGAACTACGTGATGCACAGGAGGCGCTACGCGCCAGCGAGGAACGGCTGCGAATGGGACAGTGGGCTGCTCACATTGGAACCTTTGATTTGAACATTCGAACTGGAGTGAATATTTGGACTCCGGAAACGGAAGCACTGTTCGGCTTGCCGCCGGGAGGGTTTGGCAAGACACTGACCGCGTTTGAAAATCTGATTCATCCCGATGACCGGCAAAGCATCATCGAGTTAACGCGCGAGGCGATGAGAACCGGACAACCCACCGAGGGAGAATGGCGCGTGGTCTGGCCTGACGGAAGCCTTCATTGGATAGCATCACGCGGGCAGGTGTTTATGAATGAGTCCGGCGAGCCTTCGCGAATGCTCGGCGTCAATATAGATATCACCAAGCGCAAGCAGGCAGAAGAGGCGCTGTCGAACATGACCCGGAAGCTGGTTGAAGCACAGGATCAGGAACGCGCCCGGATTGCGAGAGAACTTCACGATGACATCAACCAACGGCTCGCAATGTTGGCGGTCGAACTCGGACAAGCCGAACAGAATCATCCTGATTTGCCCCCCGACATTTTGAACTGCATGCACGGGTTGCAACAGCAAACGACGCAGATATCAGCCGACGTTCAAGCCTTGTCACACGATCTGCACTCCTCACAACTGGAATATCTGGGTGTCGTTGCGGGCATGAAAGGCTGGTGCAAGGAATTTGGTGCGCGGCAGGGGATGCAGATCGACTGTAGACATGCTGTGCGTAGCACTGTGCCAACCGAAATCGGACTTTGCCTCTTTCGAGTTCTACAGGAAGCTCTGCACAATGCCGCCAAGCACAGTGGAGTGAAGCGGATTGAAGTGCCACTCCACGAAGAGTCAGATGCATTCATCTCATCGTCAGTGATTCAGGCAAAGGGTTCGACATCCAAGCGGCAAGGCAAGGCAAAGGTCTAGGTCTCACCAGTATGCGCGAACGTGTTCGGTTGGTGAATGGAACGATTGCGATTGAATCGAAGCCGATGGCTGGAACCACCATCCATGTTCGCGTGCCATTCAAGTCCGAGAACAGGGCTCAACGGGCGGCTGGATGAACTGAAACTCGTCACCGGGAATAAACGGCTGAACGCTCCGCACAGATTTGTTGGTAGATGTGGCTGTCCATCGCATCGAAAAGCCACCAAGAGAATAGCCGCACAGAATATCCACGTCGTATCTCTTCGTAAGCCGGTCCAAATCGCCACCAGCGTCTTCTACTTCTCTCGCCATGTATCAGGTGCGAGATCGTTATCCTGACCTCCATAGCTTGAGCCTCGCCGCCACGTCGGTGTGCTCCTTAAACGCTTTCCACAGTCATTGTGACACATGTCACATGCACCTGTGTTTCCGCCCACGGCGAGATGTTCAACGCCCAACCAGAATGGCGATTCACCTTTCAAGTTGTCGGAGGATCATCGAGCAAAATTTTGGAACGAGGAGATTTCAGATGAAAAGAGTAGGGTCGTTTCGGTTTGTGGCAATTTCTTTTCTGGTCTTCATGCTTTACGCGGCACTGAATCCGCCTAGAGCAGTGGCAGTTCCAAGCTATGCACGTCAGACCGGCCTAGCATGCAGCGGTTGCCACTACGCGCCTCCCGAACTTAATGCTGCAGGACGAAGGTTCAAGCTGCTCGGATACGTTGATAGGGCGGATGACACCAAGGTCATTAAGTCGGATTCCGGGAGGACACGCGCCGCACTTGATCTTCTGGCTTCGCTTCCGCTTTCCGTGATGTTTGAGACCTCATTCACCTCAACGAAGTCAAGCATTCCCGGAACCCAGAATGGCAGTTTTGAATTTCCTCAAGACGTTTCGCTTTTCCTTTCTGGGGCTTGGACATCGCACGTCGGTAGCTTCGTGCAAGTGACCTACAACACGCAAGATGACCATTTCAGCAGCGACAACACCGATATTCGTTATGCGAACCCGACGAAGCTCAGCGGCAAGGAACTGGTTTACGGCTTGAATTTCAACAACAATCCAACCGTTGAGGATCTTTGGAACTCTACGCCCGCTTGGGGTTATCCGTGGGTTGCCAGTGATTTTGCACCCACTCCCACCGCCACTCCCATCGTCGACGGTGCCCTGGCTCAAGATGTAGCAGGCTTCGGCGCGTTTGCCATGTGGGACAACCATTTATATGCCGACGCGGCGCTTTATCGCTCGGAGCACGTGGGTAGTCCTCAGCCGAATTCGGGGACAGGGTTTACCTACAATATCCGCGGCGTTGCGCCTTACTGGCGCGTGGCGTGGCAGGAAGGCACTGGAACAACGCAGTTCGAGGTGGGCACTTACGGAATCCATATGCAATCTAGCCCCAACAGCATAGTCGGTTCCGAGGATACTTACACGGATTTCGCGTTCGACAGCCAGTATGATCGAACACTATTTAGAAAGGACGTACTGTCGTTGCGCGGTACGTATATCCGTGAGAATTCAGATTTGGCTGCGAGCTTCGCCGCTGGAGCCGCAAGTCTTCGCAATCACCACCTGAATACGTTCATGGCTAATGCCGAATGGCATTTCGGCAATCGCTACACTGGCACATTCGGTTGGTTTGACACCAGTGGTACTGCCGATAGTTTGCTGTATCCGCCAGGTGCGTTGACCGGCAGCGCGAACGGCAATCCGAAGGGTTCGGGATATATCCTGAATTTCTCCTACTGGCCGTGGCAGAATCTGCAGCTTGCCGCGCAATACACCGGATACACCAATTTCAACGGCGGAACCACCAACTACGATGGTGCGGGTCGCAATGCGAATGGGAACAACACGATTTACGTGGATGCGAGATTCATTTTTTGAAACGCAAATTAGCAACTATCGATTACGAATCCAAGGGAGAAAAACGATGAGGAGCAAGTTATTCGCGCCGGTGGTACTCATAGCGGGTTTGTCTATCAACGTGTGGGCCGGTGATATCGAGGGCAAGGTTAGTGGAATGAAGGGTCAGTCGGTAGTTTACCTCGACGCCATTGCGGGCAAGACATTTCCTGCCCCCAAAGACCAACCCATCATGGATCAAAAGGGACTGGTCTTCGTGCCCCATATCATGGCCGTGCAGCAAGGCACTACGGTGCAGTTCTTAAACAGCGATACGGTGCAACATAACGTTTTCTGGACTTCGATTGGCAGCGACAAAAAAGCGGGACACAACCTGGGGACGTGGCCAAAGGGGGAGAAGCGTTCCTTCACCTTTGATAAGGCTGGCGTGGTGCCGTTGCTCTGCAACGTGCATCCGGAAATGGCGGCGTATGTCATCGTTAGCCCCACTCCTTATTTCGCCACAACTGACGACAATGGCAATTACAAGATTAAGGACGTGCCCGACGGCAGTTATACACTTGTCGCCTGGCATGAAGGCGCGAAGAACCAATCCAAGGCGATTACGGTGTCCGGCAATACTAAGGCGGATTTCACAGTTAGCAAGTAACAGCCAATGGGGAGTCAGGGCCGGACTCCCCTGCTTTTTGTTCGCTCATTCATTTCGGCTACACTAATGGGCTGCTCCCACGCGACGATGCTGAAGCGCTACAAAAATAAAAAAGTCGATGCCGATTGGCTGAACACCAATTTCCCCTGCATGATGGCTTGCCCGGCGCACACCAACGCCGGGCGTTATGTTGGTCTGATTGCGGAGGGTAGATTCGAGGAAGCCTATCGCTTCGCTCGCGATCCGAATCCACTGGCCAGCATCTGCGGGCGAGTGTGTGCGCATCCCTGCGAGACGGCGTGTCGACGCGGCGAAATTGATCGGCCAATTTCCATTCGCGCGCTGAAGCGGTTCCTGACCGAGCGCTACGGCCCGGAATCGAAGCATCACATCGACATCAATGCAGGGCGTGTGCAAAAGAGGCTTGCTCACAAAGTTGCTGTTGTTGGCGGCGGGCCGGTCGGACTCTCTGCTGCGCACGACCTCGCGCTCATGGGCTATGCCGTGACCATCTTTGAGGCTGCGTCCGTCGCCGGCGGGATGTTGTATCTGGGAATTCCGGAGTATCGCCTGCCGCGCGACGTTGTGGAGGCACAGGTGCGCGAGATTCTGGAAGCGGGAGACATCACGCTGACTCTCAATCACGCGGCCGGGCGCGACTTCATGGTGTCAGATCTGCGTCGACAGGGATTCGATGCCGTGTTGATCGCGGTGGGCGCACACCGCAGCCGCGATCTCATCATTCCGGGAGTCGATCTCGATGGTGTGCACAAAGGCATCGATTTTCTGCTCAATGTGAATCTGGGTTACAAATTCACCATCGGCAAGAAGGTCATTGTGATCGGCGGTGGCAACGTGGCCATGGATGTGGCGCGATCAGCCGCCCGTGAAGTTGTGCGTCAGCACGTTGCCGGTGTGGAAGACGCAGAGCCTTCGGCCGAGAATGTGACAGCGGTAGCCACACGTGAGATGGTCGACATTTCGCTTTCAGCGCTGCGCATGGGCGCGCGCGAAGTGGACATCGTTTGCCTGGAGCGTCGCGACGAGATGCCGGCGGCGTTAGAGGAGATCGAGGAGGCGGAAGCGGAAGGCATCATCTTGAAACCCGGCCAGGGTCCCAAGCGGGTGATCGGAAAAGACGGTAAGGTTGTCGCGCTAGAAACTCTAAAGACGAAGTGGGTTTTCGATGACAACAAGCGCTTCAATCCGGCTTTTTACGAAGGCACGGAATCGCAGATCGAGTGCGACACGATCATCATGGCGATTGGGCAAGCGCCGAGGTTGGATTTTCTCAATCCAGCGGATGGAGTGGAGATCTCTCCACGCGGCTTGATTGCAGTGAATCCGCAGACGCTGATGACCTCTGCACCGGGCATCTTTGCCGGCGGCGATTGCGTTTTTGGTCCGCGGTTGATTATCGACAGCGTGGCGGACGGCAAGCGGGCCGCGATTGGTATTGATGAATTTCTGCGCGGGCAGAAGCATCCGGCGCCGATCATTGAGGTCGAAGTCTTGAAGCGGCACAGCATGCCCGTGAATTTCCTGGATATTTTCCGGCAGCCCGTCCCTATGCTGCCCCTCGATCGCCGCACAGGTCTGACTGAGGTTGAGGTCGGGTACGATGCGCACGCGGCGATGGAGGAAGCGCAGCGTTGCCTGCACTGCTGGGTGAATACCGTATTCGAGGGCACGCCGGAGGACGGCAGCATGTGCATTTTGTGCGGCGGCTGCGTGGATGTTTGTCCGGAAAATTGTCTGGAGCTGGTTTCGCTGGACCGGATTCAGTTCACGCCGGAGACGGTTCAACACATTCGCGACCACCGGGACTGTTTCGGCGTGGAGCTGGATGAGGTAGCCGCCGATGAGCTCGGCGTCGTGACCGGCTCGGCCATGCTGAAGGATGAAACGCGCTGCATCCGCTGCGGGCTGTGCGCCATGCGCTGTCCGGTCGGGACAATCACCATGGAGTCATACAACTTTGTTCCCGCTGAGCCCACAGGTTTGATTTCCATTCAGGCAATCAATGCGGGCGATAGCTATGTCAGATGAGAAGCAAACCGACGCCGCCGATCTCACCCGGCGCGAATTCTTCGTGAAACTGGGCCTTGGTTCGTTGGGGATCGCGGCGGCTGGCACGGTCGCGTTCGGCTATCAATTTCTGTCCCCGAACGTGCTGTACGAGCCTTCTCCGATCATCAATGCCGGAAGGCCGGAGAGCTATCCGCTGGACTCGGTCACGCTGGATGTGAACTCACGCATTTACATCATTCATTCGAAGGAAGGGTTTTTCTCGCTGAGCGCAGTGTGCACGCATTTGGGCTGTCTCACGGTGTGGAAGCCGGATCTCGGGATCATCGCCTGTCCGTGCCATGGGAGCAAGTTCAAACAAGACGGCGAGAAGATTGAAGGCCCGGCGCCGAAGCCGTTGCCCTGGAAGCGGGTTTGGCTCAGCGACGACGGAGATTTGATGGTAGACCGCTCGACCGACATTCGACCGATGGAGTTTGTGAGGGTGTGAACATGGCCAAGCCGATTCCGCAATACTTCGATGAAGTGCGCGAAACGCGAGTGTGGCGGTCGATTTTCCGTAGCGGCACGGGCGCGAGCACGCTGCACCGCGCGCTTGCCATCCAGCAGAACGTGTTTCTGCACCTCTTCTCGACCAAGGTGCGGCGGCGGATGCTGAGCTTCAGCGCCACCTGGTACTTGGGCACGTTGACCTTTGCAGCGTTTCTGGTCCTGGTAGCAACGGGCGTCTTGCTGATGCTTTACTACCACCCCTCAGTGCCGCAAGCCTACGCGGACACGAAAGACCTGCAGTTCGTGGTTTCTTCGGGGTTGTTTTTGCGCAATCTCCATCGCTGGTCGGCGCACGCCATGGTGTTTCTGGTCTTCGCGCACATGTTCAAGGTTTTTTATCGCGGCGCGTATCGCGCGCCGCGCGAGTTCAATTGGGTGATAGGCATCGTCCTGCTACTGGTCACGCTGCTCTTGAGCTACACGGGATATTTGCTGCCTTGGGATCAATTGGCGTACTGGGCGATCACGGTGGGCTCGAACATCGCCTCGGCGGTGCCGGTGATGGGCAACAAGATCCATTTCCTGCTGCTCGGAGGCAATGCAGTGAACGCCAATGCGTTGCTGCGTTTCTACGTGCTGCACTGCATGATTCTTCCGCTGACCGCTATCTTCCTTATTGCGATTCATTTCTGGCGCATTCGCAAAGATGGCGGCTTGTATGCGCACCAGAGCGAGCCAGCGACATTGCGTGCCCAGGCTGCCCCGAAGGAGGCGCGATGAGCGAGGACAAAGATTTCGTAACCGGTGTGGACTCGAATGCCAAGAAATCACCGCGTCGGGTGGTATTTGTAACTCGGCGGACTTCGGCGCAGGTGAAGGCTGCTGATGAAGACCAGCTTCAGACCTTTCCAGAAGCGCTGTTTCGCACGGCAATGGCCATCGAGTTGTTGGTGATCGCATTGGTAGTGATTTCGCTTTTCTTCAACGCGCCGCTCGAAGGCGTCGCCGATCCTTCGCACACGCCGAATCCGGCAAAAGCTCCCTGGTACTTCCTGGGGCTGCAGGAGTTGTTGCACTACTTTCCGCCGGCGGTCGCTGGGGTGCTGGCGCCGGGATTGGTGGTCATTGCGCTGATTGTGATTCCCTACTTCAACATCAACATCGAAGCGGAAGGTTTCTTTCTAAAGGATCGAGCTCGGCGGTTGCGAATTTTCTATGCGGTGGTGATAGCTCTGTCGGTGTTTCTGCTGTTGTTCCAAGTTTACGCAGCATTAGTTCCCACGCTGATCATGGCCGGGCTTATGGGGATGGCCGCGTCGAGTTCACCGCAGTCGCCGATGGCGTTCCGGAGGTACTTGGCATCGAAGCCACTTTCGTACTGGATCATGACCTGGTTCTTGTTTGAGCTGGTGGTGTTAACGGCCATTGGTACGTTCTTGCGTGGCCCCGGTTGGTCGTGGGTGTGGCCTTGGGCAAGCTCTTAGAACACAGAGGCGCTTTTGGCAGACAACGGAAAATCCGGTTCGCTGTGGCAGCGGTTGTTCGGTAACAGCGCTCGCGCGTTCGGCGTGGTCAGTGTGCTGTTTCTGATCTCGCTTGCGATTGCTCCCGCGAAGAACCATTTCAGTGAATGGCGTCACTATCAGCACCAATATCTGAGCCTGATCCGCACGCGCGGGGAGGCGCTCACTTTACAACGTCACTTTCAGGGGGGCATTCAGCAAATTTGGCTGCCGGATCTGAGTGTGGTTGATCGCTGCAGCAGCTGCCATGTCGGCCTGAAAGAAGCTAGCCTGATCGATATCAGCCGGCAACCATTCCGCAAGCATCCGGTGATTCCGCATACGCTGGATCAATACGGTTGCGTGATTTGTCATCGGGGGCAGGGCGCGGCCACAACGGTTGAGGAAGCGCATAGCAGTACGCTGGCTTGGGAGCAGCCGATTCTCCAAGCAAAACACATCGAATCGTCGTGCGGGCAGTGCCATCTCGGAGAAGTTGCGGGCACTCCGCAGCTGGCCGAAGGCCGAAGGTTGATCGTGCGCTATGGCTGCACGCACTGTCATACCGTTAAATTGCCGGATGGAACGACTGTAAAGGCGACGGACGATCCGCCTTCGCTTGCTCACATCGCAGACAAGACTACGCGCCAGTGGACCTATGCGTGGCTCAAGAATCCGCAAGCATACGCTGCGACCGCAACGATGCCGAACTTCCAACTGAACGACGACGATGCCCGGGACATATCGGCATTCTTGATCGCGGACAGCACGCCGCGAGAGGGTGATGCGCTGACGCTCTCAGAAAAAGGGGCCGATGCGGCCGCTGGAGCCAGCCTGTACGGCGAATCGTTCTGCGCGTCGTGCCATGCGGTGCAAAATGCGGCGGGAAATCTTGTGGGCGGCGATTTTGGGCCGGAATTGACACGGATCGGCAGCAAGGTGAAGCCGGAGTGGCTACAGGCGTGGTTGCGCAACCCACGAGCGTACGATCCGGAAACAGCGATGCCGCATTACCGGTTCAACGATCAACAGGTGGCAACACTATCCGGCTTCCTGCTGGCAAAAACCGATTCGGACCTTCTGGCGAACGTGCATCTCGAGCCTCCGACTCCCGAGCAGATTGCTCACGGCAGGCAGCTGGTTTCAGATTACGGCTGCGCCTCCTGCCACGAGATCAACGGCACCAAGAAGCCGGAAAAGTTTGCTCCCGAGCTGAGCCGCATTGGCAGCAAGCCGATCAATCAGCTGGTTTTTCTGCCTGGCATGCCGCATACGTTGCCGGATTACATCGTCGGTAAGATTCGTGATCCACGCTCGTTTTCCTCCGGGTTGAAGATGCCACAGTACAGTTTCACGCCAGGCCAGATCGACACGATCACGACAGAGTTGCTTTCGCTGAACGAGCGCTCCCATACATTGCCGACCTCGCTCTTGATTGCTACGACTCCGGAATCGACATATGAGCCTGCGGGAAAGGCCGGACAGTTGATGCATGACCTTGCGTGCTTAAGTTGCCATCGTATCAACGGCCACGGTGGAGATATGGCGCCGGATTTGACTTGGGAAGGAAGTTCGGTGCAGCGCAAATGGTTGGAGGATTTCCTTAAGGATCCCAACACGCTTCGACCCGCATTGATACGCCGCATGCCTAAGTTCAATCTCAGCGATGGTGAAATCAGCGAACTGACGGATTACATCATGACGGTTTATCAGAGTCCTGACATCGACCGAGACTCGTTGCCACTCGCAGGATATCCTCAGGTGCAGGTCGAACAGGGTCGGCAGCTTTTCTATTCCAGATACGGTTGCCAGTCTTGTCACATCGTGGATACAAAGGTCGACAAG
>Ga0306920_100011705_pt1 | contig 11876 bp, 9 predicted proteins | sample flu12Cox44000170_FD_204666 | JGI IMG/M metagenome (GOLD analysis project Ga0306920, IMG submission 204666) | Lab enrichment of tropical soil microbial communities from Luquillo Experimental Forest, Puerto Rico - flux4day.12C.oxic.44.000.170 (v2)... | ecosystem: Environmental > Terrestrial >...
CCGCCAGCACGTCGTGTTTCCGCCATTCAATGTCGGACTGCCGGTCTGGGAGTTCGACCCAAATTTCAACGTGCGCAACCACGTTCGCGAGGTCAAGCTAAAGCAGGGCACAGAAAAGGAGTTCAAGCAGGCCTGCGGCAAGGTGCTAAGCACGCTCCTCGACCGCAACCGGCCGCTGTGGGACTTCACCATCTTTCGCGGACTCAAGGGCGATCGCACCGGGATCCTGGCGCGCGTGCATCATTGTTTAGCCGACGGCATTGCTGGCGTTCGCCTGATGAACGTGCTGCTGGACACCGAGCCTCAGTCGCATCCGTTACCCAAGCCCGCGCCGTTCAAAACGCCAACTCCCCGCGATTCCGGCTCGTTATTGCTCGATGGACTCTTCCGCTCCTACTTCTCCGTGGTTGAGCGGTTCCTCACATTTCAGGCTGAGATCTTCCGGTCTGCCCAACAGGCGTTGTCGTTAACACATGAGCAAGACACCGGGACGGGGACTGGGAACGGCATATGCGAACAAGGTCTGATGGGAAGAATCGAGATGCTGCGGGAGATGGCCAGCCTCACGGACCGCCTGCCGTTCAACCGCGTCTGCTGGGGCCCGCATAACATTGCCTGGACGGAGATACCGCTGGCCGACATCAAGACGGTCAAGAATGCCTTCGGAACGACCGTTAACAATGTTCTGTTGACTGTGCTGACCTCTACCATCAGGCGATATTGCGAGATGCATGACGCGCAATTAAGCGGGCGCAAGATGCGAGTGGTGGTCCCTGTGAATGTTCGCGGCGACGACAGCCACCTGGGTAACCGCATCACTTTCCTGCCGATCAATGTACCGCTCGATATCGCCGATGAGAAAAAGCTGCTGAGGGCAATTCACGAAAAAATGGAGGTTTACAAGGCAGCCAAGGTCGCGGGGATCGTGGGGCTGGCGGGCACCATGATCGGAGCACTACCAACCATGTTCCAGGCCATGGCAGCGCCCATTGTAAGCCAGCTTCCGCTGAACCTAGTCAACACGATCATCACCAACGTCCCCGGCCCCCAGGTCCCGCTCTACGTGATGGGACACAAGATGCTGCGCTGGTATCCCGTGGTGCCGATCGGCGGCGAGATGGGGATGAACATTGCCCTCCTGAGCTACAACGGCCAGGTGTACATCGGCTTCCACGGCAACGTGCATGCCGCGCCTGACGTGGAGCGGTTCGAAGAGCTGGTTCAAAAGAGCTTCGCTGCGCTGCTGCGGTCGGTGACAACGGGAGATAAGAAGCGCACGACTGGTAAGAAGTCGCGGACGAGAGCAGCGGGAGGGATGGTGAAACCCGAGAGGGCGCGGGTCGCGGCGCCCAGCGCGGCGGGCAGATCGGCGAAGCCGAAACCAGAGACCGAGCCGGTTAAGGTCGCCAAAGTTCCACCGCAACCCAAGTCGGCTACGCAAGCCGAAGGAGAGCCAGAGGAGGCGGTGGCGGCCGAGGTGGCGTAGGCACAAACAAAGGCCCCGATGTTTCTGTGCGAAAGCGCGGTGTTGCTAATTGCTAATCGCCTTTCTCGTCGCCGCCAGCGTGTTGATCAGTGACTCCCGCGGCAGCTTGAGCACGATAGGATCAATGATCCATCCCAATCCAGTCGGAATATCGCGCGACAGGGAGATCGCCCGGCATTCCAGGAACACGCCTCCAGTCTTCTCTTCGAATCGCCAATAGGAATACAGGCGCCACAGGAATCCGTAGCCTGTGTCAGGAGGCATGACCTGTTCTTTGGGACTGCCTGCGTACTCTACCTCCGCAACCCGCGTCGTGTAGGAGCGGCAAAACCACCGCTTGTCGCCATGCTGCGAGTAATGCACATCGTGATCGGTATCAAGCACAACTGTGATGATCTTCTTCTTCAGCAGGCGCAGGTAGATCCGGAAATCGTTTCCATGATGGCTGATCAGCTTTGAATCGAGCACCCCGGGCTTGTAGATGTTCTTGTGGTTGTCGTAATTCTGCACCATGCGCAGGGTGCGCTCGATAGTCGCGCCGGGCGCGAAGGAAGCCCCCACCCAGTCATGGATCAAGCCGTCAGTCACGCTGACGGGCTTGGCTCCCGACCACAGTTGCGCTTCGATTCCGCCGTTCAGGACCCGCTGCTCCCGGTTCGGGTCTTGCCCCGACCAGAGGAACGGCCCAGTGGTCTTGAGCGTACTCTGCATTTCTCGTTCGGCCTCATCGACGTATGCGCGAAAGGCAGCGAGCGTGTTTGGTGGCAGCTCGATGATGGTTGGCGCCCGGGGCATTGCGAGGGTCAGCGAGGATCATTACTGCGTTTGCTTGCAACCGTGCGGCCGCTCTTTGCCGACTTGCGATTCTTCCTTTTCGCCGGTGTAAGCTGAACGAGGCGCGCTTCGAGTTCGGAAATGCGCTGCCGCAACTGCTCCAGTTCGCTCGTCTGGCCGGGGGACGGGGCCGCCGGCGCAGGGCGCTGCACGAAATTTCGCACCAGATTGATCGGTGAAAGCGCCGCTGCCTGCATCTCCGACAGCCCTGTATGCAAGCTGCTCTGCACTTTTTGATACGCCTCGTAGGCTGACTTTAAATACCAGAGGATGAATTCCTGGCCCACACGGTCGGAGGTGACGATGAGCTGTCGCAGTAATTCCAGGGGCAGTCCTGTAGGCTGCTCGCGGGCGTCGCCGACGATGATCTGCGTTAACGTGACGCGCGTGACATCTTCGCCTGTGGCGGCGTCAAGCACCTGCACTTCTTTCCCATTTCGGACCATGGCGGCGACATCCTCCAGGTTCACGTAGCGGCTGGCGGAAGTGTCGTAGAGTCTGCGATTTGCGTACTTGCGGATGACCACCGGCATAGAACTCATGCGCCTGTACCTCCATGCTGCACTGCGGAAAGTTGATTTAACATCTTGACACAATACGACCATAAATACTACATTCTGGTTGTATGCTGCGTTGCAGCAAATGGGAGGCAATTATGCCGGAGCGCACCACCACTACTCTTGAAACGACAGAATCGTCGTTTATCAACTTGGTTTCCGGATGGATGCAGCAGGGCATCGAGAATTTCTTCGCGGTGCAGCGCATCCTGGTCGATCTGGCAGTACGCCAGAACGCTGCGGCCATGCAGATCGTCCGCGAACGGCTTGCCGATCCGGCTTTCTGCCCGATGGCCATGATCAGCGAGTTCGCCGGCAAAGGCGTGTCTAATTTCATCGAGGCCGAGAAGCTGCTGCTGGAGCTGGCGCATCGTGAAAACGAAATCGTCATGAATGGCTTGAAGGACCGCGTGGGCATCTCCACCGCAGCGGTTGCGATGACAGACATGGCGCGGCGAAGCCTGAACACCTTCATCGAAATGCACCAGGAGTTCCTCAAATCCGCCGCCAGGCAGACCCACGCCTGGCTCGATGCCGTCGAGAAGGGCAAGGGCTATGACGGCGAGCAGTTTGTCGAGTTTGCGCGCGAGGCCATGGAGAACTTCGTCCACGCACAGAAGAAGTTCCTCGCCGTCATTGCGGAAGAGGCTTCCCGCATAACCAGTCGCAAGGACGGTGCACACAGGGTGAAGCCAACTGATCTTTCGGAGCTGGCCAACGAAGCCACCGAGTGCTTCATCGAGGCGCAGAAAAAACTGTTGGACGTAGCCGGCAAGCAGGTGAATACCAACCTGAAGGCCGCCGGAAAGGCGCTGGAGATCCTGAAGCCGTTTCCGTTCATTCCCATTCCGGACCTCACCCGGCAGGGCATGAAAACCTTCGTCGAGGCAGAGCAGAACCTCATCGACTCAGTCATGAAGCGCAAGCCGGCGGCGAAGGGCGTAGCCAAGCGGCGGCGGCCCCGGAAACGGCCGGTGAGGCTGGCCAAGGCGCACAAGACAGCCGTTGGAGCCTGATCGGGAAGCGCCATGCGGCGTAGAAACTGACGCGCACACCGAACCGGCGCCGGTCAGGCTACGGGACGTGCCGAACGATTGGGCGACGGCACGTCCCTTCTGCTTTCCCAAGGCGGAATACCCAGCGACGCAGAAAGAGCGACAGGACCAAAATATCTCTTCCAGCGACTGCCTCTGCGCACTACACTATTTCCCCGGAAAACCTGAATTTCAATTGGGCAAGTTCTGCTTGGCTGACGGTCTCAAGCAAAACGCCGAATACCGGAATTCACATCCAAGACCATTAGAGAGATCTCCGCTTGTCTACGGGCCAGCACGTCGAAACGTTCCGGGAAGACCTAGCCGAAGCAGACATCCCTATATGGAAAGAAGCTCTGTTCGCAGCCGATTTGCTGCTGCTGCATTCCTCGCCCGTCTTTTACGGATTCGGCATACCCCGGGGCGACGGCTCGGCGGTCGTGGTTATTCCAGGATTCCTGGGAACGGACGCCTACCTCACACAACTGCACACCTGGCTCGGACGCATCGGCTACCGGCCGTATTTCTCGGGCATCGGCTTGAACGCGGAGTGCCCCAACCTGCTGATCCAATCACGTCTGCGGGAAAACATCGCACGAGCGCGGCGCGAGACTGGCCGCAAGCTGCACCTCATCGGGCACAGCCTGGGAGGCATCATCGCGCGTTCCGTTGCAGCCCAGGTACCGGAGCAGGTCGCGTCCGTGATTACGTTGGCGGCTCCGCTTCGCGGTACGGTGGCACACCGTACCGTATTGCGGGCGGCTGAAACAGTGCGGAAGCGGATCATCAAGCAGCATGGTCCGGGCGTTCTGCCCGGATGCTACACGGGAAAGTGCACCTGCGATTTCCTCAATTCCTTGCGGCACGAGCTACCGGAATCGGTGATTGAAACCGCCATCTACACGCGCAATGACGGAATCGTCGATTGGCGCTACTGCCGAACCGGAGATTCGAACGCCGACTTCGAAGTACCGGGCACACACATCGGGCTGGCGTTCAACTCTTCGGTCTATGCGATCATCGCGAGACGCCTGGCAGCAGCGCGCGCCAAATTCTTGAATGGGACAATTGAGCGGCCTGAGCGGGCCTCTCGCCTTCAACCGAGAGGAACGTAGTCTCAATTCCATCGAGAGGCAAGCTTATCGCCTCAGCATGTTCTTCGCGATGAAGAATACGTTGGCCGGGCGCTCCGCCAAGCGGCGCATGAAGTACGGATACCACTCCGTACCAAACGGAATGTAGACGCGCAGGCTATAGCCTTCGCGCACCAACTCTTCCTGCAAATCGCGGCGCACGCCATACAGCATTTGGAATTCGTAGGTGGTGGGCGGGATCCTCTCGGCGGTGGCGAACTGCTTCATGATGGCGATGATCTGCTCGTCGTGGGTGGCCAGGCCATGGTAAATGCCGCTCTTGAGCAGGACCTTAGCCAATTTGACGTAGTTGGCGTCGACCTCGGCTTTTTTCGGAAACGCAATCTCGGGAGGCTCCTTGTAAGCACCTTTGCAGAGGCGAATGCGAATGCCCTCGGAGAGCAGCGCGTTCACATCGTCTTCACTGCGGTAGAGATACGACTGGATGACCGTACCGACCTTTTTATCGTGACCAGGCAGGCGGTGCAGACCGCGGACGAAGTCGATCGTGCGTTGCGTGTAAGGCGAGCCCTCCATGTCCACACGGACGAAGTTGTTGATGGCGACGGCGTGCGCCACAAGTTCCGTTACCAGCCGGAAGGCCAGGTCGGGATCCACGTCCAGCCCCATGTGCGTCAGCTTCAGGCTGATGTTGGCGTTGAGCTTGCGCGACGCGATCTCGTCCAGCATCTGATGGTAGAGCTCGGCGCTTTGCTTCGCTTCGTCGGCATTAGTCACATTCTCGCCCAGGTTGTCGATGCTTACCGAAGCGCCGGAAGCGTTCACCGTCTGGGTTGCGCGTATCACGTCCTTCAATTGGGTACCAGCGACGAACCGGCCTGAAAATCGCAGGCCGAGCGGGGAGCTCTCGGCAAAATGACGAAGCGACGTGTTCTCAGAGAGCCCAATGAAGAGTGCCCTCAGCATGTGGGTCTCGTGCGAAAGAGGAATCGAGAAATGACTGGAATCATGCGATGGCTCAAGCGGCACAGTTGCACCTTACTTTTTTCTAGCGCGCGCAGCGGAAGACAGCTAGGACGAGCGTCACACTGGGAGGTGCATTGGCCAAACTGAGGATGATAAACGGTCTGTGGTGGTGGCTCAAAACCATGGCGTCTGCTCTAGCGTCGCCGGAAAGGGGTAGGGCCCTCGTGAGCGAAAGCTCGCCCGCGGGAAAGGCTTTTCGGCGCGAGTAAAGCCGCCCACGGCACAACCTCGTTTCAGCATTCTTAACCCAGTAAAGCCGTCCTTTGCAGCATCCCTGCGTTGCGTCTCAACAGCGTACAGAATAGAATCGCAGGAGCCAAACGCGCGTCTGCGCGTCGCAATGGCACCCTAGGTTCGCTTTAGCGAGCTCGGACCTGGGACGCCAGTCAGACTGTCCGAGGCTGCTTGAAAAAGATTGTCGCCATTTACCCGGGCTCGTTCGATCCGGTCACGAACGGGCACTTGGACCTGATCCAGCGGGGCAGCAAGCTCTTTGACGAGTTGATCGTCGCCATCGCACGCAATCCGGACAAAGGTAGCGCATTATTCGAACTGGAAGAGCGCAAGGAGATGCTGCGCGCGATGACTGCGAATTGGCCCAATGTCACTATCGACAGTTTCGAGGGCCTGCTGGTAACGTACGTTGTCAGCAAGAATGCCAACGTGGTGCTGCGGGGCATTCGTGCTGTCAGCGACTACGAGTTCGAGTTGCAGATGGCGTTGATGAATCGCAAGCTCGACCAGCGGGTGGAGACGATCTTCATGCTGCCGGCCGAGAAGTACTCGTACCTCAGCTCGCGGATAGTGCGCGAAATTGCATATTTCGGCGGACCGCTTACCGGTTTCGTTCCTGAGTTGGTGGAACAGCGGCTGCGCGAAAAGGTAAGCTCAAAGCAAGCGTCGGTTCCAGTACTGCAATCCAAGTAAAGAAGGACTCTTTGGATGACCGCAAGCGCAACCCAGCTCTCATCGTCTCTCACCAATCGCATTCAGCGCATTGAGATTTCAGCCACGATGGCGGTTGTGGCCGAAGCCGAAAAACTGCGCGCCACGGGCGCCAACCTGGTGGACTTCGGCGCGGGGGAGCCGCACTTTGCCACGCCACCACACATCAAGCAAGCGGCGATCGCGGCCATCAATGCGGATTTCACCAAGTACACCGCTGTGGGCGGAACGCTGGAGCTGCGCGATGCCATCGTGAAGCGGCACGCGGAGGATTTCGGCTCGGATTACAAGCGCGAGGAGTGCATGGCGTCAGTCGGCGGCAAGCATGCGCTGTTCAATGCCATCCAGGTGTTAGTCGATCACGGCGATGAGGTCATTCTACCCGTGCCGTACTGGGTGTCGTTCAAGGACATCATCCGTTTCGGAGGCGGGGAGCCGGTTTACATCCCGACTGACGAGCGCCATGATTTCCAATTAACGGCGGAGATGGTGGAACGCGCGATCACCCCGCGCACTAAGATGATTATCCTGAACTCGCCGTGCAATCCGTCGGGCTCAGTGATGAGTCCCGAGGATATAGCGGCGGTCGTGCAGCTGGCGCACGAACGCGGGATCTATGTCGTCTCCGACGAGTGCTACGTGTATCTCAACTTCACGGGACGGATCTTCTCGGCGGGCTCAGTGCAAGATGTGAAGGAGCGGCTGGTCATCGTCGGGTCACTGTCCAAGACATACGCAATGACGGGTTGGCGCCTGGGATATGCGCTGGGGCCTGCTCCGGTGATCAGCGCCATGCACAAGCTGCAAAGCCAGAGCACCTCAAATCCGACGTCCATCGTTCAGAAGGCGGCGGTGGCGGCGCTGAACGGCCCGCAGGATTGCGTGCGCGAGATGCGCAAGGATTACATCAAGCTCCGTGACAAGCTGGTGGAAGGCCTGCGCGCGATTCCGGGCCTGACTTGCGCGGCGCCGAATGGTGCATTTTACGCCTATCCCAACGTAAGCCATTACTTCGGACGCGGCGGCATGAACTCGGCATCTGATGCGGCTCGCAAGCTGCTGCACGAAGCGCACGTCGTGGTGGTTCCAGGCGAGGCATTCGGGACGCAAGATCACGTGCGCTTATCCTATGCCGTTTCTGAGCAGCACTTGGAAGAAGGATTGCGGCGGATGCGTGAGTTCTTTGCGGCGCTCTAGCCAGGTAGGCGGAGACTCGGCAACGTCCGGCAATCAATGCCAGTCTAACTACTCTGCTGCTGGCTGCGGTTGTTCGTCGAGCTGACCCAATTCATGTCTGATCTGTATCCACTTTTAATGGTCCCTATTTTTGACGAGCGGCCCTGGGGCGTGCGCGACCTGCGTCCTATTTATACGAGGATCGTAAAAGAGCCAATTGGCGAGAGCTGGCTCACCTGGTCGGACAATCGCGTGGCGAACGGCCCATTGAGTGGGCAGACGCTGGGCGAAATCGCAAAGCGGTATAAGCGCGATCTGGTGGGTCAGTCGGCAGTGTATGAGGACCGATTTCCTCTCCTCGTGAAATTCCTCTTCCCCGCCGAGAAGTTGTCTGTCCAGGTACATCCGGACGATGTGATGGCGCGGCGCGTGGGACAGCCTTGCGGCAAAACCGAGTGCTGGTACGTGCAAGACGCCAAGCCGGGAGCACAGGTGGCGCTTGGCCTGAAGCCTGGGGTTGGACTGAAACAGTTCGAACAGGCAATACACGGTAAGACTGCCGAGCAGTTGCTGAATTGGGTGGAAGTCCAAGCCGGCGACATGCTGTACGTCGCAGCCGGTACGGTACACACTATCGGTGGCGGCATGGTGCTGGTTGAGACCCAGCAGACCTCGGACATCACGTACCGCTTGTACGATTACGGGCGCGGACGCGAGCTGCATGTGGATGAGGGCATGGCGGCGGTCAAGCTGAATACGCACGCGGGTAAAGTCGTTCGCGGAAGCGGAGACGATCCGGAGGTCCTGGTGCGTTCGCCGTTTTTCCAGGTCGAGAAGATGCGGCTGAAAGACGCGCTCGACGCTGAGGTTACACCGAAATCTCCGCACGTTGTGGTAGCAACGGATGGAGCAGGGATATTACAGTCGCCGGGCATTGAACCTATAAGCTTGGCGCGTGGTGAGGCGGTGGTGGTTCCGGCCAGCGTGCAGTGCTACAGTGTGCGTCCGCAGTGGGACCTGGAGATCATGCGCATGTCCCTGCCGTCTCGGGCCGTTGGCGAACCAGAAACAACGCTGGCGACGGTCGCTGCGCGTAGCGCATGAAAATTTGGAAGCGTTGCGATGCGGCCATGAGGCCACAGATAGCGGCGCCCCATTCGAAAGGACGGGCTTCTTTTGGCCCAGGACGTGAATTCTGTCTGGAAACTTCCCTTCGGTGACAGAGTTGGGATCGCGGCAAGCAAGTATAGTCGCGAAGCGGCGGAATGCTGGGAGCCCGGCTCGTCAGAGCCGGGTAAAGTGATAATTAGCCTGAGTCCCGAAGGGACGGCCCAAAGATGGTGCGGCTGAAGCCGTGCCTGATACAAAGCATGTGTGAGCCGAGCTTTCAGGTCGCCGGCTACGTAAGGACATAGGTTCATTGCCCAAGCCCGGAACAGTCAAGTTCTATCCTGTCATCCTCGCTGGAGGCCGCGGCACGCGGTTCTGGCCCGTCAGCCGCAAGCGCAAGGCCAAGCAACTCCTCCCGCTGAACAGCGACAAGAGCATGATCCAGGAAACCGTAGCGCGCCTGCTGCCGCTCGCGAAGGCAAAGAATTTCCTGGTGATTACCAATGGTGACCTGCATGGACCTATAGGTCGGCAACTGAAGCAGCTGGGCATAGGTCAGATCATCGCAGAGCCGATTGGGCGCAATACGGCGCCGGCCATTGGCCTGGCCGCGTTTCTTCTATTGCGACACGATCCCGATGGCGTATTGGGCCTGTTTCCCTCCGACCACGTAATTCTGGACGAAAACAAGTTCCGGGCGGACATCGGCCGCGCTGCCAAGATTGCCGCCGCTGGCGAAAACACTGTCGTGATCGGTATTCATCCTACGCGGCCAGAAACCGGTTACGGATACATCGAAGCGGGCGCGAAGGCGAAGGACGGCTCATTGCGAGTACGGCGCTTCACCGAAAAGCCCGATTCCGAAACAGCCGCCAAATTTGCGCGCTCCGGAAACTACTTCTGGAATGGCGGGATCTTCATCTGGAGGGCGCGTACGCTGGCTAGCGCTCTGCGTGAGCATCTGCCCCGGACCGCGCCGTTGCTGGAAGAAATCGCGGCCACCTATGGCACACGCAAGTTTGAGAAAACGCTCGCCAAGCTCTACCCCCAATGCGAGAACATCAGCGTAGACTATGCAGTTGCCGAACCGCGCTCGACCAAAGGGGAGGACAAATCCGGCATCTACTGTATTCCGGCAAGCTTTGGATGGAATGACCTGGGCTCGTGGACGGCGCTTTACGAGCATCGCAACGGCCAACAGGATGCGAACGGCAATGTGATCACGGGAACACGAAGCTTTACCCTCGATGCCACCGGCAACTTTATCCACTCGGACAAGTTCGTCGCAGCCCTGGGAGTAAAGGATTTGGTAATAGTTGAGACGGATGATGCCTTGCTCGTCACGACACTCCAGAATTCACAGGATGTGGGCAAGGTTGTGAAGTATCTGGACGAGAAGAAGATGGAGAAGCTGGTGTAAAGCAACTGGCAAGGACCATTCAGCACTTAGCATTTCGCAGTCGGCATGTTGTGTGAACTCTAATGATTTGTCATCACGAGCGCAGCGAAGGATCTGCTCTTCCTAGTCATGCTGACGACGTTAGACACCAAATGCCAATTGTTACTTGCTAAGAGCTAGTTACTAATCGTTAGTCGCTGGTCGCTTATTCATGCCCTCAGAAATCAAATTCGGAACCGATGGCTGGCGAGGAGTGATCGCCGATGACTATACGTTTGAGAACGTGCGTCGCGTCGGCAATGCCATCGCCCACTATGTGCACAAGAACGAGGATGCCGCGAAGGGCCTGGTGGTCGGCTATGATACGCGTTTTCAGTCGCGAAATTTTGCGCAGGCGATCTCGGAAACCCTCGCCGGAGCCGGCATTCCCATCCGTCTCTCTGACGATTACGCTCCCACGCCCGCGCTGTCGTACGCCGTGAAGAACCTGGGCGCATGCGGCGGCGTGATGATCACCTCGAGCCACAATCCGTTCAACTGGAATGGCGTGAAGTACAAGGCTGGCTACGGAGGCTCAGCTACACCGGCCATTATCAAGTCCATTGAAGCAGAACTCGATTCGCCAAAACTTGTGCAGAACGGTGGAAACGTTACCGAGGCGGACTTCAAAACGGCATACATTCAGGCTATCAAGAACTTCGCGGACGTCGAAGCGATCAAGCGGGCGGAGTTCAAGTTTGCAATCGACGTGATGTACGGTTCGGGCCGCGGCGTGCTGAAGAACATCTTCGCCGAGAAGGGCATTGATCACATTGAAATTCGCGGCGAGGTGAATCCGGCATTCCCAGGCATCAATCCTGAGCCGATCTTGCCGCACATCGCAATGCTTCAGGAGACAGTAGTTCGCGAGCGCTGCCAGGCCGGATTGGCAGTTGATGGGGATGCTGACCGCCTGGGCGCTGTTGCCGAAGATGGCAGCTTCGTCGATTCGCACAAGTGCTATTCGGTAATCCTGCAATGGCTGCTGAAGCGCAAGCAGTGGCCCGGCGAGGTGGTACGCGCCTTCAATACCACGCGCATGCTCGACCGCATTGCCGCCAGGTACGGTCGCAAGCTGCACGAATGTGGCATCGGCTTCAAGTACATCTGCGATCTTATGCTGGACCGCGACATCCTCATCGGAGGTGAGGAGTCGGGCGGCATTGGTATCCGGCG
>Ga0306920_100011706_pt1 | contig 11876 bp, 15 predicted proteins | sample flu12Cox44000170_FD_204666 | JGI IMG/M metagenome (GOLD analysis project Ga0306920, IMG submission 204666) | Lab enrichment of tropical soil microbial communities from Luquillo Experimental Forest, Puerto Rico - flux4day.12C.oxic.44.000.170 (v2)... | ecosystem: Environmental > Terrestrial >...
CAGGAAGGCGCGGCGCTCGGTCGCCGGTCCGGCCGACGCCGAGCTCACGGCCGCACCACCCGGACGGCGGCGGAGCCCAGGTCGACGGGGACGGGTGGTCGCAGCTTGCGGACCGTCACGGTCACCGACCGGACTCGCCCGTCGGCGAGAGCGGTCTCGGCGATGCGCTCGGCGAGACGCTCGAGCAAGGCGTGGCGCTCGCCGCTGACCACCGCCGCCACCCGCTCGGCCAGCGTGCCGTAGTCGACGGTGTCGGCGAGGTCGTCGGACTGACCGGCGGCAGCCAGGTCGGCCTCGAGCTCGAGATCGATCTCGAAGGGCTGGGCCCGCGCCTGCTCCTCGGCCAACACCCCGTGGGTACCCACGGCCCGCAGGGCGCGCAATTCGATGCGGTCCGCCGGCACGAGCTCACAGGTCCCCGGAGAGGGCGACCAGCTCGCGCCCCGGCGGGCCCATCTGGCGCCCCGTCAGCCGCTCGACGATGGTGATGGCCTGGGGACCGGAGTCGATGAGGTGCGAGGCGAGGAGATAGCCGCCGACCACACCCATCAGCCGGTCCCCGAGCTCCTCCTGGTGCAACAGGACCCGTTCACCCGCGGCCTGCCATTCGCGCAGCCGCGCGTAGAGCTCCTTGAGCACGACCTTGGGATCGTCGTGCGGGGCGAACGGGATGTGCGACCACGTCATGCCCAGTTCGTCGTAGGCGTGCAGGTTGTGCGGCGAGGGCAGCAGCGAGCAGACGCGCGTGAAGCCCTGCTCCCGCAGCCAGATGATCTCCTCCTGGCGGCGCACCTTGCGGTGGTTGCGGGCGTACCCGCCCGGCCGTTCGGAGATCGCCAGCCTGTCCTTGATGACCCAGGCGAAGTACCGGGGGGCGATGCCCGCCGCCCACTTCCCCCTCACGACGCCTCCTCGAGGTCGACGTCGTCGCCCACCAGGCGCGCCGCCTGAAGGGTGGCGGCGACGTCGTGGACGCGGACCATCGCGGCGCCGCGGGTCATCGCCCAGACCGCGGTGGCCACCGAGGCCTCGAGCCGGTCTTCGACGGGGGCGCCGCCGGTCAGCGCCCCGAGGATGCCCTTGCGGCTGGTGCCGACCAGCACCGGTTCGCCCACCGCCACCAGGGCGGGCAGCGCACGCAGCAGCGCCAGGTTGTGGGCGGCGGTCTTGCCGAAACCGATCCCGGGATCGATCCACACCTCGTCGACGCCGGCGGCGCGCGCCTCCGCGGCGCGCTCGGCGAGGAACGCCCGCACCTCCCCGACCACGTCGTCGTACCGGGGGTGCTCCTGCATGGTGGGCGGGGTGCCCTGCATGTGCATCGCCACCCACCCCACCCCCGCGGCGGCCGCCACCGGCCAGAGCGAGGCGGAGACGTCGTTGACCAGCGTCGCTCCCGCCTCGATGGCGGCTTCCGCAACCACCGCCTTGCGGGTGTCGATCGAGACCCTCACGTGCGGCGCGAGGGCGGCCACCACGGGTACCACGCGCTCGCGCTCGACCTCCGCTCCCACCGGCTCGGCGCCCGGGCGGGTGCTCTCCCCGCCGACGTCGACCACGTCGGCTCCCTCGCCGGCGAGCCGCAGGCCGTGGGCGACGGCGGCGTCCGGGTCGAGGTAGCGGCCGCCGTCGGAAAATGAGTCAGGGGTGACGTTGAGGACACCCATGACGAGGCAGCGCACCGTCTCCAGCGTAGTGGTGGCCACCCCGGCGGGACCGGCCTCCGGACGTCGGACGCCGGCCATCGGCCCCGTCCTCCCGGGGGTGCGACCCCGGACAAATCCGGCAAACCCCGACAGCCAGGTGGTGCGGGAGGTGTCCCCAGGCGCGCCTAGGGCCGCCGGCCGTGGATGAACGCCATCGCCTCGGCCCGGGTGGCCACCGACTCGCGGAACAGGCCCCGCACGGCCGAGGTGACCGTCACCGCGCCCGGTTTGCGCACTCCGCGCATGCTCATGCACAGGTGTTCGGCCTCGATCACCACGAGCACGCCCCGGGGCTGGAGGACCCGCTGCAGGGTGTCGGCGACCTGGGTGGTCAGCCGCTCCTGCACCTGGGGCCGGCGGCTGAACCCGTCCACCAGCCGGGCCAGCTTGGACAGGCCGGTGATGCGCCCGTCGGCGCCGGGGATGTAGGCGACATGGGCCTTCCCGATGAAAGGCAGCAGGTGGTGCTCGCACAACGACTGAATGGAGATGTCGCGCTCCATGATCATCTCGTCGTGCTGCACGTCGAACGACACGTCGAGGTGCCGCGACGGGTCCTCCTGCAGGCCGCCGAGGACCTCGGCGTACATCGCCGCCACCCGGGCCGGGGTGCGGCACAGCCCGTCGCGGGTGGGGTCCTCCCCGACCGCCGCCAGCAGCTCGCGCACGGCTGCCTCCACCCTGGGGATGTCCATCGCCTCAGGACCGGCCGGTCACGCGGGGGCGGGCTTGGGGTTGGTCACCGGCTTGGGGGTGCGGGCGACGCGCTTGCGCACCGGCCGGGGGGCGGCCTCGGGCACCGGGTCGGGCTCGACCGCGGGCGCCGGGAGGGCGGCGGCCGGTGGCAGGGCACCGGGTGCGCTCCCGGCACCGGTCCACGCCGGGAGCGCCCCCAGCAGCTCGGCCAGGTCGGCCTGGTCCAGGGTCTCCTTCTCCACCAGCCGGTCGGCGAGCAGGTCGAGCGTGGCGCGGTGGGTGCGGAGGATGGCGGAGGCTTCGGAGTGGGCCGCCTCGACGAGGGCCCGGATCTCGGTGTCGATCCGGGTGGCGACCTCCTCGGAGTAGTTGGCCTGGTGGCCGTAGTCCCGGCCGAGGAAGACCTCGCGGTCGGCCTGACCGAACCGGATCGGCCCCAACGCGTCGCTCATGCCGAACTCGGTGATCATCCGACGCGCCAGGATGGTGGCCCGCTCGATGGCGTCTGACGCGCCGGTGGTCATCTCGTTGTAGACGAGCTCTTCGGCCGTGCGGCCGCCCATGAGCACGGCCATCGTCGCCATCAGCTCCGAACGGCTGTTGTTGTACTTGTCCTCGGTCGGCAGCTGCAGCGTCCAGCCGAGCGCCCGCCCGCGCGAGACGATCGACACCTTGTGCACCGGGTCGGCGAGCGGCAGCACATGGCCGACGAGCGCGTGGCCGCCCTCGTGGTAGGCGATGCGCTGCTTCTCCTTGGCGCTCATGACGCGCGTCTTGCGCTCGGGGCCGGCGATGACGCGGTCGATGGCTTCTTCCATCTGGTGCATCGAGATCAACTTGTGCCCGTGACGCGCCGCGAGCAGCGCGGCTTCGTTCATGAGGTTCGCCAGATCGGCGCCGGTGAAGCCCGGGGTGCGTCGGGCGAGGACGTCGAGATCGACGCTGTCGTCGACCGGCTTGCCCTTGGCGTGCACGGCCAGGATGGCGCGGCGGCCGTTGAGGTCGGGGGCGTCGACCACGATCTGGCGGTCGAAGCGGCCGGGGCGGAGGAGCGCCGGATCGAGGATGTCGGGCCGGTTGGTGGCCGCGATCAGAATGACGCCCGTCTTGACGTCGAAACCGTCCATCTCGACGAGCAACTGGTTGAGCGTCTGCTCGCGTTCGTCATGGCCGCCGCCGAGGCCCGCCCCGCGCTGGCGTCCGACGGCGTCGATCTCGTCGACGAACACGATGGCCGGCGCCGAAGCCTTGGCCTGCTCGAACAGGTCGCGCACCCGGCTGGCCCCCACGCCGACGAACATCTCCACGAAGTCGGAGCCGGAGATGCTGAAGAACGGCGCGCCGGCCTCGCCGGCCACGGCTCGGGCGAGCAGCGTCTTGCCGGTGCCCGGGGGCCCGAAGAGCAGCACGCCCTTCGGGATCTTCGCCCCCATGATCTGGAACTTGGCCGGCGTCTCGAGGAAGTCCTTGATCTCCTGGAGCTCGGCCACCGCCTCATCGGCCCCGGCGACGTCGGCGAACGTGACGCGCGGCTGATCCTTGTTGGCGACCTTGGGCTTCGCCTTGCCGAACTGCATCACGCGGTTGCCGCCACCCTGCAACGAGTAGAGGATGAAAAGGAACACGCCGAACATCACGATCAACGGCAGCCAGCCGGCGACGGTGGTGAGGAAGCTGTCGTGATGGGTCTTGGCGTCGACCCGGACCCCGTCGTTGAGCAGCGTGGTCATCACGTCGGATGCGGCCAGCTGCGGGTAGTGGACGGTCACCTTGGACCCGTCCTTCATCGTCACCTCGGCGACGTTGGACTTGTCCACGAGCGTGGCGGACGAGACCCGGCCGGCGGCCGCGTCGGTGTAGAGCTGATCGATGGTCTCGGTGCGCGGCTTCTGGTTGCCGTGGAGGACGACCAGGAGCAGGAGCAGGGCAGCGATCGCCCCGAGGGCCACCACGAGCGGGTTGCGAAGGCTCTTCCGCATCGGAGATGAAGGCTACCGGGGGTTGTAGACGCAGAGGAACGGCAGGTTCCGGTACCGCTCGCCGACGTCCAGCCCGTAGCCGACCACGAACTCGGGCGGGATCTCGAAGCCCACGTAGCGGAGGTCAGGCGGCTCCCGCTGGAGGCCGGTCTTGACCAGCAGGGCGCAGACCTCGACCGATTTGGGGTGGCGGGCGACCAGGTTGCGCCGGAGGTAGCTCAGGGTCAGCCCGGAGTCGATGATGTCCTCCACGATGAGCACGTCGCGGTCGCTCAGGTCGAGGTCGAGGTCCTTCACGATGCGTACGACCCCGCTGGTCTTGGTCGAGCTGCCGTAGGACGAGACGGCCATGAAGTCGAACTCCACGGGGAGATCGATCGCCCGGGCGAGGTCGGCCATGAACAAAAACGCGCCTTTCAGCACCCCGACCAGGAGCGGCGCCTTGCCGTGGTAGTCGGCGGTGATCTCGGCGCCGAGCTCCACGATCCGCGAGCGGAGCGCCGCCTCGGACACCACCACCTGGCCGAGGGCTGGGTCCGCCGACCAGGACATGCCGAGCGACCTTATTGGTGAACGTCGGCGGGACGCACACCCGCGGCCGGCGCCGGTGGCGGCTCGATCCGCAGGCGCTGGCGGCTCCGGGTGACACGGCCGATGCCGGCCACCTGGCAGGCGGTGGCGTCGCCCCGGGCGACGGCGAGCACGCGGTCGACGGCGGCGGCCGAGGGAGGGTATGGGGGCGCGCCGGGGGGCGCGGCCGCCGTCAGCCAGGCCCGGACGGCCCGGCGGGCCGCCGCCGGGGGAGCCCCCGTCAGCGCCCGGGCGTCGGTGGGATCGAGGGCCCCGCCGGTGGCGTCCAGCAGCTCGGCGTCGCCCCTCAGCAGGGCGGCCGTGCGGGCGAGCACGGGCACCACGTCACGCTGGGCGATGGCGCTGGCCAGGGGGAGCAGCTCGTGGCGAACCCGGTTGCGCCGGATGGCGGGGTCGCGGTTGGTGGGGTCCTCGACCGGGTGGAGCCCCTCGGCGCGGCACAACGCGACGGTCTCGGCGCGGCGGAGCCCGAGCAGCGGGTGGCGGTGGGCGCCCATGCCGCCGAGCCCGTCCAGCCCGGCCCCCCGGAGCAGGGCCAGGAGCACCGTCTCGGCCTGGTCGTCGGCGGTGTGGCCGGTGCAGACGCCGGGTGGGAGGGCGGCGCGGCGGGCGGCGCGGGCGCGGGCCTCGAGGTTGGGCCCGGGGGCGACCTCCACCCGGACGGGCCGGAACGCCGCCCGGTAGCGCGACGCTGCGGCCCCGACCAGGTCGGCCTCGGCCGCTCCGCCCGGGCGGAGGCCGTGGTCGACGTGCCAGGCGGTGACCCGGCAGCCGGCGGCCGTGGCCAGCACGAGCAGGGCGAGGGAGTCCGCCCCACCGGAGACGGCGCAGTCGAGCGGCGTGCCCGGGGGAGGGAACGAGCACCGGCCGAGCAGGCGGTCCCTCAACTCGTCCGGGTCTGTCACGGTGGTGGCTGTCAAGGTGGTGATCAGTACCGTCGCAGAGCGACGCGAAGCGCGTACCGGGTTGACAGCCACGTTCCCGTTTCGTGGTATTTCACGTCAGGCTGCCGGAGCGGGCGAGGGTGACGAGGTCGCTGACGGTGGGCACGCCGAGCTTGCGGGCGATGCGGCGCAGGCTGGCGTAGACGTTGGAGCGGCTGACCGAGAGGCGGTCGGCGGCCTCGATCACGGTGGGCGAGGTGGCGACGGCGACGATGAGCTCACGCTGCTTGGGCGAGAGGCTCTCGAGCTGGGCCGGCCGCACGACCGGAGGCGACGAGCGGGCCCGGCTGACGGGGGCCCCGTCGAGGCGGGTGAGGCGGGGCCGGGGCGAGGGCGCCGCCGGGTCGGGCCGCCCGCCCTCCACCCGGGCCAGGGCGGTGAGCGCCTGCTGCTGCGCCCGGCGCCGCTGGACGGGTTCGGGCCCGCCGCCGAGCACCTCGGCCAGGGTGTCGCGCAGGTCGGCCGGGTTGAACGGCTTGGTCAGGTACCGCACCGCCCCCTCGATCCCGCCCCGGATGCGGTCGAGGGCGCCCGTGCGCGCCGTGAGCATGAGCACGGGGACCTCGGCGACCGGCTCGCCCATGGCCTTGAGCCGGCTCAGCACCTCCCAGCCGTCGATGCCCGGCATCATCACGTCGAGGACGATGGCGTCGGGCGGCGCGGCCACGGCCTTGGTGAGCCCGTCCTTGCCGTCGGAGGCCTGCACGACGGACATGCCCTCGAGCTCGAGGGTGATGCGGATCAGGTCGCGGATGTCGGGTTCGTCCTCGATCACGAGGATCGTCGCCACAGTCCGGAACGCTAACCCGTCGACGGCGGCGCCGGTCGGGGCGCCGGCTCAGCCGATGATGGCGGCCCGGCCCGACGTGGGCGGTGGCATGGCCGGGCGACGGCGGCCAAGCCCGACCGGGTCGGCGGCTCAGCCGACGACGGCGGCCCAGCCCGACGCCGGGGTGCGGCCCATCCGGTCGATCCAGCGCGTCGGCTCGCGGATCTCCTCGAGCGAGGGCAGCCGCTCGGGTGCCTCCCACACGCGGGCGAGCAGCGCCGGGCCGCCGGCGGCCTCGACCCGGGCGATGAACCGCTCCCCCGCCTCGTACTGGCGCAGCTTGGCGTCGAGCCCGATCATCTGCTGGAACAGCCGGGCGTGGCGGCGGGTCTCCTCCCGGCGCTGGCGCAGGACCCGGCCGAAGCGCTCGGCGTTGGGGATCCGGTGGGCGGCGGCGCGGTCCATGGTCACGTCGCCGTGGCCCTCGAGCAGGCTCATCAGACCCTGCACCTGGTCGAGGGTGCGGGCCTGCTCCGGCGTGGCCAGCAGCGCCATCAGGCCGTCGTCGAGCGGGTTGCGGCCCTGGCGCACCTGCTCCATCGCCTTCTTCATGGCCTCGACGAACCGCTTCGGGTCGGGGTCGGCGGCCGCCACGGTGGCCTCCACCAGACCGAGGAAGTGGGCCCGCATCCAGGGCACACCGGTGAACTGGGCCCGGTGGGTCACCTCGTGGAGGGCGATCCACAGGCGGAACTCGCGGGGCGGGAAGCCGAAGCGCTTCTCGAGGCTCAGGATGTTGGGCCCCACGTAGTACACGAGGTCCTGCTCCTCGGGCCGCTCGTCCTCCATCAGCAACAGGTCGTACTGGCCGAGGACCCGCGTCGACATCCACCCGAGGAGGCCGCCCAGCTGGGCACCGGTGACCGCGCTCCCGATGGGCTGCACGATGCGGCCCACGGCGCTGGCCGACGACTCGGCCAGCCGCTCGCCCAGGCGCGACAGCACCGGGCGCAGGAGGCGCTGGAACGAGGCGATGTTGGCGTTCACCCACCCGGCCCGGTCGGTGACCCGGGCCCGGGCGGAGCCCGACAGCGACCGCAGCCCGGTGGCGTCGGCCACCAGGCCTTCGGCGACGGCGGTCAGCTCGTCGAAATCGGGCTGGAGCGAGCTGTAGTGGTAGGACGCGGCGAACGGGTCCCGTCCGGCGACCATGTTGGCGACCCTCGCCGCCACGTCCCAGGCGACCGGATCCGGTCCGCCGGGACCGTCGGCCACGTCAGCGCCGCCCGTACCGCGGGGCGACCACCTTCACCAGGTAGCCGAGGATGATCGCGATCGGGATCACGATGCTCGGCACCAGGATCGCGAACGACAACCAGTGGTGCCACACGTACTGCGTGTGGGCGAGGGGGACCATGGGGCGATCCTAGCGGTGACCCGGGCGCGCCCGAACCCCGGTCAGGCGATCTTCTTCCCCCGTGTGCGGGGCACGGCCATGGGCTCGTGGAGGTAGCAGAACTTGCCCTGGTTGTAGATCGACAGCCGGGTCCCACATGCGGGCTCCTGGCAGGTGCGGTTCTTCTTGAACGCCCGCGACGGCCGGTCGTTGCCGGTGATGGGCAGGGCACCCACGGATCCTTCACTCATATACGCCACCAACTCCCTTGTATTCCCGGGCTATTCCCCATCCAACCCTGGTTACGGGATACCGACCCTGGTTACGGGAGACAGGCCCGCGTGGGATGACGCTCAGACGGAGGTGGGGGGGAGGGGCCCGCTCCGCTCCTCCCAGATGGCGTTGAAGACCCGGACCCGCAGCGACTCGGGGACCGGCTCCCGGCACCCCCGCACGATCGCCGCCCGCAGTTCGACCTCGAACTCGAAGGCCTCGATGCAGTCCGAGCAGGCGTCGAGGTGGCGTTGGATCATCACCCGCCGCTCGTCGGTCAGCTCGCCGTCGAGGAAGTGGTAGAGGCGCTCGACCGCTTCCTTGCAGTCGGCCTCGTGCTGGGCCTGTTCGTCAACCATCCCGATCTCCTACGAGGCCACGCGATCGTCCGAATTCGTACAACGTCTTCTGCAGGGCCCTTCTTCCACGGTGCAGCCTGCTCATGACGGTTCCGATCGGGATGTCGAGGATCTCAGCGATCTCTTTGTACGAGAAGCCTTCGACGTCGGCCAACAGCACAGCCAGGCGAAATTGTTCCGGGAGGGCCTCGATGGCCTCCTTGATGTCCCCCTCGGTGAACAGGTCCAGGACCTCGTCCTCGGCGCTGCGGCCGGCCGCGGCGGCCTCCAGGCCCCCCAACCGGCGGTAGAGGTAGAGGTCCTCGACGTCGTCGATCTCGGTCTGTTCGGGCCGCCTCCGCTTCGACCGGTAGGCGTTGATGAAGGTATTGGTGAGGATCTTGTAGAGCCAGGCCTTGAGGTTGGTGCCCTCCTGGAAGCTGGCGAAGGCCCGGTAGGCCTTCAGGTAGGTCTCCTGGACCAGGTCCTCGGCGTCGGCGGGGTTGCGGGTCATGCGCAGGGCGGCCGAGTAGAGCGACGGCATGAACTCCATCGCCTGATCCGCGAACGTGGCCTGATCCGCCATGCCTCGCACCCTACCCAGGCCCGGTACGATCCGGCGCGTGGCGGGGTGGGGCGACGACCCGGTGCTGGAGGAGCTGCGGTCGCTTCTCGGAGACGGCTGGGTCCCCGTCGCGGTCGTCGAGACCCGGGAGGCCGACACCGTCACCGTCGAACGGGACGGTGAGCGCCGCGACCTGCGCTCCGACCACATCGCCTTCCACCGTTTCGTGGAGGGGATCAAAGAGGACCACCCGGGCATCGCCCGGCGCTGAACGGCCGCCCCGTCAGCGGGGCCGGTGCCGGTTGAGCCCGGTCAGCGGGGCCGGTGCTCGTTGAGCTCGAGGGCGTTGTCGAGCAGGACCCGCCGGCGGTCGGCGGGTTCGAGGTCCTTCAGCTCGACGGCGTAGTCGAGGGGGCTGGGCAGCCCCTCGATGTGGGGCCAGTCCGAGCCGAACACGACCCGCTCGGCGCCCATCAGGGCCACCGTCTCGTTGACGTCGTCCTCCCAGAACGGGTTGATCCAGACGTGGCGGCGGAACGTCTCGGCCGGGTCCTCGGAGAAGTAGCCCGGCATCTTGCGGCGGATCGACCCGAGCTTGCGGAAGAAGTCGGGCAGGAACTCGGCACCGTTCTCGACCGAGGCCATGCGGACGTTCGGGAACCGGTCGAAGAACTTGTCGAACAGCAGCGAAGCCAGGAAGTCGTAGATGGCCCGTTCGATCGACAGCAGACGGAGGTTGGGCTTGCTCTTGTTGTCGAACCTGGCGGCGAAGCCGTCGGGGCTGTACCCGTGCGTCGTGTAGCCCGAGTCCGACGCGTGGATGACCACGGTGATGCCGGCCTCGTCCACCCGGGCCCAGAACGGGTCGAAGACGGGATCGGCCGGCGGCCGCTGCCCGAGCACGGTCGTGGGCGCGGCGGGACGCATGACGATCGTGCGCGCTCCCCGCTCGAGGGCCCACTCCAGCTCGCTGACGGCGAAGTCGAGGTCGGCCAGGCTCACGTACGGCGCGGCGAAGATGCGGCCGTCGAAGTCGAACCCCCAGTCCTCCTCCAACCAGCGGTTGAAGGCGCGGAACATGATCCCGACCCCGACCGGGTCGTGCTTGATCAGCTCCTCGTAGATCATCCCGAGCGTCGGGAACAGCCAGACCTTGTCGAGCCCCTGCGCGTCCATCACGCGGAGCCGTTCGACGCGGTCGCGGTACTCGGGTCTGATCGGCTCACGTTCGCGGAGGTACTCCAAGGGCGTCCGCCCCGAGGGGTTGCCGCGGAAGTACTCGGACATCGCTCCGGCGGGCGACACCGGATCGAAGGTGGGGTTGACGACGGCCCGGCTGACCTTGCCGGCGATGACGTGGTACTTCCGACCGTCGATCTCGGCCCACTGCACGACGCGCGGGCCGAGCTGGGGGTCGAGATGCCGGGTGAAGGCGTCGATCGCCTCGTAGTAGTGGTTGTCGCCGTCGAAGGCCGCGAAGCCGAGGTCGGTCACGTCGCCAGCGTACCGGCGCCGGCGGCGGGCCCGGCATGCGACCCGGTGCGCCGCGGGCGGACGGGCCCGGTATGCGACTCGGTGCGGCGCCGGCGGCGGGCCCGGCGTGCGAAGCTCGCTGCGTGCAGCGGCCGCTCGGCATCGTCCACGTCGCCCTCCGGCCGGCACCGCTCGCCGAGGCGGCGGCCCGGGCCAAGGAGCTCGGGTTCGACCACATCGACATCGCCGTCGACTCGCTGGGCCACGGTGAGGTCGCGCTCCCCATCGGCGAGGTGTGCTCGCCACGCGAGCCCCGGGCAGGCTGCACGTGGCTGGCGCCCTACCAGCGGGACGCGACGTCGTTCGAGTTCACCGTGCGGCGTCTGCGGGAGCAGCCCGGGACGCGCCTGGAGGTGGGACCGGGCTCGGTGGCCGGGAGCGTGGCGTCCTGCCGGGCCCTCGTCGAGGCCGTCCCCGGCCTGCGCCTCACGATCGACACCGGCCACGTCGCCGCGTGGGGGGAGGACCCGATCGAGCTGCTCGACCTCGCCGGCCACGTGCAGCTCCGGCAGGCGGCCCCGGGGCTGCCCCAACTGCACGTCGACGACGCACGCGGCGTGGTCGACTTCGGGCGGGTGCTACGCCGCCTGGACGAGCTCGACTTCGACGGGCTGATCAGCGTCGAGTACTTCGACCTCCCCGAGCTCGGGTGGCCGCTCGACGATCCGGTGGGCTACTGCGTGGACCTGGCGCACTACGTGCGCGCGCTGTAACGCTGGTTCGCCTCCGACCATCCTGGTCGTCGGCTCACTGTGCCGGCGGGGGCCCCTACCCCGCCCGCGCGCCCACGCCCTCCTGCAGTTCGGCGCCGCCATCCATGGCGGCTCCCTTGCGGTCGCGCCAGAGCGCGGACTGCCGGCGCCTGGTCGGATCAGACCGCTGCGGGCGCCAGGTCGAATCCGAAGACCCGGGCGGCGGTCCCGCCGACCATGGCGCGCAGCTCGTCGTCGGGCACGCCGGCGAACTGCTCGGCGCAGACCTCCTGCGAGTGGGGCCACGTACCCTCGGGGTGGGGATAGTCGTTGCCCCACATCAACGTCTCGACGCCGGTGGTACCCCGGTTGCGGACGGCGACGGGGTCGTACA
>Ga0306920_100011707_pt1 | contig 11875 bp, 10 predicted proteins | sample flu12Cox44000170_FD_204666 | JGI IMG/M metagenome (GOLD analysis project Ga0306920, IMG submission 204666) | Lab enrichment of tropical soil microbial communities from Luquillo Experimental Forest, Puerto Rico - flux4day.12C.oxic.44.000.170 (v2)... | ecosystem: Environmental > Terrestrial >...
TTTTGCCGCCGACAGCTCGATGACGGGCTACATCTCCGACAGTCACTGTGGCGCGAAAGGGACCGACGAAAAACACGCCGCTTGCGCTTCCAAGTGCGTCAAGGAAAAGGGCGCGAGCTACGTGTTCGTTAGCGACGCCGACCACAAGGTTTACAACATCGATGCCCAGGACAAGGTTGCGGCTCACGCCGGCCATCACGTTGCCGTGAAGGGCTCCGTCGACGGCGACAACCTCAAGCTCGCCAGCATCGAAATGGCCAAGTAAGTCCGCCTCTATTTCCTTTTCGCTTCGGGCAGGACTCCGGTCCTGCCCGTTTCTTTTTTGATGCTTCTCGCATTTTCCGTTACGATGAGTCCTCATCCATGGCCACGGCTCTTCTCCACGTCGCACGCGCCTTTACCCCCACGACCGAGCTTCTGGACGCGGGCATCCTCCTTCGTGACGGCGTGATTGAAGCCATCGGCCCTCGCGGCGGCTTTACCCTCCCCGCAGGCGCTCGTGAAGTTCTGGCCGCCGACAAAACCGCCGTTCCCGGCTTCTTGGACGTGCACATTCATGGCGCAGGCGGCCATGACGTCATGGAAGCCTCCGAATCCGCCTTACGCGCCATCGCCGCAAAGATCGGAGCCCACGGCACTACTTCTTTCCTCGCAACCACCGTCACCGCCGATCCCGAAGCTATCTGTAGAAGCAGCGAAGGCATCGCGCGTTACATCGGTCTGCAACACCAGGTCACCACACCGGGCGCGGAAATTCTCGGCATCCATTTCGAAGGGCCGTTCATCAGTTCGATCCGCCGCGGCGTTCACCCGCCCGAGTGGATCAGGCTTCCTTCGGCGGAGTTGCTCAACAGATTTGTCTCGGCTGCGGCAGGCAACGCTCGTCTCATGACCCTTGCGCCCGAACTTCTCGGTGCCATTCCTTGCATCGATGCCGCTCGCAAAGCCGGAATGGTCGTCGGCATCGGCCACACCGATGCCACCTACGAACAAGCCCGCGCGGCCGTAGCACACGGCGCCCATCACGCCATCCACACCTTCAACGCCATGCGTCCCTTTTCGCATCGCGACCCGGGCGTGATCGGCGCCGTTCTCACCTCTCCGGACATCACCGCCGAGTTGATCGCCGATGGCGTCCATGTCGACGAGACAGCCATGCGCCTGCTGCTTAAGGCTAAAGGAGCCGTGGGCGTCATCCTCATCAGCGACGGCATCTCGGCCACAGGAATGCCCGATGGCAAATACCTCCTTAGCGGTTTCGAAATCACTGTGAGTGGCGGCGTGTGTCGCAACTCCGAAGGCCGCCTGGCTGGTAGCACCCTTACGCTCGACCGCGCCCTTCGCAACATTGTCGGCCTCGGCGCTTGTCTCCCTGATACGCTCCGCATGTTGACCCTGAATCCTGCCACCCTTCTCGGCATTGAGCACAAAAAAGGCGTGCTGCGCGCCAACGCCGACGCCGACATTGTCCTTCTGGACGAAAGTCTGCGCGTCACCCAGGTCTTCGCCCGCGGCATCCCCGTCTGACTCTGCTTGGTTCGGCCGCGTGGGGCAAAGTGCTACGCCCTGCACTGGCCATGCCTTTCAAACCGCCTTTACTTGTTCAGGGGAATCTTCAACTCGTCAGCCAGCTGTCGCGCGCTGAATGGACTGCACGCAAAATACCGGCCGCCAACATGCAACGTGGGAACTTTCCGTTTGCCGTGATTGGCGCGGAGCACAATCTGCTCCGCTTCGTCATCCTGCTCAATATTTACTTCCCGGAATTCCACTCCGCGCTCTTTCAGAAACATCTTCACGCGTCGGCAATCCGGGCACCATCCTGTACTGTAGATTGTTATCGGTTCCAACCCTTGTTCTTTTGTCATTCGCTCTTGTGAGTTACTGTGCCCTAGCGTGTTTCGGCCGGAACGCCTCGGTATTTCCTCGCGATTTGGATCCGAATCAAGGCCCGCTGCAGCGCAACCGTCGCTCGGTCCCAGTCTATATTGGTGTCGTTCGATGCCAGGCGCTTTTCCGCCCGTGCCAGGGCCGCTTCCGCCCGCGCCAGGTCGATTTCTTCCGCCCGTTCCGCCGTTTCCGCAAGCACCGTAACGCGGTCGGGCAGCACCTCCGAGAATCCCCTCAGGACGGAGATCGCAATCGGATGGCTCGTCGTTCCGGTCCGGTAATGCAACTCGCCGATCCCCAGTTCCGTCATCAGCGGCGCATGGCCTGGCAGTATCCCCAGCTCGCCCTCGAGTCCGGGAATCGTCACTTCTACCACCGTTTCGCGCAGCAGTTCCCGCTCCGGCGTAACCACGATCAGTTCAATCGCTTCAGGAAGCATTTTCTTCCCTAACCCTTATACGCTCGCTTTCATCTTGTCGGCCTTCTCGAGCACTTCCTCGATCGTGCCGACCATGTAGAACGCCTGCTCCGGAATATCGTCGTATTTTCCTTCGACGAGATCCTTGAAACTTCGCGCCGCATCTTCAATCTTCACGTACTTGCCTTCCAGTCCCGTGAACTGCGCGGCCACGAACATCGGCTGCGACAGGAACCTTTCAATGCGCCGTGCGCGCGCGACGGTGCGCTTGTCTTCGTCCGAGAGTTCTTCAATTCCGAGAATCGCGATGATGTCCTGCAAGTCCTTGTAACGCTGCAAAACAGATTTTACGGCGCGCGCCACCGTGTAATGGTCCTGGCCGACGATACGCGGGTCCAGAATGCGGGAGTAACTTGCCAGCGGATCAACGGCCGGATAAATTCCGCGTTCCACGATCTGCCGGCTCAAGTTCGTCGTCGCGTCCAGATGCGTGAACGTCGCCGCCGGCGCAGGATCCGTGTAGTCGTCCGCAGGCACGTAAATCGCCTGTACCGATGTAATCGATCCCGTCTTCGTCGAAGTAATACGCTCCTGCAATTCTCCGATTTCGGTGTTCAGGTTTGGTTGGTACCCCACCGCCGAAGGCATGCGCCCGAGTAGCGCCGAAACTTCCGAGCCCGCCTGCACAAACCGGAATATGTTGTCGATAAACAGCAGCACGTCCAGGTGCTCCTGGTCGCGGAAGTATTCGGCTACCGTCAATCCGGTCAGGCCAACGCGCAGCCGTGCTCCGGGCGGCTCGGTCATCTGTCCATAAATCAGTGCCGCGCGTGACTTTTCCGGGTGGCCCGGCACAACCACGCCGGACTCCTGGAATTCCAGGTACAAGTCATTCCCCTCGCGCGTCCGTTCGCCCACGCCTGCGAAGACCGAAACGCCGCCGTGCTTCATCGCCACGTTGTGAATCAATTCCTGAATCAACACGGTCTTTCCTACGCCCGCCCCACCAAACAGTCCGATCTTCCCGCCCTTCAGAAAGGGCTGGATCAGGTCGATGACTTTGATACCCGTTTCAAACATTTCCAGGGTCGTTGATTGGTCGTCCAGTGGCGGCGACGGCCGGTGGATCGGGTAAACGATGTCTGACTTCACCGGCCCAAGTTCGTCGACCGGCTTGCCGAGCACGTTCAGCACTCGCCCGAGCGTTGGGCGTCCCACCGGCACGGCAATGGGCTTACCTGTGTCGTACGCCTTCATTCCCCGCACCATTCCTTCGGTTGGCTCCATGGCCACCGTCCTCACGCGCCCTTCGCCCAGGTGCTGCTGCACTTCGGCCGTCACATCCACTGGTATTGGCAGGTTATAGCCTTCGCTCGTGATGCGTACTGCGTTGTAAATCGCCGGCAGGTGCCCCTCTTCAAACTGAATGTCCATCACCGGCCCAATCACCTGCACTACCCGTCCCACCGCTGCGTATTGTTCGGCCATTGCCCGTCTCCTCTAATTCCTAATCCAGACTATTGACCCGTGACTGGTGACTCGCCGTCAATTTTCTCTTCAGCGAGTCCCGAGCGCGATTAGAAGCTGAGTTCTCCGAGAGGTTTCTCAAGTCTCGACTGAACCCGCAGCTCGCTGTACTTCTTGCTTTTCACTAGTCCGCTAGTCACCAGTCACTACCGGCCGCTGGGCACTAAGCTGTACTCGCTGCCCCGCTCACAATCTCTATGATTTCCTTCGTGATCCCCGCTTGCCGCACCTTGTTCATGTGCAGCGTCAGCGCGTCGATCACTTCGCCCGCATTCTTCGTCGCCGCTTCCATCGCCGTCATGCGCGCGGCGTGTTCCGCCGCCGAAGATTCCAGCATAATCCGCAAAATATGCGTTTCCACATACCTCGGCAGCAACCGGTCTAAAATCTGCGTCTCCGGCTGCTCGTAGATGTAATCAATCTGCGAGGCAGCGGCGTCGGCCGCGGTCTCCTCGCCCTCTTCAATCTTTTCGATGGGCAGCAGTTTTTCCGTCACCAACACGGGAGCGAGCACGTTCTTGAATTCGCTGAACACCGTGTACACGGCGTCGACCTCTTCCTTCGTATACAGTGCTGTCACGAGCGTGGCAATCTCCCTCGCAATTCCCAGGTCCACCCGCGCCAGCACGTTCACATATTCCCCGGCGAACTCGATCCCGGCCTTGCGCAAGGCGTCGCGGCCCTTCTTCCCGATCGGGATTGCCACGATCTTCTTCCCCCGCTTGCTCCGGAAAAAGTCCGCCGCTCGCTTCAGAATATTTGTGTTGAACGCCCCTGCCAGTCCCCTCTCACCCGACAGCACCAGCACCAGGATCCGCTCCTCCGGCCTCCGGGCTAGCAAAGGATGTTGTGGCGACTCGACCCGCGCCATCGTCGAACGCAGCACCCGCGCCAGTTCCTTTGCGTACGGCCGGGCCGCAAGCGCCGCTTCCTGCGCTCTGCGCAGCCGGGCCGCGGACACAAACTTCATCGCCCGTGTGATTTGCTGCGTGTTTTTCACCGAGCGGATGCGGCGCCGGAAATCGAGTAAGGTAGGCATATTCTTTCGCTATCGAATTGTCTCGTTCTCAGTTCGCCGCCGCGGCTACCGTCGCCATGAAGCGGTCTTTGAATGTGTCGACCGCCGTCTTGATGTTTGCTTTAATGGTGTCGTCCAACGCCTTCTTCGCCGCAACCTCTTTCAACACGCCGGTGTAGTTGGTCTCGACAAATTGCAGGAATTCTGTCTCGAACCGCCGCACCTCGGTTACCGGAATTCCGTCGAGCGCCCCGCTCGTCGCCACGTAAATCGCCAGCACCTGCTTTTCGACCGACAACGGCACATACTGGTCTTGCTTGAGCACTTCGGTCAGCCGCTGGCCGCGCGCCAGCTGCGCCTGCGTTACCTTATCCAGTTGGTCCGAACCAAACTGCGCAAAAGCGGCCAGATCGCGGAACTGCGCCATGTCTAACCGCAGCGTGCCGGCCACTTGCCGCATCGCCTTGATCTGCGCGTTGCCTCCCACGCGGCTCACCGAAATTCCCACGTTAATCGCCGGGCGAATGCCGGCGTTGAACAAGTCCGCCTCCAGGTAAATCTGCCCGTCGGTAATCGAAATCACGTTCGTCGGAATGTACGCCGACACGTCACCCGCCTGCGTCTCAATCACCGGTAGCGATGTCAGCGACCCGCCTCCCAGCTTGTCGTTCAGTTTCGCCGCGCGCTCCAGCAACCGCGAGTGCAGGTAGAACACGTCCCCGGGATACGCTTCGCGTCCCGGCGGGCGCCGCAGCAAGAGCGAAATCTCGCGGTACGCCTGCGCGTGTTTCGAAAGGTCGTCATAAAACGTAACCGCATGCCGCTTATTGTCGCGGAAATATTCGCCCATCGCGCACGCCGCATACGGCGCAATGTACTGCAGCGATGCCGGCTCCGCCGCCGAAGACGCCACCACGATCGTGTAATCCATCGCCCCGGCATCCGTCAGAATCTTCACCACCTGCGCAATCGTCGAGCGCTTTTGCCCGATCGCGCAGTAAATGCAGATCAAGTCGCTGCCCTTCTGGTTGATGATCGTGTCCAGAATAACTGCGGTCTTGCCCGTTTGCCGGTCGCCGATGATCAACTCGCGCTGCCCTCTCCCGATCGGGATCATCGAGTCGATCGCCTTGATGCCCGTTTGCAGCGGCTCCCGCACCGGTTGCCGGTCCAGCACCCCGGGCGCGATTCGTTCCAGCGGGTTTCTCTGCTTCGAGGCGATTGGCCCCTTATCGTCCTCGGACACGCCCAGCGGGTTCATCACGCGGCCGATCAGTTCCTCTCCAACCGGGACGGACATAATCGTATTGGTGCGCCGCACCGTGTCGCCTTCTTTCAATTCCGTCGACTCGCCCAGCAACACCGCGCCTACTTCCTCTTCTTGGAGGTTCAGGGCAATTCCAAACACGTCGTGGGGAAATGCCAGCATCTCCCCGTACATCGCCTTTTCGAGGCCGTAAATACGCGCGATTCCGTCACCGACGCTGATGACTGAACCGACTTCGTCCACCGAAACCGTCTGCTCATAGTTTGCGATCTGCTCGCGCAGAATCTTGCTGATTTCGTCCGTCTTGATGTGTGCCATGCCTGCTCCGTTCCCCGGCTCTTTTTGTCCTTTTCGCCGCTGCTGGTCCTCTTAGGTCGCCACGGGAATCCTTGCGGCCAACTCCCAGTTGGTCATTCCGACCTGCCTGCCGTAGCCAGGTGAGTCTAGGAAGTGAGGAACCGCTGCCTCATCGCGCGCCGTTTGCGCGATGAATCTCTCTTTTGCCTTTGATCGAAGAGGGGTTCCTCGCTCTGCTCGGAATGACAACGAAACTTCATTTTCCGCCGCCTCGCCGCGCCGTCCTCCTGCGCCTACTCTGCCGCCAGCCGCGAGCGCAACTGGTGCAACTGCGTCCGCACCGACCCGTCGTAAATCGTGTCGCCAATGCGCACCACCGCCCCGCCCAGCAGCTCGGGCTCCAGCGAATACCTTGCCTGAATCTTCTTTCCTGTCACACCTTCCAGCGTTTTCAGCAGCCCGGCCTTCTGGCTTGCGCTCATCTCCGTCGCCGAAGCCACTTCCGCTTCCGCCACCCCTTGCCGCTGCTGCAGCACGCGTTCGAACGTTTGCAGAATTTCCGGCAGATTGTGCGTCCGGCCGTTGTCAATCACGACAAACAGAAAATTCCGCATGATCTTGCTTGCCCCCACGCGTGCCCCCAGCTTTTCGATCACGGCGTGTTTTGACTCGCGTTCGACCGCCGGACTGCCCAGAAAATTCCGCAGCTCAGCCGATTCCTCGTAGATCGACACAAACTCCGCCAGTTGCTTCCGCGCGGGCTCCGCTGCTCCCTGCTCTAGCGCGATGTCCGCCAGCGCCGTCGCATATTGCAGGCTTGCCGACTTCAATTCGGCCTCCGTTCGAGGCTCTGCACAAACCGGTTGATCATCGCTTCCTGCACCGCCGGTGTCATCTCTTTTGCTACCAGCGACTCCGCTCGGTCCACCGCCAGTTTCGCTGCCAGCGCCTTCAACCCTACGCGCGCCGCCCTCTCCGCCGCTTCGATCTCCGCCTTTGCCGCCAGTCTGATCTTTTCCACGTCGTTCCGCGCCATCGCCCGCAGCCGGTCGAACTCCACCGCCGCCTGTGCCTGCGCTTCGCCGCGGAAATGCTCCATCTCCTGCTCGAGCCCCGCCAGCCTGCGCTCGGCTTCCTTCAACTGCCGTTCTGCCTCGGCCCTCGCTGCGGTGGCCTTGCTAATCGCCGCGCTGATATTGTCGGCGTTCCTTCGAAAGATTGGCGGCAACACTTTCGCGAACACCCAGTACACCAGTCCGGCCAAAATCGCGAAATGAATCCACTTGAAAATGATCCCGACGATCTGTTCTGTGTGGTTTTCAGCTGTTTCCGCTGCATTTGTCGTGATCGCCGTGCCCAACAGCATTACCGGCACCGCCAGTGCCGGCACCAATCCTTTCCGATGCTTCATCGAGCCTCTCTTGCCGGACTGGCCGGTGTCGGAGGCACTCGCAGCACGCGCCGCGTTATTTCTCTCGCCAGCTCTACGGCACTCGCTTCGATTTCCTTTGCCGCCTCCGCTACTTCCCCGGCCACGCGCTCTTTAGCCGTGCCCACTTCCTCTGTCGCCTTTGCTCGCGTTTCCTGCAACATCGCCGCGCGCTCATCCAGCAGCTTCTTCCTTTCGGCTTCCTGTTCCTGGTAGACCCTGGCCTTGGCTTGCTTCAAGGCTTCCTGGTACTGCTTCACCTTTTCTGCGGCTGCCGCCTGGGCGGCTTCGGCGGCCTTCTGCGCGCCGGTCGTGCGGGCCTCGCGTTCGGCCATCACTTTCAAAATGGGACGGAAAAACAAAGCCCGGAGAACCACATAGAAAATCATAACGATCAACGCTATGGGCACAGCCCGGAGGAACAGTTCTCCGATTTGGTGAACTAAGTTTTGCATTCAGTTGTTTCGCCTATCAATTCAGGGTGGGCAGCCACGCTGTCTCCCAGACCCCGGTAGCAGCGTACTGTGGCCCTATGCGCTGCCTCACAGAATTACTATTTATAGCATCCGGCCCCATCTCCGTCAACGCAGCCTAACCACGGCGGGGGTTCTTTTCCCATTGCCGCCGACCGTGTACGATTCTCTCTTTGGGGGCCCAGTAGATAGCAGAACAGCTCGATGTTCCTACGGTACTACGGTCATCTCATGAGCCGGCAAGAGAAGCTTGCGGATAGGCATCTCAACGGCACCGCGAAGGCTATACGGACGATCCGACTCGAGCCCTCCGAGGATCCTAAACGAGCATCGTGAAAAGGCTTCCTTCCACGTCCAAAATGTGGCGCATTTGGCCAAGACGCCGAAAGCCAGGCTGTCGGCACTGACCGTCATCCCGAGCGAGGGATCTGCTTTTCGAGATCGCCAAAAAGACGTTTTTGCCGGCACGTGCCTCGCGATCTTCACTTCACCGCGTTCCCGTCCGCGTCAATCTTGTGCACTTCCCCCAGGTTCAGCTCGCGTATCCCCGCCTCCACCTTGCTCATATCTCCCACCACCACCCACACCACGTGGTCAGGCAAAATGTATTTCTTCGCTATCTCGTTGGCCGTCGGAGGCGTCAGTGCCAGAGCCTTCTGCGTGAACGTGTTGTAGTAATCCTCCGGCAGGCTGTACTGCAGAATCGTACCGTAGGCGTTGCCGAGCTGCTGCACAGTCTCAAAGGTCCCCGGCAATCCGAGCGTCGCATTGTCCTGCTCGTCCTTTACTTCCTCTTCCGTGATCGGCTTCGGCCCCACGATATCGCGGTACTCCTTCACCAGTTCCTGCATCGACTCCTTCGTCTTATCCGCCTGCACCGCCGAGATGCTGATATACGGCCGCTGTCCCCGCGCGGCTGGTAGCACGCTGAACACGCCATATGACCAGTGTTTGTCCTCGCGCAGGTTCATATTCAGTCGCGAGCTGAATTTCCCGCCAAAAATGTCGTTCACCAGTTGCAGGTCAACCGCGTCCGGATCATTTCGTGGCGGCGCCAGTTGCGCTCCAAAAATAACGCTTTGCCCCGATCCCGGCCGGTCAATCAGGTACACCACCGTCTTTTGCGGCTCCGCCACATGTGGCACCGTGCGCTGCGGAACTTCCCCTGCCTTCCAGGCCGCAAACAGTTTCTCGAGCTTTGGCTTGATTTCGTCAAGCGTCGTATCGCCCACCACCAGCAACGTCGCGTTGTTCGGCTTGAACCACGTCTCGTGGAACTTCGCCAGGTCCTCCCGGGTCATCTTTTTCACGCTGGCCTCTGTGCCCGTCCCTGTGAACGGCACCGCGTAGGGATGCCCTTTGCCATACAGCAGCCCTGGCACCACGCGCAACGCCATCGGCTGCGGCGTCGCTTTTTCCCTCTGAATTGCCGCAAGTCTCTCTTTCTGCAGCCGGTCAAACTCCTTCTGCGGAAACGCCGGATGCAGTATCAGGTCCGCATAGATCGCAAGCGAAGGGTCCATCGTCGCCGTCAAAGTGTTCAAACTGACCACCGACCAGTCCAGATTCGCGCTGGCATTGAAATTGGCGCTCAACGACTCCAGCTCCTCGCCAATCTTCAACGAGTCGCGTGTCGGTGTTCCTTCCTCCAGCATCCGTTGTTCGAAGCTCGCCGTACCCGGGTCGCTCGTCGGATCCGCTGAATACCCACTCTCCACCAGCAGGCTGAAGTTCACAACCGGCGCCGAATGCCGCTGCGCCATCACAACCTTCAATCCATTCGCCAGCGTCGCTTTTTGCATCGGCGGCAGCTTCAACGACATCGGGCTGCCCAGCGCTGGCTCCTTCGAGCGGTCCAGCTTCGCGTCCGTCTTGTAGTTCGTCGGATACGGTTGCACTTCCAGCACGTAGTCACCGGCGCTCAGCCACTCATTCGCCGCCTTCTTAACACTCTCTGGCGTGGCTGCCTTCACCCACTTCAAATAATCCTTGTAGCAATCCGGATTGCCGACATACGTCTGGCAGCGCGCCAGCAAGTCGCTTTTCCCGCCAAAACCTCCAATGCGCTCCACGATCCGCGCATAGGTGCCCAGAATCTGTGTCTTCGCCAGCTGCAGTTCCGTCTCGCTTGGACCGCTCTTCAAAAACTTCTGCAACTCTTCGTCCGCCTCTTTCCCCACCTTGCTCAGGTCGCCGCCCGGATTCGCCGTGAGCGTAAAATCAAATTGCCCGCCAATTTCGTTCGTGTCGTTCGTCGCCGTCGCGCTCGTCGCAATCTGATCCTTGTATACAAGCCTTTTGTACAAGCGTGACGTCTTCCCGCGCCCAAGAATCTGGGCCGTCAGATCTAGCTGCGCCTCCTCCGGCGAACCATATTCCGGCACATTCCACACCCGATAGAGCCGCGCTTGCGGCACGCGGTCCTGCACCCAGCCCCGGTGTGTGCCGGTCCGTTTCGCTATCCACAGCTGCTGCTTCGATATCGGCGGTCCCGCCGGAATCTCCCCGTAGTATTTCTCGACCTTTTCCTTCGCCACGGCCGGCGTAATGTCGCCCGAAAGCACCAGCGTTACGTTGTTTGGCCCGTAATACGTCTTGAACCAGTCCTGCACGTCGCTCATCGTCGCCGCGTCCAGGTCTTTCATCGATCCGATCACGGTCCACGAATACGGGTGTCCCACGGGATAGGTGTTCTCCGTGATCAGTTCCTCGGTTACGCCATACGGCTGGTTCTCGCCCTGGCGCTTTTCGTTCTGTACCACGCCGCGCTGCAGGTCCAGCTTCTTCTGGTCCAGCACGCCCAGTAAATGCCCCATCCGGTCGCTTTCCGCAAACAGCACGTAGTCCAGCATCGACGTCGGCACATTCTCAAAATAATTCGTGCGGTCGTTGTTCGTCGTGCCGTTCAAGTTGGTCGCCCCGATCTTTTCCATCGCATTGATGTATGTGAAATTGAAGTGGTCGCTGCCGCTGAACATCAAGTGTTCGAACAGGTGCGCGAATCCCGTCTTGCCCGGCTTCTCGTTCTTCGACCCCACGTGATACCACGTATTCACAGCGACGATCGGGGCCTTGTGGTCCTCGTTCACCAGCACCGTCAACCCGTTGTCCAGCACGAATTTGGTATACGGAATGTCCGGTATCGGAATGTCCACCTTCGCCGCCGCAGGAGCAGCCGTCGCCTTGCGTGCCGGTGGCGGTTCGGTCTGCGCCACTAGGAACCCAGGAACCCCAATCGCCAACAGCAAAAGACAGAACAAACCGGTCAGATTCTTCATCCGTTTGCTCATCAATTTTCCCCTCCTCTTTTTTTAGGGGGTCGAAGCCTGCCTGCGGCGAGCAGGCTTTAGCTCCGACATGAAGCCTGGGCAACCAACGAGCTTCAGCCCCTGAGGATTTTTCTTGGACGTGCTCCCGGCACGGACCGTCTCGTCTCGCCCGCCAGGTTGCAACTTGTACGCGCTTGAACAACGCCAACGATTGTACCCTTTTCCGCCCGCCCCTTCTCCTTCGGCGGCCGTCCGCCCGGCGCTCACGCCGGCGTCAGAATCTGCAC
>Ga0306920_100011708_pt1 | contig 11875 bp, 8 predicted proteins | sample flu12Cox44000170_FD_204666 | JGI IMG/M metagenome (GOLD analysis project Ga0306920, IMG submission 204666) | Lab enrichment of tropical soil microbial communities from Luquillo Experimental Forest, Puerto Rico - flux4day.12C.oxic.44.000.170 (v2)... | ecosystem: Environmental > Terrestrial >...
CCGCGGCGCTGAGCGGCGCGCTCAAGCCCGGCGACCACATCGTCGCGGTGGCCCAGGACGGCAAACTGCCGGTCGACGTCACGAGCATGCCGCTCACCCGCATCGTGGAGATGATCCGCGGCCCCAAGGGCTCGATCGTGACGCTCACCATCCAGCCGCCCGCGGGCGCGCGGAAAACCGTCCGTCTCACCCGCGCCGAGGTGAAGCTCGAGGACCAGCAAGCGAAGGCGCGGCTCGTCGAGCTCCCCCGCCCGGGTGGCAAGCCGCTGCGCCTCGGCGTCATCGACCTGCCGTCTTTCTATTCGGGCGGTGACGACAGCGGGCGCCAGGGCGCCACCGCGGACGTCGCGCGCCTCATCGCCAAGCTGCAGTCCGAGAAGGTCGAGGGCCTGGTCCTCGACCTCCGCCGCAACGGCGGCGGCTCGCTGCAGGAGGCGATCGATCTGACCGCGCTGTTCATCGGCGGCGGGCCGGTCGTGCAGACCCGGGACGCGGAGAACGCCGTCGAGGTCTCGGCCAACAAGGGGGCCACCGCGCGCTACACCGGGCCGCTCATCGTGCTCACCAGCCGTTTCAGCGCCTCGGCCTCGGAGATCCTGGCCGGGGCGCTGCAGGACTACGGCCGCGCGGTCGTGGTCGGAGACCCGGCGACCTTCGGCAAGGGGACGGTCCAGACGATCTTGCCGCTGGGGAAGGTCATGGACCAGGTGGGCCTCGGCCACGCCTTCGATCCCGGCGCGCTCAAGGTCACGATCAGCAAGTTCTACCGCCCGAGCGGGGCGTCGACGGAGCTGCGCGGCGTCGCGTCCGACATCGTCATCCCCGCGGCGAGCGGTATCGTGCCGGTCGGCGAGTCCAAGCTGGACGATCCGCTGCCGTGGGACACCGTCCCCGCCGCGCGCTACAAGCCGTTCGGGCAGGTGGCGCCGCACCTGGCGGCGCTCCGCGACGCCTCGACCCGGCGCGTGGCCGCCGACCCCGCGTTCGAGGAGCTGCGCCGGCAGATCGCCCGCCTGCAGGCCCGCATCGCGGACGGCTCCGTCTCGCTCAACGAGGCCGACCGCCGCCGTGACCAGGCGGAGGACAAGGCGCTCTCCAAGACGATCGCGGCCAAGGCCGAGGCGGAGACGTCGGCCATCCCGGCGTACGAGATCACCGTCAAGGCTGCGGGCGCGCCCGGGCTGCCGCCGCGGCTCGGGACCACGCCCAAGCCTTCGGACGCCGCCGCCAAGCCCGGCGCCGACGGCAAGCCCGGCGCCGGCGCCAAACCCGGCGCCGACGCCAAACCCGGCGCCGACGCCGACGAGCACGAGAAGGCCGGCGCCCGCGCCGCGGACGACCTCGTGCTCGGTGAGGCGCTCCACGTGCTGGCCGACTACGTCGGCTTGCTGGCCCCGCCGGCCCGCCCGACCGTCCCCCCCGGCCACGGGGCTGTCTCGGTCCCGAGAGACGTGGGCACCCACGGCTGAGCGGGCTCCAGGCCTCCCCTAATCGGCACCCCACGGGATTGACGACCCCGCTCGACGGTCCCCACGTTGTCCACGTTGTCTGGGGACGGGGATGGGGGCCGGAGGTAACCAGCGCGGCCTGGTGACGATCGCCGCGGCGACGCTGCTGCTCGTCGGGACCGCCGTCGCCGGCCGGGTGGTGCGGACGCCGGCGCCGCCGCGCCTCGTGGTGCCGCTGATCTCGCAGGCCCGACCCTGGAGCTGCGGGGCCGCGGCGCTGATGGCGGCGCTCGTCTACTTCGGCGTGTTCGACGACGCGGAGTCCCGGCTGGACGCGGAGCTGGGCGTCGATCCGCAGCGGGGGACACGCGTGACGAGCATCGTCGCGGAGGCGCATCGCTTCGGCCTCGACGCCGAGGCGCGCACCGGCATGGCGCTCGACGACCTCGGGCGCGAGCTCGCCGCCGGCGCGGTCGTCATCGCGGCGATCCAGGCCTGGCCGGCGGAGAAGATCACCGACTGGCGCACGAGCTGGGAGGACGGCCACTACGTCGTCGTCGTCGGTCTGTCGGGCGACCGCGTGTACGTCATGGATCCTTCCGTGCGGACGGGGTACGCGTTCCTCCGCCGCGACGAGTTCCTCGCGCGCTGGCACGACTACGACATGGACGGCGGGCGCCGCGTGGTCTGGGATCGGCTCGGGATCGTCATCCGGGGCCGCAATCCGTTGCCGCGGTACCCGGCGGAGCCGGCGCCGGTCGAGTGAGGCGTCACCTCGCCTTCCGATACCAGGTCGGGCGGAACATCACCGCCAGGCGCGGGTCGGCGTGGGCGACCTTGGGGACGGCGTGCTGCCACGTGCGCTGCGCCGAGCCGCCCATGACGAACAGGTCGCCCCAGCCGAGAGAGAACCCCACGGAGACGCCGCCGCCCGTCGGTCGGAGCAGCAGCCGACGCGGCTCGCCGAGCGACACGGTCGCGACGAGCGCCTCGTCCATCTCGCGAGCGACGTAGTCGCCGTGCCACGCGACGCTGTCGCGGCCATCGCGGTAGTAGCCGAGGCTGACGTGCGGGAGGTCGACGGCGTAGCGTGCGGACAGCGCCCGCCGCATGGTCTCGACGGCCGGATGCCCCGGACCGTCGTCCGGGAGGCTGGCGCAGAGCCGCGGCACGTCGACCGTGCGGTCGTACATCTCGCGCTGCGGCTGCTGCCAGGTCGTCGTGCGCACGAGATGGTCCAGCAGCGCGTCGTGCCCCGCGAGCCAGCCGGGCGCGTAGTCCACCCAGGCCCCACCATCGAGCTCCCTCCGGCGGAGGGTTCCGAACGCGCCGTCGACGGCGACCTCGCGGCCGCCGAACAGGCTCCGCTGCCCAGCGGACATCCATCGAGGCTAGCGCCCGCCTGACACGCGGCAAGCGCGGCGTTACATTCGTCACGGGCATCTCGGCGACTTTCTGGTACATGGAGGCGTAGGGCAAAATGCGTCCCCAGCGACAGCGACGGGGCGAAGAGGCCTCGCCGGAGGGGCTGACGGCACTCGTGGGTCACGAGCTCCGGGTCCCGTTGGCGGCGGCGCTGATGTACCTCGCCGTCGCCCGCCGGCAGCTGGGGGATCTTCCCGCCTCGGCGGACGCGTCCCGAACGCTGTCGGCGATGGGAGACGAGCTTCAGCGCCTCGAGCGCTTGATCTCGAGGGTCGTCGAGCTCGAAGAGCGCGGCCGTCCGGTGCTGAGCCCCCGACTCGTCGACCTCGCCGCGCTGGTGAACCGAACCGTGGCCGACACCCTGGCGGTCGAGCCTCACATCCGCTCCAGCGTCAGCATGAGCGAAGCCGGGTCGATGATCGGGTGGTGGGACGAGGTGGCGATCGAAGAGGTGGTGAGGAACCTCTTGTCGAACGCCATCCGCTTCGGCGAGGGGCAGCCGATTCGGATCGCGGTCGAATCGATGAACGAGGGCGCGCGGATCGTCGTGGAGGACCACGGTCGAGGCATCGCCGCCCTCGAGCGACGCCAGATCTTCAAGCGTGGCGTTCGCGCCTCGCCTCGCCGCGGCGGCGGGCTGGGGCTGGGGCTGTGGCTGGTCCGCGCGCTCGTCCGGGCGCACGGCGGGCGCGCGACCGTCAAGAGCCGGCCGGGGCACGGCGCGGCGTTCACGGTCACCTTGCAACAGCAACCCCCGAGCGGCGCCGCGCGAGCGGCGGGGCTCGCCGAGCACGCGAGCTGGGGTGCCGGCGCGGCGGGCGACGCCGCTGCCTTTTCGGTCAATCGGCTGCTCGTGTTCGCGCGGACCCTGCTCGGCGCCCAGAGCTTCGGCGAGCTCCTGGCCGCCGCGCGCGACGAGGTCAGGGCGGTCGCAGGGTACGAGCACGTCTGGTTCATGGTGGCGGAGGGCGAGCAGGCGGACGAGCTCCGGCTGATCGACTTCTATGGCGACAACCGGGAGGTCGTCTGGCGGACGGCGCCGGTCCTCAAGGTGAAGGGGGATCGCTTCCTCGAGGAGCTGGTCGCGAGCGAGGGGCCGGTCGTGATCGCGGACGCGCGTGTCGACGAGCGCACCGACAAGCGCATCGTGGAACGGCTGCAGAACCGGACCCTCATCAACATCCCCCTCCGCCTGGTCGAGCGGACCCTCGGGGTCTTCGGGATGGGCACCTTCGGCGACGAAGGGTGCCGCATCCCGTCGCAGCGCGAGCTCGACTACCTGGTGGGCATGGCCGGGCAGATCACCGTCGCCGCGGGGCGCATCCGGTTCCGCGAGAGCCCGAGTCGAGCGGTGTCCTGACCCGCCGCGCCGGCGCGGCCTACTTCAGCAGCACATAACGGCTGCGCAGCGTCTGCACGACAGGCTCGGGGTCGTGGCGGTCGACCATCTCGCCGAGCGAGGCGTCGACATCGCCGGAGAAGCTCCCCGACACCAGCCCCGACAGCGCCATGAGCAGCTCGCCCTTCGTCAGCAACGCGTAACTCCGCGCCAGCACGGGATCGTCCGTCGCGGGCGGCACGTCGATGCGCGCCGAAAGCGTGCCGCGCGCCTGGCTGATCGCGCGCTGTCCATCGACGGAGGCAAGGGTCGCGAGCAGCCGCTCCGCGGCCGCCCGATTCTTGGCGGCCGTCGGCAGGCCGAACGCGTCGGCGGAGAACACGAAGACGCTCGCCGATCCCGGAAACGGAATCTCGTCGTAGTCGACGCCGAGCTTCATCCCCGCGGCGACGAACGGCCCGCGCGCCCACTCCCCCATCACGGTCATCGCCGCCTCGCCACGCACCACCATCTCCACGGCCTGCTCCCAGGAGAGCTGCCGCTGGTCCGCGTTCGCGAACGCGAGCAGCTCGAGGCCCGCCTGGAGCGTGCCGACGACCCGGCGATCATCGGGGCTGACCTGCCCGGTGAAGAAGTCACGGTAGAAGGCGCTCCCCTCGCGAGAGACCAGCAGGCACTCGAACAAGAACAGCGACAGCGTCCAAGGGCCGCGGCTTCCCACCGCAAGGAGGGGTACGCCTCGGTCGCGCAGCTGCTTGCCCTGCGCCAGAAGATCTCCGACCGACTTCGGCTCGGCGAGGCCGTACTTGGCGAGCACGTGTTTGTTGTAGAAGACCGTATTGTTGCGGTGAACGTTGGCGGGGACGCCGTAGAGCCGACCCTTGTAGCTGACGTGCTCCAGGAGCGCAGGGGGCAGCGCGCCGCGCAGGGAGGCGAGGTCGCCGACGGTCTCGTCGAGGGGCACCAGCTTGGACTCGAGCGCGTCGATGCCGTTGAACAGCGCCCACTGCATGAGATCGTTGCCGACGTTGGCTTGAAAGGTGTCGGGGGGATCGTTGCGCAACATGCGCGCCCGCAGGGCGCTGCGCGCTTCGCCGGATGACGCCGCCCGCGCGCTGATGATGATGTCGTCCGGGTAGCGCCGCCGGTGGATGGCCGCGACCGCCGCGAGCGGATCCGCGCCGCCGACCCGCTCCACCCAGCCGAACATCTCGACCGGGGGCTGCGCCCCGGCCCCGCCGTCACCGACCGGCCCGACGCCGACGCCGGCGCGCCCGCACGCCGTGAGCGCGACCGTCGTCAGCGCCACCGCGACGACCCCCGGCAAGCGCCGCCTGGCCCGCGTCATCTGCAGACCCCGTCGCGGCACTTCTGGTGCGCCGCGCAGGCGTGCCCGCACGCCCCGCAGTTCGCGACGTCGTCGAGCGCCTTGACCTCGCAACCGTCGTCAACGACGCCGTTGCAGTCGCGGTAGCCCGGCTCGCAGCGCCAGATCGTGCAGACGTCGCCGCAGCCGCGCTTCGCGTGGGGCAGCACCGGACACTTCCGCCCGCACGCGCCGCAGTTGTCCGGGTCGGTGCGGACGTTGATCTCGCACCCGTCCCGGCCGTCACCGTTACAGTCGTCGAAGCCGTGGTAGCAGACCGCGATGTCGCAGCCATGCGTGCGGTTGCAGCGTGGCGTGGCGTTCGTGACCGCGCAGGCGTAGCAGCTTTCGGCGTCACAGCCGTGATCGGGCCGGTCGATGGACACGCACGTGCCGTCGCAGCCCTTGAACCCGGGATCGCACGCGGCCCCCGCCCCGCCGCCGGCGGCCGCGAGCGCGCGGGCGGCCCGTGACGACGCGCGGGGCGAGGCCCCCAGCATGACGGCGGCGACCGCCATCACGGCGAGCAACACCATCCCCGCGGCGGCGATGCCGAGCGAGCGCATCCGGGGCCGCCGCAGGGTCTTCATCACGAGCTGGGCGGTCCGCGAGCCGCCTCCGGCGCTCGGCTCGGGTTTGGAGAGCGCGCGCTCTTCCGGCGGCGCCTTCCCGGTCAGCGGGCGCGTCGCCTCCAGCTGGGCGTCGGCCGCCGCCTGCTGGGCGGCGCGGACGTGCGACTGGACGAGGTTCTTGGCCGAGTCCTCCTCGACCTCGAAACGGTAGTGCATGAACACCGAGACGTCGTCGGCGGACACCCGCTCCGCCTGGCGGGCCACGTAGTCCTCGAGGTCGCGCTGCAGCCTCCCCGCCGTCGCGTACCGCTCGTCGCGGTCGGCCGCGATCGCGCGCGCGCAGATCGCCCACAGGTCGGGCGGGACGTCCGGGCCCGAGGGCGGCCAGGGCAGCTGCTTGTTGGCGAGGCGCGAGGTCACCTCCGCGTCGGGCATCTCGCCCCAGAAACGCCCCTTCGCCAGCACCTCCCACAACGTGACCCCGACGGAGAACACGTCCGCCCGCCGATCCACGGGCATCTGGAGCAGCTGCTCCGGCGGCATGTAGCGCAGCTTCCCCTTCATGGCGCCGGTCCGCGTCTCGATCTCCGACCCCTCCGCCTTCGCGATGCCGAAGTCGAGCACCTTGATCTGGCCGTCGAACGTCACGATGACGTTGTGGGGTGAGGCGTCGCGATGGACGAGGTTCAGCGGCGTGCCGTCGTAGTCGCGCAGGTCGTGCGCCGCGTGCAGCCCCGCCAGCACCTTGGTCAGGATGTAGATGAGCATGTTCCGCGGCGCGGGCATGCCCTCGTCCCTGAGGATCAACGACAGCGGCTTCCCCTCGAGGTACTCCATCACCATCGTCGGCGTCCCCTCGTAGTCGCAGACCTCGTGGACCTGCACGACGTTGGGGTGCGACAGGCGCGCCGAGATGCGGGCCTCCTCCAGGAACATGCGGTGGGATTCCGGGTCGCCGACGAGCGACTTCTTCATCATCTTGAGGACGACGAGCTTGCTGAACCCCCGCGGCCCCTTCGCCAGCGCCAGAAAGACGACACCCATCCCGCCACGGCCGATCTCCTTGAGCAGCTCGTACCGGGTGCCGGCTGTCGGCGTTAGGTTGTCTGACTTTTCGGGGTTCATCTCGGGCGGTTGCGCCTTCGTCATGGGGAGCGCACGCCCGGCGCACCACGAGAAAGCGACGGACCGCTTCGGCCATCGGCAGATTGGCGCGCGGAGCTAAGGCGTCGAGTGGCAGTGCCCGAGGTGATGTGGGGGGGTGTCGCACCCCGGTACGGACGAGGCGCGAGCGGCCAGCTCGACAGGAGAGGTCAGGGGAACCGCCGCTGTCACCTCGGGGGCCGCGTCGCAGGTTTGAGAGAGAAGGGAGAACCGACCATGAAAAGACTGGCGATCGGGCTCATGGGGGCGTTTCTCGGCACAGCCGGCCTCGGCCATGCCTTCGCGAACGAGGCCAAAGAGCGGGGGACGCCGATCGAGGAGAGCAACCTGCCCACGGCCGTCAAGAGCACGTTCGACAAGGAGGCCAAGGGCGGCCAGGTCGAGGAGCTGCGCAGGGACATGCGCAAGAACGGCAAGGTCGTCTACACCGGCGAGGTGGTCAAGAACGGCAAGGGGACCGACCTCGAGGTCTCCGAGCAGGGGAAGGTGCTCCATCGAGGCAAGAGCCACGACGAGAGCAAAGAGAAGGGAGAGCACAAGACCGAGCAGAAGTGACCGCCTGCCGGGCCGGAGCGCCGGTGGTTACCTTCGGGGTGAGGAGGGGGAAGCCATGGACGCGATCGAGATGCTGAAGAGACAACACCGAGAGGTCGCCGCCCTCTTCGAGCAGCTGGACGAGACCACGTCGTCAGGGGAGCGGCGCCGCATCTTCGAAGAGATCGCGGACGCCCTCGCAGTCCACGCCGCGATCGAGGAGAAGCACTTCTACCCGTATGTCCTGAAGCAGGGGACCGAGGCGATCTTGCGCGAGTCGGTGGAGGAGCATCTGCAGATCAAGCGCGTGATCGCCGACCTCCTGCGCCTGGAGCCAGACGACGCCGCCTTCACGGCGAAGGCCAGGGTGCTCCAGGACGACGTCGAGCGCCACGTCGAGGAGGAGGAGAAGGGTCTCTTTCCGGCGGTTCGGAAGCTGTTCGGCCACGAGGAGATGGACGTCCTCGCGCGCCTGATGCACAAGACCCAGGCCGAGCTCGAGGCGCAGGGGAGCCCGAGGGACGCCGTCGAGAACGAGACCGAGAGGGCGGCTCCGCTCTGAGCGTGGGCCGCGCGGAACGTCGTCAGCGCACCCCGTCCTCGTTTCGACTCGAGAGTTAGCCGGACCGTCAGCGGGGCGCCACCAGCCGGTGGGTGTGGCAGGGCTCTGATTCGTCGGCGTGTCCGGGGTTGAGGCGGCGCCAGCGATCGCGTAGCGCGAGGTCGGTTTCCAGCGCCACCCGGTGCTCGTCGTACAGGGCCAGCGCCCGGGCGGCTTCGTCGGGACGTCCGAGATCGGCGAGCGCGAGCGCGCGCTGGTACTGCCCCTCCTCGGACTCGGGGTCGATCGCGAGGACGCGATCGGCAGCGGCGAGCGCGCCCGCCGGATCGCCGACCAGGCCGCGCGCGCGTGCAACCAGCACCGCGCCAGCGCGATCCTGGGGGAGCCGGCGGGCGAGTCGCTCGGCGAACGCGAGCGCCGGTTCGAAGCGGTAGGCGTCGAGCAGCGCGCGGGCCGCGAGCCACAGCGGCGCGGGATGGTCGGGCGCGAGGCGTTCGGCCTCGCCCGCGAAACGCAAGACCTCGTCGGTCTGGCCCAGCTTGGCGGCCAGGCGGCCGAGGCCGATCACGGGCTCCACGCGCCAGGGCCATGCCGCGCGTGCGGCTTCGAGCGGTGCGCGCGCCTCGGCCGCGTGATCGGCGGTGGCGTCCGCGAGGGCGAGCCCCCAGTCGAGCTGCGTCGCGGGGTCGGACGGAGGGGACGCGCCGGCGGCCAGGGTGGCTGCGGCGATCTCGACGACCGGAAGGTCCAGGCAGCGGCGGCGGGTCCGAGCCGGCAGATCGGCACAGGCCAGCCGCGCGTAGTCGGGCGAGAACTTCCGGTACAGGAGCCGCCCCTCGACCCGGGTCGTGCGCCGCGGAAGCTCGAACCGGACCACCTGCGGATCAGACGGCGCCAGGGCCGCGTCGAAGGCGACGCCGCGCATGTGTTGCGGGTCGCGCCGGACGAGCGGGCGCCCTTCGCCGTCGACGGGCTGCGTTCGTACGAGGTGAGTGTCGGCTGCGAGCGTACCGTCGCGGCCCCGCCCGCCCGATCGGCCGATGACCCGCCCGGCGGCGTCGCGTGCGGTGATTTCCAGCCAGACCTCGTTCGAGTCCATGGTGCCGCCCGGAAACCGGTGACCCACGCCGCGCGCGCGGAGCAGCGCATCCACCCGACTGGGGCCTGACCACAGCAGCGTCAGGGAGGCGCGCCCGCGCAGGTTCTCGACAGTGCGGCGCTCCTGGTCGTCATCGCCGCGCAGGTGCGCCAGCGCGCTGTTCGCCCCCAGGAACCGGTGCGAGCGGATCATGCCGTTCTTGGCCGCCGGATCGCCGAGCGGCGCCGCCTCGAGCGGCATGTGGCAGTCCTGGCAGCGCTGGCTGATCGCCGGGCGGTAGACCGAGCCCGCGCCGTTGCCCGAGACAGCGCTCGTGTGCCAGGCGTCGTAGTCGTTCTGCCCGCGTAGCCACCGGTCGGCGGTGATCTCCCGGCCGAGCCCCACCTTGTGGCAAGCGGCGCAGAATTCGGCCTCGGCCATCAGCGGCGGGCGGACACGCGCGTCGTGCGCGCCCGGCGCCGTCGGCACCGTGCGAAGGTCGGCGAGGTAGCGGCCGTTCCCCTCGCGGTCGACGTGGGTGATCGAATGACAGACCAGGCAGGTGACGCCTGCTTGAGCCGCGCGCGTGCCGCGCTCGATCGCCGGGAGGTCCATCGCCCCGCTCGCGACCAGTTGCGGCTCGTGACAGTTGCCGCAGAAGCGCGAGGCGACCGCCCCCTTCTCGGCGCGGAACGCTTCAGTCGCGACGCGGTAGTAAGGATTGTTGAACGAGGAGAACCGGTGCGCAGAGGCGGACCACTGCGCGGCGACGTCGCGGTGACAGGCGGCGCAGTCCTCGGCGCCCACGGCCGCCCCGGCGTAGAACCCGCGCCGCGTGACCTCGCGCGCGACGTCCCCATCGCTGGGCCCGCCGTGACCGGCGAGGATCGCACCCGCGTCGCCGCCGTGGGCGTCAAACCGCGGGAGCTCGCCGGCCGGCGTGGGCGACGCGGTCACCGCTCGAACGAGCATCAGCGCCGCGAACAGCAGCTTCATTTCGCCCCTCCCGGATTCTCCTTCCGTCGCGGCGGCGGCTGACCAGCGATCCCGAGCAGCGGCACCGGCGAGCGCACCTCGTTCGCGAGGACGACCGTCCCGCGCGGCGCTGTCGCGAGCCCCTTAGCCGCCGTCGGCGCCTGGTTGCCGAACGAGCCCGGCGGCCCGCCCCACCGATCGTAGACGGGATGCTCGCAGGCGACCGGCGCGGTCCAGTAGTGCCGGATGATGTAGCGGCCCTGGAAGTTGTTGACCCCCGCGTCCGTGACGGCGGCGCCCGCGTCGCCGCTGGTGCCGTCCCAGTTCGCGCGCCCGCCGGTGACCGGCTTGGCCTCCCGGAACACGAGATCCTCGGACAGCGTCTCCTTGCTGTAGCGGGTGTGCAGCCGGGTCAGCACCCAGCCCGCCGACAAGCCGTAATAGCCGCCTCGGCGCCCGCGCGCGACGGCCGGCGGGTTCCCCGCGTTCGCACCGGGAGGGGACGCCGCGGCTGTTCCGTCGATCACGTCCAGCCCGAGCGTCGACAGATCGTTCGGCGACAGCGGCGGCGTCGGGCAGGGATCGCAGGAGGTCGTCTGCCACGCGTACTCCGTGATCACCGCCTTGCGTCCCATCCGCTCGATCGTCGCGTCGAACAGCTCGGCGTAGAACGCCGCGAAGTTCTGGCGGACGCCGTCCGAGACTTCGAGGTTGGTCGGGGCGAAGACGTTCGGGTAGTTCGCCAGCTCGAACCGCGACGTCGGGTGCAACACGTAGACGATCAGATCCTGCTTGCCGCCCGCGTTGAGCAGGCCCAGGCGCACGGGCAAGCGAAGCTCATTGGCGTCGAACGCGAAACGCAGCGGCGAGAGCTGCACGGCACCGCGCGCGTCGCGATGGACCTTCTTGATGTCGACCTTGGCGACGAAGAACTTCGACCTGTCGCGCACGTAGGGGGAGAGCGCGGCGGCGGCGCCGCGCGGGATGCTGTAGTTGTTCTGGTGCAGCCACGTCTCGAGCCCGTGCGACGCGGTCGCCGACAGGATGACCACCTCGTACTCACCGGCGACGAAGCGCGCCTCGACCCGAACGCCGAGCTTGCCTTCTTCGCCTTTGTGGCGCATCGGCCTCCCGCCCGCCGGGGATGCCAGGCCGAAGACTCCGTCCCTGTCCCTGACGTCCTCGCAGGGATCCTGCTCCCAGTACTCGACGAGCCGCGGCGCCGACAGCGAGTCGACCCGGTCGAACACGTCGGCGGGCAGCGTCTTGACGTCCTCCTTCTGCAGCACGACCGGCACCGGGACCACCATCGCGAAGTTCTCCGCGGGGCCCTTGTAGTTGTTGGACATCGTCATCACGGTGTGGTCGCCCTTGCGCATGAGGACGACCTGCGACGCGTTGTTGTAGAGCTG
>Ga0306920_100011709_pt1 | contig 11874 bp, 15 predicted proteins | sample flu12Cox44000170_FD_204666 | JGI IMG/M metagenome (GOLD analysis project Ga0306920, IMG submission 204666) | Lab enrichment of tropical soil microbial communities from Luquillo Experimental Forest, Puerto Rico - flux4day.12C.oxic.44.000.170 (v2)... | ecosystem: Environmental > Terrestrial >...
CTCAACCCCCTGGGCGCAGCAGCGAGCTGAAAGGCTGTTCGAGCGCTTGCTCCGAGTCGATCTGCCTGAGCTTGTTGGTTGAGCGCGCCGCCGACACCGACGATCTAAAGACGCGGGCGGCGGGAGAGATGAAACGGTGAGACAATATCTTGAGTTCGCCGACATAACCAGCGCGTTTATTCTCGCAATATTAATTATATTCGCGATCGGCATCGTTACCTGTGTTTCTGGGCCTTCCGTTAATAGAAGATGTCATCGAGAAGTGTGAGCAATGGGCGTCTTTGATTGGCATCGTCCTCTTCGTGACCGGCACAGTCTTTCGGGCTGCGCCCCCCCGTCAAAGAGCGTCAGCATCGGCAACCACCCCGACCGAGCTTTGCTGATCGCACGCGGCGTGGACCGCCAATTAACGCCCACCAGTCATAAGGCTCGATCGGGCGGTGCGGGTATCTCGCCCGCCCGCGACCAAGGCGGCGAGAGCTCCAAGACGCGAGCAAAGACCGGGCAGTCGGTCTCGTGCGCCCCGGGCAGGTAGCCCACACTCATCAGAAATTTGGCGGAAGAGCTGCGTCCACGCGTCGAGCGGACGTGGGTGATGTGCGGCGAGCCAACCGGCGAACGAGCCGTGTGATTGCCGCAGCGCCTGGAGGCGTCGGGCATTTTCGGTGGCGGCTTCGATCTTGAGCCGGTTACGGATGATCCCCGGATCGGTGAGCAGCCGGTCGATGTCGCCCGGGCCGAACGCCGCGACAGAATCGACCGCGAAACCCGCGAAGGCGGCGCGGAACGCCGCGCGTTTCTTGAGGATTGTCGCCCAGGAGAGCCCCGCCTGATTGATTTCGAGCATCAGTCGCTCGAACAACACGCTCTCCTCGTCCGTCGGAAAGCCGTACTCGGTGTCATGGTAGATCCCGTGGATCGGATCCCCGGGTGCCAACCGGCAATAGGCGGCACTCACCTCAGGGTTCGCGAAAGCTGAGCCATGGGGACTTCACCAGTGCAAAAATCACCAGCCAGATCACTGCGGATACTGCCGTCGTGATTGCTGCCTTGAGCAGCAGCCTCGGCTGCGCGGGCGCACCGGCTGGGTAGCCCGGATCGTCCGGGTCGGCGGGGGTTACCCACAGCGGCAGCACGGCAAAGAGGGTGACCCACCAGACGAGGAAATAGACGACGATTCCGCTAACCCAACCCATGACGCGACGATCCGCGGCGGCGCTTCTTCATACTTGTTCAAGCTCGATCAGGGTCCCGCAAAAATCCTTTGGGTGCAAGAACAGCACGGGCTTGTCATGCGCCCCGAGCCGAGGCTCGCCATCGCCGAGGACCCGGGCGCCCTCGGAGCGCAACCGATCGCGTGCGGCGAGAATATCGTCGACCTCGTAGCAGACGTGGTGCATGCCTCCTGCGGGATTGCGGTCGAGAAAATCGCGCACCGGCGAGGCGTCGCCGAGCGGCTCGAGCAGCTCGATCCGGGTGTTGGGCAATTCGACAAAGACCACCGTGACGCCGTGCGCCGGCAAGGCGCGCGGCTCCGAGACGCGGGCGCCGAGCGCCTCCCGATAGAGCTTGCTTGCGGCCATGAGATTCGGCACGACGATTGCCACGTGGTTGAGCCTTCCGATCATCGCTGTTTGCTGCGGGTCGCTGGTAGTTCTGTCGAGGAAGTGGGAGCCGCAGGCTTGTCCCGCAAGGCGCTGCAGCGGGGTGAGCGCCCGCACGCCGTTCCTGCCGGCGTAACCGGTGCGACCGCGGCCCCGGGTCAGCACTGTCGCGATTGGCCGCGCAGCCGCTCATGCCGACACGGCTGATAACAGCGCGCTTTAGGACGGCAAATGAGCTCAGACGCGCCAGGTCGGGCGGGGTTGCCGAGATTGTTGCTGGCGACCACACTGGTGCCGTTCATTTCCCAGATGTCTACCGCGCCGCTGCTGTTTTGGAAAAGGATGCCGGAGCGGCCATCTTTGTTGTAGTCGCCGGCCCCCATCACATGCCAGCCCGGCCCGGGGTTGCCGATGACCCGGCCACCGATCATGGTGGTCCCATTCATCTCCCAGATCGCGACCGAGCCGTCGTCGTTCTGCCACTAGATGCCTCGCCGCTGTCGTTCTGAAATAGAATGGTCGCAGTGACGTTGCTCTGCCATAACAGATCGACATTGGCATTGCGCCATGGGCTGCTGTCACTCGCGACATGCCAGGAGGGTCCCGGGTTGCCGAGGCTGCCGCCGCCGACAATGCTCGTCCCGGTCATCTCCCAGATCGCGACTTCGCCGCTCGAGTTCTGGAAGCGGATGTCGGAGAAGCGGTCGCCGTTGTAGTCGCCGGTGCCGATCACGTGCCAGCTCGGCCCGGGATTTCCGAGGCTGCCGCCGCCGATCACAGTGTTGCCGTTCAGCTCCCAGATGTCGGCCTCGCCACTCGAATTCTGCCACAGGAAATCGGAGCGGCCGTCATTATTAAAGTCGGTCGGCACCATAGACGGCGGCGGCGGAATCTCGATGTCACTGTCCGCACCGCCATTGACATGGATCACCCTGAAGGGGTCGGCGGTGAGATTCCCGGCCGAGGTATAGGTCAGTGCGCCACTGCTGAGGTTAACCGTCAGGATCGTGTTTGCGCCATTGAGGGCCGGCGTCGCGCTAATGGCAGTGGTATAGGATATCCCTGCCGCCAAAACCGCCGATCGTGCCCGTGTAATTCTGGCCGCCGGGGTTGCCGATTTGCAATTTGCCGGTAGTCGACGTGAAGATGACCGCCTCGCCGGTGGCGCTGCCGAACTCGACCTCGGATCCCGCACCGATCTCGAACTGGCCTGTCCCGGCGATCGCGCCGGTGACCGTTATGGTGGCACCGCTCGTTGCGTCGATCACCCATTGTTGGTGACGCTGCCGATATTCGCGGTACCGGCGGCGACGATGAAATCGACATAGAGGGCGCCGCCGTTGCTAAAGCCGCCAGTGACCGTCACCGCCGAATACCCGGCAAGCTGGAGTCGGTCCTGAGCACCCACCCGGAAAAGCCTCGGCTTCCACCATCTCTGAAACGCCCTCAGACGTGGCGGCTCCGTGCCAATAGCGACGCGAGCAGCGTCCGGGTGCGGACCCCCTTTCGGCTAGCGCGCTCGGTCGACGCATTCGGTGACGAAACGATCGATCGCCGCGAGCCAAAGCTCACGGACCGCATCGCGCTCGAGGAAAGGCTCGTGTTTGGCATCCGGGAACTCGACGAGGGTGCATTGGGGCAGCAGCCGGTCGGCGCGGCGATGCGCCTCCAGGCGCAGAAAGGTCTCGACCCCGGCGCTGGCAAGCAGGATCGGGGTGTCGATCCCGGCGAGAAGCTTTCCCTTGGCCAACCGGGCGGTCAGGCGGAGTGCGCCGTCGAGCCAACCCCAGGTTGGCGCATCGACGCGCAGCGCTCTATCTGCCGAGAACCAGGCGTATTGCAGCCGGCAGCGTTCGGGGTCGTTCGAGACCCGGCTCAGCTCGGGTGTCGGGGTGCGATCGAGGCTCCACCGCCTCCTGCCAGGCAAAAAACAGATGCCGAGCCCGATCCCCCGCGCGAGGCGGGTCAAGCACCGCATCAGCGCCGTCGGCACGCCGCCGGTGCGAATGCCTAGCATCGGTGCCGACAGGATCGCGGCGTCGAAGAGGCCCGGATATCGGTGCAGGCACAGGAGCGCCACTGCACCGCCCATAGAGTGACCAATCAACAGGCGCGGCCGATGCCCGGTCGTCAGCTTTTCGGTGAACAAGGCAAGCTCGCTCGCGTCGCGATCGAACTGCCTCGGACGCGGGCGGTTTGGTAGACGCTTAGGGCGCGCAGAGCCGCCCTGTCCGCGCCAATCGAGACACCAAACCGAGTAGCCGCGGGCCGCCAGGTCGCCGATCGTCTCGAAGTATTTCTCGATGCATTCGGCGAAACCGCCGACCAGCACGCACTCTGCGCGCGGCTCTTCCGCCGGCAGATGTCCCCAGCGCAACCGCGTCCCGTCGCTGGTCGCAAACCTACCCCAGACAAAGCCCTCCGGCTCTAAAAACCGCGACGGCAAGTCCGGGACACAAGCCGTCCCTACTCTACCCTCCCCCGCAAGCAACCCCACAAGCGGGGGAGAAATTGGGAGGGGGCTCGTCCGCTGTTCCCGCTCCCTCAGGGGTGTGCGATTTACGTTGATCGGGGTGACCGTTTTCGTTGTTCCGCGACGCCGCAAACTACGCTCTAACGGCTTGTGCCGACTATCTATTCCGGTCCGGGATCAGGTGTTTTCGAGAGTGCGATTGCGATTTTCGTTGTTTTTGGGCGCCGGCAACACCCGCGCGGCGTCAGCGGTTGCGCAGCAGGAACTCCCGGCCGGCTTTGACCATCGGCACGCCGTCGTAAGCGATGATATCGGCCGTCGCGTAAGTCTCGCTCCACAGCTCGGGCAGGTAGGAGCCGGTGCCGATCACGTCGATCGGCGCGTTGGCGACGGCCATCATCCGGCACTTCGCCGGGCCGAACCCCGAGCTCGCGACGAGCTTGACCCCCGGGAACCCGGCTTCGTCCAGGGTACGACGCAACAGCCAAATCGCCGCTGCTGAGACCCCGGTGCCGACCAGATGACGCAGCTCCTCCTCTGTGCGATAGCCGCGGATCGATTGCGGCGCGTGGCGCTCGAGCACCTCGTAGGAGCGGGCCGGATCGAGCCCTTCACAATAGCGCCCGCCGGGCGTATCGATCCGCACCGCCAGCTGGCCCGCAGCGGCGAGGTCAGGGAAACGTTGGGCCACCGCGACGGCGTCCGATGTCTCATGGCCGAAATAATCGATCAGCACGGTCATCGGCTCGTCGGGGAAGACCTCGCGAAACATCTCGGCGGCGCGTACCGTCGAGCCGGCATAGCCGATCAACGCATGCGGCATCGTGCCGGCACCCTTCTGCTGCCCGAAGAAGGCGGCGGTGGCATCGGTGGCGCAGCCGACAAAGCCAACCGCACCCGCTTCGCGCTGCGCATGCGCCGAGCCGACCGAGGCGGCGTAAGCCATCATCGTCGCCATGTCGGCGCCAGCGCAGTGCCGCGCGTCCATCGCCAGGAAAGCGACCTTGGGGAGCTCGGCGCACATCGCATAGGCGTTGTGGGCCGCGACACAAGCCGGGCCGAGCTTTTGCAGCAGCACGGTCTCGAGGTCGACGAGATGAAAGAGCGGCCCCGTGACGTAAAGGATCGGCTCGCCGGCGCCGACCCAGGCGCCCTCGGGATGGTTCAGCTCGATCGCAAAGCGGGTGCCGCGCTCGGTGGCCTCGGATTCGAGAAAATCGATCACAAAGCGCGGCGCGCTGATCACCGGCCGGCGCATGAACACGGCATAAGTCGCCGGCCGGTCGCCAAAGCGGCCGACGATCGCCTTGCTCTTCAGAAAATAGCTGTCGGTCCGCGCCGCAAGCGACGCGTCGGCCATTCGATTACCCTCAATCGGCCGCGGCGAGCCGGCGCGTGCCATTGACGCCGTTGCGCTGGCGTCTGTGCTTCAGCGCTTCGGCGATCTCGAAGGCGAGCTCGAGCGCCTGGCTGGCATTGAGCCGCGGGTCGCAATGCGTCAGATAGCGCTCGGCGAGCGAGGCCTCGCTGACCCCTTGGGCGCCGCCGATACATTCGGTGACGTTTTGCCCGGTCAGCTCGAAATGCACACCGCCGGCGTAGCTTCCCTCGGCGTCATGGATCGCAAAGGCGCTGTGCAATTCGTCGAGGATGCGGCCAAAGACCCGGGTCTTGTAGCCGTTCGTCGAGGTGATCGTATTGCCGTGCATCGGGTCGCAGCACCACACGACCTCCCGCCCCTCACGCCCTACGGCACGGATCAGGTGGGGTAGCAGCGTCTCGACCTTGTCGGCGCCCATGCGGGTGATCAAGGTCAGCCGGCCGGGCTCGTTCTCGGGGTTCAACTTGTCGATCAGGCGCAACAGATCGTCGGGTTCGAGTGTGGGCCCGCACTTCATGCCGATCGGGTTTCTGATGCCGCTGAGAAACTCGGCGTGGGCTCCCTCGGCTTGGCGGGTGCGGTCGCCGAGCCAGACCAGATGCGCCGAGCAGTCGTACCAGTCGCCGGTCGTCGAATCGACCCTGGTCAACGCCTCTTCGTATGACAGGAACAGCGCCTCGTGCGAGGTATAGAACTCGGTCTCGCGGATCTGCGGGGTGGTGTCGGAGTCGAGCCCGCAGGCCGCCATGAAATCCAACGTCTCGGTCAACCGGTCGGCCAACGCGCGGTAGCGCTCGCCTTGCGGCGAGTCGGCGACAAAATCCTGGTTCCACGCATGGACCCGGTGCAGGTCGGCGTAACCGCCCTGGGCAAAGGCGCGCAATAGGTTCAAGGTCGCCGCCGACTGGCTGTAGGCCTGGACCATGCGCTGCGGGTCGGGCTCGCGCGCCGCGGCGTCGAAATCGAGACCGTTGATGATGTCGCCGCGATAGGACGGCAAGGTTTGCCCGTTCTGGGTCTCGGTCTCCGACGAGCGCGGCTTGGCGAACTGGCCCGCTAGCCGGCCGAGCTTGACCACCGGCAATCCCGCGCCAAAGGTCAGCACCACCGCCATCTGCAGCAAGACCTTGAACATGTCGCGGATGTTGTTCGGGTGAAACTCGGCAAAGCTCTCGGCACAGTCGCCGCCCTGCAGCAGAAACGCCTTGCCGGTGGCGACCGCGGCCAGACGTTCCCTGAGCCGCCGCGCCTCGCCGGCAAAGACGAGCGGCGGAAACCGATGCAGTGTCTCCTCGACACGGGCGAGTGCTGCTTCGTCCGGGTAGCCGGGGACCTGACGGATCGGCAGACCGCGCCAGCTGTCGGGAGACCAATTTTCTGTCATGTCACACCATCCGTGGTTGGAGGCCGCTCCACCATCGGCGACATTCGGATCAGCGGGGGGCATGAAACGCGAAAGCCGCCTCGGGTGGGGGGCGGCTTTTGAAAAACGCGAAAACGCGATCCTAGGCCGCCTTCATGTACCGGCGGTACCAAAATCGCGCGCTCTGGCAGAGGCCACACGCGGCCCTGAGGTTTGCCATGGGCACACGCTAGCGGCGAGATGAGCGGGACGCAAGCGCTTTGTGCGGGTCACTCGTGAGCGACGACAAACGGGCGAACTACGCGCGCAAAGTCCTCTTCGCTCGACCGATGCTCGACCAAAGCGATGATCTCTTCGGCCCACGAGACCGTATCGTCGAAGACGGCGTCATAGCCGTTGGCGCGCAGGAATAACCTCAACGCACCGAAGGCTGTACGTTTATTTCCTTGTTCGAATGCATGAGCTCGGGCGATGCCTGCCATCAGCGCCACCGCGAGCACGACAATGTCTTCCTCACCAAAACCGTAAAAATTCCGCGGACGTGCCAACGCGCTTTCGAGAAGACCGAGATCGCGAACGAAATGGCGTTCTCCGGTTTCTGCCAGCTCGAGACGATTATGTTCGATGACGACCTCTACCGGCAGCCAATGTGGCTCATTCGGCAAGGGCGGCTCGGATCTTCGGGTACCTTGCTATGTGCTCGCGGCTTAGCTCGGCATAATCGACCTCGCCTTCGACCGGCCGCGCACGCAGTAACTTACCCGGGCTCTGCTGCTCTGCGGCTTGCCGGGCGAGCATCGCCGCAAATCCACGGTAGAAGGCTAACCAGCCCTCTAGGACTTCAATGCCGTCTCGAAGCAGTTGCTGCACGTCCGCCTCGAACCTGTCACGCGAGGGGTCCAGAGCATCTTTAAGAGCAGCGATCACGGGAGGAAAATGCGCCTTAGCTTCCCTCTCCTTCTCCTGTGCTTGCTCGGCAGCCTTCGCAAGCCAACCGGGATCGAGATCATCAGGCGCTGATTCCTTCAGGTGCTCGGCCAGCCAAGCCTCAGCGGCCTTTAGCTCCGTGAGATCGGTGTCGGTCTGCTTGCGAAGCCTTTCCAGCTCGACCCGGTCGCGCAGCCTCGTGTCCAATTGCTCGGAGTCGGTGAAGCCGAGCGCTCGCGGCAGGCCCGGCTCAAAATCTGGTCGTAAAACGGCAGTCCCTCGCATCCCTCCAAGGCCTCAAGGCATAGCTAGCAGCTATGTGCTGTTGCGGGCATTCGCTCGCAAGCTTGACCGCGTTTAATCCGCAGCGAGCTTCGCCGGGCGGACGGTCTTGTCGCGCATCGTCACGAACTCCTCGGCCGCACTCGGATGAATGCCGACGGTCTGGTCGAATTGCTTTTTGGTCGCCCCGCATTTGACCGCAACCCCGAGGCCTTGGATGATCTCGGGCGCATCGGGGCCGAGCATATGGCAGCCCAGCACCCGGCCGCTGCGCGCGTCGACGACCAGCTTCATCAGGGTGCGTTCTGCCCGCCCCGACAAGGTGTTCTTCATCGGCTTGAAGCGCGCCATGTAGACATCGATTTCGCCGTACTCCTGGAGCGCACGCTCCTCGGTCAGGCCCACCGCCCCGATCGGCGGCTGGCTGAACACCGCCGAAGGCACATCGGCGTGGTCCATTTTCATCGGGTTGTTATTGAACAACGTCTCGGCGATCGCGCGGCCCTCGGCGATTGCCACCGGGGTCAGGTTGATGCGGTCGGTCACGTCGCCGATCGCATAGATGTTGCGCATGCTCGAGCGCTGCCATTCATCGACGATCACCGCGCCCGCCTCGTTGATCCGGACACCGACCTCGGCAAGGCCCATCGCCTTAGTGTTGGGCCGGCGGCCGGTGGCATACATGACGAGGTCGGTTTCGATTTTGTCGCCGGTGGTGGTGGTGACGATATAGCCGCTCCCTGCTTTGTCGATGCGGGCGACTTGGGTCCGGCCGCGAATGTCGACGCCGCGAGCGCGCATCTCTTCTCCGAGAGCCGTGCGGACATCGTCGTCGAACCCGTAGAGCAGCTCCGGACGCCGGATCAGCTCGACGACTTCGCTGCCCAACCCGTTAAAGATGCCGGCGAACTCGACCGCGATATAGCCGCCGCCGACGATGACGATGTGGCGCGGCAATTTCTCAAGGTCGAGCGCCTCGTTCGACGAGATCACGTGCTCGATGCCGGGGATGTCAGGGGTCTCCGGCCATGAACCGGTGGCAATCAGGATATTCTCGGCGGTGCAGCGGCGGCCGGCGACATCGACGGTATGCGGATCGACGAGCGCCGCGTGGCCTTCAATGATCTCGACACCGCTGTTGTTCAGCATATTGATGTAAATCTGCGACAGCCGGCCGATTTCCTTGTCCTTGGCGGCGATCAGCTTGGGCCAATCGAAATCGACCGGCGGCACGGTCCAGCCGAACCCTTCGGCATCGGCGAAGGCGTCGGCGAATTGCGCGCCGTAGACGAGGAGCTTCTTCGGCACGCAGCCGCGCAATACGCAGGTGCCGCCGACCCGCAGCTCCTCGCAGATCGCGACACGCGCGCCATAGCTGCCGGCGCGGCGTGAGCTCGCCACCCCGCCCGAGCCGGCCCCGATCGTCAGCAGGTCGAAATCATAGCGCGGCATCGCGGGGTACTCCGTTGTTGCGGCTGGTCGACATCCTGGTTGTCACAACCGGCCGCCGATCGCAAGCTTATGCCGCAGCCGGCTGCATGCGGCCGCCTGGACCTCGGCGCGAGCCAACTCGAGAACCACCGCTGGTAGATCGCAGGGCGAGCGTGTATCGTCGCTCGATAAGAGTTCGTTGTTCGCCGAGCGTCGTGGCGCGTGGCGCGTCGAGCAGGGAGTCCATGCAGCACATTGGGGTTTCGGACTGTATTCGACCGCTCAACCGGCGCAAAATTATCGCGTTGCTCGAGGCGGTGGCGCTGGGATCGCCGACCGAAGTGCGCAGCCAGGAGGCGGGACGGAGCTATCGGATCGGTGTCTTGAACACCAGTCCACGCGATACGGCGCAATTTGCCGCCATGTTCGAAGGGCTGCAGCGGCTCGACTTCGTCGAGAGGCAAAACCTGACGATCGATCCGCGCGGCTTCGGACTGCGCACCGAGCAGTTCTCCGAGGCTGCAATCGAGTTGGTTAACTCCCCGGTCGATGTTATTCAGGCTGGCGGGGCTCCGGCCATTCGCGCCGCGCAGCGGGCGACGACGACGATACCGATCCTCGGCAACGTCAATGATATGGTCGCCGAAGGGCTCGTGCGGTCTATGGCCCATCCCGGTGGCAATATGACGACCGGGGTCAGCTTTTTCGGCAGCGAGCTCGACGGCACGGCAGGAACCGTTGATCGAGCTGATCCCTGGTGCTCGCCATATCGCAGCCCTCGCTGATCCCAATGCGGAGACGTCCAAACACTTCCAGGCATTACAGGACTCTGCGCGCGCATGGCATCGGCCTCGAACTTCGCATGGCAGCCACGTCTGAGGAGATCACGCCTGCGATCGACGCGGCGAAAGCCTCGGCTGTTGCCGGCGTGAACGTCCTGTCATCGCCTCTTCTCTTCGCCAACCGGCGGATCATCTTCGAGCGCGCGGCAGCCGTTGGCTTGCCTGCCATGTACCAATCGCCGGAGGAGATGGCGCGGGATCGCGGCCTTGCCGCGGACGGCCCGAGCATCCTTGCCTCGCATGCTCGCCGCGCTATTGCGCGGGACCGAGCCGGCCGATTTGCCGATCGAGCAGCCGGCGACATTCGAGCTGATCCTGAACCTAAAGACCGCGAAAGCACTCGGGCTGACGATCCCGCAAGCGATCCTCGACCGGGCCAACGACGTCATCGAATGATAGATCGGCGCAAACTCATTGCGATCTCGGCCGGTGCAGTTTTGGCTTGGCCATTGGAGCTGCACGGGCAGCAGCCGGGGCGAACCTATCGTCTCGGCGGCTTGTACAACAATCCGCGTCAAGCGCCGCAAGTTGCTCTGTTCGAGGAGCTGCGGCGGCGGGGCTTCGCCGAGGGCCAAAACCTGACGATCGATCCACGCGGATACGGACTGCGCGCCGGCCAATTCGCGGAAGTTGCTGTGGAGTTGGTCGACGCTCGGGTCGATGTCATTCTGGCTGGCGGAAATCCTGCAATTCGTGCCGCCCAGCGGGCCCCGCGACGATACCAATCCTCGGGTTTACCGACGACATGGTTGGGTCCCGACTGGTGAGCTCGATGGCCCACCCCGGCGGCAACACAACAGGGATCAGCATCCTTGCCACCGAGCTCGACGGCAAGCGGCAGGAACTCTTGATCGAGCTGCTCCCCGGCGCTCGCCATATTGCCGCCCTCGCCGATTTCAATACCACGGCGTCCCGGCAGCTCCAGGCACTACAGGACACGGCGCGTGCGCGCGGCGTCGAACTGTCGATTCATCAGATTGCCAAGCTGGAGGAGATCAGCAGCGCCATCGACGCAGCAAAGGCTGCGGATGCCTCTGGCCTCAACGTCCTGGCCTCGCCGCTGTTGTTTGCCCAGCGTCAGCTGATTATCGAGCGCACGGTCGCGTTGCGCTTTCCGGCTATGTATCAATGGCCGGAAACCGCTGAGGAGGGTGGTCTCGTCGGTTATGGCCCGCGCATTGTGCAGCTCTTCCGAGACGTGGTGAGCCGCCAGCTGATCAAATTGCTGCAAGGCACCAAGCCCGCGGATATTCCGGTCGAGCAACCGACCCAATTCGAGCTGGTGATCAACCTGAGTACTGCAAAGGCTCTGGGGCTGACGATACCGGAAGCGATGCTCGACCGCGCCGACAAGGTCATCGAATGAATCGCCGCGACCTCCTCTTGCTGCTCGGCGCCGCGGTCACTCTGCGGCCATTCGCGGCGAGCGCGCAAAAGGGCGATCAGGTGCGGCAGATCGGCATTCTCGCCGCGGCTCCGTTCAAGCCATTCGACAGCTTCCGACAACGCCTGCGCGAGCTCGGCTGGACCGAGGGGCAAAATGTCGGGTTCGCCTATCGCTGGGCCGAAGG
>Ga0306920_100011710_pt1 | contig 11873 bp, 9 predicted proteins | sample flu12Cox44000170_FD_204666 | JGI IMG/M metagenome (GOLD analysis project Ga0306920, IMG submission 204666) | Lab enrichment of tropical soil microbial communities from Luquillo Experimental Forest, Puerto Rico - flux4day.12C.oxic.44.000.170 (v2)... | ecosystem: Environmental > Terrestrial >...
ACCACATGCCGCGTGCGCTGGCGGAGATCACGCACCAGCTCCCCGACATCGCGCTGCTGCCGTTTCCGGTCATCGCCAGGCGGCAACGAGTGGAGCCATGGTGGGCGAACAGCGCGACCGCGCGGCTCATGATCAGTGAATACGTGAAATTGATCTTTGCTCGACTGCGCATGGAGCTGTATCCCGCGGCCACGGCCAACGGACTGACTTGAGCTGCATTGCACGAAAAGGTTGCTGAATTCCTGCTGGAGAGGCTCCGGTGCTCATCATCCGATCCAGCCTGTTCAACATTCTGTTTTATGTGAATCTGCTTTTTCTGCTCATCGCAGCACTACCGACTCTGATAATGCCCCGTGCGGGGATTCTCGCGATCGCAAAGCTCTGGGCGAGAATCAATCTGTGGCTGTTGCGCGCAATTTGCAACATTACGGTCGAGTTTCGCGGACTCGAAAAAATTCCCACCGGGCCCCTGATCGTCGCCTGCAAACACCAGTCATTGTGGGAAACGTTTGCGCTCCTGCTGCTGCTTTCGGATCCCGCCTACATCATGAAGCGCGAGCTGATGTGGATTCCGTTCTTTGGCTGGTGCACCCGAAAGGCCGGCATGATCGCCATAGACCGCGGCAAAGGGGCACAGGCGCTCGCCGATATGAGCCTGGCCGCGGCCAATGCACTCGCGTGTAATCGCCAGATCGTCATTTTTCCGGAAGGCACGCGCCGAGCGCCTGGCGCGGAGCCCCGCTATAAGTACGGCGTCGTGCATCTTTACCTGGAAACCGGCGTGCCCTGCCTTCCGATTGCACTCAATTCCGGCCTGTTCTGGCCGCGTCGCTCGCTGCGCCGCTATCCTGGGACCATCCGGGTGCAGATCCTCGATCCTATGGCGCCGGGGCTTGATAAGGTAGCGTTCTTTGAGCTGCTACAGCGGGAAATCGAGGTCGCGACGGCGAGTCTCGTCAGTGAAGGTCAGCACGAGCTTGCTGCTCGCGGCATTGGGACGCAAGCTGAACGCCGATAGAACGGTGACCGCCGGTCTGCGCTCGAAGCGCAGAGGACTCTCCCCGGGGAATGACAAATCATGTAGCTGCGGCCTGTCCCGTCACCGGCGTCTAATCAATGTGTTCTGACCCGTTAATAGCCGCGCCAACCGATGCAGGTCCGTCTCGGGGTATCCTAATTCCTCCAACATCGCGACCGTCTCAACGACGTAGTCGCGATTCGCGCCAGATAAACCGTGCCCTTGCCTGACGTGGTGCAACTGTTGCTCCAGCGAGAGGCGACCCGCATATTGGGGGTGACCGCGATCAACAACATAGCAGAGGGCCGCCACGCGACCTTTGCTTGCACGCTGCAACCAGATTGGCCGCATGACTTCGCGATAGACAGATGTCACCTGCTCGCGTTTGCGCAGGTAAGCAATGGTAGTGTTGCGCTCAGGCCCGCTCACCCGATAGGCGATGCCGCGGCAGGTCCCGCCACGATCCAACCCGAGCACAAGCCCTGGCCGCTCCGCCGTCCCGCGGTGGACGAACGAATAGACGCACAGCGCCCGGTGCGCTCCAATCAGCCGCGCCATCACCCGCTCAACGAACGGAAAATCCGGCCGCCACATCAACGAGCCATAGGCAAACACCCAAAGATCCTCATTGGCGTGAGCGGGATTAGGGTCCATGATGCGATACCGATAAGGCCCCGGCCCTCGCGCGAGGCCGACTTTCAGTCGCCGCAATGACCGGATTGGGATGGCCGCGCACAGGCGACCCTAAGCACGATCTGCGCCTAGGAGCATGACACATGTCGATATCCCCCCGCAGCCGCCGGAGCTGGCCGCTGTTTCTGGCGTTGGGGCTCGTGGTCGCACTTGTCGCTGCCTGGACGGGGTTGTGGTTTTACTTGGCGGCGCAGGCGAAGGCCGAGTTTGCCACTTGGCGCGAACGCGAACGTCAAGCCGGACGGCAGCAGGACTGCACATCGTTTTCCGTCAGCGGGTATCCGTTGCAGATCGAGATGCATTGTACTGATGCCAGTTTCGAGGTTGAGGGCTCGCCGGTGCTAAAGCTCACGCTGCCGTCGGTCTCGGCCGGGGTGCAAGTCTACGATCCGAGCCTCTTGATCAGCGATCTGAAGAGCCCCCTCAATATTTCCGAACGAAGTGGCCAAAACGCGTACGTCGTAGATTGGCAGCTCGGGCAAGCGCGTGTGCGCGGCTTGCCATCTCAAGCGGATAGTGGAGCGCTGACGTTCGACGCTCTGTCTGTCCGCGATCCAGCTGCGGCTGGCGGCGATTCGGTGTTTACGGCGCGACGTTTCGAATTGCACGGGCAGCAAGCCCCACGTTCAACTGCCGCTCACCCGATCGTTCAGACGACGTTGAAGCTCAAGCAGGCTATCGCGCAAGGACTTCATCATCTCGCGACTGCCAAACCGATTGATGCCGACGTCACGAGTGTCGTTTCCGGCGTAAGCGACCTTTCGCCAAAGCCATTGTCGGTCGCGCTCAGAGACTGGCAGGCTCGCGATGGCGCTATCCAGATCACAAAGGCACGGCTCCAGCAGGATGACATCATCGTCGAAGGTGCCGGCAATCTCCGGCTTACCTCGCGCGGAGGGCTTGACGGAAATCTCGACGTCAGCGTCGTCGGGATTCAAAAGGTTTTGCAAATGTTCGATCTCGACCGGGTGATGTCGGAGGGGCAGATTGGCGCGACCTTGAACATGCTCGATCAGCTGATTCCCGGGCTAGGAGATATTGCGCGGCAAACGGCAGCTCCCAGCCTGGCGGCGACGATCGGCGAGCCGAGCGAGATCGACGGCAAGCCGGCGAGGAGGTTGTCTCTTCGTTTCGAGGATGGCACCGTTTATGTTGGACCGATTCCTGTCGGCGAGGTGCCGCCCCTATTCTAGGCCGGTCAGGATTCCGCCGAATAGGGGCGCGGCAATTCCTCATGCCGCGGGTCGGGATGCGGGCGGCCGAAGTCCGGCGCGGACGAATCCTGTCCGATCTCGACAATGGCGCGGCGAATAGCGCGGGTTCTCGTGAACTGTTTGAATAGCGTCTCGCCGTCGCCACGGCGGATGGCCCGTGTGAGCGCCGCGAGATCCTCGTGAAATCGGCCGAGCATCTCCAGCACCGCCTCCTTGTTGGCAAGAAAAATGTCCCGCCACATGGTGGGATCGGAAGCTGCAATACGGGTGAAATCACGAAACCCGCCGGCGGAGAACTGCAGTACCTCCGAGCGAGTGACCTGGCTGAGTTCGTCCGCCGTGCCAACGATCGTGTAGGCAATCAGGTGTGGCAGATGGCTGGTGATGCCGAGAACGAGGTCATGATGCTCGGCCGACATCCTCTCGACATTTGCTCCGAGCAGACGCCAGAAAGCTGCGACGCGCTCGACTGCGCTCGAGTCCGTGCTCGCAGCCGGCGTCAGAATGCACCAGCGGTTGACGAACAATTGCGCAAAGCCCGCATCCGGCCCGGAATCCTCCGTGCCGGCAACCGGATGCGCCGGCACGAAATGCACACCCAAGGGGATATGGGGCGAGATTTCTCTCTGCACTGCCGCCTTGACTGAGCCGACGTCGGAGACGATGGCCCCCGGCGCCAGATGTGCGCTGATCTCTGCTGCAGCAAGCCCGCACGCTCCGACGGGAATGCAGAGAATCACGAGATCCGCGCCTTCAACGGCCGCGGCATTGGTCTCCATCACCTGATCAAGTAGGCCAAGCTCGGTGACGCGGCGACGCGTTCTGGCCGATCGCGCGGTGCCAACGATAGACCTTGCGGCGCCGCGCGCACGCGCGGCGCGCGCTATCGACGAGCCGATCAATCCCATGCCGATCAATGCCAGGCGATTGCAGACGGGCGGCGCGCTCATGCCCGCCCCATGAACTCTGAAAGGGCGTCGATGACGAGACGATTCGCCTCCTCGCTGCCCACGCTCATGCGCAACGCGTTCGGCAACTTGTAGGCGGTGACGCGCCGCAGAATGACGCCGCGGCGGGTAAGGAAGGCGTCAGCCTCCGCGGCGGTGCGACCCTCAACGTCGGGGAAATGGATCAACACGAAGTTAGCAACGCTAGGAGTTACCCTGAGGCCCAATTGCGGGATTTGCTCCTGCAGCCACGCCAGCCAGCGTCCATTGTGTTCGCGCGAGGTCTCCACATGCGCGCGGTCCTTGATGGCCGCTATTCCAGCCGCCATGGCAGCCGCGTTCACGTTGAAAGGCCCGCGGATGCGATTGACGGCATCCACGACGTGCACCGGCCCGTAGAGCCACCCCAGGCGCAGCGCCGCCAGGCCGTAGATTTTGGAGAACGTGCGGCACATCACGACGTTGTTCGAGGTGGCGACGAGCTCGATGCCAGCTTCGTAGTCGTTGCGGCGCACGTATTCCGCATAGGCGGCGTCGAGAACCAACAGCACGTGCGGCGGCAACCCGCGTTGAAGTCGCTTGATCTCGTCAAACGGTATGTACGTGCCAGTCGGATTGTTTGGGTTGGCAAGGAATACGATCTTAGTGCGTTCCGTCACCGCAGCCAGCATCGCGTCCACGTCTGCGGTGTAGTTTTTCTCTGCTACCGCTATCGGGGTTGCGCCGGAGCCCAGAGTCGCGATGGGATAAACAAGAAATGCATGGGTGGTGTGGATCGCCTCGTCGCCGTCTCTGAGGTAGGCGTCGGCTAGCAGGTTCAGAAGATCGTCGGATCCTGCACCGCAGACGATGCGCTCCGGATCCAGCCCGAATGTGTGTCCAATCGCCTCGCGTAGAGCAGTCGATGCGCCATCGGGATAGTCCTGCAGGTGATTGGCGACTTCGCGGTAGGCGGCGATAGCCTGCGGGCTTGGACCGAGCGGGGTCTCGTTGGATGACAGCTTGAAAATCCGGCGGACGCCCGCTGCCGAGCTCTTGCCCGGCACATAGGGGTCGATCGCAAGCACGCCGGGGCGCGGCTGTGGTCTTTGCAGCCGCAACATTTCATGCTCCCGAAATTGAGGCGCCAACCAACACAGCGCTATCGCCTGCAATGCTATAGCGACTCGCATGGCTGCCCACGAGAGTCGAGCGGCGCAGGGAAGCGCCGAACCTGACGAGGAGATCGGTCACGGCGCCAATGCTGCCGCCCTGCGGCACCGATATCAGCAGCGCTGCGCCGTCGAACGCGCGGTCGGGAGCTGCAATGACCTCCGCACGCGCACTGACCTCCCGGGCCGCGGTGGCGCTCCAGCCGGCGATCCGCACGCTCCACACCTCCACCTCCTTCACCATGGCGTCGGCTGAGGCGCGCGAGATCACGAATACCGGCGCGGCAGCGGGGTGGTTAGGCCGTTCCACGAATGGAAGTCGCGCGATGATTTTCGGCGCGGAGTCGAACTCGAGCGCGCTCCACCAAACGCCTGCGCCGGCAACATCACACGCGGGAACGAGCCCCAGATCCCCCTTGGACTCCGAGACCGCCGCAACCACGCTCGCAGCCCCAAAATGGGGAACAAACGGGACCGTGAAGCCGAAATGGAAGCGGGCGGAATCGCGCATCCTCGCCTCGCCTGCAGAAAGATCGGCGTGGACCGAGAACGGCGCCTGGACGTAGGTGAAGGTGGCGATGATGACGCGCCAAATGCTCTCAGCAGTATCCAGCGGGAGTATGCCTCTGTGCCGCTCGACCAAACGGCGCATCATTTCGGCTTCGCGCGCCGGTCGAAAGGCAGTTCCCGTTTCCTGCGTCTGCTTGACGCTGATGAGGCGATCAATGATCTCACCGCGCTTCATCAGCAGGCCGTGCATCGCCTCGTCAATGCGGTCGATTTCCTGGCGCAGGTCTGTAAGCGCTTCGGAAAGACAAAGTTTCGCCATGACACTCCATGCGCCCGCCCGCTCGAGCGCTGCGGCATTGATACGAGGGGCGTCGGGCGAAAGCAAAGAAAACGTTGAACTACCGCGCGATGGGGCCTATCTAACCCCCTCGCGGCCGCCTGGCTTTAGTTGAACGGCGCGTGATCGCGCCGAGGCGTGGCGGTCGGAGGCTTGCGTGAACACGATTGAGGCTGATTTCAGCGTCGCATTCGACCCCACCAGCCGCGCACGCGAGGCGGACTATCCCCGCTCGCTGGTCGTTCGCTTTGGCCCGAACCAGCCCCTGCGACTCGATGCCGGCGTTGATCTCGCTCCGTTTCAGATCGCGTATCAGACCTATGGCGTGCTCAATCCCGAGCGCAGCAATGCGGTTCTCATCTGCCACGCGCTCACTGGGGACCAGCACGTGGCCAATATCCATCCAGTGACGCACAAGCCCGGCTGGTGGGAGACCATGGTTGGCCCCGGCCGTCCAATCGATACGGAGCGTTATTTCGTCATCTGCCCAAACGTCCTTGGCGCCTGCATGGGTACGACAGGACCCGCCTCCACCAATCCGAAGACTGGCATGCCCTGGGGACTGGATTTCCCTGTCATCACCATTCGCGACATGGTGCGCGCGCAGGCAATGCTGCTCGATCAGCTTGGGATTGAGTCTCTGTTCTCGATGGCCGGTGGCTCCATGGGTGGCATGCAAGTGCTGCAATGGTGCTCGCTCTATCCTCGGCGCGTGTTCTCGGCGCTTCCCATTGCGACGTCGACGCGCCATTCCGCGCAAAACATTGCGTTCCACGAAGTGGGGCGACAAGCGGTGATGGCGGACCCGGAATGGCGGCATGGGCGATATTTCGTGGAGGGCACCAATCCTCGTCGCGGGCTCGCGGTCGCACGAATGGGCGCACACATTACCTATCTCTCCGATGCAGCGCTGCACCGTAAGTTCGGCCGCCGCTTTCAAGATCGAGAAAATCCGACATTTTCCTTCGATGCCGACTTCCAGGTGGAGAGTTATTTGCGTCATCAAGGCAGTAGCTTCGTCGAGCGCTTTGATGCGAACTCCTATCTTTATTTGACCCGTGCGATGGACTATTTCGATCTGGCTGCGGATTGCGACGGGGCGCTGGCGAATGCGTTCAAGGATACCCCGACCCGGTTCTGCGTCATCTCCTTCACCTCCGACTGGCTGTTCCCAACCTCGGATTCACGAGCGATCGTGCACGCGCTCAACGCGGGCGGCGCACGCGTTTCCTTCGCTGAAATCGTGACGGATAAGGGTCATGACGCGTTCCTGCTCGAGGAGCCGGAGCTGTTCGCCATCGTACGCGGGTTTCTTGACGGTGCCGCCAAGGCGCGAGGTATCGCGCCGCGCGGCGTTGCTCTATCGGGACCTCAATGATGCTCTCACGCGGGCTTCTCGACATGAAGCATTCCTCGCTGCCAATCCAGCGGCCGGCAAGAGGGCGAATCTCGCAGCGGTGATGCTGTCGCGCGCCGACCATGATGTCACGATGGTGGAGGCGGCGCGCAGCCCAGGCGGGGCGCGCGTCGACCTCCTCGTCGTCGCCGAGATGGTGGCACCGGGGGCCAAGGTGTTGGATGTGGGCTGCGGAGATGGCGAGCTGCTGCGGCTGCTTGCTGAGACACGCCGGGTGGATGGACGCGGTATCGAGCTCTCGCGTGAGGGCGTCAATGAGTGTGTCGCCAAAGGCTTGGCGGTGGTCCAAGGTGACGCCGATACCGACCTGTCCGACTATCCTAATGATGCGTTCGACTACGTCATTCTCTCGCAGACGTTGCAGGCAACGCGACGCCCGCGTGTCGTGGTCGAGCACATGTTGCGCATCGGCCGTCATGGGATCGTTTCGTTCCCCAATTTCGGCCATTGGGGGATTCGCCTGCAGTTGCTGTTGGGCGGCCATATGCCACGAACGGACAACCTGCCCTATGCCTGGTGGGATTCACCGAACATCCATTTCTGCACTATCAAGGATTTCCGCCAGCTCTGCGATGTCGTCGGCGCCAAGATGGAAAAGGCGGTGGCGCTAAACGCCTGGGGCCGCGCGCTGCGCTTGAATGCTCCCTGGTGGTTCTGGAACCTGTTCGGCGAGCAAGCGGTCTTTCTTCTCAGCCGCAGAGGCTAGATCGGCACGAAAATTCCGCTGGCCCTTCCATCGTGCAGGGGAGATACCACATATCGCATGCGGATCGCCTTTGGGGGTACGCGCATTTGCCTTTCTGCCGGCGTTGATTGAGATCGGTGCCGGCTCAAGCTGGCCCACTGACGATGCTCTTCTGCGCCATGCGAGGCAGAAGAGCAGGCCGAGGGAAGAGACATGGATTTCGAGAAATACACGGACCGCGCCCGCGGTTTCATACAATCTGCGCAGTCCCTTGCACTGCGCGAAGGACATCAGCAATTCACGCCTGAACATCTTCTCAAGGTTCTGCTTGATGATCCCGAAGGGCTCGCGGCAGGACTGATCGATCGCTCAGGGGGGCACTCGCGCGAGGCCCTGTCAGCCGTCGAGACGGCGCTCGCAAAGATCCCCAAGGTGTCTGGCCGCGGTGCCGGGCAGGTCTATTTGGCACCGGCCTTGGCTCGTGTCTTCGATCAGGCGGAAAAGATCGCGGAGAAGGCGGGTGACAGCTATGTCACCGTGGAGCGGCTGCTGCTCGCGCTCGCTCTCGAAAAGGAGAGCGATGCTGGAAAAATCCTCGCTCGCGCAGGAGTCACTGCGCAGAGCCTCAATGCCGCGATCGAGGCGCTGCGCAAAGGGCGCACGGCCGATACCTCTTCAGCGGAGAGTGGCTACGATGCGCTTAAGAAATATGCCCGCGATCTCACGCAGGCGGCGCGCGAGGGCAAGATCGACCCTGTGATCGGACGCGACGAGGAAATCCGGCGCACCATCCAGGTGCTCTCGCGACGCACCAAGAACAATCCGGTGCTGATCGGAGAGCCGGGCGTCGGCAAGACTGCCATCGTGGAAGGTCTCGCTCAACGTATAGTCAATGGGGATGTGCCAGAGAGTCTGCAGGACAAAAAGCTTCTAGCGCTGGACATGGGCGCATTGATCGCCGGCGCGAAATATCGCGGTGAGTTCGAGGAGCGACTCAAAGCCGTGCTGCAGGAAGTCACCTCCTCCGCTGGCGCCTATATCCTGTTCATTGACGAGATGCACACCATTGTCGGCGCCGGCAAAGCCGACGGCGCGATGGATGCTTCGAACCTGCTTAAGCCGGCACTGGCGCGCGGTGAGCTGCACTGCGTCGGCGCCACAACGCTCGATGAATATAAGAAGCACGTTGAGAAGGATGCCGCTCTCGCGCGCCGCTTCCAGCCGGTGTTTATCGACGAGCCAAACGTCGAGGATACGATCTCGATCTTGCGCGGCCTAAAGGACAGATACGAGCAACATCACGGGGTGCGCATCACAGACTCGGCCCTGGTCGCAGCCGCAACGCTATCGCACCGCTACATCTCCGACCGGTTCCTGCCGGACAAGGCGATCGACCTCATCGATGAGGCGGCTGCCCGGCTGAAAATGCAGGTCGATTCCAAGCCGGAGGAGCTCGATTCGATCGATCGCGAGATCGTACGCCTGAAGATCGAGCAAGAGGCGCTCAAGAAGGAGCACGACCCCGGTTCAAAGGATCGCCTGAAAACTCTCGAAAAAGAGCTGGCTGTTCTGGAGAAGCGCTCGGCCGATCTTACGGCGCGCTGGAAGTCTGAGAAGGAAAAGCTTTCGGAGGCACAGAAGCTCAAGACCGAGCTCGACCAGCTCAAGACCGAGCTTGCAAATGCGCAGCGCCAGGGCGAGTATCAACGCGCTGGCGAGCTTGCTTACAGCCGCATCCCCGAAGCTGAGAAGAAGCTCAAGAGCATCGAGGCCGCCGAAGCCCGAACCGCTATTGTGAAGGACGAGGTCGATGCCGATCAGGTGGCGCAAGTGGTCTCGCGCTGGACCGGCATTCCCGTCGATCGGATGCTGGAAGGCGAGAAGGAAAAGCTTCTGCGCATGGAGCAGCAACTCGGCAAGCGGGTGATCGGTCAGGGGGAAGCCGTCAAGGCGGTCTCGACAGCGGTGCGGCGTGCGCGCGCTGGCCTGCAGGATCCAAACCGGCCGATCGGATCGTTCATGTTTCTAGGGCCGACCGGTGTCGGTAAGACGGAGTTGACCAAGGCCCTCGCCGAGTTCCTGTTCGATGACGAGGCGGCGCTCGTGCGTATCGACATGTCGGAGTACATGGAAAAGCATTCAGTTGCGCGCCTCATCGGCGCACCGCCCGGCTATGTCGGCTATGAGGAAGGGGGCGCGCTTACAGAGGCGGTACGCCGGCGGCCCTATCAGGTTGTCCTCTTCGATGAGATCGAAAAGGCGCACCCCGACGTGTTCAACGTGCTGCTCCAGGTGCTCGACGATGGCAGGCTCACGGATGGGCAGGGCCACACGGTCGATTTCCGTAATACTCTCATTGTCATGACCTCGAATCTCGGCTCGGAATATCTGGCCAACCAACCGGAAGGACAGGACACCGATGCGGTGCGCGATCAGGTCATGGCCGTGGTGCGAGCGAGCTTCCGTCCTGAATTCCTCAATCGCATCGATGAGATCATACTATTCCATCGCCTGCAGCGAAGGGAGATGACCAAGATCGTCGATATCCAGATGGCACGGCTTGCGAAGCTTTTGCTGGACCGCAAGATTACCATCGCGCTGGAGCCGGCGGCGCGCGAGTGGCTGGCGGACAAGGGCTGGGATCCTGCCTATGGCGCGCGGCCGCTCAAGCGCGTGATACAGAAAGCCGTGCAGGATCCGCTTGCGGAACTGATGCTTTCCGGCAGGATCAAGGACGGTGAGAAGGTCGTCATCTCAGCCGGCAAGAGCGGCCTCGTGTTCAACGGACAGGCGGTCGCGCAGGCCGCGTAACCTCTGTCTACTTGCCTTGTGCATAACGCGTGGGGGCCGCGCGGGTCAGCATCGCCTCGAGGCGGGTCCGCTCCTGCTCGAAACCGGCGAGCAGCGTTCCCTCCAACACGCGGCCGCGCGGCAGCCTGACCTTCATTGGATCGACAAAGCGACCGTTCACGAGGATCTCGAAATGCAGGTGCGCACCGGTCGACAGGCCCGTCGAGCCGACGTAGCCGATCACCTGCCCCTGGCGCACCTTCTTGCCGGCCTCCATCCCGCGGGCGAACGCCGACATGTGACCATAGGCGGTTTCCCACCCGTTAGCGTGGCGGATGCGGATATATTTTCCGTAGCCGCCCTCAGGCCCAATCTTCTCGATGACGCCGTTGCCGGCGGCAAAGATCGGCGTGCCGGTCGCTGAAGCCCAGTCCACTCCCGTGTGCATCTTGGTAAAGCCAAGCAGAGGATGGTTGCGGCCACCGAACCCGGATGTGACCTTCCCGTCGGACACGGGTTTGCGAACCAGGAACTTCTTCGCGCTCTTGCCGCCCTCATCATAGTAGTCGACGATGTTGTCGTCGCCCGTTTGGTAACGGTAGAACTTCCGCGTCTCACCGCCTGTGGTGAGCAAGGCGTAGAGGATATCGCCTTTGCTGTTGTCAGTCGCGTTCTCGTCATCGCTGGCAAACAGAACCTCGAATGAATCGCCCGGCTGGACCCTGCGCTGAAAATCCACATCGTAGGAATAAATACGAATGATGTCGTCGATCACGGAGCGCGGCACATGATTGCGTAACGCAGTCTCGTATATGCTTTGGTAGAGCCGAATGCCCTTGCCATCGTCCTCATCGTCGTCGTTTACCGTGGAAGCCCTGCTGTTGGCGCTGCGCACATCTACGGACACATATTTACCTTTGTCAGACCACGCCACCATGGCCTCGACGCTGGTATCGGTGGCGATGACAACCCGCACTGGCTGTAGGCGCCTGCCGTCACGTCCCGGGGCCAGCAGGACTCGCAGCTTGTAGCCGTCGCGGGGGCTGCTATCCCTGCCGCGCCAACCGAACGCCGCCGTGATGGCCTTCACCTCGTCCGCAGTCGCGGCCAG
>Ga0306920_100011711_pt1 | contig 11873 bp, 9 predicted proteins | sample flu12Cox44000170_FD_204666 | JGI IMG/M metagenome (GOLD analysis project Ga0306920, IMG submission 204666) | Lab enrichment of tropical soil microbial communities from Luquillo Experimental Forest, Puerto Rico - flux4day.12C.oxic.44.000.170 (v2)... | ecosystem: Environmental > Terrestrial >...
CTGAACGGCATACACACGATGACCGCTCGGTTCCGGCAGGCCTCCGCCGGCGGCGGTACTGCAAGCGGAAGCCTTTGGATGGCACGTCCCGGCCGGATGCGGTTCGAATACGATGCACCTTCGCCGGTTCTGCTGATCGCCGATCGCTTCTATGTCTACTATGTAGACAAACAGCTTGCCCAAATGTCGAAAGTAGGGCTGAAATCGACGCCTGCATGGTTTTTGCTACGCGACCCGATCAGCTTTGACGATCTCCTCGTCACCCGGTTTGAGCGCGGCGCGAATACGCTGACGATTACTATCGTCGACCCGGCCGAACTAGACAAAGGCAGCTTGACCATCGTATTCAGCAGCCAGCCGATGGCGTTGCGTCAGTGGACGATTGTTGATCAGCAGCGCAAGGTCACGACGGTTTCGGTCTCCAATGTACAGTTCGGGGTGGCACTAGACCCCGAGTTGTTCGTGTACCAGGATCCGTTTACCGCTGGCCGCCGCCAGTCCCAACCCTGAGCTCAAGCCTTGATGTCCAGTCGGCAAATACCGCTCGTCGGCATCCCGAGCTGCCTCCGCACAGCCAACGAGCGGGCTTTTCACGGGGTCAACGAAAGATACCCGAGCGCGGTGATAGATTCGGCGGGATGTCTCCCGGTATTGATCCCGGCAGTCGGATCGAAGGTCGACGTCCGTGGGGTCCTTGGCCGGCTCGACGGATTGTTGCTGACCGGCAGCCCGTCGAACGTCCATCCGAGCCATTATGGGGCCGAGCCGAGCGACGCCGAAATTCGCTACGACCCGGAGCGCGATGCAACAACGTTGCCGCTGATCCGCGAAGCGATCCGACGGAACCTGCCTATCCTGGCGATCTGTCGCGGGATCCAGGAGTTGAACGTGGCGCTTGGCGGCACGCTGCACCAGCGAGTGCATGAGGTTCCCGGCCGGCTCAATCATCGCTCGCGCAAGGAGTCCTCAGACGGGCCCTACGGTCCGGCCCACCCGGTGACACTGACGGCGGGCGGGATCCTGGCTGCGCTCGCCGGGGCTTCCGAGGTTATGGTCAATTCACTGCATTCGCAGGGTATCGATCGTCCCGCCTGCGGGCTGCGGGTCGAGGCAGTTGCCCCGGACGGGCAGATCGAGGCGGTAAGCCTGCCCGCGGCGCGCTTCGTCGTCGGCGTACAATGGCATCCCGAGCACAAAGTCATGGAGAATCCGCTTTCCACTGCGCTGTTCTCGGCCTTTGCGGGAGCGTGCGCCGCGGCATGCGTTGCGCCAATCGTCTACGCGGCGTGAAGGAATTACCGTTGGTTCCCGAGCGCAGCATGCATTTTTGCCGCGCCCGACATGCGGGAATCGCGCAGTTGTTTTCCGAAGGTGTGACCCCATCTATACAGTTCGGAAGCGGAGAGAGTAGAAGCTCTCTTTAGAACGGGCCTGTCTCCCCTGTGGGTCCGATTTCCCCCAAACGCTTCTGGCATGCAGGCGCCCGGTCTTCCCCCCCGACCGGGCGCCGTTGCTTTTGCCGCGTCCGGTCCCGATGCTCGATATTGCCGAGGCGTCGGTTGCGCGCGTCCGATGCTTGATCCATGCTTTGGCTACCAGCCGCGACGCATCGGATGAGCAGTGTCTCTGCGCCTGATTACCTGGAACATCAACTCGATCCGACTGAGGATCGCCAATATTCACCGGCTCGTTATGGAATGGGCCCCCGAAGTCATCTGTTTACAAGAAACAAAAACGCCGGACGACCGTTTCCCGCGGGAAGCATTTGACGCTCTCGGTTATCGCGAGATGCTGGTGCACGGCATGAAGGGCTACAACGGAGTTGCGATTCTGTCGCGAATACCATTGCGATCGCCGCAGATCCGCGCATGGTGCGCTCGTTCCGATTGCCGGCATGCTTCGGTCGAGTTGCCCGGAGGCATCGAGCTTCACAATATCTATGTGCCGGCAGGCGGCGATATACCAGATCCCGAACGCAACTCGAAGTTCGCCCATAAACTCAGGTTCCTCGACGAGCTGACGGCATGGTTTGCAGCTGAACGTCAGGGCGGCCGGCCGATGATTGCGGTAGGTGATCTAAATATCGCACCGCTGGAAACCGACGTCTGGTCTCATAAACAGCTTCTGACGGTCGTAAGCCACACACCGGTCGAGGTCGAACGCCTCGGAGGTTTGCAACGGGCGGGCGGCTTTGTCGACGCGGTCAGGCATTTCGTGCCACGGGAGGAGCGTTTGTATACTTGGTGGAGCTACCGCGCCCGTGACTGGGCAGCCTCCGACCGAGGCCGCCGGCTCGATCACATCTGGGTAACGCCGGAGCTTGTCGGTGAGCTGACCGAAGCCCGTGTCTATCGGGAAAGCCGTGGTTGGGACAGGGCCTCGGACCATGTCCCGGTCATGCTGACGATCGGCAACTGACGCGTCTGTAGAGGTGATAACGCCCCGGAGCGACACTCTCGGGCAGGGTGAGTGCGGTAAGCTCCTCATGGGCGATCACCGGCTCGCTGACCAGCAACCCGCCCGGGCGAAGTAGCGGCATGATCAAAGGTGCGACCTCGGCTGCAAGTGCTCGGCTCCCAGCGCCGTCCCCCGTTGCCGGGTCTAGATGCGCGAGCGCTACTCGTCCTGCAAGTAGCCCGGAGGCGGTGGGCAGGGTATCGCGCATGTCACCCAGGATCAGGAGCTCGGTTGGTGGCACGCAGTCTGGATGCGCCGCAACCCGGCGCTCGCAAACGTAGATTTTCCGATCTGGAAACAGCTGGCGCAGATGGTCGTAGGTCCGGCCGTTGCCGAGCCCGAGCTCAAGCACGTCCCCATCCAGGTCCCGGACGAGGTGGGCAGCCAAGTCGAGGCAGGCGCGTTGAGCCTCCAGGCGGCGGATAAAACTGTCGAGCCGGCTCAAGATGATCAGGCGGCGATGCCAGCCTGGTCGCGCAGCCGTTTCACCTCGGCAAGCGCCGCGCTCAGCTGATGGTTCGTCGCATCGAGCCGCTGGGCCAGTTCCCGCATGATAGAGACCGCCATATTCGGGAATTCGCGCACCATACGCATGAAGGGCTCCTTGGAGATGCGCAAAACGATGACCCGGTCTTTGGCACGCACCGTCGCATTGCGCGGCACATCACCCAATATCCCCATCTCCCCGACGGTCTCGTTGGCACCGAGCGTCGCCACCACGACCGGTCCGGCAGGGGTCTCGAGGATGACCTCGGCATGGCCATCGATGATCAGATATGCCGCGTCGGCGGGGTCGCCCTGCTGCACCAGCCTTTTGCCGGGATCGAACCCTACGCGCTCACTCATAAACGCCAGGAGCTTGAGCTTTGCCGGCTCGATCTCGGCAAAGATCGGCACTCGCCGGAGCAGTTCGAATTCTTCCTTCAGGCTCATCTGTTTCCTCCCGACATTCGCATTCGCACGCTGCCCCTTCGGCTGGTCATTCGGCTGCGATGAGCATGGACATCAGTGACCCGTTATTGTCGAGCTCCGACGGGGTGCCTTGTTCTTGTAGCTTCCCGTTGCTGAGGACGAAAACGTGGTCGAAGTTTCGAGCAAGGCTCGCCCGATGCAACACCCAAATGATGCCTCGGCCGGAGAACTCTTCATTCAGTCCTCTGGTTACCTTCGACTGTGCCTGGCCATCGAGCGCCGAGGTTGCCTCGTCGAGGATCAGAAGATCGGGGCGCTTGAGCACCGCACGAGCAATTCCGGCCTTTTGGCGATCGGCGGGCGACAGGCGCGATCCCCCGGTGCCGACATTATAGTCGAGGCCGACATCGATGACAGTCTGCCGGAGCGATAGCGCGTCGACCACTTCCGCGAGCACCGCAGGAACGCGGATCGGCGCGTCGGCCTCGCCATAGGCGATCTTGCCGAACAGGATGTTGTCCTGCACGGAGGCCGCCGCATTATAGCGCTCCGCGTCAAAAAATTCGATCTGCGGTCGCGCCTCCGGTGGCAGATCAGCGCGAAACACCCGCCGCGCTTCGAGCAGGCGATTTTGCATCGCTTCGTCGAGGACGTCGAGCCGGTGGCGCGCCGGGATCAGCTTGAAAGGCAGCGAGAGAAGCTTCGCGCGATCCGCTTTGGGCAGGGCCGCCGGCCCGCCGCTGCCGATGCGCCCGAGGATCGCCGCGAATTCCGGAAGATCGTTCGAGCTGATGAAGCTGAATTGCTCGAAAAACTCGTGATCGGGAGGCAGATCCGCAAACAACTCCACCATCGTCTCGGCCACTTGTTTACCGGCTTCGACGAGATCATCAATCAACCCGACTTTTGCGAGCACCTGAGAAACATAGGTGTTGTCGGCGAGCGCCTCGAAATCGAAGGCCGGGCCAATCGGCGTTCCGAATAGCAGGTTCTCGGCGACCGAGGCGTTGGAGTTGAAGCGGTTGGCATCGTAAGTCTCGACGAGGTTTGTGATTTCATCCTCGACGAGCCGGTGGGCGAGCGCCTTGCGCGCTTCCAGGAGACGGGCGGCCGCCTCGGGACAGTCGTCGGGGTCGAGCCGCCAGCGCAACCCCAGGAGGTAGACGACCTCGTCGAGATCGAGTACGGCGAGCACCTCGCTGATGCGCGTCGATAGGATCTCCCGGTCGGCCACCCCGGCCGCTTCATAGTCGAGCCAGTCGGCGTGAAGGTCGAGATCGATATTGCCCGCCAGTCGCGCTTCACGGAGTTGAACCGCGCGGCGTCTCGCGACGGCGGGCTCGTATTTGGTTGGCCGGACCGGGGTATGTCGTAGACCCAGCAGCAGATTATCGCGCAGAGTGCCGAGGAAGAAATACGGCGTAGCAGAGACGTAACCGATCCGACGGCCGACTACCGAAATAGGAAGGGTGGCGATGTCGATCCCGCCGATCGTAATCCGGCCGCTGGTCGGCCGCGTCAGGCGAGCGAGCAACAGGCCGAGCTCGTTCTTCCCGGACCCTCCTTGCCCAATGATCGCGATGTGCTGATCGAGCGAAACGGTAAAACTGACGCCGTCGAGAATGCGGCTGCGGTCGTCTTCGGTGAGCGATAGGTTGCTGACCGCAAGCTCGCCGGTGAAGGGAGCCACTTTAGCCGGTTCATCGAGCAGCAGCCGAGCATCCGTCATTTCCGCCGGCTGGAATTGCTCGACGATCTGATCGTACTTGATTCTGGAATCTTGAAAATTCTGATAGAAAACCAGCAGCTCGTTCCACGGTGAGGGCAGGTCTTTATAAGCCAGCAGCACTGCCAACAGCGATCCAACCGAAAGAGGGCCCTTGATCACCAGATAGCCGCCGATCGAGAAGAAAAAAAACGGCGTCAGCTGTAACATTAAATTATTCAAGAACTTGCCAAGGAATTTGCGCTGAAAAGCCTCGAACCGAATCTCATAAATGCGGCCCAGCAATGCAGCAAAACCCGTCAGCTGCAGCTTGGCGGCGTCATTGGCGAGTATGTCGGCGATCCCGGTCGCCGATTCCTGAACCCGATCGGCTACCTGGCGGATGGTGCGCACCCGCTGTCTGTTGAGCAGGTTAACCTTCTGCTGCAATTTCGGAATGACGTAGCCTTGGATCGGAAACAGCGCTATCGCGGCCAACCCCAAGACCCAATCCTGCATGAACATGAAGAAGACGCTCGTCAGCAGCGTGCCCCCTTGAAATACCGGGGTGCCGATCGCTTCGCCGATGAACCCGCCCAGAGACTCGCACTCGGCGGTGATCATCGGGATGATCTGGGCGGACGAGTTCCGCTGAAAATAGGATAGCGGAAACAGCAACATCCGCTGATAGAGCTGATAGCGGAACCGCCGCAGCATGCGTTCGCCGAGCCGGCCCTTATAAGTGTTTATATAGAATTTGAATGCACCATTGATAAATACTAACAGTAAAAATGCGAAGGAAAGCAGTAAAAGATATTCGATCTGGTCGAGCTCGACACCGAATAAGTTTTGCGGAATATACTTTGCCTTGATAGCGCGATTGGTGATGGTTTTGGGTAACTCAAGAGAATAATAAAGGAACGGAAAGGACAACAAGGTCATGACCAGCTGAACTATCTGCTGGCGCAAGCTGTGGCGAAGGATGAAACGGTAGATCGTCGGCTCGAGAGTGGTCGGATCCTCGGCTGGCGTCTTCGGCGACTTGGTGTCGCCCGTCGTGTCTGCTGGCCTCCGCCGCCCGGGTAGAAATCCGAACCAATCGCGCGCTGGTCGGAGCGCATCTTCGGCCGTGGTGACCAGCGCTGCCATACCCTTCATGACCATGGCCTTCATGAAAAGATCGTTTCGCCGCGAGGTCCGGTATGCAATAGTCTGCGCGCCGGTTCGACGAGAGGGTCCGCGTGGCCGTTCGCCGTCACCACAAGCGAGTGCTCATCTACAGCCACGACAGCTTCGGGCTCGGGCATTTGCGCCGGTGTCGAGCAATCGCCCACTCGTTGGTCGATGCTGATCCCGCAGTTTCGGTGCTGATTTTATCCGGATCGCCAATCATTGGCAGTTTCGATTTCCGTTCTCGCGTCGATTTTGTGCGGGTGCCTGGCGTCATCAAGCTGCGCAACGGTGAATATGTTTCGCTAAACCTCCATATCGATATCGAAGAGACGCTGGCGATGCGCTCCTCGATCATTCGTCACACTGCCGATATCTTCGACCCCGATCTATTGATCGTCGATAAAGAGCCGCTGGGCTTGCGCGGTGAGGTGCGCGACACCCTCGATCTGCTGCAGCGTCGCGGAACCGCCCTGGTCCTCGGTCTGCGCGACGTAATGGACGATCCCGAGGCATTGGAAAGCGAGTGGGAACGCAAACAGGCGGTTCCGGCACTGGCCGAGTACTACGACGAGGTTTGGGTGTACGGCTTGCCGCAGATCTGCGATCCCCTCGATGGACTCTCGGTGCCGAGGAGTGTGCGCGAACGTATGATCTATACCGGGTATCTGCGGCGCAGCGCAGCTCCGCCTCAAGTTACGCCGGAGATTCTGGACATTCTCGACAGTGAATTTGTGCTCGTCACCCCCGGCGGTGGAGGGGACGGCGAAGGGCTGATCGACTTGGTTCTTTCGGCTTATGAATACGATCGCGCGCTGCCGCTCCCCGCTTTGATGGTTTTCGGCCCTTTCATGCTCCCCGAGCAACGGGCCGAGTTCGCAAACCGGGCGTCGCGTCTGGCGAATGTGCGCGCCATCACGTTCAACGCGCGGCTCGAATCCCTGATGGCTCGCGCCGCCGCGGTAGTTGCGATGGGTGGTTATAACACGTTCTGCGAAATTCTTTCTTTTGACAAGCGAGCGCTGATTGTGCCGCGCACGGCGCCGCGTCTGGAGCAATTTATCAGGGCCCAACACGCGGCGCAGCTCGGCCTGCTGACCATGCTGTCCGAAGAACAGGGTCGCGACCCCAGAGTGATGGCCGCCGCCCTCCGCCGTTTGACCGGACAACCCCCGCCATCGACCGTGGTAATCCCTGGCTTGCTCGACGGAATGTCCAATGTCAACCGGCTCGTGCGAAAATGGCTCGATGAGGGCCGGGCCGGCTGCTTTGCGGCCCGGGAGCGCCTGGAAGCGTGAGCGGGATCGCGCCCTCATCGCCAGCCGAGGGGTGTGTCGCTTTTGTCCTGAAGGGCTACCCGCGGCTGTCGGAGACTTTTATCGCTCAAGAGATCCTCGCGCTCGAACGGCGCGGGCTCGAAATCCTGATCGTCTCGTTGCGCCGTCCGACCGATCGCAAGAGCCATCCGGTTCATCTGCTGATCCGTGCCGCGCTGCTGTACCTCCCGGAATATCTGCATCAGGAGCCACGTCGCGTCTGGCGAGGATGGTCACGCTCGCGCCGGCGCTCGGGATATCGAGCGGCGCGACGAGCCTGGTTCGCCGATCTGCTCCGCGACCCAACTCCAAACCGTATCCGTCGTTTCGGACAGGCGCTCGTGTTGGCGGCGGAGCTGCCCGACAACGTCCATCATCTGCACGCACATTTTCTCCATACGCCGGCCTCGGTGGCCCGCTATGCGGCGTTGATCGTGGGTCTCAACTGGACGGTTTCGGCGCACGCCAAAGATATCTGGACGCTTCCCGCATGGGAGAAGCGCGCGAAACTCGCCGAGGCCCATTGGGTGGTGACCTGCACGGAAGCCGGCCGGAACCACCTCGCCGGCCTGGCGGCGCACCGCAGTAAGGTCGCGCTGTGTTATCACGGGCTCGATCTCGAGCGATTTCCGGCACCGCCCCCGCGACCCGGTGGGAGCGACGGCAGCGACGCTGAACATCCGGTCGTCATCCTCTCGGTCGGACGGCTGGTCGCCAAAAAGGGCTACGAGGATTTGCTCGAAGCGCTGGCGCGCCTGCCGCACCGCCTGGAGTGGCGCTTTGTTCATATCGGCGGCGGCGTGCTCGGGGCCGTACTGCGCCGCCAAGCCGCGCGCCTGGGTCTGTCGCACAAAATCGAATGGCGCGGTGCCTCGGCCCAACCGGACGTGTTTGCCGCCTATTGCCAGGCGGATTTGTTCGTGCTCGCCTCGAAACCGGCCAAGGACGGCGACCGCGACGGTCTGCCCAATGTCCTGGTCGAGGCGCAGAGCCAACGGCTCGCCTGCGTTGCTACCGACATATCGGGGATACCCGAGTTGATCGATCCCGGAGTAACCGGGTTGCTCGTGCCGCCCGATGACCCCGCCGAGCTTTCTCGAGCGATCAGCACGCTAATTCGCGATCCCGCGAGGCGTGCTGCGTTGGGCGCCGCCGGAGAACGCCGGGTGCGCGGCAATTTCGCTTTGAAATCGGGGATCGATGCGCTGGCGACACGCTTTGGACTGCCTGCGACTGACCGCGCGGCGGTCGGGCCGCAGGCGGCGCCGCTGCCCTTTGACATCCGTCGCGACGGAGAAGATCCGACTTTGCGGGTAGGTCACAGAGTTCTCGTACCCGAGCCATCGGCGAAATAGCTCCAACCGGGTGGTTACCAGCGCATGCGCATCGCCTTCTATGCGCCGCTGAAACCGCCCGATCATCCGGTGCCGTCCGGGGATCGCCAAATCGCCCGGCTATTGCTTGCGGCCTTGCGCCGCGGCGGGCACGAGCCCGTTCTGGCTTCGCGGTTTCGCAGCTATGACGGGGGTGGCGATGCCCTCCGACAGGCCCGGCTCGCCGTATTGGGAGAACGGATCGCCGACCGCCTCCTCGGCCGCTACCGGGAGTTTCCGGAATTTACACCAGAGCTCTGGTTTTCTTATCATGTTTATCATAAGGCACCCGATTGGCTGGGGCCGACGGTCGCCCGGGGGCTCGGCATCCCCTATGTCGTCGCCGAAGCTTCCGTGACGCCAGCGCAGCGGCGCGGCGCTTGGGCAGCCGGCCATCGTGCGGCCGAACGCGCGATCCGACGAGCCGATGCGGTGGTCGGACTGAACTTTCAAGATCGGGAGTGCGTCCTGCCGCTGCTGCGGGAGCCTGGGCGTTGGGTTGCCCTCAAGCCATTTGTCGATTCTTCGACCTACCGTCGAAGAGGCGGACGAGACCGCGGGCCGCCCCGATTGATAACGGTGGCGATGATGCGCCGGGGCGACAAACTCGCCTCCTACCGCCTTCTCGGTGACGCGCTGTCTTGTCTGTTGGACTTGCCTTGGTCGCTGGAGGTGGTCGGCGACGGTCCGGCGCGACGCGATGTGGAGGTCGCGCTCGCGCCGCTCGATGGACGAATGACCTGGATGGGATCGCTCGACCGAGCGGCGGTTGCCGGGCGGCTCGGTTCGAGCGATATCTTCGTCTGGCCAGCCTGCAACGAAGCCTTTGGCATGGCCATGCTGGAGGCCCAGGCCAGCGGGTTGCCCGTCGTCGCGGGGGCCGAGGGCGGTGTCGGGGAAATCGTCGTCTCGGAGGTGACCGGACTGCTGGTCCCACCCGGCGACGCCGCCGCCTTTGCCGCGGCGGTGCGTAGTCTGATCCTCGATCCCGACCGGCGGTCGGCCTTCGCAAGAGCGGCGCGCCGGCGTGTCCTGCTGGAGCACGACATCTCCTTCGCGGCGCGCAGACTGTCGGCGGTGATCGATGCGGTCGGTCACGCTCGTGCGGCGTGACGGCGGCATGAAGCAGGCCGCTTGCTCGATCCTGGGCCTGTGCGGTCCCGACCGCGGCAATTCCGCGCGTACGCGATCGTGAACGGCACCGTTCTGTTCTACGTTCAGCACTTGCTCGGCATCGGGCACGCGCGGCGTAGTTTTCGGCTTGCCGGCGCGCTCGGGCGCGAAGGCGTCGAGGTCACCCTGGTCTCTGGCGGAGAACCTCCGCCAGGGCCAATGTGCGCGGGCTCTGCGCGCATCGTTCAGCTGGCGCCGATCAGAGCCCGCGACGCGACCTTCAAAGAGCTGGTTGGTCCGGGAGACCAGCCGATCGACGACGAACTTCGCAAGGCTCGTCGCGAGACACTGCTTGCCACCTTCGCCTCGGCGCGGCCCGACGCCGTCGTAATCGAAGCATTTCCATTTGGACGGCGCGCGTTCCGCTTCGAGATCGAGCCGCTCATCGAAGCGGCGCGATCTCGCTCTCCGCGACCACGGATAGTATGTTCGGTTCGAGACATTGTCGTGGTACCCGACGATGCGAGCCGCCATCGCGAGATCGTCGATCGGGTGAGGGCCGACTTCGACTTCGTGCTGGTTCACGGGGATCCGGCCTTCATAAGATTGGACGCGAGTTTCTCGGCCGCAGCGGCGATCGCCGATCGCCTTATCTATACGGGTTACATTGGTGATCCCGCTCCGATGGACGGAGGAGACGAGACGGCGGAAGCGGATGAGGTGTTGGTCTCGGTTGGCGGGGGTGCAGTCGGCGGCGCCCTCTTGTCGACGGCACTGGAAGCCAGGCGAGGCGGGTGTCTGGCCGGTCTAAATTGGCGCCTGCTCGCGGGACCTAACCTGCCGGAGCACACATTTGAGACATTGGCGGGAGTTCTGCCGGAGGGGGTCGTCCTCGAACGCTATCGCCGCGAATTCCCCCGGATGCTGCAGCGCTGCCACGTATCCGTCAGTCAAGCCGGGTATAATACGGTTCTCGACATTCTCGCTGCCCGAGCCCGAGCCGTGGTCGTTCCGTTTTCATCCGAGCGAGAAACCGAGCAACGGTTGCGGGCGGAGCGCTTGGCCGCTTCCGGGGTCCTCGAACTGGTGCCGGAAGCCCGGCTCTCTCCGGTTCGGCTCGGCCGCGCCATCGAACGCGCGGTCGGGCGCGAGCCTGCGCCGTTCACCGTCGATATGGACGGGGCTTCGCGCTCGGCCCGCCTGATCGCGGACCTGATCCGTAATGCAGAATTTGGTGCCCCATCGGGGATTGTCTCATCGGGGCTCGACGGTTTGATCGAGGATACGTCACCTGCTGCGTAAAGATTTGGCAACCACAGCCGCGTGGTCCGATTTGGTCGGTGAACTCGACCAATGGCGACACCGCGGGCAGGTCGCGACCCTCTGGTGGCGCGATGACGACGCGGTGACGGCGAGCCCCCAACTCGAACGCCTGATTTCGCTCGCGGGGGAGGTCCCGCTGTCTCTCGCGGTGATCCCGGCGAGCGCGGATTCGGCACTTGCGGCATTGATCGACAACTTGCCTCGGTCGCCGCAACACACCCATCTTTCCGTATTGCAACATGGCTGGTGCCACGCGAACCGCGCCGTCGTCGGAAAGAAGAACGAGTTCCCGGCGGAGCGCTGCTGTCATGCTGTGAAATGTGAATTAGCGGCCGGCCGAGAGCGGCTGACCGCCCTCTTCGGGGGCCGCGCGCTTCCGGTTCTGGTTCCGCCTTGGAACCGCATTGCTTCGCGCTTTGTGCCGCTCCTGCCCGCTTGCGGTTTCCGGGCGATTTCTTGCGTAAAACCGCGACGTGATGTGGCGCCGGTACCCGGTATTAGCGA
>Ga0306920_100011712_pt1 | contig 11873 bp, 10 predicted proteins | sample flu12Cox44000170_FD_204666 | JGI IMG/M metagenome (GOLD analysis project Ga0306920, IMG submission 204666) | Lab enrichment of tropical soil microbial communities from Luquillo Experimental Forest, Puerto Rico - flux4day.12C.oxic.44.000.170 (v2)... | ecosystem: Environmental > Terrestrial >...
CCGTGCGGAATTGATCGCGCACATAGTCGATGACCGTGCGGATGCGGGCGCCCTTGTTGGTTTCCTCGTGGCTGACCAGCCAGATGTCGCGGACGATGCGGAGGTCGATCGGTGCGGCGACCAGATTCGACGACTTGGTGACGTAGTCGGGGAAAACCGAGATGCCATAGCCCACCCGCACCGCCTCGACGGCGGCGTAGGAGGAGTTGGTGCGCAAGACGACCGAGGGGCTGCGTTCGACGACCTCGCTCCACGGCTTCATCACCGACAGGCTGTGCAGGGTCGTATGATCGACGATGTGATGCTCGCGCATGTCCTCGAGCTTCTGCGGCAGGCCGTACTGCTCGATGTAGCTCGGCGCGGCGAAGATCGACATGTTGAACTGCCCGACGCGCGCCGCGACCAGCTGGTTCGAGGTCGGGCGGAAGAAGCGGATGGCGAGGTCGGCCTGGCGCGTGGCGAGGTCGAGCACCTGGTCGCCCGCGATCACCTGCACGATGATGTCGGGATGGGTACGACGCAGCTGGTTGAGACGCGGCACCAGCCAGTGAGCGGCAATGCCTTCGGTTGAGGCGATGCGCACCACGCCGGCCATTTCGCGGTCGAGGCCGGCAAGATGGCGCTCGATCGAGGTGGCGTTCGACAGCATCGACTCGGCTTGCACCATCACGCCGCGCGCTGCCGGCGTCACTTCCATGCCGTGACGATGACGGTCGAACAGCTTGGCGCCCAGCCGACGTTCGAGCGCCTGGATTCGACGGCCGACCGTGGTCTGCTTCGTGTTAAGCTGCGTGGCGGCGGCGCTGAAACTTCCGGTCTTTGCGACGGCGAGGAAAAACCTCACGTCGTCCCAGTCGCCGAGAATATTCGGCACCTTGCTCTTGCGCGGAGGAGTCGAAACCATAGTAACAATCGATACAATGTGTTGGCGGCCCAAACATTTACTTCCCACGGGCCTTTGTGGTTTATCTTACACCATTGCTAGTGGAATGTCGTTTTCTGTCTCTTTTGTAGGGCATTAGCCGGTCTTTTTCAGCGGCCGGTTGGCTTCACAGCCCCTGTATGTAGTCTTCGCATTCGTTAGTCAATCAATCCGTAGTGTTTTTTCCGATTGACGTTCGGTACGGGGACTGCGGTGGCCGCGATCGGCTCAGACGGCAAAACGACGCCCTTGTCGGACTTTACCGGCAAGTTGGCTCGCTACGTGCGCAGTCCTTCGACGCGCATGGCGGCGTTTGGCGGCCTCCTGACATACGTGAGCTATGCGTACGCGCACGGCAGTTGGGCTAACCCGACGCTGATGGCCGTGTCAGTGTTCATCGGGGTGTTTCTGCCGAGCTATTCCAAGCTCAGCAACAAAGCCGAGCTTTGGGCGAACAATCGCTTCGGCTTCGTGACGGCCGGCAAGTTCGGGCGATTCCTCCCCCAGTTGGTGTTCAACCTCGCGGTGTTTTGGGCGTGTCTATGGGGAGGTGCCTTCAATCTGGCAGGCATTGCGTCGGTCGGCGGCTTCGCCGGAGCGGCGCTGATCACCACGCTTGCCTCGCAGGGCACCCAGTATCTCGGCGCCTACTTCGTGGCGCGCGGCGTCGGCGATGCCAATCGCAACACGTTGGTCGGCCTGCTGGTGAACATCATGCTGGCGGCCCTGGGGACCGCGGGCATTCCGGGGGCACGCGAGGCCTTCCTGGTCTTCGGTTTCGTGCTGGGCGCGCTGTTCTTCGGTGTCGGCCTGCTGTCGGACATCCGCTCGGTGGCCGCGCCCAAGGGCGGGGTCGGCATGTTCTTCGGCACGTTCAATCCCTTCCACAACAGCCATCTCGAGATCCTGCGGCGGGCGATGGACGACCGAAAGCTCGACAGGATCATCATCCATCCCACGCTCATTCCCCGCCTGCACGCCGACGCCTTCCGCAAGGGCGAGATCCGGGTCGGCCGGCTGAAGGATGGCTTCCAGATCTACGAGAAGACCGACAAGGCCGATTCCAACGTCGACTATTTCCCGACCGGCAACGTTTTCCTGCCGCCCGAGACGCGCAAGGTGCTGATCGAGCTCGCCGTTGCCGAAGCCGGCCTTGGCAACAGGGTCGAGGTCATCTTCCTGCCCGAGACTTACAACACGCGCGGCTTTCAGGGCGTGGTCGGCGAGATCAAGAAGCAGAACCCGGGCGCACGCCTGCACACCATTCACGGCACGGACTTCGGCGGCATGCTGATCCGCAACATTTGCGACGAATGCGGCTGGATCTACCCGTGGTGCATCCTGCGCCGCGACAAGATTTCGGCGACCGCCATCCGGCGCGGCGCCAAGGGCATGACTCCGCCCGTCGTAACCGACGTGCTGGAGCAGATTTCGAAGAATCTTCCGGTGGTGACGGCTGGGGGCCGCCGCTTCCGGAATGACAACGGAGTACTGACCGAGGGGGTGTGAAATGACTACGCAGCAGCAGCCGGCCGGGACGAACCGTCCCGTCGTGACCATCAAGCTCGCATCCACGTCGGACGAGCTCCTTCAGTGCTACGCGCTGCGGGCCGCCGTGTTCATGGGCGAGCAGCAGTGCCCATACTGGGAGGAGTTCGACGGCAACGACTACACCGCCAGCCACTTGATGCTCTATGTCGACGGCGAACCCGCCGCCTCGATGCGTGTGCGGTGGTTCGCGAACTTCGCCAAGCTCGAGCGGGCCATCATCCTGAAACGCTACCGCTCGATGGGTCTGTTCATTCCGTTCGTCGAATGGGCCAAGGAGTTCTGCCGCAAGAAGGGCTACCCCAAGGCCTATCTGCACGGCCAGCAGCGGCTGTGGAAGATCTTCGAGAAGGACGGCTTCCACCAGGTCAACGAGAAGCCCTTCCATTTCTCCGATCACGAATACGGCGCCTTCGTCTGCGAACTCGCGGTGGGCGATGACTGCCCGACGGTCCACACCGATCCGATGGTGCTGAACCGGCCGGAGGACCAGCTCGACAAGGCTGGCATCTTGGAGAAGTCGATGGACCGGGGGGCGTCCAATCCGCACGCGGAATGGACCGAGAAGCGCGCGTAACCAAGGGGGATCAGAACATGAGTGCCATTGCACAATCGATCGGCGGCGAGCCCGTGACCACCAAGCTCGCCATGAAGATGGAGGACTCGCTGCAGGCCTTCGCGGTGCGTGCGGCTTGCTTCATCGGCGAACTGGAGGTGCCGTTCTCCGAGGAATTCGACGGCCACGACTTTGGTGCCACCCATGTCATCGCCTATGTCGGCGACGAACCGGTGGGCACCGTGCGGGTGCGCTGGTTCCAGTCCTTCGCCATGCCCGAGCGGCTGGCGGTGATGCAGCGCTTCCGCGGCCACAACATCGGCCAGATGCTGCTCGAACGCTGCCGCAAGCTCGCCGAGTCGCGCGGTTGCAACATGCTTTACGCCCAAGTCCTGCCGGCCGACGTCAAGTACTGGGAGAAGCAGGGCTGGCGCCGCCTGGTGCCGGAGGAGGCGGGCGGCGGCACCAAGCGGATCGTGGCGGTGGTCAAGGCGGTCGATCCGAGCAAGCCCTTGCCCGACGTCGAGGCGCCCGAGGCGGTCGTGCTGCGCCGCGAGCCGCAGCTCGATTCCACCGGGATGCCGCGCGGTATGATCTCGAACTGACTGAACGCGAGGGGACGAAGCGCAGACGTCGCTGGGGGTCGTCGTTGCGCCGGGCGCGCCGTTTTGGGGGGCGCGGCCGGAGGGTGATCCCGCTGGGGCGGGCGATGTCTAGTCCGTCCGCGCGCCGGCTTCGGTCGGCGCGCGGACGGAAGCCAACAAAGAATGAAAGAGGGTTGAATGGGAGTGTTTGAAATCGTCGTCGAGCCCAAGGTTCGCCGGCGGCGTGGCCGCAAGACGCTGTCACACAAGAAGCGGGCAGCGGCGTTGTTCCGCATTTGGCACGGCGTGCGCGAGCTGATCGAGGAAGCCGAACGGCTGGGCGACAGCGAGCTGGTCCATTTCCTGGCCGTCTCCCAGCTCCTGGTCGAGGAGAAGACCACGGCGCTGACCTCCGGGACGACGGCATTCGACGCAGTCGACACCAGCCTGCCGAACTGACCGGCCGCCGACCTACTTGTGCCTCGGGTCGAGCGCGTCGCGCAGGCCGTCGCCTAAAAGATTGAACGACAGCACGGCGAAGAAGATCGCGAAGCCCGGCCAGAACGCCATCCACGGCGCCTGGGCGATGAAGCGTTGCGCGGTGTTGAGCATGCTGCCCCACGACGGCGCGGGCGGTTGTTGCCCGAGGCCGAGGAACGACAGCGCCGCTTCGGCGATGATGGCGCCGGCGATGGCGAGCGAGGCCTGGACCAGAAGCGGCGGCACGATGTTGGGCAGCACGTGGCGCAGCGCAATGCGCCAGTGCGGATTGCCGACGGCGCGGGCCGCCTCGACATAGTCCTCGACCTTGGCCGACAGCGTCTGGCCGCGTGTCAGCCGCACGAAGACCGGCGTGGCGGTGACGCCGATCGCGATCATGGCGTTGCTGAGGCTGGGGCCGAGGAAGGCCGATAGCGCGATCGCCAGGATGAGGAACGGGATGGCGAGCATCGCGTCGACCAGGCGCGACAGCACCGCGTCGATCCAGCCGCCGGCATAGCCCGCCAGCAGGCCGAGCGGCACGCCGGCGCCGACGGCGATGCCGACCGAGACCAGCCCGGCGCTGAGCGAGGCGCGGGCGCCCCAGATCACGCGGCTGAGCACGTCGCGGCCGACTTCGTCGGTGCCCAACCAGTGCGCCCACGACGGCGGTTTGCGGACCGTGGCGAAGCTCGTGGCGGTCGGATCGTAGGGCGCCACCCAGGGCGCGAGCACGGCCAGCAGGATCAGCAGCACCACGACGACGAGCGCTGCCATTGCGCCCTTGCGCCGCTTCAGACGCCGCCAGGCCCTGCTCCACGGGCTTTCCTCGTGGGCCGATGACGTCGTCTCGACGGGAAGCGCGGCGGCGGTCATGTCAGCCCCTGAGCCTGGGGTTGATCAGCATGTAGGCGATGTCGGCCAGCAGGTTCAGCCCGATATAGATGCTCGAGGTCACCAGCACGACGCCCTGCACGACGGCGTAGTCGCGGTTGAACACCGAATCGACGATCAGCTTGCCGAACCCCGGGATGGTGAAGATCTGCTCGGTCAGCACCGCGCCGGACAGCAGCGTGCCGAAGTCGAGCGCCAGCAGGGTGATCACCGGCGTCATGGCGTTGCGCAGCGCGTGCTTCAGCACCACGCGGCCCTCGGTGAGGCCCTTGGCCCGCGCGGTGCGCACGTAGTCGGTGCTCATGGCCTGCAGCATGGCGCTGCGCGTGTGGCGCATCAGCACCGCGGCGAGCGCGTTGCCGAGCACGAAGGCCGGCATGATGGTGGTGGCGAGACTCGCCTGCCAATTCTCGCCAAGCCGCACGTAGCCCGAGGCGGGCAGCCAACCGAGCGTCACCGAGAACAGGAAGATCAGCAGGATGCCCAGCCAGAAGTTCGGCGTGCTGAGCCCCCACAGCGCGAACAGGTTGGCGCCATAGTCCCAGGCGGTCTCCTTCTTCACCGCCGAGACGATGCCGGCAGGGATGCCGATGCAGATGGCGATCAGCAGAGCCATGGCCGCGAGCTGCAGCGTCACCGGCAGCTTCTGCATCACCAGCGTGCCGACCCCGGACTTGAGCCGCATCGACTCGCCCAGGTTCCCCGACAGCACGCCCTTGATCCAGTAGAGGTATTGGACGGGGATCGGCTGGTCGAGCCGGTATTGCTCGCGGATCTCGGCCAGCACCTTGGGGTCGCGTTCCTCGCCGGCCATGATCAGCGCCGGATCGCCCGGCAGCAGCTGCTGCAGGCCGAAGATCAGCATCGACACCAGGATCAGCGTCGGGATGATCTGCAGCAGCCGGGTGGTGAGGAAGGAGAGCACGCGCTGGGCCTACTTGAGCTTGAGGCCGATCACGCGGATCAGGCCATCCGGCATCTGTTTGTAGCCCTCGAGCTTGTCGGTGTGCGCCACCAGCACCTGCGTGTGATAGAGGTAGATGATCGAACCGTCGGCGAAGAACTTTTTCGCCACGATCTCATAGGCCTTCTTGCGCTCGGCCGGGTCGCTCTTGGCGCGCGCCAGCGCGTGGGCGGCGTCGACTTCTTTGTCGCAATACTTGCCGACGTTGAACGCCTGATTGCAGACCTGGAAGCCGTATGAGTTGCCGTCGGGATCGGAGCGCCCGCTCCAGCCGATCAGGAAGGCCTGATAGTCGCCGGCCTCGGTATCCTTGAGCGCCGTGGCGAACTCGGTGACGCGAATCTTGAGATCGAACCCCGCTTCGGCCGCCATCGACTGCACGACCTCGGCCACTGCCTTGTTCTCCACGCCTTGGGGAACCACGAAGTCGAGGCTCAAGGGTGTCTTGACGCCGGCCTCCTTCAAGAGCGCCTTTGCCTTGGCGACGTCGCGCTTGGGAACCGGAAAGGCCTGTTGGTAGTAGGAATTTTGTGGGCTGACCCACTGATTGCCCGGCACGAATTCGCCGTTGAAGACGACCTGGTTGATGGCATCGCGGTCGAGGCTCGCTTCGAGGGCACGGCGCACGCGCGCGTCCTTGCCGAGCGGATTGTCGGCCTTCGCGCCATTGGCGAGGTTTATGGTGATGCCTTGGTAGCCTAGTTGCACCGCCTTGCTGAGCTTGAGCTTGGGGTTGTCGCGCACGCTCTTGATGTCGGTCGCGAGCAACCGCTCGATCAGGTCGAGGCTGCCGGCCTTAAGGTTGGCCAGCCGCACCGTGGCGTCGATGATCGGCAGGTAGGTGATCTTGTCGATGAAGACGTGGTCCTTGTCCCAGTAGTCGGCGAACTTCTCGACCACGATGCGGTCCTGCTGGACGCGCTCGACGAATTTGTAGGGACCGGCGCAGACCGGCTTCAGCCCGAACTTGTCGCCCGCCGCTTCGGCCGCCTTGGGCGAGACCATCATGCCGGCGCGGTCGGTGAGCTGGGCCAGCAACGGCGAGAACGGCTCCTTCAGCACCAGCCTGATCGTCATCGGGTCGACGACCTCGACCTTGTCGACCGAAGAGATCTCGGGCTTGCGGAACGAGCCCTTCATGTTGAGGTGACGCTCGAGGCTGTACTTCGCCGCTTCGGCGTTGAACGGCTCGCCGTCGTGGAACTTCACGCCGGGCCGGAGCTTGATGGTGACGGCCTTGCCGTCGGCCGAGGTCTCCTGGCCGAGCGCCAGCTGCGGCACGATGTTGAGCTTCTCGTCGATGTCGAAAAGCTTGTCGCAGATCGAGGCGAAGACGATGCGCCCGACATAGGTGCGCGCCAGCGTCGGATCGAGCACGTCGGGATCCTCGGCGAGGCCGATGCGCAGATTGGTCTGGGCGAGCGCGCTGCCCGCCATCGCCAGCGACAGCGCGAGCGAAAGTGCCAATTTCTTCATGTTGCCTCCCTTTGTGAGACGAATGCCGCCTGCAGGCGGTCTAGTCGTTGTCTGTCCTGGCCGTGGCCTGGGGTCTCGAGGATCGCAGGCGTCGGCGGGAATTCCGGCCACCACGGGCAGGCGGTGGCATGCACAGAATTGGCGTCAAGAGGGCTATCGTCGGTCAGCACCGGCTCGTCGCGGCGGCAGCTCTCCTTGGCGAAGCGACAGCGCGTGTGGAAGCGGCAGCCCGTCGGCGGGCTCATGGCGCTCGGGATGTCGCCCTCGAGCAGCATGCGCTCACGCGCCGCCGTCGGATCGGGCAGAGGCACAGCGGAAAGCAGCGCACGGGTGTAGGGATGCCGCGGTCGGCGGAACAGCTCGTCAGTCGTCGCGGTCTCCACGATCTTGCCGAGGTACATTACGGCGATGCGATCGGCGATGTGCTTCACAACCGCGAGATCGTGGCTGATGAAGATGTAGGCGAGCCCGAAGCGCTGCTGCAGCGAGCGCATCAGGTTGATCACCTGCGCCTGGATCGACACGTCGAGCGCCGACACCGGTTCGTCGGCGACGATCAGCTTGGGCTCGACGGCAAGCGCGCGGGCGATGGCGAGCCGCTGGCGCTGGCCGCCGGAGAATTCATGCGGGTAGCGGCGGGCATGATCGGGCCTGAGGCCAACCAGCTCCAGCAGCTCGGCGATCCGCGCGCGGCGCGCTGCCTCGTTCGCGGCCAGGCGGTGCAGCATCAGCGGCTCGCCCAGCATGGCGCCGACGGTCATGCGCGGATTGAGCGAGGCGTAGGGGTCCTGGAAGATCACCTGCATGTGCTGGCGGCGGGCGCGCATCGCCGACTCGCCGAGCGCCAGCAGATCCTCGCCTTCGAAGCGCACCTCGCCGGCGCTGGGCTCGATCAGGCGCAGCACCAGCCGCCCGACCGTCGACTTGCCGCAGCCCGATTCGCCGACGATGGCCAGCGTCTCGCCGGCCGCGAGCTGGAAGTCGATGCCGTCGACCGCGCGGACACGGCTTATCACCCGCCCGAAGGCGCCGTGCTGCACGAGGAAATGCTTTGTCAGGCCGCGGACTTCGAGCAGCGCGCTCATGCCAGTACTCCGCTGAGCGGTGCCCGGCGGCAGCGGGTGAGATGGCCCGGCGCCACTTCGACGAGCTTCGGAACGGAGTCACGGCAGGCCGGCTCGACGAACGGGCAGCGGGCGGCGAAGCGGCAGCCCTCGGGCGGCTGCGTCATGTCGGGCACCCGACCCTCGATCGAGGGCAGGCGCTCGCGCTTCTCGTCGAGCCGCGGGATCGAGCCCAGCAGGCCCACCGTGTAGGGATGCTCGGGACGGGCGAACAGCGTTGCCACCGGCGCGCGTTCGACGATTTGGCCGGCGTACATGACGGCGACGTCGTCGGCCATCTCCGCCACCACGCCGAGATCGTGAGTGATCAGGATGATGGCGGTGCCGGTGTCGCGCCTCAGCCCGCGCATCAGGTCGAGGATCTGCGCCTGGATGGTGACGTCGAGCGCCGTGGTCGGCTCGTCGGCGATCAGGACCTGCGGCCCGCAGGCCAGCGCCATGGCGATCATGGCGCGCTGGCGCATGCCGCCCGAGAGCTTGTGCGGATAGTCGTCGAAGCGCCTCTCGGGCGAGGAGATGCGCACCAGCCGCAACATCTCGATGGCGCGCGCCTTGGCCGCCGCCGCGTCCATCCCCTGGTGGCGCTGGATCGCCTCGACGATCTGGTTGCCGATCGTGAACGAGGGATTGAGCGAGGTCATCGGCTCCTGGAAGATCATGGCGAGGCGCGCGCCGCGCAGGTCGCGCAGCTCGCGGGTCGGGATCGTCAGGAGATCGCGGCCCTCGAAATGCACCTCGCCGCTCACCGTGGAATTCTCCGGCGGCAGTAGGCCCATGACGGCGAGCGAGGTGACGCTCTTGCCGCAGCCCGATTCGCCCACCAGGCCGAGCGTGCGTCCGCGCTGCAGCGCCAGATCGATGCCGTCGACCGCCCGCACGATGCCGTCGTCGGTGGCGAAGCTGACGGAGAGTTGACGGAGTTCCAGCAGTGCGGCGCTCATTCGCTCACTTTGGCGCGCTCCGCCGCCTGGTTCCTTTGCACCGCGGCCATGATCTTGGCCCGATCGAAGACACCGGCCGGGTTTTGGTGTGTGGGAAGGAAGTCGCGGAAGATGGTCCAGTGCTCGCGGCTGGCTGCCTCGAGGCGCGCCAGCTCGAGCAACGGCTCGACATGGTCGTCGACCCGGAGGTCGAGCTCGGAATAGTCCTGGTCGTTGTAGATCACCAGCGCCGCCGACTGCTTGCCGCGCATGTCGCCGCCGGCCTTCTCGCCGGCCTTCAGCGCGCCGATCAGCCGCCGCGGCAGGGCCATCGACTCGTTCTCGCGGAAGAACCGCACGGTTTCGGCGACCACCTGTGGGCCGGCGAGCATGTTGCCCGCCACCGAGAAGTCGTCGCCCAGCCAGTGGCCGCACCAAGGGATGCATTCGCCGCCGGTATGGGCGGCAAATCGTTGGTCGGCGCCCAGCACATGGAGCTGGCGATGCTCGCGGCCGTCGTCGCCTGCCGTGAGAAGGCGCACCACGTCGGCTGCGCCGACGCCTTCGCCGATCAGCCGCAGGCCGGCCGGTCCGTAGAACGGATTGAGCAACGCCTGCGTGCAGACTGCCCCTTTCTGAGGCGCGACATAGGGCACCCGGGCGCCGACGGCGAAGAATTTGGTCGCCACCGCGACGGCGATGCGGCCCGACTGGCGCTCGCGGTGGATGATCGACCAGGTCACCCGGCTACCTTCCCGCGGCGTAGCCCTGCATGCCGCGCGGATTGGCGGCCGCCCTGCGCCACGGATCCTGGCGGCTGGCGGCGGTCAGGCGGCCTTCGGACCAGTCGTCGTTCATCTCGACCTCATGGCCGCGCTTACGCAATTCCTGGACCGTTTCCTTCGGGATCCGGCCTTCCAGGACCAATACGCCCGGACGGGCGGTGCGCGGCCAGAACGAGGAGGGGAAGTGCTCGGAGTGCCAGGCCGGCGCGTCGATCGCCTCCTGCAGGTTCATGCCGCAATGGACGTGGCGCAGGAACATTTGCGTGATCCACTGCTCCTGCTGGTCGCCGCCGGGCGAGCCCCAGACCATGTACGGCTCGCCGTCGCGATGGGCGAGGGTGGGGGTGAGCGTGGTGCGCGGCCGCTTGCCCGGCGCCAGCGACGAGGGCTGGCCTTCCTCGAGCCAACAGATCTGGCCGCGCGTGCCGACGGGGAAGCCAAGCTCAGGAACGACCGGCGAGCCGTGCAGCCAGCCGCCCGAGGGCGTCGCCGAGACCATGTTGCCGTCCTTGTCGACGATGTCGAAATGCACGGTGTCGCCGCTCATCTGGCCCATACGGCCGACCGTCGGCTCGCCGGCGCCGCTCGCCGCCACCGCGGCGCGCGAGCCGTCGGCGCGGCGCAGCTTCACCACGCCGCCATAGCCTTCGACCTTGCCGGGCCGCTGATCGAGCGAGGCCCTGGCCGGATCGATCAGCTTGCGGCGGTCGGCGTTGTAGGCGTCCGACAGCAGCGTCTGCATCGGCACGTCGACGAACTTCGGATCGCCGTAGAACGCCTCGCGGTCGGCGAAGGCAAGCTTGCTCGCCTCGACCACGATGTGGATGAAGTCAGGCGACGTCGGATCGGCGCCGTCGAGATCGAAACCCTTGAGCAGCGCGAGCTGCTGCAAGGTCACCGGGCTCTGCGCCCACGGACCGGCCTTGAACACGGTGTAGCGGCCGTACTGGTAGCTGAGCGGCGCCTCGACCGTCGCCTGCCACTTCGCCATATCGTCGCCGCGCAGCAGGCCTTTGTTGCGCTGGCCCGAGACGTCCATGATTTCCTGGTGCGTGTAGAAGCGGTCGATCGCCTCGGCGACGAAGCCCTGGCTCCAGACCTTGCGCGCGCGCTCGAGCTCGGCCTCGCGTCCGCCGCCGCCCGCCTCGGCTTCCTTGATGATGCGCAGATAGGTGTTGCCGACCGCCGTGTTGCGGAACAGCGAGCCCGGCGCCGGTACCTTGTTGCCCGGCAGATAGACCGCGGCCGAGGTCGGCCAATGGGTGCGGAAGTTGTCCTTTACCGTGTCGATCGTCGCCGCAGCACGCTCGACGATGGGATGGCCGTTCATCAGATAGCCGATCGCCGGCGCCAGCACGTCGGCAAGGCGCATGGTGCCGTAGTCGCGCAGCATCAGCATGTAGGCGTCGAAGGTGCCGGGCACGGCGGCGGGCAAGAGCCCGGTACCGGGGATCAGGTCGAGGCCGAGGCCCTTGAAATGCGCGATGGTGGCCTTGGCCGGCATCACGCCCTGGCCGCACATGATCTCGGTCTTGCCCTTCTTCACCGCGTGGAAGATCAGCGGCGCGTCGCCGCCCGGCCCACAGAGATGCGGCTCGACCACCTGCAGGGTGAAGGCGG
>Ga0306920_100011714_pt1 | contig 11872 bp, 9 predicted proteins | sample flu12Cox44000170_FD_204666 | JGI IMG/M metagenome (GOLD analysis project Ga0306920, IMG submission 204666) | Lab enrichment of tropical soil microbial communities from Luquillo Experimental Forest, Puerto Rico - flux4day.12C.oxic.44.000.170 (v2)... | ecosystem: Environmental > Terrestrial >...
GTGGGGCGGTTGCAGTCACAGCAGACGACGAGCCGGTTCAGCCAGTTCATCCGGTCCTGCATGTGGGCCGTGCGCGGGTCGCCGGAGCGCACGTGCTCGATGAACAGCAGCTGGCCGCCCGGCCGCAGCACCCGCCGCAGTTCGCGCAGCGCCCTCGGCTGATCGTCGACTCCGCAGAGCACCAGGGTGGAGACCGCCACGTCGAAGGTGCCGTCGTCGAAGGGAAGATCCTCGGCCGGTGCGCGCAGGACCTTGGTGGCCGGAGCGTGCTCGCGGACATTGCGTTCCAGGCGCCGCACCATCGGCACCGCGGGTTCGGTCATCGTCAGTGACTCGACGGCCGGGCCGTAGAAGGGCAGGTTCGCCCCGGTCCCGCCGCCGATCTCAAGCACATCACCTTTCGCCCCGGCGAGCAGGTCCTGCCGGAAGGCGCGCAACCCCGCCCGCTCGGTCCTGGCTATCTGGCGGTCGTAGGTCAGGGCGAAGAACTTGGTCCGGAGGGTCATGGCTGCCTCGATTCGTAGCTGCTTGGATCGCTGATGACGCGAATGTAACGAGACGGCCGGTTCCGGCACATGAGGAGAACACCCCATCTTTCCGGGGCGCATAAACGGCGGCCCCGGCCGGATCACGAGCACGGCCCTGCTCCCCGAGGAGCGGACCGCCACGACGTCGGCGCTCTGACCCGTACGGGTGGAAGGTTCCGCCAGCGAACGATCTCCGGCGCGGCCTAGAACATGAGCGTGAAATACCCGGCCCCGCCCCTGGGGGTCCGGCAGTATCCCCAGGTGGTCGACAGGCTCGCGAGCAGCATCAGCCCTGCGCCGGTCCGCGAGCCTGCTGGCGCGTCCATCTGTAACGCCGTGGCGGGCGAGGTGTCGTAGACATCTACCTGTAACTGGCCGAGTGCACAACTGACGACTAGCTCGATGGCCCGGCCAGCTTCCTGCCTGAGCGCATTGGCCACCAGTTCGCTGGTGAGCAGGACCGCGACGGCGGGGTCGACGGGGACATCCCAGGCGCGGATGGCCGCGCGGACCTCATGACGGGCGGCCTCCACGGCGTGGTCTGCGGTCAGTGTGATGCGCAGCTTGCGCGGTCCGGTTGGACGGGTGAGCGCCCTCGTGTTCATTGTGGTTCCTTACCGGCTGAGGGAGCCGATCCGGGCTGGCGCGACTCGCCCCCGGGCGGCCTGCCGATGGAAGATCCGGTCAAGCTAGCTGACCCGCGATCTTGCTGTTGCAACACAAATACTGCTGCAACTTGCAGTGAGAGACATCGGTCAGCTGACGGATCTTTGGCGCCCGCCGCCACGACCGGCCAGCCAGCCAGCGCAAGCGCTGCCGCACAGTGATCTGCCGAGCTAGTGCCGCTTCAGGCAACGTTTGCCCGGTCGATGATGCGCCGGAGTCGTTCGTCGTAGGCGTGGTTGTTGCGCCAGATGATGTACCGGCGGATCATGCTGCCCTGTTCTTCGTGGCTGGCGTGGTCGGTGCCGTCGAGCGCGAAGTACCGCAGCGCGGTGAACTGCGCCTCGACGTGCCAGGATGGCGGCATGGTCGCGGTTGATCATGTTCGGCTGCCGGACGGCCGGCGTCTCGACCTGCGGGTCAGCGGGCCCGCTGGCGGGTTTCCGCTGGTGTTTCACCACGGGACGCCGGGTGCTGCCACCCCGATCCGGGCGCTGGAACGAGCAGCGCATGCGCGCGGGCTTCGGCTGGTCACGACGTCCCGGCCCGGGTATGGGGACTCAACCCCCCAGCCGGGCCGCAGCGTCGTGGACGGGGCGGCCGACACCGCCGCCGTTCTGGCGGCAATCGGCGCCGCCCGCTGCCTGGTCGCCGGCTGGTCCGGCGGTGGTCCCTACGCCCTGGCCTGCGGAGCCCGGCTCGGCGCCGCCGCCGGGGTGCTGGTGATCGCCGGGGGCGCCCCCTATGAAGCGGCGGGCCTGGACTGGATGGCCGGCATGGGACAGGAGAACATCACCGAGTTTGCCGCTGCGCTCGACGGTGAAGACCAGCTGCGGTCATACCTCCTCCACGAGCGCGAACAGCTCACGGATGTCACCGCCGCCGACATTGTCACGTCAGCCGAGACATTGCTCCCGGACGTGGACCGGGCTGCGCTGACCGGCGAGTTCGGCGAGGATGTTGCGGCCAGCTTCCGCGAGGCGGTGCGCACCGGCGTGGAGGGGTGGTTCGAGGACGACATCGCAGCCACCAGGCCGTGGGGCTTCGGGTTGGAGGAGATCTCGGCGCCGGTCATGATCTGGCACGGAAGCGCCGATCTGAGCACGCCGTTCTCCCACGGCCAGTGGCTTGCCTCCCAGCTTCCCGGTACTTCGGCGCATCTGGAACAAGGCGAAGGCCACCTCTCGGTCCTGCTCGGCGAACTCGACCGCATGCTCGACGAACTCATAAGCGCTGGCAGCCCGCTCTAACAGCAGAGGCTGAGACAGCGAGCACAACATCCTGGTTCCCTTCGGCAGCGGCGAAAGGGCAAACGTTAACGGTCATAGCACTAGACGCGGCAGCACAGCGGCTCGGGGCTCACCTGCACACCCTTCCCGCGAGCGTGCGGATCTTTGCACGCCGGACGTGGTCGTTGCTCCTGTCAGGACAACCCGGGGCAGAATGGGCTGGTGGCAATGGCAGGGCCCGCAATGTCCGGGATGCTGCCTCTGCGCGATAACGACCCGCGCGAGGTGGGTGGATACCGGCTGCTGGGGCGCCTCGGTGAGGGTGGGCAGGGCGTCGTGTTCCTGGCCCTCAGCCCGACCGGAAACCGGGCGGCGGTCAAGCTGCTGCCGCCGACCACGGACCCGCAGGTCCGGAGCCGCTTCCTGAAGGAAGTCGCCGCGGCGCAGCAGGTCGCCGGATTCTGCACGGCGCAGGTTCTGGATGCGGGGATCTTCGAACGGCGGCCGTTCATCGTCAGCGAGTACGTCAGCGGGCCATCGCTGGTGGAGGTCATCCAGCAGCACGGGCCCCGCAGCGGCGTGGTGCTCGAGCGCATCGCCGTCGCGACGCTGACCGCGCTGGGCGCGGTGCATGCGGTCGGGATGGTGCACCGCGACTTCAAGCCCGGCAACGTCCTCCTCGGACCCGACGGCCCCGTCGTGATCGACTTCGGGCTGGCGGCTGTTCCCGGCATGACCACCACGGGCCTCTCCGGCCAGGTTGCGGTGGGAACTCCGGCGTTCATGGCCCCCGAACAGCTCTCCGGGGCGCGGGTGACCGCGGCGGCCGACATGTGGGCGTGGGCGGTGACGATCGCATTCGCGGGCACCGGCGAGCTGCCCTTCAGAGGCGAGTCGCTGACGGCCACGGCGTACGCGATCATTCATTCCGAGCCCGTTGTTGGCCCGCTCCCCGAACCGCTCGGCTCCATCATCCACGGCTGTCTCAGCAAGAACCCCGCCGCCAGGCCGTCGGCCCATGACGCACTCAGCCAGCTCGTGGCCGCAGGGGCACAGCCCGAAGGCCCGCTCCCGCCGGAGCCCCCCGCCGTTCCCATCGACGAGGAGGCATACGTCGCACCGCCTGGGCCTGCCATGGTCCCTGAGCCACGGCAAGGCAGTAACGGCGGCCCGATCAGCGCCCGGCCGGCGGCCGGGGAACCACAGGCGGCGCAGCGCGGCGGCGATCGCCGCCGCTGGCGTTGGGCGGCGGCCGTTGTGGTCCCGGTTCTGCTGGCCGCCGGCGTCGTCGTCGCAGTCAACCTCGCCGGGAACAGCGCACCAACGGCGCAACCGCCGGGCCACCGCCCCGGCACCAACCCGCCATCCAGCAACGTGGCTGCGGTCAGAAACCGGGCCGTCACCTGGATAGTGCATCAGGTCAGCAGGGCCGCGTTCGTGGCATGTGATGCCCAGGTGTGCAACGAGCTGGTCAGCAGGAAGTTCCCGGCCGCGAATCTGCTGCCAATCGGCCCTCAGTCCAACGATCCGCTCGGCGCTAATCTGGTGGTCTCGACCGCTGCCGTCCGGGCTCAGCTCCGCAATCGGCTGGCCTCGGTCTGGGCCCCGGCCATCATCGCGGCCTTCGGCACGGGGAATGCCAGGATCGAGATCCGGCTGGAATTTCCCGGTGGCGCCACCAGCTACCGCGACCTCCAAGGGACCTACGCAAGCGCCAGGAAGCTCAGAGACGCTCAGTTGCTGACCAACAGGAGTATCAAGCTCTCGGCTGAGGCCAAGGCACAACTGCGTAGCGGCAACATCGATCCGCGGCTGCCGGAGCTCCTCGCCATCATGGTCCACTACCACCCGTTGCAGATCGTGGACTTCGGCGATCGATCCCCCGGTGGTGGCCCCGCCAGCCTGCTGAGGTCAATGGACTTGGCAACGGCCGATCCGCCAGCGCACCTCACTCCCTCGGCGTACATCAACGGGATGCGGTCGTTCATCGAGGCGCAGCGAACCAAATACCACCCTTCATTGAGCCTGGTCACGCTGCCTGGCGGCCAAACCGGGCTGAGGATCTGGTACGGCGCGCCAAGCCCGCTCAACCCGAGATCCAGCTGACACAGCCCCGGGGCAGCGCGACCCGGGCCATTCCGGGGGCACCCGGTGTACCGAAACCCGCCGAGGCTAGCATGCGGCCATGAATGGCAAGGTTTGCGTAGTCACGGGCGCGACTTCCGGGATCGGGAAGGCGGCAGCAACCGCGCTCGCCCGGATGGGCGCTCAGATCGTGCTGGTCGGCCGCGACCAAGGCCGCACCGAGGCGACCGCCGCTGAGATCGGCGCGAACGCCGCGGTGCCGCCGAAGGCCGAGATCGCCGATCTAGCCTCGATGGAGCAGGTGCACGCCCTGGCCGGGCGCCTGGGCTCGCTGGAGCGCATCGACGTGGTCGTCAACAACGCCGGCTTGGTGCTTGGCGAGCGCAGGGTTACTGAGGACGGGTTCGAGCACGTCTTTGCCGTCAACCATCTGGCGCCGTTCCTGCTGACCAACCTGCTGCTGCCGAGGCTGACCGGGTCCGCACCCGCGCGGGTGGTCACCGTCACCTCCGACGCGCACTCCGCTGCCAATCTCGACCTCGATGACCCCAACCTGGAGCACGGCTGGGATAGCTGGCGTTCGTATGCCAACAGCAAGCTCGCGAACATCCTGTTCACCCGCGAGCTAGCCCGCAGGCTCGACGGCACCGGGGTGACCGCCAATTGCGCGCACCCAGGGGTTGTGCGGACCGGGTTCGGCCGTGAGGGCAAGCCACTGCTGCGGCTCGGCACGACGATCGCCCGGCCGTTCTTCCTCTCCCCCGAGCGCGGCGCGGACACCATCGTCTACCTGGCCAGTTCGCCGGATGTGGCGGGCGAGACCGGCGGTTACTACGTCAAGCGGCAGCGGCGTGAACCGTCGGCCGCCGCCCGTGACGATGCGGCCGCGCGGCGGCTGTGGGACATCAGCGAGAAGCTGACCGGTCTCACCCCGGCGCAGCCCACGGGGACCTGACCTGCCGCGAACCGCCGTACCATGGCCTCCCCGGCCGAAGACAAGGGCCGAGAGCCCGAAGGGTGCGGGCCGGGGCAAGGGAGCAGGCGGACTTGACGGGCTACATGAGGGACTGGCTTGAGCGGCCGGGTGAGCCAGCATCCGATCTGGACATCGTTGTGCTGCTGCTCAACTCGCTCGACCTGCTCGAGGATCCACCGGACCGCCTGGCCAACCTGACCTGGTTTTCTGAGGTGCTGGCCGACGTAGGCCGTGACGACATCGCTGATGCGCTGACCGCCGCGGACCCGGCCGGGCTCCGGCAGTTGCGCGAATCACTGCGGGCTGTCTTCCAAGCCGGATCCCCCGCAGAAGCCGCGTCGCTGCTGAACCCCATGCTCGTCCGCGCGTCCGCCGTGCCACAACTGGTGCCTTCCGGCGATGGCCTGCGCCTCCAGGTGGCCCCGGAGGCGCGCGGGCTCGCGGCGCTGTCGGCACGGCTTCCGGCAGCCCTGGCCGAGTACGTCGCGCGGCGGGGGATCGGCAGGCTTGGCACCTGCGCGGCGCTGCCCTGCGAATGCGCGTTCCTTGACCGTACCCGGGCGCAAACGCGAAGGTTCTGCTGCACCGCATGCAATGACCGTGCGGCCGCCCTGCTCTACCGCCGCCGGAAGCGCGCCACGGCCAGCTAACGCCACCCACCAGCCAGCGCGCCGCCACCAGCCAGCGCGCCACCACCAGCCAGCGCGCCACCGCGGGGAAACGCAGGCAGGGCCCCGCCCTTGCACGGCGGCGGCCGGGTCCGCAAGGACGGGGCGGCTTACCTGCCCGGCCTCCTTTCGGTATACGTTTGCGTCAGTTCCTTGACGACTTATACCACCCACGACTAGCTTCGTCAGCACCAAAGCGTCCTATTCAACTGACGGAGGCGGGTCCATGGTGCGCAAGCTGATCGGTAAGGCCGCTCTGGCAGTTGCGGTGGCGGGCGCCCTGGCAACCGTGGCGGCCGCGTCGCCGCCGCAGGGCAGAACACCCACACCGGCGCCAGTTGCCCAGGTGAGCGTCCAGGACATCCGGGTGCCGGTTCCCGGTCAGCAGCCGGTCCCCGCCTACCTGGTCCGGTCCGCTGGCGGCCTCAAGCCCGGCAGCCAGGCCGGCATACTCTTCCTGCACTGGCTCGGGCAGATCCACAGCGACAGGACCGAATTCCTCGCCGAGGCCATCCAGCTGGCCCCACGTGGCGCCGTGTCCCTCCTGCCACAGGGCGTCTTTCCCTGGCGTGTGGCGCCCAGCGGGAAACCGGCCGATGTGACCGCCATCAAGCGGCAGCTCGCGGTCTTCCAGGCGTGCCTGAACTGGCTCATCTCGAAGCGCTACGTCAGCGGCTCACGGATTGCCGTGGTGGGGCACGACTACGGGGCGATGTACGGGGCGCTGCTCGCGGACTCCGACCTGCGCGTGCACACCGCGGTGCTCGCGACCCCGGACGCGACCTGGGGCCATTGGTTCGTCAAGTACTGGCTGGGCTTCACCGGCAGCCGCGCAGCACACTACAAGGCGCTGTTCACCAGCCTCCAGCCGGTGCGGCACGTCTCGCGGCTGGGCAGCCACGAACTGTTCCAGTGGGCGGGGAAAGACATCTTCGTCAGCGCCAGCGTGCGCAGACGGTTCGCCGCCGCCGCGCCGCTGTCGCCGGCCGGCTTCTTCCCCAACTCTGACCACCAGCTGACCACCGCCGCCCAGATCGCCCGCGACAAGTTCCTCGCGACCGAACTGGGCCTGTCCGGCTGACCGCCGCGGCAGCGCCCAGCACACCCGCTGCGGCCGAGCCCTCGCACCGCCGGGCGGAGGCGGGCGGAGGCGGCCGGGGGAGGCTGGTCCCCGCGCATACCGGCCTTTAAGGTGTCAACCAAGGTCACCATCGGTCTGCGCCGGTCGTGGCTGTGGCCGTGCCCGGTGCACCTCGCGCAGGGGCCACGTGCCCGGCCATCGGCCGGTCCGGCAATCAGGAGGGATCCATGAAGACCAAGGCCGCCGTCCTGCGCGGAACCGGCACGGACTTTGAGATCACCGAGCTGGAACTCGATCCCCCCAAGGCCGATGAGGTGCTCATCCGGTACGTGGCGGCGGGCCTGTGCCACTCCGACGAGCATCTGCGGCACGGCGACCTCCTGCCGCGCTTCCCGATCATCGGCGGCCACGAGGGCGCCGGGATCATCGAGGAAGTCGGCCCAGGCGTCACGCGGCTGCAGCCCGGTGACCACGTCATCTGCTCGTTCTTGCCGGTCTGCGGGCACTGCCGGTGGTGCTCCACCGGCAAGTCGAACCTGTGCGACCTGGGCATCACCCTCCTGGACGGGTGCCTGCCCGACGGCACCTACCGGTTCCACGGCGGCGGCGAGGACTTCGGCGGCATGTGTATGCTCGGCACGTTCTCCGAGCGCGGGGTCATCTCCGTGCACTCTGCCGTCAAGGTGGACCCGGACCTGCCGCTGGACAAGGTCGTGCTGATCGGCTGCGGGGTGCCAACGGGCTTCGGCTCGGCGGTGCACGCCGCGGCCACCGAGCCGGGCGACACCATCGCCATCTACGGCATCGGCGGCATCGGCATCAACGCCGTCCAGGGCGCCGCGCTGGCCGGCGCACGGAATGTCGTGGCGATCGACCCGCTGGCCAACAAACGCGAGGCCGCCGAACAGCTCGGCGCCACGCACAGCTGCGAAACCGCCGAGCAGGCGCAGGAGCTGATCACCCAGCTGACCCGCGGCGTGGGCGCCGACAAGGCGATCGTCACGGTGGGGGTCGTGACCTCCGAGGTGGTCACGAACGCGTTCAACGCGATCCGCAAGGGCGGCACGGTGGTGGTGACCGGGCTGGCCGACCCGATGAAGAACACGATTGAGGTCTCGGGCGCGATCCTGACCCTGTTCGAGAAGCGCATCCAGGGGAGCCTGTTCGGTTCCGGCGACCCGTTCCACGACATCCCGCGGATGGTGGAGCTCTACCAGACCGGCGACCTGAAGCTGGACGAGCTGATCACCACGACGTACACCCTCGACCAGGTCAACCAGGGATATCAAGACCTGCTCGACGGGAAGAACATCCGCGGCGTGATCCTGCATGACAGCCCCTGAACCCAGCGGGCCACCAGGCACGCTGGGCCGCGCGCCGCCCATTGTCGGGCTCCGGCGGGAGCGCGAGGTCCTCACGGTCGCGCTGGAAACAGGCCGGCACGTGGTGATCGAGGGCCCGCCGGGCACCGGCAAGTCCACGCTGCTGCGGGATATAGCCCGTCATGCGGGCAAGGCCGTGGTGTTCGCGGAAGGCAACGCCGAACTCACGCCAGCACGTTTGATAGGACAATACGATCCTGCCCAGGTACTGGCCGACGGGTACGTACCCGCCGCCTTCACTGACGGCCCGCTGCTGCGGGCAATGCGATCCGGCGCACTGTTGTACCTGGAGGAGTTCAACCGGGTCCCGGAGGAGACGCTCAACGTCCTGATCACCGTGCTTGCCGAGGGTGAGATCGCCGTCCCCCGGCTCGGCATGGTTCGCGCGGACGCCGGGTTCCGTCTGGTCGCGGCCATGAACCCGTTCGACGCGATCGGGACCGCGCGGGTGAGCCACGCCATCGCCGACCGGATCTGCCGGGTGGTCCTGGGCTACCAGGACGCCGCCGCCGAACGTGCGATCACCGCCGCGGTCACGGGCGAAGACGGGGTGGCCGTGAACTTCGCAGTGACCCTGGCCCGTGCAACCCGGGAGCACCGCGACGTCCGGATGGGCTCGTCCGTCCGTGGCGCGATCGACATGGTGGCGCTGCTGGCCGGCCTGGCACGGCTGCGCGGCGAGCCAAGCATGGCGCGGGCAACGGCCCGCGACGCCGCCTATGCCGCGCTGTCCGGGCGGATCCGGATCGCCGACGGCTGCGACCGCACCCCGGAGTCGGTACTCGACGAACTCCTCGGCGATTTCTGGCCGGAGGACGCGCCGATGCCGATGCCGCCGGCCGACGGTGTCCCCGGCGACGACGCGGTACCGGCCGGCCGGGGAAAAGCTGACGGCCTGCCGCCCCAGGCGGCAGGCCCCACCCGCCTCCCCATCCCCCTTCACCGCCGTGTGTCGGCCTCGGCGGTCCGCCGTGACCGCGCCGGGAACGGAGCCCGGCGAACCCTCGGCCGCGCCGAGCTTGCCGCCAGGCACGAGGCCTTCGGCGCCCTGTCACCCGAGGTAGGCAAGCTCGACGAGGATGCGCTCGCGGAACTGCTTGCCGCCGACCCGGACGCCGCGGTGACCCTCCTTGCCGACCTGGCCCGTGCCACCGACCGCGAGTTGCGCGCCGCCGCGCAGCGGCTCGCCGCGCAGATCTTCTTCCGGCTGGGCGCGGCCGGGCAGAAACCGTCCCGGGGCACCCGCCGGCTGGGCGACAGCCGGGCCGAGGGCGATCTGGACCTGGAGAAGACCCTCGACCGCTGGTCCGGACCGTGGCCGCCGGGCGCGAGCGAACTGGTGACCAGATCCTGGCGGGCGCACCGCCGCACGCTGTGCCTGGTCATCGACCGCAGCGGCTCCATGTCGGGCCTGGCGGTGGCTATCGCGGCCGTGGCCGCGGCCAGCGTGGTCCTTGCCGCCAGCGAAGGGGGATGGGGAGGCGGGCGGGGCCTCACCCCGGCGATCGTCGCGTTCAGCGGCGACGTCACCGTGCTGCAGGCGCAGGGTATCCGCCGCGATCCGGCCGAACTGGTCGGCGAGCTGGTGGCGCTGCGCGGGCACGGGATGACAGATCTGGCCGCCGCGCTCCGCGCCGCCGCCGCCCAGATGGCCACCGGTCCCGCCGATGACCGGGTGGCCGTGCTGCTCTCGGACTGCAAGCCGACCGCGGGCGGCGACCCGGCTCTGGCGCTGGCCGGGATCAACCGGCTGCACGTGCTCTGCCCGCTGCCGACCCCGGAAGCCGAACAGGCCGCCGCCGCCCTGGCCCGCCGGGGCGGCGGTGTGAGCCAGCCGGTGCGACGGCTCGCCGACGTGGCACCGGCGCTGACCCGCGTGCTCGGTGCTTAGCGCGGTGAGCCCCCCTGCCGTGCGGCAGGGGGGCTCACCGGTGTCTTGACGGTCACTTGCGGTCAACGGCTTTCACCATGGGCTCAGACCGCGAACGAGGCGCCGTGCAGCCCGGTGAAGAGCTTGGTCTCGGCCAAGTTCCCCTGCAGGGTCACCGAGCCGCTGGGCGTGATGAACAGGCGCCCGTTGCTGGAGTCGGCGAAAAGCACCTTGACGTAGACGTCGTGGGCCGGGCGGAAACCGGCCGGCAAGGTGAAGACCGCCGGGCTGGTGCCGTTCTGCATGGCGCCCTCGAGGTGGACGATCCCCGAGATCTTGCGAACCGCCGGGCTGGCCTCGCCGGCCACGCTGGTCCAGCCGTTCTGGAGGGTCAGCGGGGTGAACGAGGTCGCCGACGTCGCGAACGAGACGCCATCCAGCGAGGTGAAGCACGAGGCATTGGACCAGACATCGGCATACACCACCGCCATGCCGCTAGGCGTGACCTCCAGCTGCCCACCGGTGGCGTTGCACAGATCCACCGGGATGTTGACGACGGCGGCCGGCCAGTCGGCCGGCGGCAGGGTGAAGGCGAGCTGCGTGGTGCCGGCCGTGTACATGGCGCCCTTGAGGTAGACGATGCCGGAGATGTTGCGGGCCGCGGGGCTAGCCGTGCCGCCCCCGTAGCTGGCCCAGCCGTTCTGGAGGGTCAGCGGGGTGAACGAGGTCGCCGACTTGGCGAACGTGGCCCCATCCAGCGAGGTGAAGCACGAGGCGTTGTTCCAGTTTGCTCCCTCGGGCTCCACGGTCGCCACGCCGTTGGGCGTGATGTCCAGCCGCCCATTGGTGCCGCCGCACATGTCCACCGGGACGTAGACCCGGGCGGCCGGGCGGTCGGCCTTCGGCAGGATGAACGGCACCGGGTTGAGGCCCGACGTCTTGATGCCGCCCTTGAGGTGGACGATCCCGTTAATGTTGGCCGCCGCCGCGTTGGCCACGCCGAACCCATAGTTGGTCCAGCCGTTCACCAGGCTCAGCGGGGTGTAGGTCGGGGTGACGGTGGTCGCCGCCTGGGCGCCGGCGGCGCTGATCAGCGGGACCGCGACCGCGGCGGCGCAGACGGCGCCGGCCGCCGCGCGGCGCAGCCGACGGGCCAGGCCCCCGTTATGGTTACGGGTCAGGCCCCGGGCCCCCGCCCGGAGGTTGTCCTGATCCTGTGTTGTGAACATGGGTCCTGCCTTTCTGGGCTGGCGGGCCGTGGTCGGCCCGTCTCTGGCACAGTTCTACGGCGCAGGCCAGCGTGACCACCTGAGCAGCAGTTGCTCATTTCTCAGGGCGGCACTACTCAGTTCGCTGCCCGGATACTCAGGCCGGGCTATCGGGCGCGATCG
>Ga0306920_100011715_pt1 | contig 11872 bp, 6 predicted proteins | sample flu12Cox44000170_FD_204666 | JGI IMG/M metagenome (GOLD analysis project Ga0306920, IMG submission 204666) | Lab enrichment of tropical soil microbial communities from Luquillo Experimental Forest, Puerto Rico - flux4day.12C.oxic.44.000.170 (v2)... | ecosystem: Environmental > Terrestrial >...
CATATCTGAAATATCGTTATTGTTTTGCAAAAATCATCATTTTCGATGAAGAAATCGCTTGACATGTATCTGCAAATCAAATAAAAGGGCTATAACCGTTAACGTTAACGGTTTTAACGCGAGTTGTTTCCCCATTGAAAATCCACTCAATGGGCAGGGGGTGTAGATATGCAGTATGCGAAGTGCTTCAAACCGGCGCTGACCGCTGCTTGGTCATACCGCTGGGTGTTGCTCATCTTGGTTGTTCTGTTGTTACCTTGCCTGGCTTCGGCCCAAGAGGGCACGATCCTCGGTACGGTAACCGATCCTTCCGGGGCTGCTGTGCCGAACGCCGAAGTGACGATTTTGCAACTCAGCACCGGGACCGTGCGGACGTTTACGACCAACGACGCCGGACAATATGTCGCTGCGGGTCTGCCCGCCGGCAAATACGATGTGAAGATCACCGCTCCCGGTTTCAAGTCGGAAGAGCAGCACGGCGTCGTGCTGAACGTCAACGACCGCGACCGCGTTGATGCGCAAATGAAAGTCGGCGCAAAAACAGAAACCATTTCCGTGGAGGCGAACGCGCTCCAGGTGCAGTCCGACAGCAGCGAGGTCAGTTCCCTCGTTACCGGCACCCAGATCACGGAACTCGCCACCAACGGGCGCGTAATTTACAGCTACGTGGTGCTGACTACGGGCGCTTCGAGCCTCATGTCGGACTCCCAGTTGCCGGTGCCCGTGGGCGGAAATAGCAATTTCAGCATCAACGGCAATCGGCCCACCCACAATCTCTACCTTTTGGACGGCGGCGAGAACGCGGACCGCGGCGGCTCGAGCTCCAACTCGAGCGTCATGCCATCGATGGACGCCATCGCCGAAACACAGATCCTGACTTCGAACTACAGCGCGGAGTATGGGCTCTCCTCGGGCGGCACGATCAGCTCGGTGGTGAAGTCCGGAACGCAGACCTTCCACGCATCGGCATGGGAGTTCTTCCGCAATGACGCACTCAATGCGCGCAATTTCTTCAACCCCCCTCCGAATCATGTTGGCGAGCTGCGCTATAACGTTTTTGGGTTCAACGTCGGCGGGCCGGTCACCTTCGGAAAGCTCTACAATCCGGACAAGAAAAAGACCTTCTTCTTCTACAACATGGAATGGCGGAAGATCGTTCAGGGCGGAACGCCGATCAACACGACCGTTCCGAACCCGTCGACCTATGGTGGTGATTTCAGCGGCACCGGCACTACGATTAACGTTCCGAGCGCCAGCCAGATCACCGCAGCGAACCTGGCCAAGAATTGTCCGGGAGGGGCCCTTCCGGCCGGTGTGGTTCAGGGTTCGCCGTTCCCCGGCGACGCCATCCCGTCTTGCATGCTGAGCCCGTTCGCCCAGCAGTTGCTGACCGGCAACCCCCAAGGGAAATTTGGCACCGGCATCTTCCCGAAGCCTACCAACGGCGCGCAGTTCACGTTGCCGGTGAGCAGCCCGACCGACGTGCGAGAGGAAATCGTTCGCGTTGACCATAACTTCACCGATAAGATTTCGATTTACGGCCACTTCGTTGCCGAGCAGATCGCGCAGAACTTCGCGACCTCCATGTGGAGCGGCGATAACGTGCCTACCGTCGGAAACACCTTCGGCAACCCCTCTTACGCCGGCGCAATTCACGCTACCTACTCGATCAGCCCCACTTTGGTGAATGAAGTGGCTTTCAACTACAACGGGAACCGCATCGCGATTACCCCGGCCGGATTCATCACTTCGCCGGCTTCCTATAACCGGTTCTTCAACGTCAGCGGACAGAATAGCCTCAATCTGATCCCCTCGATTAACCTGAGCGGCGGCACGAAAACCAACTATACGGTGAACTGGATGCCGTGGAATAACGTCGCGGATAGCTACCAGATTCGCGACGACGTTTCCTGGACGAGGGGTCGCCACCAATTCAAGATGGGCGGCGGCTGGATGCTGTACAAAAAGGCCCAAAGCTGGTTCAAGGTCCCGCAGGGCAATTACTCGTTCAACGGCAGCTTCACGGGCAACGACTTCGCCGATTTCCTCCTCGGCGACGCCCAGAACTACACCGAAGATGCGCTCAAGAGCACCGGGCACTGGAACAACGTTTCCTGGGCGCTCTATTTCCAGGACAACTGGCGCGTCAATAGCCGCCTTACTCTGAACCTTGGCCTGCGTTGGGACGGCATCCCGCACACCTACGAAGCCAACAACCAGATGGCCAACTTCTATCCGGGCCTGTATCTCCCCGGAAACGCTGCCGTGCTTGATCCCGACGGCAACACCATCTCCTCCTCGAGCCCCGGACTTGGGAGCAGCCCGACCGTTCCTGGCGCGCAGTTCTACGTCAACGGAATCGGCATTTGCGGAGTCAATGGCGTGCCGAAAGGTTGCGTCAACGATTCATGGCTCAACTTCCAACCGCGCTTGGGTTTTGCCTACGATGTGAGCGGCAATGGCAAGACGGTAATCCGCGGCGGATACGCCATCATGAATGAGCGCGTGCAGGGCAACGACGTGTACAACAACGCCGGCACCGTGCCTCTGGCCGCCAGCATCAACTTCACGAACGTGATTCTGGGTGATCCGGAAACTGCCACTGCCGGGGCCAACTCGGTCGGTATCCCCGTGAATAACGTCACCGGTCTCGACAAACCCAACTACGCGGCACCCCGGAGCACCCAATTCAGCCTGGGCGTCCAGCATTCCATCGGCAAGTCCGTGCTGTCCGTCGCTTACGTCGGCGCACAGAACCGCCATCAGAACTACTACACGGAAGTCAATCTGCCCGATCAGGGTCTGCTTCCCGCCTATGTGGCTCATGCGGCGAATCTCGGACCGGCACCTCCGGCGTACAACTCTGTGGTTCCGTGGTCCGGCTATCACAGCATCCGTTTGTCCCGGAACGAAGCCAACAGCGACTACAATGCCATGCAGGCCTCGATCCGCGGTAACGTGTTCTCGAACGACTTGACCTATCAGTTCGGGTACACCTACTCGCATACCAACGACTCGTTCAACAGCGGCGGCAGCGGCGGCGACCTCTACAACGTTTCTGACCCCTACCTTGGTTGGAAATATGACTTCGGACCGTCGATGTATGATCACCGGCAGGTCTTCTTTGCGAACTTCGTCTACGACATACCGTTGATGAAGCACAGCGACAACAAGCTTGCCAAGACCCTGGTCGGCGGATGGGAAATCTCCGGTATCGTCACCGCGATGTCGGGCGCTCCGCTGAACATCGCCTTGAATGGGAACAGCATTTCGAGCTTTATTCCCAATTCTGCCAACCGTCCCGACAGGACGAGCAGTGGCGGCAACAATCCGCACACCGTCAACCAGTGGTTCGATACGTCGATCTACACCGTGCCGGTATGCACGACCGGAGCGGACTGCTGGGGCAACACTCCCCGCAACTCCGTTTGGGGCCCGGGCCGCGACAACTGGAACATCTCCTTCTTCAAGAACTTCGTGCTCAGCGAAACTCGGGGCAGCAACCTCCAGTTCCGCGCCGAGTTCTTCAATATCTGGAACCACACACAGTTCCAAGGAGACACCCAGAATGGCGGCGTAAGCACGAACGCATCGTTTGTTTGCAGCGTGTCAGGCCAGAGCCCCTGCACATCGGGCTTCACGCTTGACCCCAAGAACAACTTTGGTCACGTGACGGCCGCCTATGATCCGCGCATCATCCAGCTGGCTTTGAAGCTTTACTTCTAAGCCGAAATAGACAAGCTGTTACCACAACAGCGGCGTGCGGCTCACCCCCCGCACGCCGCATTTATTTTGTCCCGCGGTGCTCGCCATGCGAGTCACCCCGATGCGTTCTTCCGTAACGGCGGCTTTAGGCCGCCGTTTTGCTTTTGTGGGCTCGCCTTCGAGGCCCGTTCGCCGTTTCGAGTGCGAGAGCTCTGCTCTCGCTTTACACATTCTTGGTATTGCGGATTCGCCGATCCCCGCAGCTCTGCCGTCGCGAGCAATCGAGAAGCAAGGGCCACGTCATCCTGAGGGAGGCGAACGATCTAACCGGATCCGATTCCGGATGAATCCCGGAAGATTCGTGGGTCTTGCCGTCTCGGGTCTCGAGGGCGGACTTAGGGTGGTTGTTTATTTGGAGCGGATCTTCAGGCCAGTTCTTCCTGCCGCAGAGAATCTCTGGTGGCCGCCGGAACAATAGAACAACTTCACCGAATCTTCCCGTCCGCCGACAAATTATCGAGCCAACGTTTCGCCGTCACCGCTTCCGGCCCCTGTGCATTGCTTTTCAGAAGCTCTCGCAAAACCCGCGCGGAGTCCTCGTACCGTCCGGCCGCCGTCAAGCATTGCGCCAACAACAGTTCTGCCTGCGGGCTCGATCCATGGGACGCGTTATGCGCCTGCTCCGCCGCCTTGAGCGCCTGCTCGTACCGCCCCTCGGCATAGTAAGACTTCCCTAACGCCCAATCCGTCTCCCACGCCGCCGTCGGTTCCACTTGCAAGGCCTTTTCCAACATGGGAATCGCTTGCTCGTACTTTTTCTGGTTACAAAGCGCCAACCCCAACGCAGACAGCACGCGGGCCTGGTTCGGTTCAATCTGGTCTGACCGCCGCAGCACCACCTCCGCGGAATCCCAATGTTGCTGCCTCATATACAGCATCCCCTGCACATAGAGGACGTCCGGATTACCCGGCGCCAGCTCCACCGCTTTGTTCAGGTGTTTTTCCGCTTCCCCTAATTTGCCTTCTCGCAGGGCCTGCGCGCCCTTTGAAAACGCCTCCTGCGCCTTTGGTGCCAAAATCGGCTTGCTCGGAGCGGTTGCGGTTTCATTGGAGGCCAGTTCCCGCCGCAGGTTGATGTCGACCTCGTCCTTGCCGGCAACCATCATCGTCAAATCTTTTTGTGCCGACTTATAGCCGGCGGCCTCGACCACGATCGTGAAATTTCCGAGTTTCTGCAGCACAAAAAAGGCGCGCCCATGCGAAGTGGACATCTGGTCCGTAGGCACGCCGTTTTCATACAGCTTTACGAGCGCAGGTGCAGTAAGGATCGCACCCGAACTATCGCGCACCGTTACGGAGATTTCCGCCCGGTCCCCGCGAATCATCATGCCCTGGTCTCCGCTGTCCTGGCACCGTCCGGACGGCGCACCAAGGCACAGCGCTCCTGCCGCGAAACTCGCCATCCAGCCGGCGCGGAACTTACCAGGCTTCCCTGAGAAACACAGCATAGTCGAACCCAGCGACAGAGTAGTTCCGAGTTCTCTTGGCGTCAACTCAGAACCACACCTTCGTTGCATGGCGCTCCGAAGCTGCTAAATTATGGGAGCATGAGGCATTTGTTGCCAGGACAATTCCTCCGAACCGTCGACCGCGGTGTCCCTGGCCTTATGCTGCTTCTTATCCTTCTGCCGGTCGCGTTTGCTCAGTCGACAGGCCCCGACCAAGCCATGGCCCTCGAACAGCAGGGAAAACTCCCCGAAGCCGAGCAGGAGTGGCATCGCTGGCTCGCAGCCAACCCCAAAGACGCCGCCGCGTACGCGAGTCTAGGTGTCGTACTTTCGAAAGAGAACAAATACGCGGAAGCCGCAAAGGCTTATCGCCAGGCCCTGGCTTTAAACGGGGATCTGCCCGGCATCCAGCTCAACCTCGGCCTTGCCGAATTCAAGCAAAACAAATTTCACGACGCCATCGAACCCTTTCGCGCGGCGCTTAAGGCTGAACCGCAGAATCAGCAAGCCCATACGCTGCTCGGTCTTTGCTACTACACGAGCGGAGATTTCGCAAAAGCGATTGAACATCTCTCCGTTGCTTCTAACGCCGATCCGAATAACGTCGAACTCCACAATTTGCTCGCGCAAAGCTGTCTGTCCGGGAAGAAATTCGACTGTGCTTTGAATGAATTTAAGTGGCTGGCTTCGCGAGATCCCGATTCGCCGAGCGTGCACATCCTGCTAGGTCAGGCCCTCGATGGTTTGAAAAGGACCGACGACGCCATCGCGGAATTTCAGATGGCCGCGAAGGCCGATCCGAACGCTGCGAATGTCTTCTTCGGTCTCGGGTTCCTGTACTGGAAGACCGGGCGCTACGACGAGGCGACCGAGCACTTTGAGAAGCAACTCTCGGTGGATCCCGATAACCCCGAGGCGCTTACCTACCTTGGCGACGTGGAGCTAAAGCGCAACAATCTTGAGAAAGCCGTGACACTCCTCAGCCGCGCCGTCCGCCTTCGCCAGGACATCCGCCTCGCTTATCTGGATTTGGGCGCGGTCTATACCACGCAAAAGCGCTACGACGACGCGCTTCACGCCTTAGAGCAAGCCGAAAAACTCGATCCCGCCCAGATCGACGTTCACTTCCGCCTCGGCACTCTCTACAAGGAAATGGGCAAGTCCGCCGAATCGCAAAAGGAATTTGCCAAGATTCATGACCTGCAGAAAAAAGCGGAAGACGACCTCGCCGATCGTATGAGCAGTCCGAAGTCTCCTCCGCCTGCCTCGCCAAATTGAGTGGGTTCGTTCGGCAAGGCAGGGTGTAGGGGCGGTTTCATGCCCCGAGGTGTTCGAGTCGCCGCTTCATGCGCGGCCCTGTTTCGGTACGGATGCGGTGCGTGATCCCTCGCGATCAGCGCGCGCCCAGTAGGATGTCCACCGTCAGTTGGTCGAGCCGCTCGTAGGGCAGTCGCTTGGTCATCATCGTGTCTTTGTCGAATTCGTGCCCGAGAAGCGTCTCTGCGGCGTGTTTCGAATACCGTGCGGTCGACGGAAGATGCCCATTGGGAGCCGCGATTTCCTTGAGAATCGCCTGAATCTCCGCGTCGGCATTCCAGCGAGCGGCCTTCTCTTTCAGCATCAGGTAGGTCCGCATGCATCCGCGCGCGAAATCCTTCACGCCCTCGTAATCCTCCGTGCGGTAGGCATGTGCGTCGAAATGCCGCGGCCCCCGGTAGCCCACATCCTCGAGGAATTTCACCAGCCAGAAGGTCTGCTTCAAACTGGCCGAACCAAACCGCAGATCTTGGTCGTATCGTCCCGGGGATTGATCGTTCAGGTCGATGTGGAACAGCTTGCCCGCTTCCCAAGCCTGGGCCACGCCGTGCATGAAATTCAAGCCGGCCATCTGTTCGTGCGCAAACTCCGGATTCACGCCGACCATCTCCGGATGATCGAGCGTCGCGATGAAACCCAGATAGTGTCCCGTCGTCGGCATGTAAATATCGCCGCGCGGCTCGTTTGGTTTCGCTTCGAGTGCAAACTGATAGCCGTAGCCCTGATCCATGCTGTACTCGCAAAGAAAATTGACGGCTTCGCGCAGTCGCTTCACGGCCTCGTCCGCACGGCGGCAGGCATCGCTTTCCGTTCCCTCTCTCCCGCCCCACAACACGAAGATCTTGGCGCCGAGTTCCGCCCCCAGATCCATCGCCCGCATGGTCTTTTGCAGCGCGTAAGCGCGCACTTCCGGATCATTCGCCGTGAAGGCGCCATCCCGAAACACGGGGTGGAAGAACAGCGAGACCGTCGCCATGGGAACGACGATTCCATGGCTCTGGCACGCTCCCCTGAATTTCTTCACGATGCAGTCCTGCTCGGCCGGCGTCGCGTCGATGGGCACCAGGTCATTGTCGTGCAGGTTCACCCCCCAGGCCCCCACCTCCGCGAGCAGCCCCACCAGTTCGTTCGGCGCCATCGGCGGACGCACGAAATCGCCGAACGGGTCGCGGCCCCGGTTTCCCACCGTCCACAGTCCAAACGAGAATTTGTGTTCGGGTCGTGGTTGATACGCATCATGCGAAGTTTTCATGGAGACCTGCCTCCTTTGCGAGGCCCTGAAGAACACCTGGCGGACGGAGCGCTGGATTGCCTCGACCTGCGGATCTGGCCAGCCATCCGCCTTGCACCGTTGACGGATGGCCGGCCGCCGTACACGCCTCGAAGGGACCGCTGGGTTGTCACGATCGGAACGGTCAGCTGAAAACCCTGGGAACGTGCAGTACCCTTTCCGTGTACGTTAACGATAGTGGTATACTATCATAATCCGGGTCCTTTCACTACCGTCGTTTCGGAGATTTCCATGACACCATCCGGTCCGAAGAAGCAGCCTGGCCGCAAGTCGGCCGTCGCGCCTTATCGCAATGCTGCATTTTCTGCGGAGAAGCGGGCCAAAGATCTTCTGTCCCGCATGACTTTGGAAGAGAAAGCCGCTCAAATGCTCTGTATCTGGCAGCAAAAGCCGCAGACTCTCGTCGATGCGGATGGCCGATTCGACCTGGCAAAAGCCAAGAAGTCGTTCCAAGAGGGCCGCGGGCTTGGCCAAGTCGGCCGTCCGAGCGATGCCGGCAAGGGGCTGGGTCCCCGCCAAATGGCGGAAACGACGAATGCCATTCAGAAGTTTTTTCTCGAGAACAGCCGGCTCGGAATTCCGGTAATCTTCCACGAGGAATGCCTGCACGGTCACGCCGCCGTCGGTGGAACGAGCTTTCCGCAGCCCATTGCGCTCGCTTCGACATTCAACCCCCAATTGATCGAATCCATTTTCACCGCGACGGCACGCGAAGCCCGCTCGCGTGGTGCTCATCAGGCGCTCACTCCGGTTGTCGATGTGGCCCGCGATCCCCGCTGGGGCCGGGTCGAAGAAACCTATGGCGAAGATCCATTCTTGGTTTCACGCATGGGAATGGCCGCCGTTCGCGGTTTCCAAGGCGATGCGAGCTTCCGCGATAAGACCCGCCTCCTGGCCACCCTGAAGCATTTCGTCGGACATGGCCAACCGGAGTCGGGCATGAACTGCGCCCCGGCAAACGTTTCGATGCGCGTCCTGCGCGAGACTTTCCTTTATCCGTTCCGGGAAGCTCTCGAAAAGGCGGGCGCCGTCAGTGTCATGCCTTCCTATAACGAAGTGGACGGCGTACCTTCTCATGCGAACAAATGGCTTCTGCGCGATGTGCTCCGCAAGGAGTTCGGTTTCAAGGGATACACGGTCTCCGATTACTTTGCGATTTGGGAACTCGGGTATCGTCCCGACACGCACGGGCACTTCGTCGCGGAGGACAAGAAAGAATCCTGCAAACTGGCCGTGGAAGCCGGGGTGAACATCGAGTTGCCCGATCCTGACTGCTACCTGCACCTGGCCGAATTGGTGAAGAAGCGCGTGCTCAAAGAAGCGCAACTCGATGAGCTCGTCCTGCCGATGCTGTTGTGGAAATTCAAACTTGGGCTGTTTGACGACCCGTATGTCGATCCGCACGAAGCCGAGCGCATCGTCGGTTGCGACGATCATCGGAAGCTTGCCCGCCAGTCCGCTCGCGAGGTCATTACACTGCTGAAAAATGACGGAGGACTCGCGCCGCTCGATTTGAGCAAATACCCCACCATCGCGGTGATCGGCCCGAATGCCGATCGCACTTTGCTCGGAGGCTACAGCGGCGTGCCCAGACACGAAGTGACGGTGCTTGAGGGCGTCAAAGCGCGAGTCGGTACCCGCGCGAAAGTGCTTTACAGCGAAGGATGCAAGATCACCATCGGCGGTAATTGGAACCAGGACGCGGTGGTTCCGAGCGATCCCGAAGAAGACCGGCGGCAGATTGCCGAAGCCGTTACCGTGGCCCGAAGCGCCGATGTAATCATTCTGGCCATCGGTGAGAACGAGCAAACCTCGCGCGAAGCGTGGGGCCTGAACCACATGGGCGACCGCGCCAACCTCGATTTGATCGGACAGCAGGAAGAACTTGTCGAGGCCATGCTGGCGACCGGCAAACCGGTGATCGTGCTTCTCTACGGCGGCCGTCCCAACGCGATTCAATCCCTGGTCCGGAATGTCCCGGTCATTTTCGGGTGCTGGTATCTTGGCCAGGAGAACGGTCATGCCGTCGCCGACGTGCTGTTCGGCGATGTGAACCCGAGCGGCAAGTTGCCCATCACGCTCCCGCGGTCGGCCGGGCATCTACCCGTCTTTTACAACTACAAACCATCTGCTCGGCGGGGCTATCTTTTTGACGACGTCTCGCCGCTGTTTGCTTTCGGCTACGGCCTCAGCTACACCACGTTTGCCATCCGCAACGTTCGGCTCGAAAAGAACAAGATCCGCACCAACGGTTCGACTCGCGTCATGGCGGACGTGACCAACACCGGCAAGCGCGAAGGCGCGGAGGTCGTCGAACTGTACATCCGCGACGTGGTCAGCTCCGTCACCCGGCCGGTGAAAGAACTGAAGGCATTTCAGAAAGTATCGCTTCGTCCCGGCGAGACCAAGACCGTAACGCTCGACATCACTCCGGACGCGCTCGCCTTCTACGACGTGAACATGAAATACGTCGTCGAGCCCGGCGAGTTCCTCGTTATGGTCGGCAACTCCTCGCGCGACGAGGACTTGACCAAGATCACCCTTACGGTGACGAAGTGAGCGGCTCGCGAGGAACGTATGATTGAGAGACTCTCCGTTGGTGAGAAGTTCGGCTACGCTCTCGGCGACATGGCCGCCAATTTTGTTTTTCAGGCCATGCTGGCCCTGCAACTCGATTTCTATACCCATACGTTTGGTCTGACGGCGCGCCAAGCCGGAACTCTCTTCCTTGTTGTCGGGCTGGGAGTCGCCTGCTTCAATCCGGTGATGGGAGTGATCGCGGACCGCACCCGGAGCAAGTGGGGCAAGTTCCGTCCGTGGTTGCTTTGGACGGCTCTGCCCTTCGGCATCATCAGCGTCCTGACATTCACGACGCCGCAACTCAGCCCGGGCGCCAAAATCATTTACGCCTGGACCACCTATATCCTTCTGCGCGTCGTCTACACCATCAACAACGTGCCTTACGCGTCCCTGACGGCGGTCATGACCCAGGATCCCGACGAGCGCACCAGCATCTCGTCGTACCGTCAGATCGCCGCGAACAGCGCCGGCTTCATCATCGCCAGCCTGGCCATTCCCATGGTCAAATTTTTTGGCCGCGGAAACGACGCGCTCGGCTATCAAGTTACCATGGGGTTGCTGTCCAGCCTCAGTGTGGTTTTCTTCGTAATTGCTTTCTTTGCGACCAAAGAGCGCATTCAGCCGGACCCGCAGCAGAAGTCCTCGCTCGGTCAGGATCTCCGGGATCTGTTCAGCAACCGGCCCTGGATCGTGCTGTTCCTGGTGACCTTGTTCTACTTCAGCGCAATCCTGGTTCGCGGCAATGTCATGCTGCCTTACTTCCGCTTTGTGGCCGGCAATGTGAACCTTTTCGCCGTGTTCAGCGGCTTCGGCCTGGCGGCGTTGCTTGTAGGCGTGGCCTGCTCGACCGCGGTTTCCGTTCGCGTGGGCAAACGGGAGCTGTTCATTGCCAGCATGATTCTGACTGGAATTTTCAGCGCGGCGTTGTATGTGATTTCGCCCCAGGCCACTTACCTCATCATTGCCATCGAAGTGCTCCGGCAGTTTTCGTTCGGGCTCTCGGGTCCGATTCTCTGGGCCATGATGGGCGACGTCGCTGACTACGGCGAATGGAAGACCGGCCGCCGCGCCACCGGCACGGTGACGGCCGGTGTCGTCTTTGCGTTGTGGGCGGGACTGGCTCTCGGTGGTGCCATCGCCGGATGGTTGCTGTCGGCGTACGGCTTGGTTTCGGAAGCGGCTGCACAAACCGCCGAGACGCAGGCGGGCATCCTGCTCACCGCCAGCATTTACGCGGGGCTGTTTTTCTTCGCGGCCGCCGCTTGCCTGTTCTTTTACCCGCTGAGTCGCGAGAAGAACAAATCGATCGCCAACGATCTTGCCGAACGCCGCAAACTCGCGCCCGCCGCCAGGCAATAGGAGACTCGATGCGCAAATCCTTATCCCTCGCGTTCGTCTCGCTGGCAATGGCGATCAGCGCCCAGTCCCGGAATCAACCCACTCTCAAGGACGCGTACAAAGGGTGTTTCCT
>Ga0306920_100011718_pt1 | contig 11871 bp, 11 predicted proteins | sample flu12Cox44000170_FD_204666 | JGI IMG/M metagenome (GOLD analysis project Ga0306920, IMG submission 204666) | Lab enrichment of tropical soil microbial communities from Luquillo Experimental Forest, Puerto Rico - flux4day.12C.oxic.44.000.170 (v2)... | ecosystem: Environmental > Terrestrial >...
CGCGCTCGGCCGAAGAGACCGTGCGCGACTATCTGGAGAACGTCATGAGTACCCTGCCCTCAACCGGACCTCCACGGCAATCCGCGACAGAGCTTGGGGAACACCTTCGCCTGTTGGCCCGCTGGTCTTACAGCAACCCGCGGCAGGGCGAGATTTTCTTCCACGAAAAGGATTGGCCGTACCGGCGGATTTTGCGGGGGTGTTCTCGCTTGCTGGCTCCGCCGCAAGAAGAAGCCAACGAGCTTAGCAAATAAGCGACAATCGGGGGGTGAGGAGAGGTCATGAGCCAAGGTGCGACGCCAGAAGGAACACAACGATACTCGGAAAGATTCAGGGAGCTTGCTGCGGAGGGACACTTCCGGCAGGCGCAGGGACTGACGGTCTCGTCGCTGGGCATCGGCACCTACCTGGGGCAGCCGAACGACAACACCGACGCGAGCTATTCGGCGGCCCTGGTGGAAGCGGGGCTCGCGGGCATCAATGTGTTTGACACCGCTATCAACTATCGCTTCCAACGAAGCGAACGCAACGTGGGCACGGCGCTGAAGGTGCTGGCCAACAAAGGATTTTCGCGCGACGAATTTGTGGTCTGCACCAAAGGCGGATACCTGACGCCGGATACGGCCATGCCCGTCGATGCAAATCGCTATTTCTTTGAGGAATACATCCATAGGGGGATTTTCTCCGCGAAAGACGTCGCCGCTGGCTGCCACTGCATGACCCCGCGTTACCTGGAAAACCAGTTGAACCGGAGTCTGAAAAATATAGGCGTCGGCTGTATTGATCTTTACTACGTGCACAACCCGGAGACGCAGCTAACGGAAATCCCCCGCCCCGAATTTTCAAGACGGATTCTTTTGGCATTCGAACTTCTGGAGTCTGCGGTGGCCGCCGGCAAAATACAGTTTTACGGGCTGGCTACATGGAACGGATTTCGGCAGGAAGCGACGACCGCCGATGTGTTGTTTTTGGGGGAAGTGGAAAAAATTGCGCGCGAACTTGCCGGGGAGAAACATCATTTCCGCTTCGTGCAGCTTCCCTACAACCTGGCGATGACCGAAGCGTTGACTTTGGGCAATCAATCCATCCATGGGCAGACACGCACGATGATGGAAGCAGCCGCGGAGCTGGGTATCACGCTGGTAGGAAGCGCTTCTCTGCTCCAGGGCCAGTTGGCGCAGAATCTGCCGGCCTTTGTGGCCGAAGCACTGGGGTTGCAGAACGATCTTGAGCGCGCATTGCAGTTTGCACGGTCCTCGCCGGGTATCACGACGGCGCTGGTGGGAATGTCCCGCGCGGCACATGTGGAAGCAAACGCAAGGCTCGTGGGCGTGAAGCCGGCGGGAATCGAGGAGTTTAGCAAGATGTTCGAGCGGGGCGAGTCAGCTTAAGACGTGAAGATCTGAATGTCGTCGCGTCAGCCAGGACCGCATCGCGGCGCCCAATTCGTCAAGATGCCCCGCAAAAAAGTGATCGGCATTTTCGACGACCACTAGTTCCTTTTCGCCAGTTAATCGACCGACCAGCTGCTCGACTTTGTCCCTCGCGCCGAATTGGTCTTCACTGCCCTGCACGAATAGCTTGGGCTTCGGACAATCCCGAAGAAATGCAAAATCCGTGGAGTTTACCGGGATCCCGAGACCGATGAGTTCCAGGGCGCGCCGATCGCGGCAGCCAACACGCAAGCCTACGTAACTGCCAAAACTGAAGCCTGCCACAATCAAGGGAACGCGCGGAAACCGATCTGCGAGAAAATCGAGCGCGCTTTCGACGTCACCCTGTTCGCCGACACCTTTGTCATGCGTGCCCGTGCTCAGTCCCGTGCCGCGGAAATTGAAACGCAGCACCGGAATGCCCAGTGCATCCATGGTCTTCGCGGCGTTGTAGACGACCTTGTTGTGCATGGTCCCGCCAAACAGCGGATGTGGATGGCAAACCAACGCCGCCAGCGACGGCAAACCGGCGCGCGTCGGCGTCCAGAGAATCGATTCCAAACGGCCGGCTGGTCCTTCGAGAAAGAAATTTTGCGAGTCGTGAGCGATGCGCATTTGCGAAAGCTGCTAGCTGGCAGTGTACCCGAAAGGCTTCGCGCGCGAATCGGGTAAAAATGACGTTCTAGTCCGCCCACTACGCTCTAACATTCGTACTAGAGCCAAAATGCGGCACTTTTGCGTTGCGGTTTGGTTTCCTCGATGATAACGTCCGGTCGTCCGACACTTCTCGGGGGGCCCAGATGGGCGATCTTTCGGATCGGCGCGAGGCGCGGCGCTTCGCAATGAATTTGCCTGTGCGTATATTGGCCAAGGACGCGCATGGCCCGGAGCTGAAGGCCAACACGCGCGATGTCAGTTACCGTGGGCTCTATTTCTTGAGCGACGCTCGCTTCGAAAAAGGCAGCGAGATTGATTTTATTTTGACCCTGCCACAGCAAATTATTTCCGCGGGCGATGTGCACATCCGCTGCCACGGCCACGTCGTGCGCGTGGAACCTGACGAAACCGGAAGAACCGGCATCGCAGCAAAAATCGAAAAATACGAGTTTATCCCAGTGCGGGCCTCCGCTGCCTAAGTTAGGAACCCCGTCGGGCAGTTCTCACTGACCGGTTTCTGCGTAAAATGGAACAGTGAGCAGTTTGCAGGGCATGAGCGATCATGCCGGGGGGGGCATCATGTATCACTACAATCCACAGATTGCCTTAGAGGAGCTTCAGGAAGACGCGCTGCTGCCGCACCCGGTGAAGCTTCGCGACATGATCCTCCGCAATCAGCTTGGCCCCCAGGATGCGCAGCTTCTGAATCACGATTTTCAGGAATACCTCACGCGCTTCGGGGAGCTGCAAAAGATTGCGCGAGGGATTCTCGATAAGCTTGCCGCGGGGCAAAGGAAGACCGCTTAACAGCGGTCCTCGATGACCGTCTCTATCAACCTGAACCGGAAGCCTCGCGTGCTGGTTCTCTCCGCTTCTTCCGGCGCTGGCCACGTCCGGGCAGGACAAGCACTTGAAAAAGCCTTCCGCGCGCAAGGCGATTGCGTGGTCGAGCATATTGACGCTTTGAAGCACGTCAGCAAACTCTTCCAGAAAATCTACGACAAAGCCTACCTGCGGATGGTCGATCGCGCTCCCGACCTGATGGGCCTGCTCTATGAGCAGACAGATCGCCCCTGGACTCAGCAGCGCCAGCGCCTGGCGATGGACCGGCTGAATACGCAGCCGATGATCCGCCTGCTCAAAACGACACAGCCGGACTTATGCGTGGCCACACATTTTCTGCCCGCGGAGATCCTGGCCTGGCTGATTGCCAAGAAAAAACTGTACGCGCGCCACGTAATTGCGGTCACCGACTACGATGTGCATGCCGCCTGGCTCTGCCGCACCGTTGACCGCTACTATGTGGCCCTGGAAGAGTCGGCGGAATATCTCGCGCGTGTCGGCGTGCCGCGCGAAAAGCTGTGCGCCGCCGGGATTCCCATCGATCCGCTGTTTGAACGCCCTGTCAGCAGCAGCGAGGCTCGCAAGAAATTGGGACTCGCCACGAACGAACCGATCGTTCTCCTTTCGGCGGGAGGTTATGGCATTGGCCCGGTGGAGCAACTGGTAAAGGACCTGCTCGAATTGCGGCGGCCTTGGCAGATTGCGGCGATCGCTGGAAGGTCGGACCCGCTGAAGAAACGTTTGGATCATCTTGCGAGAACCTCGGGAAAGACGCCTTCCGGACACCCGCGACTGGTTCCCATCGGATTCACGACGGAAATGGATCAATACATGGCCGCCGCGGATTTGCTGATCGGCAAAGCCGGAGGATTGACTACTTCGGAAGCGCTGGCGCGCGAGTTGCCGATGGCTCTGGTCGAACCGATTCCCGGCCAGGAGGAGCGCAATGCCGATCATCTGCTGGAAGGAGGCGCGGCCATCCGTTGCAACAACCTGCCGGCCGCCGCGTGGAAGATCGCGAAGCTTGCCGACCAGCCCGAAAAGCTGGCGGCTATGAAACGTGCCGCGAAGGAGATGGCAAAACCCTCCGCCGCCCGCGTGATCGCGCAAGATGCACTGGGGCTGCTACACTAGAAATTCGCACTACCCGGGAAATCAGGAAAGCAAGCCGACGCTGCAGGCCTATGAGACGTCACACACTGCTGATTGACGCAGACGATACGCTGTGGGAAAACAATGTTTTCTTCGAGAAACTGATCGAGGATTTCATCACCCTGGTCGAACCTTGCGGCTACAGCCGCGCCTACATCCGACACATCCTGAACGAGACCGAGCGCAAGAACATTCGCCAATACGGCTACGGAGTGCGCAGTTTTGGCCGCTCGTTGGAAGAAACATACCTCAAACTAGCCGACCAGATGGCAAAACGTGAAACGCTGGCGCAGATTCACGTCCGCGTCGTCGAGCTTGAGCGCACGCCGCCGAAGATTCTCGAAGGCGTGCCGGAGACATTGGCCTATCTCACCGGGCGGCACCGCCTCATTCTCTTCACGAAGGGCGAACCGGCGGAGCAGGCTGCCAAGGTGGAACGCTCCGGCTTGCAGGGATTCTTCGAAGCGATTGAGATTGTCAGCGAGAAGGACACCAAGACGTACCACGCTCTGGTGGAAAAACACAAAATCGTCAAGACCCATGGCTGGATGATCGGCAATAGCCCGCGCAGCGACATCAACCCGGCGATGCAGGCAGGACTCAATGCCGTGTATATCCCGCACGTCAATACCTGGCAACTCGAGCATGAACCGGTCATGGCCGGCAGCGGAAAGCTCGTGATTCTTCCGGCATTTCGCGAACTGCGGAATCACTTTTAACCTCCCAATTTGGACCTTGTTCGGCGTCTTTGTCCGTTCTCATGATGAATGGACGGCCTACGCGAGGTCCCTTTCATGCCCACCCTGAGCAGTCCATCGCCTTGGAGAGAAGCCTGGAGCCAGTATGGAGACGCCGTGTACCTCAATCTGGCGGGACAAGCGCCCATGCCCGCCGCTTCGCTGGAAAGCGCGAGGACTGCTCTAGAATGGAAAGCCTTCCCGCAACTGCTTTCGGATCAGGCAGAGAGGGATTTGACCGAGCGCGTGCGCGGGTTGCTGGCGAACTTGATTGGCGCTGAGGCCAGACAAGTCGCCGTGACGACCGGCGCGAGTGCCGGGCTCGCGGTATTGGCATACGGGGTGGACTGGAAAGCAGGCGACGAAATTCTCACGGCGTGCCGCGAATTCCCCGTACAGTACACAACCTGGCGGCCCATGGAAGCGCGGGAAGACGTAAGTCTCAAGTTGGTCTCGCCAGCCGGCAAGTGGATAACCGCCGAGAATTTGATTGCGGCCCTCACGCCACGCACCCGGGTGGTTTCGGTGAGCCTGGTGCGATTCGATGACGGCTCGCTGCTCGATGCGGCAAAACTCAGCACAGCGTGCCGCGCGAGGGGTGTCGTGTTTGCGTTGGACGTGAGCCAAGCGTGCGGCGCAATTCCCATGGATGTTCGCACGTTGGGAGCAGATTTCCTGACTTGCGCCGGCTATAAATGGCTGCTTGGTCCCTATGGCACGGGTTTTTTCTGGGTCCGTCCGGAGTTGCAGGCGACCTTTCGCCCCTCTCCTTTTTACTGGCAGGGAATCGATGGCCTCAAAGATTTCAGCGAGCTGGTACACGAAAAACCCAAACCTGCTCAAGGTGCGCGTGGCTGGGACGCGGCGGAGACCGCGAGCCCTTTCAATCTCGCGGGGTGGGAGACTTCTCTAAAATTTCTGCTGAAAATCGGCATCGAGACGGTGACAACGCATACACGACAGTTGATGGAGCAACTTCGCGAATCTTTGCCGCAGGATCGCTGCCTGTGGACGAGTCCGCCGGAGCCGGAGCGGCGCGGACCGCTAGGATGTTTTTCCGCCCGCAACTTAGGTGAAACCAGATCGATGTACGAGCGCTTGCGGGCCGCGAAAATATTCCCGAGCCTGCGCGAGACCAGCATCCGCGTTTCTACGCATCTGTACACGACGCCCGACGATATCGCTAAACTGGTGCGGGTGATTTCCGAATGAGCAAAGAGACGAATTGGCCAGAAGTGGCCGTGGTTGGCGCGGGAGCCGTCGGGGGCTATTTTGGCGGGCTGCTGGCGCGAGCGGGTGTACCGGTGACGATGATCGGACGCCCGGCGTTTGTTGACGCAGTGAAAAAATCCGGCTTGCGGCTGGACACCGTGCAGTTTCAGGAGACCGTGCATCCCAAGGTTTCCGCGGAACTCTCGGCCGCAGCTCGAGCCGACATCGTCTTCTTCTGCGTGAAGAGCACGGACACCGCTTCGGCGGCGAAAGAACTTGCGCGGTATGTTGATGCGTCGTGCTCGGTCCTGAGCCTGCAGAATGGCGTCAACAACGTCGAAGAAATCCGCAAGGCTTCGAGCATCGAGGCGTTGCCGGCGGTGGTCTATGTCGCCGCCTCGGTACCCTCGCCGGGGACGATCAAGCACTTGGGACGCGGCGATCTGGTAATTGGCCCGCATTCTCCGAAGGTCGACAAAGTTGCGGAATTTTTTGACCGCGCCACGCTGCCTTACCGTCTTTCCGACAACATCGAAGGCGAATTGTGGACCAAGCTGGTGTGGAACTGCGCGCTCAATGCCGTTTCCGGCCTGGGCCGCGCGACCTACGGCGAAATCATCGCCAATGAGGATGCCAAGAAAGTAGTGGAAGCCACGGTGTACGAGGTCCTGGCAGTCGCCAACAAACAAGGCGTTCGCCCGCCGGGACTCGAAGATCCGAAGGTTGCACTGGCCCGCGCATATCAGATCGGTTTCGAGATGAGTGGAACGCGCTCTTCGACCGCGCAAGATATGGCGCGTGGGAAACGCACCGAGATTGATGCTCTGAACGGCTACGTTGCGCGCCTCGGCGCGGAACTAGGCATACCCACGCCTGTGAATCACACGCTCTACAGCCTGATAAAACTCCAGGAATCCAATTTTTGAAGGAACGCTCGCGCTATTCGCGGGACGGGGCGTGAAACGGGATGTGGATGATGGCCTCAAGGTCCACAGGCTGGCCTTCGCGCGTGGCCGGTTCGAATTTCCATTGCCCGAATGCGGACATGGCGTTGGCATCCAGTCGGGAGTCCACCCCTCGCACCAGTTGAATGCTGTCGACGGTGCCATTTTGCCGGATCACTCCGTAGAGGATTACTTCGCCTTCGATGCGGGCATCCATCAGCGTGGAAGGATATTTCGGGTCCACCTTGTGCACCGGCACGGGAGCAGCCAGCGTTCCCGCCTGACTCGTCGCACCGGAAAGATGCATCTCCGAAAAATGGATAATCCAGCTGCCGGTAGCGCTGTTGAAGTTCGGCATGTTGACGTTCATCGAGTAGACGCGGCGTTTCGAAAAGATCTGCTCGGGCGGCGCTCCCGGCGGCAGTGCGGCAAAGTTCGGCGGGCCGGTATGAAGGGGCTCGTCTTCGACCGCCGCGTTCGGGTCCGGGCGCTTGAGATACGCCTGCGGCTTGTTCATGCTGAACCGGGAAGCTCCGCCGAGGCCAGAGACGCCGGCATTCGGTTTCGGGTTGCCGCCGCTGATGGAGATCCCGACGGAATTATTTCCCCCGCCGGTATTGCTGGGCGGCTCGGCGTTTCCACCACCGGAAACATTCGACGAAGCTACGCCACCGGGGGCGGCCGGTTTCTTGCCCTCCGGCGAAATCGCAACGCGCGCGGCTAGATTCCCCTCCGGCACCGGGACGACCGGAGCGGGAGGAGCCGGTGTCGCGGAAAGCGCGATCAAGGTTCCCGTCGATCCGGCCGGCGCGTTCGGAACCGCGGGTAGAACGTCAGGCGCGGCAACTTCGCCTTGCTGTGACCGGGCGCCTAGTCTCGGCGCCGAACCGGCATGGATTTCGAGCTTTGGCCGGGCCGGGCCGTTCTGCGCGGCTGTCATGCTGATTTCCGCAGGTTTCTGCTCCAGGTTTGGCAAATCGGGCGAAGGCGTGTCGGTGGTGGCCAGGGATTTTTTTGCGTGCGGGCGAAGCTGCTTCAATGACTGCTCGCTGATCTCAAGCCGCGGCCGCGAAGGACCTTCGACGTTTGCCAGGTGCACAATGTTGGGCATCTCCGGCAAAATTTTCGGCGCGTCGGGAGGTGCTGCGGGATTTACCAGTGTTTGCCGCGGATGCGTGGGGCGCGACGGGTCGGTGAAGATCCGCTGCCGTGGATGGAAGCCGCCGGCTCCTTCTTCTGGTGTCGGCTGGTCGGGCTGCTTTGCGCGAGGCGAATCTTTTTTCTCACGCGGCATGTTCAGCAAGGGCAGATCATCGATCGGGCCCTGCCAGGTGAGCTGTGTATTGTCGAACGCATGGTTTTTTCTAGGCGCAGCAGGAAGGTTGGGCCACGGAATCAGCAGCAAAGCGGCCTGGACCACCGCGGCCGTCAGAATGCCGCGGCGGGGAAAGCGGTGCTCGACGCGGCAATCGCGCAGTACATAGGTAAGCGGAACCGCATCGCCCAGATGCGTGCGCTCGAAAAAGACCGGGATATTGCTGAGAAAATTCTGATGAAAGCTATCCCAGGCGATGTCGAGCGTCGGTTCTGTGTCACCCGTTAGGATGATGTGCGGCGGATAGAGCTCCGCCTGACCGAGTAAATCGTACGGATTAACCTGGAACTTCCTGGCCATAAAACATCATTCTATCGCGCCCTCCGCCGGCACGCCTTACTCCTCCTGCAAGATAAAGCCCCCCAAGTAGATGAATCCGCCACGTTGAAGGTTTACTTGGAGCCGGAGTTCTCCGGCTGACTGGGGGGACGATACCGGTAAAAACTCAAGGCCGCGTCTCCTTGCCGGAGAACGCGGACTTGTTCGAGCTTATCAAACGAGTCGGGAAGGTCAAGAGTGCGTAAATGCTCGGCGATAACCACGGCATTGGGAGCGAGAAGATTGGATTTGCCGAGCAAGGATAGGACAGCCGCGTATTGAGATTTTTCGGCGTACGGCGGATCAAAAAAAAGAAGATCAATCTTGGCGAGCGGTGCCGGCCCTTCGGCGAGTCGTTGCAACGCCTGAACGGCGTCCTGCTGCAAGATGCGCGCACCTTGGCGAATTTCGAGAGAATCCAGATTTTTCCGGATGAGCGCCACCGCAGGCGCATGCTTCTCGACAAAAATAGCCTCACGTGCGCCACGGCTGAGCGCTTCGATGCCGACTGCGCCCGTACCCGCGAACAGGTCCAGGAAACAAGAGCGAGAAACCAGCTCGCCCAGCACATTGAAGAGTGTCTCGCGGAGGCGGTCGCTTGTGGGCCGCAACGCCAGCCCCTTGAGGCTCTTTAGCTGGCGGCTGCGGAATTTCCCGGCAATGATGCGCATCAGAGGCCCTCAGCCCACTCGCGCCAGGTGGTAGCGGCGCTGCCATTGCGGCGGCAGTTGGCGCAGCATCCGCTCGAGGGCTTTTCCCCGCGCGGGATCTTCCACGAGTTGAAAAGCTTCCTTGCGCGCGCATTCAAGCAGTTCGCGATCGCGCAAAGGATTTGCAATGTGAAAGCCAAGTTCACCGGATTGGCGCGTGCCAAAAAACTCGCCGGGTCCGCGGATAAGCAGATCCATCTCGGCGATTTCAAAGCCGTTTGAGGTGCGCACCATCGTTTCCAGGCGGGCGCGCGCGTCGTCGCCCATGCGCCCCGGTGCCACCAGGATGCAGTGCGATTTTTGAGCGCCGCGGCCGATGCGACCGCGAAGCTGGTGCAATTGCGCCAGGCCGAAACGCTCCGCGTGCTCGATGACCATCACCGTGGCGTTGGGAACGTCCACGCCAACCTCGATGACCGTTGTGGCTACCAGAATCTGCATTTCGTTCTTGCGGAAGCGCTGCATCACGTCGTCCTTTTCTTCGCTGGCCATGCGTCCGTGCAGCAAGCCGACCGTGAGCGTCGGAAAGACTTCGCGCGAAAGCCGTTCGTACTCTTCCATCGCCGCTTTCAATTCCAGCTTCGATTCCTCGATCACCGGATAGACGATATATCCCTGATGCCCGGCGGCGACTTCACGCCGCAAGAATTCCCACACGCCCGGAAGATATTTCTCCTGGGTCGTGCGCGTTTCAATCGGGGTGCGGCCCGGCGGCAGTTCGTCGAGGACCGACACGTCAAGATCGCCGTACAGGGTGAGCGACAACGTACGCGGGATGGGTGTTGCCGTCAGCACGAGCACGTGTGGCGCCAATCCAGTTTTGGATGCCTTGTCCATCAGGCGTTTCCGTTGCAGTACGCCGAAGCGGTGTTGCTCGTCAATAGCCACCAGGCCCAGCCGGTGGAACGCCACTTCGTCTTCGATGAGCGCGTGTGTGCCAACTACCAGCCGCGCTTGGCCGGAGCGGATTCGCTCGCGCGCCGCCGTTTTCTCCGCCGGCTTCAAGCCGCTGATCAGAAGCTCGACGTTATAGCCGCCCGGTGCGAGGATATGGCGCGCCGAAAGGTAGTGCTGCACGGCCAGAATTTCTGTGGGTGCCATCAGTGCAGCCTGGCAGCCGTTTTCCATCGAGATCACCGCGGCTTGCAGGGCTACGATGGTTTTGCCGCTGCCGACATCCCCCTGCAGCAAACGGTTCATCGGAACGGGTTTTTCGACGTCCGCCACGATTTCCGCTAGCACGCGTTTCTGCGCGCCTGTGGGCTTGAACGGCAGGATACGTTTTAATGCTTCGCGCACTCTGTCTTCGCGCACATGAAACGCGACGGCGTTTTCCTTGCGCACCGCCTTGCGTCCCAGAGCCATGCTGAGCTGATACAGGAAAAATTCCTCGAAAATCAGTCGCTGTTGCGCGGGAGAACGAAACAAGTTCAGCGCTTCCAGCGACTCTTCCGGCGCCGGGAAATGCGTGTGCATTAGCGCATCGCGCCGCGAGGGATAGCGCAGGCGTTCGCGGGTTTCGGGAGCCAAAATATCCGGAATATTGGCATCGAGATTCTGCAGCGTCGCATAGATCGCACGGCGAATCATACGCGACCCAAACGTGCCGATCGCCTCATAAATCGGCACGATGCGCCCCATCTCGGTCGAATCGACCTCCTCGCCGCCCAGCACTTCGATCTGCGGATTCACCATCTCGCGCCGCGCGGGACGCAACCTATCGATTTCCACCTTGCCGTGAAGAATCAGTTGCTGGCCGGGCTTCAAGCGGTCTTCCAGATAGCCGCTGTGATAAAACTTGCAAGGTAGGGAACCGCTGTCGTCCTGCACCAGCAGGTGATAGATGGCGTCGCGGCCGTACATGCCGCGCACCGCCTGTCCACTCATGACCCGGGTGCGCAAAGTATAGGTGTGGCCGGGTTCGACGTCCTTGATCTTCGAAAAATGGATGCGATCCTCGTACCTGAAAGGCAGGTAATTCAGCAGGTCTGCAAGCGTATAGATGCCGCGCTTTGCGAGCAGTTCGGCGCGCTGCGGACCCACGCCTTTTGCCATGCGTACTTCGGTTTGCAGGCTGATCGTCATCTCATCCTCTTATACCATCCCCGCTTAAGCTTCGCTTTTCCTGAAACTTGCGTCACTGGCATGCGTATCGTTACAGTGAGCTGTCCCGGTGTGTTTCAGGCGAGGAGGCCACTTTGGCAGATACGCGATTGACGGGTTCAGACAAGCGCGCGCTGCTGCTCTGGATCATTTGCGGCGTACTGGGGCTGCTCTTTGCCGAAAGGTATTTCTTCCGCGCGTTTCCCGAAGCATCGGTGGACTTCAAGGTGTCCCGAAACGAAGCGCAAAAGCGCGCCCGCGGCTTTGTCGGAGGCCTCGGCGAAAACCTGAATGGCTACCAATCCACGATTACCTTTCAGGTTGACGACAACGCCAAAACCTATCTGGAACGCGAATTGGGGCTCGAGGAAGCCAATCGCCTAATGG
>Ga0306920_100011720_pt1 | contig 11870 bp, 13 predicted proteins | sample flu12Cox44000170_FD_204666 | JGI IMG/M metagenome (GOLD analysis project Ga0306920, IMG submission 204666) | Lab enrichment of tropical soil microbial communities from Luquillo Experimental Forest, Puerto Rico - flux4day.12C.oxic.44.000.170 (v2)... | ecosystem: Environmental > Terrestrial >...
CGAATCGCAGCGCGTCCGGAAGCGGATCGCGGCCGGCGAGCGCCGCGCCGAGGGCACCGTTGAACGCGTCGCCGGCAGCGGTCGTGTCGACGGCCTCCACCGGGAACACGGGAACGCGAATGTCGTCCCGCGCCGTGCACGCCAGCGAGCCCTGTGAGCCGAGCGTCACGATCACCGCGCCGACGCCGCGCCCGCGCAGCGCGCGCCCCGCCGCGGCGGCGGAGCCGGCGTCCCGCACTGCGACACCGCTCAACCGCTCCGCCTCGCCCTCGTTGGGCGTCAGGTAGTCGACGAGCCGCCAGACGTTGTCCGCGATGCCCTCGCGGACAGGCGCGGGGTTCAGCACCGTGACGAGGCCGCGGCGCCTGGCCTCCGCCAGCGCCCACGCGAGCGTGTCGAGCGGCGTCTCGAGCTGGCACATGACGACCTGCGCCCATGCGAAGTCGTCGGCGCGTGCGCGCACGTGCTCGACCGAAAGGCGCCAGTTCGCACCGGGCGCGACGACGATCTGATTGCGTCCCTGGCCGTCGACCACGATGAGCGCCGTCCCGGTTGCCGCGTCGGCGGTGACCATCATGCCGTCGACGCCGATGCCTTCGGCCTGGAGCGCCGCGCGAATGCCCCGACCCGAGGCGTCGTCACCGACGCACGCGACCAGACGCACCTCGGCGCCGAGCCGGCGCGCGGCGACGGCCTGATTCGCGCCCTTGCCTCCGTGGTTGACGAGCAAGGTGCCGCCGCTGACCGTCTCGCCGACGGCGGGCAGCCGGGACGCCGCGACGGTGAAGTCGACGTTCGCCGAGCCGACTACGAGGACGCGTCGCGCGGTGTCGACGGGCACAGGCGATCCAGGAACAGGCGGATGAAGCGGTCGCTGTCCACGCCCTTTGCGACCCGGCAGTTCGGCGCACCGCTGGCGCGGAGCGTCTCGCCGTCGGGTCCGATGGCCAGCCGCACCGTCTCCCACTTGGCGAGGGACGGATCGACCGCGAGCCCTACGGCGAGCGGGTCGTGGAGCGCCATCCCCTGGGCGCCGTCGCTGTGGGAGATCCGGAAGCCACGCTCGCTGAATTCCTGGATTCGCGAGGCGACGACGCCCGGCGAGCGTGCGAGCGTCGCGCGCATTCCGGCGCGTGGCAGCACCGCCTGGCGCGTCGCGTCAAGCGGAACGATGTCGAGTGGAAGCCCGGCGGCGAGGACTCGGTGCGCCGCCTCCGGGTCGACGAACATGTTGAACTCCGCCGTGGGCGTGACGTTGCCGGGCACGTCGACCGCGCCGCCCATCGAAACGATCCGCCCCGCGAGCCCGACCGTGGCCGCGTCCGCCTTCAGCGCCAGGGCCAGGTTGGTCAGGGGGCCGAGAGCGACGATCGTCAGGTCGCGACCGTGCCGGCGGGCCGCGTCGACGATGACCTCGACCGCGCCGGGCCCCGCCGGCCGGTGCTCGACCGCGGGCCAGTCCTGCAGATCGCCCAGACCGTCCTCGCCGTGGTAGCGGGTCGCGGTCGTCAGCGCCCGCGCGAGCGGGCCCGGGGCACCGGCCGCCACGAGCGGGGAGGGATCTGGCCTCCGCAGGGCGAGCAGCCGGAGGAGGTTCGTGGTCGCGGCGTCCAGTGAGACATTTCCGGCGACGGTGGTGATCGCCTCCACCCGGATCTCCGGCGAGTTCCAGGCGAAGAGCAGGGCCAGCGCGTCGTCGATTCCAGGGTCGGTGTCGATCAGGACTGGCGTCACGGAATCTCCCCTCGGCCGTCCCGCGTCATATTAGAATGAGGATCACTTTCAGGGAGGAGGCTCGGATGAACATCCAGATCAGATACTGCGGCGAGTGAAACTACCTGCCTCAGGCCTCCAGTTTGCAGGCCGCCATCAAGACCAAGTACGGACTCACCGCGACGCTCAAGGAAGGACACAGCGGGATCTTCGAGGTGTCGATCAACGACGACGTCGTCTACACGAACGAGACGACGTTCCGGTTCCCGACGGACGAGGAGATCTTCGAGAAGATCGACGCCGCTAAGAAGTAGCACGCTGGAGTAGCTCCTCCCGAAACCGGGGATGGGCGACGGCGACGAGCGCCTCGGCCCGTCCCCGTTCGCCTTTTCCGCGCAATGCCGCCGCGCCGTGTTCCGTCACGACCCAGTCTGCGAGCGCGCGCGGGCTCGTCACCGCCGCGCCGGCCTGCAAGGACGGAACGATGCGCGAGACCGCGCCGTCGCGCCCAGTCGACGGCAGCGCGATGACCGCGGCACCGCCGCGCGAGCGCGAGGCGCCGAGGACGAAATCGAACTGGCCGCCGATCCCCGCGACCTGACGCGGCCCCAGGCTCTCCGCCGTCACCTGGCCGGTCAGATCGATCTCGAGCGCGGAGTTGATCGCGACGAACCGGTCGAGCTGCGCCACGACCTCCGGATCGTGCACGAAGCCGGAGGGCTCCATGTTCACGAGCGGGTTCTCGTGGACGAAGTCGAAGAGCCGGCGCGTCCCCATCGCCTCGGCGATGTCCATGCGCCCGCGGTGCACGCGCTTGCAGGCGCTCGTGACGACGCCGCGCTCCGCCAGATCGACCGCCGCGTCGACCAGTAGCGAGTGCAGCGAGAGATCGCGATGGCTTCCGAGCGCCTCGAGCACGGCCTGCGGGATCGCGCCGACGCCCACCTGGATGGTGGCGCCGTCCGGCACGAGCGCGGCGACGTGGCGGCCGATGGCGCGCTCGACGTCGCCGATCGGCGTCGGCGGATACTCCGTCAGCGGCTCGTCCACCTCGACCCAGCAGTCGATCTGGCTCCGGTGCAGGGACGCGTTGCCGAGCGTGCGCGGCATCGACGGATTGACCTGCGCGATCACCAGGGGCGCGCGGCGCGCCGCCGGGAGCGCGATGCTGACCGAGACGCCCAGGCTCACATAGCCGCGGGCGTCCGGCGGCGCGCAGTGGACCAGAACGCAGTCGGGCGCCCAGGCGCCGCCCGCCGCGAACTGCGTGACGAGGTCGAAGTAGCGGATCGGGACGAACTCGACCCGCCCGCGGCGCCGCGCGTCCTCGAGGCGCGGCGACATGTGCCACGTCGCGAAGCGGAGCGCCGCGTGCTCCGGGCGCGCCCACGGGTAGTCGCCGAGATGAATCCCGCCGAGCAGGGTAAGGTCCGGCAGCCGCGCCGACTGGCGGCAGATCTCGGCGACGAGCGCCGCCGGCTCTCCACACCCCGGCGGCACCAGCACCTTCATCGCCGGCCCGAGTCGGGCGACGGCGTCGGCGAGCGAGCAGCGGACGAACGCGCGCGGCATGAATCGCGACGCTATTTATACCTGATCCGGCCGCGGCGCGTGCGCCGTCGGATCATCGCCAGATCGTGCCTGGCTTCGCGATAATTGACGCCGGCCCGGGCGGCGCACCATCGGCCACCTCGCGCCGGAGCGTATCACGCGCGTCCGGTTGCCATGGTCCCGCGATAGAATGGCCGGCATGACATCATGGCGCGCCCTCGCGGCTTTGCTGCTCTTCGTGACGCTCGCCGGCTGCGGGTCCCCGACGTACGAAAGCCGCGGCAGCAGCACGAGCGCTCAGCGAGGCAGCGCCTCGCCGCGAGTGCGCTGCCTGTCGGACCCGTCGCGCGACGATGCGTCGGGCAGTCGCCCCCTCGTCTACCTCTTCTGCGCGGAAAGCCCGTGAGCGGCGCGCCCGCGCAGCCGATCGCCCTCGTCACCGGCGGCGGCCGCGGCATCGGTCGCGAGATCGCGCTGGCGCTGGCGCGTGAAGGCTGCCACGTGGTGGTCGCCGCGCGCTCCTCCGATCAGGTGACGGCGGCGGCCGCCGCCGTGGCCGGTCTGGGCGTCCGGGCGCTACCGCTCGTGCTCGACGTCACCGACGAGCGCGAGGTCGCGCGGACGGTCGCCGTGGTCGCCGCGGAGCTCGGCCCGGTCGACGTCCTCGTCAACAACGCGGGCGTCGCCGAATCGGCGCCCTTGGCGAAGACCGACCCGTCGCTCTGGGAGCGCCACCTGCGGGTGAACGCGACCGGCCCGTATCTGCTCGCGCGCGCCGTGCTTCCCGGCATGCTCGAGCGCCGCTGGGGACGCGTGATCAACATCGCCTCGCTGGCCGGACTGTTCGGGGCGCCCTACGTCACGGCGTACACGGCCTCCAAGCACGCGCTGGTCGGCCTCACGCGCGCGCTCGCCGCCGAGTTCGCCGGTAAGGGCGTGACGGTGAACGCCATCTGCCCGGGGTTCGCGGCGACCGATATCGTGTGGAACGGCGCCCGGAACATCGCGGCGAAGACCGGGAAGTCGTTCGAGGAGGCCGTGGCGGCGATGGCGCGCCTCAACCCCGGCGGGCGGCTGATCGAGCCGGCCGAGGTTGCCGCGGTCGCGGCCAAGCTGATTCGCGACGAGTCGACGAACGGCGAGGCGATCGTGCTGGACGGCACGCAGTAGCGCGCTGCGAGGAGGATCAGGATGGCCCGCGAAATCGAATTCCTCAATCCGCCCGACCTGATGAAACCGGTCGGCTTCGCGCACGCCGCCCAGACGCGGGGCGGCCGCACGCTCTTCCTCGCCGGCCAGGTCGCCAAGGACCGCGACGGCCGCGTGGTCGGCAAGGGCGATCTGGTCGCCCAGTTCCGCCAGGTGTGCGAGAACTTGAAGACCCTGGTGGGCGCGGCCGGCGGCCGGCTGACCGACGTCGTGAAGCTGACGATCTACGTCCTCGACACCGCCGAGTTCAAGCGCCAGGGCAAGCCGATCGGCGGCGTCTACCGGGAATACTTCGGCAAGCACTACCCGGCGATGACCCTGGTCGGCGTCCGCGACCTGTACGACGCCTCCGAGGGGTGCATGATCGAGATCGACGGCTTCGCCTGCCTGGCCGAGTGAGACGCCGCGCCGACCGCCACCTGGCGGTCAGCACCTGGCTGCGGCTGCTCCACGGCTACGCGCTGATCGAGCGCGAGCTGCGGCGCGCCGTTTCCGCGCACTGCACCTTTCCCCAGTTCGACGTGCTGAGCCAGCTCGACCGCGAGCGCGACGGGCTCACGTTCGTCGAGCTCTCGCGCCGCCTGCTCGTGACCGCCGGCAACCTCACGGGCATCGTCGATCGCCTGCACGCCGAGGGGCTCGTCCGGCGCGCCGTCCACCCGGCCGACCGCCGCGCCTTCCGGCTCAGCCTGACCCCGAAGGGCCGCCGGCTGGTGCGCCGCGCCCAGGGCCGTCACCACCGCGCGCTGGCCGCGCTCCTGGCCGGCGTACCGGCCCGGGACCTGCGCGCGCTGCGCCGCCTGCTCGATCGCCTGCGCGCGAGCGCGTCGTCGCGCTCGGCGCCAAGGAGAAAATAGGCTATATTGGGATAATCGAGGTTTAAACAAACTGGATCAGCTCGGGCATCGTGTTCGCCATCCGCTTCCGCCGGCGCGCTGGCCGACCCGCGAGGATGCCGCGCGCGCCCGGTGGTTCTCGCCGATCCAGATCGGGCGGTCCCTGCGCGCCGCCGAGCGCACGTGGGTGCCGGCGATGGTGCCCTGGCGTGCCACCGAGGACGGCTTCGTCACGCCGGAGGTCCTCGAGTGGTACGCTCGGTTCGCCGAAGGCCAGCCGGGCGTCCTGGTCGTCGAGGCCACCGGCATCCGTGACATCGCGAGCGGTCCCCTGCTCCGGATCGGCGACGACCGGTTCATCCCGGGGCTGCGGACGCTGGTGGAGATGGTCCGCGAGCGCAGTCGGGGCCGGACCCGGCTCTTCATCCAGCTCCTCGACTTCGTCGCGGTCCGGCGCCGCCCCGAGCCCCGCCGCTTCTTCGATCGCTACCTGGAGATCACCGACTCGCTGCGCGCCCAGATCGCCCTCTGGCTCGACGAGCCGGGGTGGCGCGAGGCCGAGGACGACGAAGTACGCCACTACCTCCTCACGGCGGACCGCCAGACCCTCGAGACCGTCCTGACCGACCGCGAGCTCGAGTCGCTCGACTACGGCTATCGCGAGCGTGTCTGGGACATGCACCTGTCGCACATCAAGGAGCTACCGCGGATGCTACCCCCGCTCTTCGCCGACGCCGCGCAGCGCGCCCGCGAGGCGGGCTTCGACGGCGTCGAGCTGCACTATGCCCACGCCTACACGATGGCCTCGTTCCTCTCGCGGCTGAACACGCGGCCGGACGGCTACGGCGGCTCGCGCGACCATCGCGTGCGGCTGCCGCTCGAGGTGCTGGCCGCCGTCCGCGACCGTGTCAGCGACGACTACGTCGTCGGCATCCGCTATCTGGGGGACGAGGTCGTCACGGGCGGGAGCGATCTCGACGACGCGATCTGGTTCGGCGTGTGCTTCGCGGAGGCGGGCGTCGACTACCTCTCCGTGTCAAAGGGCGGGCGGTTCGAGGATGCCAAGCAGCCGAAGGTCGGCGAGGCGGTCTATCCCTACACGGGCGCGTCCGGCTACGAGTGCATGCCCACAGTGCTCTCGGACGAGCGCGGCCCGTTCGGCCGCAACGTGCCGCTGGCCTCGGCGATCCGCCGGGCGATCCACGAAGCCGGCTGGCCCACGCCGGTCGTCACGAGCGGCGGCATCACGACCTTCGAGCAAGCCGAGCGCATCCTGGCCGCCGGCGAGGCCGACTGTGTCGCGGCCGCGCGCCAGACGCTCGCCGATCCCGACTGGTTCAAGAAGATCCGCCTCGGCTACGGCGGTCTCGTGCGGCGCTGCGAGTTCACGAACTACTGCGAGGGGCTCGACCAGCGGCACAAGCAGGTCACGTGCAAGCTCTGGGATCGCCAGTTCGACCCGGCCGACCGTGCGGTGACGCTCGCCAGCGACGGCAAGCGGCGGCTCAGCGCGCCGGCCTGGTCGCCGCCGGGTGAGGCGCCGACCGGCTGAGCGGCGCGTCTCCTCGTTTCAGAGGCTGGCGCGCGCGCCGGGATGCGTATTAGGTGCTCTTCGGTACCTTTCTATGCGCGAGGCGGCGGAGGGGTGCTCCAGTGAGCCTCGTCAAAATCCATTCTTTTCTGAGCTCTGCGCCAAGCTTCTTGTAGAAACGGATGCTCGGAGCATTCCAGTCGAGCACCGCCCACTCCATCCGCCCGCAGCCGCGCCGCCGCGCGATCCGCGCCAGCTCGCCGAGGAGCGCGCGCCCGGCGCCGCGCCCGCGCGCTTCCTGGAGCACGAACAGATCCTCCAGGTAGAGCGTCGGGCGTCCCATGAACGTCGAGTACGTGAAGAAGTAGAGGGCGAACCCGATGGGCTCGCGACCTCGACGGCAGATGATCGTCTCGAAGTAGCGCCGCGGGCCGAAGCCGTGGCGCCGGATCTGGCTCGCGGTCGCCACCGCCTCGTGGGCCAGGCGTTCGTACTCGGCGAGGCCGCGGATCAGCCGCAGGATCACCGGGACGTCGCGTCGCGTGCCGCGGCGGATCGAGAGGGTCGGCATGCTAGCGCGTCCCCTCGCCGGCCGGCAGCAGCTCGAACACGGGATAGCGGTCGGCGATCTCGCCGAAAGCGCGCGGCGGGGAGCCGGCGGGCACCGGGAAGTAGCGCTGGACGACCGAGCGATAGCGCTCGAGGTACGCGACCAGCACCGGCGGCTTGTCGGCGTCGGCGAGTGCGCGCAGGCGAAACTTCGCGCGGCTCGCGCCGCGCTTGAGGGCGATCTCGCCGGCGGCCTCCGCGTTGCGCACCCACTGGGTGCGCCCGCGCGGGGCGACCAGGAATCGCGCGCCGTGGAGCGACACGAGGCTGACGGGCGTGCCGTGCACGCGGCCCGACTTCCGACCCTTCACCTGCAAGACGTAATAGTCGCGCGGCGCCACGCCCAGGCCGACCAGCGCGCCGAAGGCGCGGTTGAAGACACGCTCGAGCGGGCTCGGCGCGCGGAACGCAAGGCCCGCGTCCGCCACTAGCGCTGGCTCAGGTAGTGCTCCGCGACCTCGATGGGCGGAGCGATCCAGACGTCCTTCTTGGCGAGAATGTGCTGGATGAGCCGCTCGACCATCCGCATGCGCGAGGGGCGGCCGATCACCTGGGGATGGCCCATCAGGTTGAAGAATCCACCCTCCTCGTAGGCGCCCTCGAACTCTTCCTTCCAGATCTCGAAGACGTCCTCCTGGCTCCAGAGGCCGTTGCCGACCGGCGGCACCGCGCTGAACCCGAAGTAGACCCAGTCGTTGTTGACCCACGAGGTGGGCAGCTCGACCAGCTCGCCGTAGGGCGTCTTGTGGCAGTACGGCAGATCGGTGTCCATCAAGTTGCTGTGGTAGACGAAGCCGTACTTCCGGAGCAGCTCCATCGTGTGCTTGCTCGGATCGCACGACGGCGCCCGCGAGCCGCGCGGGCGGATGCCGAGCACGTTCTGGAAGATGTCGAGGCTCTTCACCAGCAGGGCTTCTTCCTCCTCGCGGCCGGAGAGGAAGAAGGGCTTCTCGTGCAGATGGCCGTGGTGGCCCACCTCGTGGCCGCGGCGCAGCGCCTCGCGCGCCATGTCCGGGTAGCGCTCGACGATCCAGCTCGGGATGAAGAAGCACACCTTCACGTCGTAGCGATCGAGCACGCGCATGATGCGCGGCATGCCGGTCTTCGGGCCGTAGGCGCCCATGCCCATGTGCAGCGGGCGCTCGGCGAGCGCGGGATCGCGATGGATCCACGGGCTCTCACCATCGACGTCGAACGAGAGGGCGACCGCGCACCGGGCGCCGTTCTTCCACTTGATCGGTCGGTCCATGATCGTCTCCTCCTGCGGCGGCGAACGGCGAGCGGGCTATGCCCCCGCGACGTCCCTCAGCATCTCGGTGTAGACGCGCACGCCCTCGCGCAGGTTCTCGAGCGAGATGCGCTCGTCGTTGCCGTGGATCCGCTGCAGCTCGGCTTCCTCCATGACGAAGGGGCTGAAGCCATATCCGTGCAGGCCGCAGCGCCGGAACACCCAGCTGTCCGTGAAGGCCACCAGGATCATCGGCGCCACCACGACCCCCGGCGCCCGGCGGCGCAGGCCGTCGGCCATGGCCTTGTAGAGCTCGGTGTCCGGCGGCGAAAGATTCGGGATCTTCGGCTCCCGTGCGATCGAGACCTGCACGTGCTCGTCGGCGATCACGCCGCGGACCCAGGCGGTGATCTCCTCGGGATCGTCCCCGGCCAGCATGCGGCAATCGAGCTGCGCGGTGGCCTCGGGCGGGATCACGTTGCTCTTCTCGCTGCCGCGCAGCATCGTCACCGCGAACGTCGTGCGCACCATCGCCGCCGACTGCCGGTTGGACAGAAACCGCGCCCGGAACGCCGGGTCGCGCAGGCTCCGCGCGAGATCGTCGTACCCGGCGCTCTCGTCGGGCGGCATCAGCGGGGCCATGCGCGAGAAGAATTCCTGCACCTCCGCAAGCACGCGGGGCGGCCGCTCGGCCTCGAGCAGCCGGTTGAGCGCGCGCACGAGCCGGTTCGGCGCCGTGTCGGGCCACGGCATCGAGCCGTGGCCGGGCTCGCCGCGGGCAGTCAGCACCAGCGCGAGCCCGGTCTTTTCCGAGATCACGATGGCGCCCAGCGGCGCCTTGAGCTTCGGGTGCGTCTGGATCACGGCCAGCTCGGAGATCGCGTACTCGGCGCCCGCCAGCCAGTCGCGCCGCCGGTCGGCGATGAACTGGGCGCCGAACTCGCTGCCGGCTTCCTCGTCGGCGGTGGCTAGGAACACGAGGTCACGCCTGAGCGGCACGCGCGCGCGCTTGAGCGCCAGCATGGCCGCCAGCTGCAGGACGCCCGTCGACTTCATGTCGATCGCACCGCGCCCGTAGAGGTAGCCGTCCGCGATCACGCCGCCGAAGGGGTCGACGCTCCAGTAGCGCCGGTCGGCGTACACGACGTCGACGTGATGGTGCAGGACGATGGCGCCGAGCGAGCCGTCGCCGGCGAGCCGCGCGCGGAGGCTGCCCCGGCCGGGCGCGGCCTCGATCGTCTCGCTCTCGATCTCGTCGCGGGCCAGGACGTCGGCCAGAAAGCGCACGCCGGCGATCTCGTTGCCGGGCGGGTTCGTGGTGTCGATCATCAGGTACCGCCGGAGCAGGTCGACCGTCTCGTCACCGAGCGCTGCCCAGTCGATCATCGCGCCTCCGCTTCCGGGTTCATGGCCCGGACGTCGCCGAGCTCCCAGCGGGCCATGTGGCAGTAGAGGTCGAGCAGCTGCATCGTGCGCTCGATCGCCGGGTTGTCGCTCGCCCGCCGGAGCTCCTGCACGCGTGCCTGCAGCTCGCGCAGCCGCTCGAGCGTCTCCTCGCGCGTCACGCCTCGCTCCGTCCCGCGAGCTGCCAGCGATGGGCCGCCGGCCGGTGATCGAAGAAACGCTTGGCCTTCAGCTCGTAGCGCGGCAAGCTCGCCGGCGCCTGCACCGTCACGTCGATCGACACGCCGATGATCGACTTGAACACGCGCTCGGCGTCGCGCCCGATCTCCGCATACCGGCCGGCGTCGATGTCCGACCGCGCCTCGGCACGGACCGTCACGAAGTCGTTGGCCGAGTCGCGATCGACGTGGACTTCGTAGTGCTCGGAGAGACCGGCCACGCGGTGCAGCAGCGCCTCGACGGCTGCCGGGTAGACGTTGACGCCCTTCACGATGATCATGTGGTCGGTGCGACCGAGCACGCCGCCCGGATAGTAGAGCCACGTCGTGCCGCAGCCGCACGGGCGCTCGGTCCGGCGGACCAGATCGTGGGTGCGGTACTTGATCAGCGGCTGGCCGTCCTGGATGTAGCTCGTCACGATGTGCTCGCCGACCTCGCCGTCCGGCACCGGGTTGCCCGATTCGTCGACCACGAGGGCGTGATACCAGTCCTCGCAGAGGTGCACGCCCTCCTGGAGCGGGCAGCCCGGGTTCGTCGGGCCGATCTCGGCGATCCCGTAGAGCTCGTAGCACCGGGCGCCCCAGAGCTCTTCGATCGCGTGGCGCGTCGCGGGAATGCTGCCGCCGGGCTCGCCGGAGACGATCATGTGGGTGATCGACGTCTTGGCCAGATCCACGCCCATCTCGCGCGCGGTCTCGCCGAGATAGAGCGCGTAGGTCGGCGTCGCCAGCATGACCTCCGGGCGGTACTGCTCGATCTGGCGCAGTCGCGCGTTGCTGTCGAGCCCGCCGCCCGAGACGACGGTGGCGCCGAGCCGGCGCACGCCCATGTACGCCGACCAGAATGCGGCGAAGATTCCCCAGTTGAACGGGAAGTAGAACGTATGGCGCGCGCGGAGGCCGGCCGCCCAGTAGAGGTAGACCCACGACTCGCCCCACAGCTCGGCCGAGTGATACGTGAGCGGAATGTGGAGCGGCGCGCCGGTCGAGCCCGACGTCGCGAAGCGCTGATGGAAGAACTCCTCGGGGATCGCGAGCGCGTCACCGAACGGCGGGCCGACCGCCTGCGCGTCGAGGATCTCCTTCTTGTCGATGAACGGCAGCCGCTTGACGAAGTCGTCCATCGTGCGGATCTGCGCGGGGGTGACCTTGTGGCGGTCGAGGAGCTTTCGGTACATCGGGCTTCGCGCGTACGCGTACTCGATCGCCGTCTGAAGCTTGCGCAGGTGGAGCCGATCGAGATCGGCGCGCGACATCGTCTGCGTGTAGGGGTTCCAGAACTTCTGAGCCTCGACCTCGGGCTTGTAGAGTTTCACGAGAGCTCTGCGCGAACGATCTGCGTGCCCGCAACGAGCGCCTGGAGCTTCGCGAAGGCCAGGTGGCGTGGCAGCCGGGCCAGGCCGCAGTCGGGATTGATCCACAGCCGGGTCGCCGGGACGCTCTCGAGCATCCGGCGAATTCTCCGCGCGACCAGGTCGGCGCTCTCGACATAGAAATTCTTCAGATCGAGCACGCCGGCGCCGAGCTCCTTGGGGCAGTCGAACTCCTGCCAGAGCTCGCTCTCGGCCATC
>Ga0306920_100011721_pt1 | contig 11870 bp, 10 predicted proteins | sample flu12Cox44000170_FD_204666 | JGI IMG/M metagenome (GOLD analysis project Ga0306920, IMG submission 204666) | Lab enrichment of tropical soil microbial communities from Luquillo Experimental Forest, Puerto Rico - flux4day.12C.oxic.44.000.170 (v2)... | ecosystem: Environmental > Terrestrial >...
CGCCTCGTTCCACGTTTCCCAGTACCAATTCGTGACTTCGGCGCGACCATATCGCTCCACGTCGTGTTTGGCCCATTGATAAACCAGTTCCGACCATTTGGCGTAGTCGCGGGGAGGATAAGCCCAGCCGGTGAACAGGGTGCGGTTCGTTCCCAGACCCCAGTGGTGGTGATAGGGTTGTGGATGAATCGAGAGCGCCTCCGGCATGAAACCAATTTCCACATAAGGCCTCACGCCTTGCTCGCGATAGGTATCAAAAATCCCGTCCAGGATCGTCCAGTGATAAACCGGGTTTCCCTGTTCGTCCTCGGTGTAAACGCCGGTTGAACCCCACTTCAAAGCCGGAGTGCCGTCACCGCTGGTCAGCAGGTTGTGGGTCCGGAAATAAACCGCGTTCGTCCTCAATGCGCCCAGTTCACCCAGCAATTTCCGCCCATCCGGCCGGCAGGCGTAATTCGGCTCGTCCGCGCCGAAAAAACGCCAGACCGGTTTCCAGCCACCCTCCGGATGGTCGGCGTGAACCTGGATGACGACCGGAAAGGTTTCAGCCCTGGCCGGAATCTGTCCGGCGGCAAAAACCAGAACGACCGTCATTATTTGCCATGCGTGTCCAGCCATGAATGGGAAAGGTTGGGAGAATTCTTGCGATTTCCCATCCTCAGGGCAATGCGTACTTTAGGCCGGCCTGGCGACAAGACACGTTCAGGGTCGGCGCAGTCGGAAGAATTGGCTGGCATTGATGCCCGACGTCAAGCGGTTTTGATTATTGGTGACGACGGGCGTTGTGTTGAGAGTGCTCCAGACAACCGGAGGTACTAGGCCTGTTGTGGTTTCAACGACGAAACCGGCCGGATAAACCGGCCAGGCAAGCACCACGTTGGTGCCGGATTGGCTGGCGCTCAGCGAGAGGGAAAAGAACTCAAAGGCGAGGGCATAGGTTTCGCTGCCGCTGACCGTGTTGTTTCCGCCATGTTTCAGGACCTGCAAATCATATCGGCCCTGTGCCAGTCGCGGCAGCCAGAGGTGCTCCACGTTGTCCACTGCGCTGGTGCTCGCCTCAATCAGGTTGCTGGAAGCGACGTCGTATAAAAACAGATCAAGGTTGTTGATGTTGTTTTGATTGAGCTGGCGGTTCCATGCCAGTGTCGCTGTTGCGGTAAACGCAGCGCCGTTTACACCATTGGTGATGTTGAAATAGTAATGATTCACGCTATCTGAACTGGCTGTGCTGGAAAGAGTGTTGAAATCCCAGCCACTTAACGCGCTGACCGTGCCGCTCGCGCCGGTGGGCGGGTGCGGACTGTTGGTGGAGACAGTGGTGTTAACGATGAAGGCGTGTTTGCCGCCGGCAAGTTGTTCGTAAGAATTAAACACGTTTAAGACACCCGCTCCGTAACGTATATCGAGTGGTGAGGGGGGGGTATTCGTCCAATCCGTTGGCTTAATGGCGCCGTTGAGGAGCAGGGCCTTGACCGTACGGATGTCGGCGGCGGAATTGGTGCTGCTGCCTCCGTCGCCGCGCAAACCTGCTTGAATCAGCACGGCCGCGGCCCCGGCGACTTGAGGGGTGGAAAAACTCGTTGCAGTTGCCGGCGCGGTAATGTCCGGTTTGGCCCGGCCGTTGTCCAGGGTGGGTCCGATGCTCGAATAATTGCCGCCATTCAGATAAGCGCCCACACTGATGCAATTATAGGACGTCCCTGGAGGAGCAACCCGGACGGTGACGTTGGAATTGTCGGCGGGAGAAGCGAACAGCACATTGTATTTGGCCGCATAGTCGTCGTAGGCCGAATCAATCGTTTCCTGCGTGTTGGTGTCCACGCCGCCAAAGGTGAAACTCTGATTGACGACGGCGTCACCAATTTTAAGGCCAGGTGCGACGATGAAATTAAAGAAGTAATCCGCGTTGTAATTGTCCACGTGCGCAACATTGGTGGCCACGCCTCCGGGCAACCCGTAAAAATAAGAAGCCACGGCGTCCGCATGATCCGATTCCGTCCCCAGACTGTTGGGGAAGGTGTTGGTGGTGTTGGTGTCGATGTACGAAAAAAGACTGGCCGGTTTTTGGACCGAGCTGTTCGCGGGATTGACTTCAAAATCTGGCGGGACGTTCGTGCCCTGAGCTTCGGGTTGGGCGACACGAATACCGGTACCGTCCACATCCATGACCACCGCGCGCAATAAAGTGACGCCGATGGTATCGAGTTGCTGTGCACCGGCCGTCAAAGCCATTTGCCAACCTCCCAGGAAAACCAACCCAACCACGAATATTCGCAAACGACGCGCTTTTTTCATCAGGTTATCGGGTTAATTGGAGCAAGTTTCATGCTTAAAGGCGAGCTTTTTCTCGCGGTCTCCTCGATTGCTGCGTGGCTTATTTCCTTTTCAGGGCCAAAACATTAAAGTGTAAACAATGTCGGACACGCTCATCATTAATGAAATATACCTGAGTTTGCAGGGTGAAAGCACCCATGCCGGTCTGCCCTGCGTCTTCATCCGCCTGACCGCCTGCAATCTGCGCTGTTCCTATTGCGACACCGCCTATGCCTTTAACGAAGGCAAAAAAATGTCGCTGGAGGAAGTCCTGAAAAGAGTTCGCGAATTGGCCGAACCGTTTGCGAATTCAAAATCCGAGGTCCCCAATCCGAGGTTGCCCCTGGTCGAGTTGACCGGAGGCGAGCCGTTGCTCCAGAAAAACTGTTTGCCCCTGATGAAATCACTTTGCGACGACGGCTTCACCGTGCTGCTGGAAACCGGCGGCGCGCACAATATTTCACTGGTGGATCCGCGTGTCCATCGCATCATGGATTTAAAGTGTCCCAGCAGCGGTGAAGTGGAACGTAATAACTGGGAAAACCTCAAATACCTTAAAGTCACGGACGAAATCAAGTTCGTCATCGGTACACACGAGGATTACGTCTGGGCGAAACAGCAGGTGGCCGGACACAAACTCGATTCACTCTGTCCCCTGCTGATTTCGTGGGTGCATCCGCTCTTGCCGGAACAACAGGACAAATCGTTGAAAAGGGTTCCGGCGGGACAGACACCGATTTCGCGGCGCGAGTTGGCGGAGAAAATCATTGCCGACGCCCTCCCGGTCCGATTTCAGGTGCAAATGCACAAGGTGATTTGGCCGCCGGAACAACGGGGCGTTTAAATATTTATGATTTACGATTGATGATTTATGATTTGCCTGCGGCGCGGAAAAATTTCTCAATCGTAAATCATCAATCAAAAATCATAAATCGTGTCGGAAACAAAAAAAGTACTGCGACGGCTTCGTGAATTTGAATCACGGAATGTTACCTTCATTGACCTCGACGGTTCCTGGCCAATCGTTTGGAAACGCGCCCGGGACGTTTACGTTTGGGATGCCAATGGGAAAAAGTATCTTGATTTGACCGCAGCATTTGGCGTGGCTGCCGCCGGTCATGCCAACCCGCGGGTGGTAAAAGCTGCGCAAAAACAAGTAGCCCGGCTGCCGCATGCCATGGGCGATGTGCATCCTCACGCCCGTAAAGCCGAACTGGCCCGTGAACTAAGTCGCATCACATTCGAACGGTGGACCAAGGTTCGGAGGGACGGGTTAGCCGAGCCCCAAAAATCCGTGGTTCGTGCAAAATCAGGGACTCGCATAACTCGTCCCTCCGGAAAAGTAATCTTTTCCAATTCCGGTTTTGAAGCCGTCGAGTCTGCGCTGAAAACCGCCATGCTGGCCACGGGCAAGCCGGGGGTCATCGCCTTTGCCGGTGGATATCACGGGCTTGGCTACGGCACACTGAATGTGACGCACCGCGTTTTTTTTCACGGCCCGTTTCATCAGCAACTTCGTGAATTTGGACATTTCGTGCCGTTCCCGGCGGCAATGAGTGAAATTCCCGCTGTCGAATGGTCCGTCCATCGGTTGCTTCGACGCGAACGAATCGGTGCCATTTTGGTCGAGCCGGTGCAGGCGCGGGGCGGAATCCACGTCCCGCCAGTGGAATTTTTGCCCATGCTCTGCAAACTTTGCGACGAGCATGGCGCGCTGTTGATCCTGGACGAGATTTACACCGGCTTCGGCCGCACCGGAAAATGGTTCGCCTGTGAGCACACCGGAGTTGTGCCCGATCTGATCTGCCTGGGCAAGGCATTGACCGGAGGTTTTCCTCTGTCTGCCTGTGTCGGGCGCGCGGACCTGATGGATGCCGCCTGGCCGAAGTCACACGGCGAGGCCATTCATACCAGCACTTTTCTGGGCAACCCTGTCGGCTGCGCGATGGCACTGGCTCAAATCAAGGAAATCGAGCGATTAAATCTCTGCAAAAAAAGCGCTGAATCGGGGAAATTCCTGCTGGGATCGCTCCAATCGGCGATCGGCAATCGGCAATCCGCAATTCAAATTCGTGGTTTGGGCTTGATGGCCGGTGTCGATTTGCGATTGTCCGACGGCAAACCCGCGACCGATGCTGCGATGCGCGCCGTCAAAAAAATGTTGCATCGGGGTTTTATTCTTTTGCCCGAAGGCGAGCACGCCAACGTCATCAGCTTTACCCCGCCATTAACCGTCACCAGGGCGCAACTGGCGAAGACCGTATCCGCGCTCGCCGAAGTTTTGGCCACAGATTGACACAGATGAAACACAGATTTAAAGAATCGCGCAAAGGCCGCGAGGTCGGCGAAGTTTTTTCCTTTAATGCCTTCGCGTTCTTCGCGCGACATGATTCCTGATGAGACTTTCCGAAATGCGGGAATTGCTGGCAGTGCGCGGGCTTCAACTCACAAAATCCCTCGGCCAGAACTTCATGCACGACGGCAATCAACTGAGGCGCATTGTCGAGGCCGCGGAATTGTCGAAGACTGACAAAATTTTGGAAATCGGCCCCGGGCTGGGACCGTTGACCGAATTGCTGTTGGAAAAGGCCGATGAAGTGCTGGCAATTGAAAAGGACGCCCGGCTCGTGGAATTCTTGCGAGAGCGATTCAATCCGCAATTAAAACTGCTCCACGCCGACGCGCTGGAATTTTTGAAGCAAAAGCCGCGGGAGTGGAGCAATTGGAAGCTGGTCGCCAATCTGCCGTACTCCGTCGCGTCGCCGATTCTCGTGGAATTGGCCTGTGGCTCGCGCGCGCCCGGGAAAATCGTGGCCACGCTGCAAATTGAAGTCGCCCAACGGCTCATGGCCAAGGCCGGTGACAAGGACTACGGCGTGCTGACGTTGCTGGTCCAACTCGATTTCGAACCACGCGACTCGTTCAAAATCCCGAAAGGCTGCTTTTTCCCGGAACCGGACGTGGATTCGGCCTGCGTGATTCTGGACCGGCGCAATGCACCACTCTTGCCGGAATGCCAGCGTGAAGCCTTTGTGAAAATCGTCAAACGCGCCTTTTCCCAACGACGGAAGATGATGTTCAAACTGCTGCGCGAAGACTGGCCGGTGGAAAAATTAGAGCAGGCGTTTGCCGAATTGAAAATCCCCGTGCAGGAACGTGCGGAAAAACTGACTTTGACGCAGTTTGTTCATCTGACGGGGGAGCTTTCATCGTAGCCGCGCTGGTGAAAGCGCGGAGATCTCCGCCGATTTGCTCTGTCGGCTGCAAAATTATGAGTGAAGAAATCTTTGATGTCGTCAATGAGCGTGATGAGGTGATCAACCGCAAACCGCGCAGCGAGGTGCATCGGCTCGGTTTGCTGCATCGCGCGGTGCATGTTTTGGTTTTCAATTCGCCGGGCGAGATTTTTCTCCAGAAACGTTCGATGACCAAGGACCGCGAGCCGGGCAAATGGGATTCCTCCTCCTCGGGCCATGTGGATGCCGGAGAAGCTTACGAAGCCTGCGCGGTACGTGAGCTGCGCGAGGAAATTGGATTAATTGTACAAAAAACGCCGGAACGACTGTTCAAAATCGACGCTTGTTTGGAGACGGACTGGGAATTCGTCTGGGTTTATCGCTGCAACTCCGAAGGGCCGTTTCAGTTGCATCCGGACGAAATCGAGCGTGGTGAATGGTTTGCGCCGGAAGCAGTTACGAAATGGATGGCCGAAAAGCCGGAAGAATTCGCCAGCGCGTTCCGGTTGATTTGGGCTCGGTTGTAATCCTCCTCGTTCTCGTCCTCCTCCTCATAATCGAAGAATTTCCGAGCACGAGGACGAGAAGGAGAACGAGGGCGATTGTCCGGCACGAGGTTTGCTCCTTTACTTGTGTCAGAAATGGGTTAGTTATTTAGCCATGCAAAACTTTTTGGTTCCGATTGTAGTTGAACAGACCGGACGCGGCGAGCGGACATGGGACATTTACTCGCGCCTGCTGGTGGACCGCATCATTTTTCTTGGCACACCGGTGGATGACACCGTTTCCAACATCATCATCGCTCAACTGTTGTTCCTCCAGATGAACGACGCGAAGAAGGACATTCATCTTTACATCAATTCACCAGGCGGCAGTGTTACCGCCGGGCTGGCCATTTACGATACGATTCAGTTTCTGACGTGTGACGTGAACACCTATTGCATCGGCCAGGCGGCGAGCATGGCGGCGGTGTTGCTGGCGGCGGGCACGAAGGGCAAGCGTTACGCGTTGCCGAACGCGCGTATCATGATTCACCAGCCGTGGGGCGGCGTGCAGGGGCAGGCCACCGACATCAGCATCCAGGCCAAGGAGATTCTGCGGCTGAAAGACCGGTTGAACGAGGTGCTGGCCAAACATTGCGGGCGCAAGGTGGATGAATTGGCGCGCGACACCGACCGTGACCGGTTTATGTCCGCCGACGAGTCCAAGGACTATGGTCTGGTCGACCAGGTCGTACAATCACGCAAGGAAATCACCGGTTTGGAAAAATCGTCGGTGAATGTGTAAAAATCGCAAATCATAAATCATAAATTGTAAATCCCGATGGCCCGCCCCAACAATCTCACCATGTGCAGCTTCTGCGGCAAGTCGCACGCGGAAGTGCGCAAGCTGATCGCCGGGCCGGGCGTTTATATCTGCGATAACTGTATTATCCTTTGCAAAAACGTTCTGGATCGCGAACTCGAACTCCAGAACCAGAAAAAACAGCCGAAATTCACCGTTCCCAAACCCGCTGAAATCAAACGGCAGCTGGATCTGCATTGCGTCGGCCAGGACCACGCGAAGAAGACCCTGGCGGTGGCGGTTCACAATCATTACAAGCGCATCCAGCAGGAACCGGAAGGGGCATCTGCTGCCGGCAAGAACAAGCACGCCGGCGTGGAAATCGAGAAGAGTAACATTTTGATGATCGGCCCGACCGGTTCGGGCAAGACGTTGCTCGCGCGCACACTCGCCAAGGTTCTTGATGTGCCGTTTGCCATCGCCGACGCCACGACGCTCACCGAGGCCGGTTACGTGGGTGAAGACGTGGAGAACATCATTTTACGCCTCCTGCAAAACGCAGATTACGACGTGAAACGTGCCCAGCGCGGTATCGTTTATATCGACGAAATCGACAAAATCGCCCGCAAAGCCGAGGGTCCGTCCATCACGCGCGACGTATCCGGCGAGGGCGTGCAACAGGCCTTGCTGAAAATCCTGGAAGGCACTGTTTGCAACGTACCGCCGCAGGGCGGCCGCAAGCACCCGCAACAGGAATACATCCGCGTGGACACGACGGACATCCTGTTCGTTTGCGGCGGGGCATTTGTCGGTCTGGAAAAAATCATCCAACGGCGATTGGGTCGGCACACGATGGGGTTCGGCGCCATCGGTGAGATGCAGAAAAAAGGCCAGGCCGCCCGCGATCAAATGTTGCAGCACACCGAGCCGGAGGACCTGCTGGACTACGGTTTTATTCCCGAGTTCGTTGGCCGCCTGCCGGTAGTGACCACCCTGTCGGAATTGTCCGAAGAGCAGCTGGTTTCGATTCTCACCGAGACGAAGAATGCGTTGACGAAGCAATTCGCCAAGCTCATGGCGATGGAAGGGGTGGAGCTGGAATTCACGCCCGACGCACTGCGCGAACTGGCGGTGGTGGCGCTGAAAAAGGGCACCGGCGCGCGGGCATTGCGTGGATTGATTGAACGGCTGATGCTCGATGTGATGTATGACGCGCCCGAAAGCGGCGACGTCGTTCATGTGAAAATCACGCGGGCGGTCGTGCTCGGTGAAACCCAGCCCATCGTGCGGCGCAAGCCGGACATGGAAGCCGCCTAGGAATTTACGATTTTCGATTTCGGATTTACGGTGGAAGCCGCACGTTTCTATTTCTTTCGGCCCAGTCCCCAAATGAGCCACACCGCCAGGGCGAGAAGCAGGACCAGCCACCACAGGTAAACCAATTCACGAGCGGCCATTTCCACAAATCGGAAAGCGGGTGGGAAAAGTAAAATCAAGGCCAGAACGACAATCGCCAAGCCGCACAGTTTGAAAAAAAACACCCAGCGCGGGTTCATCGGTTCAAGGTTGTGCGGATTGTTTTTGCAGGTCGCTCAAGGGCAACAGCATGTTGGCGCCCCCCGTGCCATTGCCCACGACCAGCGGCGTTTTGCCGTCCCATTTTTCCACGATTTGCAATTGGATGAAACTGGGATTTTCCTTAAGCGCCTCGCCGCGGATGCGAATGGATTCCGCTTCTCCCTTCGCCTTGATGACGGCCGTGTCGGCCTCGATCTGGGTTTTTTGCTGTGTGAATTTGGCCTTGGCCGCCTCCTGTTCCTGAACCATTTTGGCTTCGATGGCCGCTTCCAATTCCTTCGTCAAATCTATGTTTTGAATAACGACATCCTCGATGACGAGCAGCGAGCCGACTTTTTGCCGGGCACCCGCCAACGCCTTACTTTTGATTTCCTCACGGTTTTTGACGATTTGCTCCGCGCTTTCCAGGGCGGTAACTTCCTTCAATGCTTCCTGCACCCGCGGCGCGACAAGGCTGTCGAACGGGTCACCGGCATAGCCCTGGTAAATCTGTACGACCGACGCTTCCGGGACCCGGTATAACACCTGCAAATCCATGTTCACCTGCTGCAGGTCGGAGGAATAGCAGGCAGCTTGAAGCGCGCGCGTTTGCTGCTTGATAGTGACCGGGACAATTGTGGTGATGAAGGGCGTTTTGAAACCGAACCCTTGCGGTTTAAAAACCGACGAAACCTTGCCCAACGTGACTTCCACACCGCGGTCACCGGGTTGCACCACGTAACTGCTCGTGGACACGGCGATGAGGATGACAAAGATCAGGATGGCGACACCGACAAGTTTGGCAACTGTTTGAGCGCGCATAGTTGGCATCTGGGGTTGAAAGTTTCTCAAGTTGTTTTCACCTTACTCAACGGGCGTTTCCGAACCAATTACAATTTATACTGAAATTTGCAACGGACACGAAACCATGGAACAGCTGATCATGTGAAACTGCTGTAGTGCCGGGCGATGAAAAGAAAACCACAAAACCGTTTTTGCTTGCAGGCCGGAATGATTTCGGGAGTGTTAGGGCCATTTGAATGAATTTACCTTCCGCCAAACTGGCCGGTACGGGTTCACTGGTGACGGAGAGCCCCATTCGCGACCTGGAGGCCATCATCCGTTCACGCACACCTCTGATCGTCGTTGAGACCGGCGAAGAACCGCAGATTGTCCAAATGGTGCGGCAAATCGCGAAACGATTTCAATTCAAAGCTTATCGCTGGACGGTCACGGAAGGTTTGCAGGCATTTGAACCATGTGACCAGCCGCTACAGTCGGTCACCAAATCACAGGAGGTTTTAAATTACATTAAGACCTCAGTCACGCATTCACTGTTTGTGCTGTTGGATTTCCATCCCTATATGGAAGACGCGGTCGCTGTGCGCTATTTGAAGGACATCGCTCTGACGTATTCACACCACTACTCGACGGTGGTGCTGGTTGGCTCGAGCATGCCTGTGCCCCCGGAACTGCAACCGTTCACCGCACGGTTCCGCCTGCCACTGCCCTCCGCCGACGAAGTGCGCGGAATTGTTTATGATGTTGCCGCCGATTGGGGGGCGGAACACGGCAAACGCGATGTCCAGACCACGAATAAGGCGATTGATTTGCTGGTGCGGAATCTGGTGGGTCTGACCGCCACGGATGTCCGCCGTCTGGCGCTCAAGGCCATCAACGACGATGGCGTGATTTCCGAATCGGAAATGCCCGAAGTCATGCGCGCGAAGTATGATTTGCTCGGGCGCGACGGCGTTTTGACTTTTGAATATGAAACCGTGCAATTCTCGGATGTTGGCGGCATGCAGCGGCTGCGAAACTGGCTGACCGTGCGCAAGGATTTTTTCCTGGGCGACGCCGATACCCAGCTCGATCCGCCGCGCGGAGTTCTGTTGCTGGGTATTCAGGGTTGTGGCAAAAGCCTCATGGCCAAGGCTGCAGCCGCGATTTTCGGCGTGCCGCTGTTGCGTCTTGATTTCAGCGTGCTTTACAACAAGTACTACGGCGAAACGGAACGCAATTTGCGCAAGGCCTTTGAGACCGCCGAAGTCATGTCGCCGTGCGTCCTGTGGATGGATGAAATCGAAAAAGGCGTGGCGGTGCAGGAGGACGATGACGGATTGTCGCGCCGGATTTTGGGAACGTTCCTGACGTGGATGTCCGAACGCAAAAAGCCGGTTTTCGTGGTCGCGACCGCCAACGATATTATGCGTCTGCCGCCGGAACTGGTGCGCAAGGGCCGGTTCGACGAGATTTTCTTCGTGGATCTACCGTCGCCGCAAAACCGGCGGGACATTTTGCAGATTCACCTGCGCAAGCGGTCGCTGGACCCGGCGCAGTTTGAGCTCGATGCACTGGTGGAGGCCACAAACGGTTTTTCGGGTTCGGAAATCGAACAGGCCATCGTGTCGGCGATGTACACGGCTCATGCGCAGGGGCACGGCCTGACGCAGGCAGATTTAATCGCTGAAATCCGGCAGACGCGGCCGTTGTCGGTGGTGATGCGGGAAAAGATTCAGGAAACCTGCGATTGGGCATCGGGCCGCACCGTGCCCTGCGATTAAATCACCGTGCGAAAATCTGGCGGATGACGTCTTCGATTGGCACTTCCTGGATGTCAATATCGGTCACGGGCAGCTCGTCGAGCAATGATTTGCAGACGGCGATCACCCGGTCGCGCTTGACCTTGAGCGTGACCGAGCTGGAATTCTTCTCCACGACTTCGCCGTAGCGCGCCAGACTTTCGGCCGATTGCGCTTCCGCGTTGGCGCAATGAATGGTCAGGATTTTGAAATCGGCAAAGCGGTCCACAATTTCGTCGAGCCGGCCATCGAAGAAAATTTTACCCCGGTCGATGATGATGACGCGCTGGCAGAGCGCCTGGATGTCGGCCATGTAATGGCTGGTCAGGAGAATTGTGGTTTTTTGTTCGGCGTTATGGCGGCGGATAAACTCGCGAACGGTTTTTTGGGAAACGACGTCCAGGCCAATGGTCGGTTCATCGAGGAAAAGCACCTTGGGCTGATGTAATAACGACGCGATGAGTTCCATTTTCATCCGTTCGCCCAGGGAAAGTTCGCGCACGCTGACGTTAAGCTTGTCTTTAACGGCGAGCAATTCACTCATTTCGCCGACGGTGTGCTCGAAACGGTCGACCGGGATACCATAAATCTTTGCGTTCAACTCGAGCGATTCGCGGGCTGGCAGGTCCCACCAGAGCTGATTTTTCTGGCCAAGGACGAGGGCGAACTGGCGGCGGTAGCCGTCGGCGCGTTCCCACGGCGTATAACCGAGCACCCGGGCCGAACCGCCTGTGGGATAAAGCAGGCCGGCGAGCATTTTGAGCGTCGTCGTCTTGCCCGCGCCGTTCGGTCCCAGGAAACCGACCAGTTCGCCGGGTTCAATCTGGAAATTCACCTCGTTAACGGCGATGGTTTGCTCGTATTGGCGGCGGAAAAGTCCTTTGACCGCGCCCGCAAA
>Ga0306920_100011722_pt1 | contig 11869 bp, 13 predicted proteins | sample flu12Cox44000170_FD_204666 | JGI IMG/M metagenome (GOLD analysis project Ga0306920, IMG submission 204666) | Lab enrichment of tropical soil microbial communities from Luquillo Experimental Forest, Puerto Rico - flux4day.12C.oxic.44.000.170 (v2)... | ecosystem: Environmental > Terrestrial >...
CGAAACCGATGTGATCTACGTACTGAAAGGCTCGTCCACCTTCATCGTCGGCGGCAGCATCATCGATCCAAAAGACACCGCATTCGGCGAGATCCGCGGCAAGGGCATAATCGGCGGGACCAGTTATGCGCTGAAGCCCGGCGACGTCATGGTCGTGCCGCCGCACACTCCGCATTGGTTCAAGGAGGTGACGCCGCCCTTCCTCTATTACACAGTCAAGCCGATTTCGAAGTGACCTCCAAAACAAGGATACCTAGCGTAATGACTGCAGTTACCATCGCGACTCCCCGTAGACACGGGCCTTCCCTACATGGACGCGCTCAGGTTCGGGGTGACACCAACAGTCGGCGAACAGCCGAGAGCCGCCCCTTGGGCGCGGTAATCCAAAAACACCTGTGTCGCCGGTGTTCAGTGACCGGCATGAGCTCCGGAATGCGTAATAAGGGATGAGTGTTCCGATTTGCGGAACGAGCTGCTATGTTCATCTTCAATCGGTCGATATTCGGGCCCCTGACGGCGCTGGCCGTCTTGGCGCTGTTTGTTGCACTCGACGCGCTGTTAAGGGTGGCCACGCCATGAGCGAGGCAGTCATTAAGGAGCTGCGCAGGCTGCAAGGCCTCGGGCTCATTACGCCAGCGCACTGCCTCCGCGCAGAGCGCTGGCGTCCGGCGCCATTCTGAGATCTTGTGCGTCGCGCTGCGGGTGACCGATAGCCAGGTGGGAGTCGATACCAAGACGAAGCTGATCCACACGATCCCTGGCATCGGCCGCGAACGTCTCGGACGTGGATGCACTGCCGTATCTGCTGCATGCTCGCGAGACGCGAGTCTGGGGTGGTCAGGGTTATCACGGGCAAACGGCCGTGATCCGTGCCCGGGCGTCACGTGCAAAGGACTTTACCAACCGCAAGTACCGTGGCCGAGGCTGGATCAACGAACTCGAAGATCAGTGCGGTGATGCCCAACAAACGCCGGAGCGAGACCCGTACGGTCACTCAACGATCGACCACGCCCATGACGAATTTCACGACGAGTTCTTCACAGCTTCGTAACGGTGAAGTAATTGCCGCACCCGCGCGAGTAACCTGTCGCTCATCAATTTATCAGCCAGGACACGCAAGGCTGTTTGGGTAACCTCGCGCATATGATTGCTGATCATCCGCAACACTCGCTGTGGCAACCAGAATATTCGCTCGATCTGATAACTACGCGGTACCCCGCGCAAGCACCACTCGCAGAAGTGCTCGCAATTGTTGGTCAACAGTCGATAACAGTTCTCCCCGACGCGTGAACGCGCCCGGCGAATGACCTCTTCTCGGTCAAAGAGAGCGGAGGGACCACACCGCATCCACAGCGGTCGTCCGGCGGCGAAATGTGTGAGCGCGACCTCTTCTACCGGACGGCGATGCAAAGCTCCGGCGAGACCACCGTAATGCACGACTTTGCCCTGACCGACGTAGATGCCATGGTGAAGATAGCCGCGGCGCCGCGAAACCACATGCGCCCCTAACGGCGGTTGCGCCTTGCTGCCCAGGCGAAGATCGCGCCAACGCAAGCCGTGATCGCCCCCGCCCCGGGCCCGCGAGATCCCCCAATGGGTACCGTCACGCTCCACACGGCCTCCTCAATAACCTGATGCACCCTGCTTGCCGACGTGCGCTAACGTGATCTAGCTTGTTGTTCAAGACGGCTGCTCCTACGCCGGGTTTCACGACTTCTTCGGGGTTGGGTCCTTCGTTGACAATGCGTCCACCGACGATCCTGTGGATGCGACGGATTGGGCACGTCGCTCGCAGGACAGTACAAAGCAATGCCTGTGCCAACCACGGCGCACTGGCCGGCTGGTCGCGCTAACTTGCGGACAAATCGCGATTTTCTGTTGGCAGTGACGCCCGAGCGTTGGGTACTAGGTGCGCACCGCGGTCATTATCGTGTGTTGCCAGCCGCCGTGGGTTGAGGTCAGGCGCAGCCGCTCGCGGCATCTTGCGGCGAGGCCAGGTAACACGCGAGAGTTCGACTCCTCTAACCGGAATTCAACTTGATAATTCGGTCGCTTCCGAACTTAGGTTCGGTACCCCGATGAGGTTTCGGCGCGATTCAACCAAGGTAATTCTAGGCAGGCGCCCCTATTAGGCGCCAAAGCCGCTGTGGCGCGACCGAAAATCACAGTTCGAGCACCACACTGATAGTAACCGTCCGGTCATGGCCGCATGGACAGCCTGATCAGGCGGCAAGGCGCCGCGACATTCCACGGCAGCAATTCGCAGATGCGATCGATCGGGTAGTCTGCGATGCACTCGAGCACTTGTGACGGGTAGCTTGCCGGGGTCCGGGTCGTGGCAGCCATTCCCTCACTCGTGCGGAGTGCCTGATGGAGAGATCTTGGGAATCAGCGGCCAGTTCTGGTCGCCGGCGCGGATGTGGCCCGGTCGATCGCGGTCCCATAACGACTTCGCAAACGGGTTGTTGTTGACGAACAGCCGCTCGTCCACCACCGCCCATTGGTGCGGGTCGCCATGCACTGTCGTGCCATGCGCCAGTGCGTACGCGCAGTACCCGCCGTACTGCGGGGCGTAACGCCGCGGATTGGCTGCGAACAGATCCCGATGCTCGGCGGAGGCGAACTTCCACGTCGCGCCCTGCCAGACCTGCGTATAGGTATCGCTGCCAGGCACCGGCCGCTGATCCGTGAAATATGCCACGACGTCATAGCCCTCCAGACCCACGCCACTGGTTGCATCGATCGGCGCCACCGGCTGAGTCTGCGACACCTTGCCGGGAGTCGCCGCACAGCCCGCGATCAGAAGCATCGCCAGGAGCGATCCGAATCCGAATGTCAGTCGTTGTCCAATGTTCATGCTCAATTGCTCCTCAGAAAAGACGCTCGCTTGAATTACTCGAGCCGGCGACGATATGCGATGGCGGCGAGCCCGGTCACGAGACACGTAAACGCCGCCACCGGCCACATCTCGATCGCCACCGCCGCGCCCGCATCGCCTCGCAACAGCACACCGCGCGCCGCTCGCACGAAGTGGGTGAGCGGCAGGGCCTCGCCCAGAACTTGTGCCCAGCTGGGCATGCCGCTGAACGGGAACATAAAGCCAGACAGCAACATCGACGGCAGATAGAAGAACACTACCGCCTGAATCGCCTGAACCTGCGTGCGCGCCAGCGCGGAGACTGCGAAGCCGGTAAGCAGGTGCGCCAGCGCGAGCAGCGCCGCGGCGAGCAACAGGGCCACGACCGGGCCCCGAACGGGTAGCCCGAACAGTGCATACGCGACGAGCAGCACGATCGCAGCCTGCGCGACACCCAGGAAAACATAAGGGGCGAGCTTGCCGACCATCGCGTCGACACCCGACACTGGTGTTACAAGCAAGCTCTCCCACGTGCCGCGCTCGCGCTCGCGCACCAGTGTCAGCGCTCCCAGCAAGAGCATGGTCACCATCACAATGACACCGGCAAGCGCCGGTGCGACGGCCCACGTGGTACGACCCTCGGGGTTGTAGAGCCACTCGACCCTCACGGGAACCGCCCGACCGGACTGCTGGCCAGGCGCCAGGTGTCGCCACAGCGCCGCCTCCAGCGCGAGCGCCGCGGGACGGACCGCGGCCGGATCGGTGGCGTCGATGATCGCGCGCGGCGACATCGCCCCTGTCACTGCGTCGTCCGGATCGCCCGCGGGCGGCAACTCGATGCCGATCAGCGCTTCATGCCGCCTGACCATGCGCGCCGCTTCGCCCGGAGCGAGCCCGTCTGCCAGCACCCTGAAATAGCCCGTGTCAGCGATGGCCCGTCGCAGCGCACCTTCGGGCGCAGCTTCCTCGCGCGCGATAACAATCGGCACGTTGCGCGGATCGAGGTTCACCGCGTAGCCAAACAGCAGGATCTGAACCGCTGGCACTAAGACGATCAGTGCCAACGTCGGCGGATCGTGGATCAGATGCAACGTTTCCAATCGCGTCACGGCAAGCCAACGCCTCAGCCGCAGCCTCAGCGCCCTTATCGGCTCACCGTGCATGGCTTGCGCTCCACTCGAGCACAGCGTCCTCAAGTGTCGGCGGCGCGAGCTCGACCGCAAAGTTCCGCCGCGCGGCACAGCCGGCGACATGGGCGGCCGCGTCGGTCGCAACCACCACGCGCAGCGAATCGCCGATCGGGTAACTCGCAATGACACCAGCAAGCGCCTCGAGGGATTCGACCAGTCCGAGCACGCCGGTGCCGCGGATCGTGAGCACCGTCGCTCCGGTCGCGCGCGCCAAGTCGGTCGGCGGGCTGTTGGCGCGCACCACTCCTGCGGCAAGCCAGATGACGCGCGCGCAGCGGTTCGCGTCTGATAGATCGTGGGTGCTCAACAGGATGGCGGCCTCCTCGCCGGCGCACCGGAGGATGTGTCGCCACACCACCTGTCTCGCGGCGGGGTCGAGTCCGGCGGTCGGCTCATCGAGCAACAGCAGCGGTGGTGCGTGCACCAGGGCGCACGCCAGCTGCAGCAGTCTTGCCCAGCCAGACGACAATCGCCCGGCCGCCAGGGTCACAAAGGGGGCGAGACCGAAGCGCTCGATGAGGCCGGCGACCGCCTCGCGTGGCTGCGCGAGGCCGAATACCTCGGCGCGGAACCGCAGGTTCTCACTGACCGACAGATTCGCGTACAGCGAGAAGCGCTGCGAAAGGTAGCCCACGCGGCGCCGTATCTCGCCGGCCTGGTGCAGCAGGTCGTGGCCGAGGACGGCTCCCCGACCGGTGTCGGGCGGTAGTAAACCGGCGAGCATCCGCAATGCTGTGGTCTTGCCACTGCCGTTCGCACCGAGCAGGCCAATGATCTCGCCCTTTTGCACGGACACTGACAATCCCGCGAGCGCCGGTCGCGCTCCGTAGCGCTTGGCAAGACCCTCCACCCGCACGACCGCAGTATCTCCCGCGGAGGGCGCCGCGTGCCGTTCAGCCATGGACATAGCGGAAGCCTCCGAACATGTGCCCAGTTGCCTCCGCGCCTAGGACCAACACCGACTCCCCTAGCTTCATGCGGCTGCGTAATTCGGCGAACGCCAGCCAGATCGCCGCTGACCCCGTGTTGCCCAAGCGATTGGCGTTCACAAACACGCGCCCCGGCGAAATTCCCAGGCGCGGCGCGAGAAGCTCCGCCATGCGCCCGTTCGCCTGATGAGGGATCACGTAGGTCACGTCCCGCGGGTCGACGGCTATCGAACGCGCTGCGGCCGCGCCCCACTCCAACAGCTCCATGCCGTGTTCTCGGACCAGCGCAAAGTCGTGCTCGAACTCCGGGACTCTTCCCCTGTGCGCCGGGACATCCGAGCCGCCGCTAACAAGTCGCACTCCCGGGCGAAGGCCGCGGCTCGACTGACCAAAAAACGCTTGGGACAGACGTTGTCGGGATGCGCTGGTGTCGGGCCCGAGCAGCAGCGCCGCTGCCCCATCACCCATCTGCAGCAGGTTAACGAGTTGACCCTGGTCTTCGGCAGCCCTGAGAGGATCGAAGTACACCGAACCTGTCTCAGAGCCCACGATGGCGATGGGTCCCGAGCCGGGGGTTTCGAGCAGTGCGTGCGCGAACACGAGTGCATTGGCAAAGCCGGTGCAAGCCTGGCGAAGCTCGACGAACGGACCGCGATAGTTCAGCAGCCGTGCGATGCGCACGACATTGGGTGGCACGAGCTCTCCTGGAGTGGCTGTGTGCGCAATGAGGTAGGCGAGATCCGCCACTCGCGCGCCAGCTTCCTTCAGCGCACGCTTTACGGCTATCGCCGCAAGTTCCGCATTTGTGTGACCGGGTCGGGTACCCTCGAACCGCTCGTCAAGCGCCCGGCTGATGTGGCGCGTCGCAATCCCCAGCCGGTAGCCAAGCGAGCGCCCGCGACGCCTTACGTCTACGGCGAAGCGGCTCACGAGTCGTTCGAGGAGCTCGTCGGTGGGCAAAGGCTCCCCGGGTAGAGCGGTTCCCGCCCCGAGCACAGCGAAACGCTGCCGACTGCTCCAGATGGGTGCGCCGTCGCGGGCGCCCTCAAGGCACCGCACGTCGGCGGTTGCAGAGTGGAGTGCACTCACGAAAACAGACTCCTCGGGATCCTGGCGAGCCGTTGCAGCACGGCGTCAGGACACACACCAAGATGTTCCAGCGCCTCGGCGCGACGCGCCAGAAGTCTGGTAAGGCTTTCGCGTGTTTCGAGAGCAAGACTGCGAAGATCGGCCGCACCGCACAACAGTTTGGCGTAGCTGTGCGCGATCGTGACGTGGAATACTTCATCCCTATGGATCTGCGCAAACAGGTTGGAGAGCGCCCGGTCCCTGCCGATTGCGCCGCGACGGCGCCGCAGCGCTCCAAGCACAACGCAGGCCGCAGAATCCAGCGCGGCGATACGCGCCAAATGCCGACCGAGTTGAGGCTCGCGCACGGCGCCGAAGAAGCGCCGCACCTCCTTCAAGAGATCCGGATCTGATCGCGGCGCGGGAAGAGCAAGCTTCAATCGCCGTAGCCACGTCGTGTGATGCTCCTCGTCAGACTGAATGCTGGACAATTCTTTTCGTGCCGCCGCGTCCAGCGCGGACGATCGCGCGTAACTCCCGAACGCCAATACCGCCGACTCCTCGCCGCAGAGCAGCACGGGCAGCAGCTCAGCGAGGGCTTCGCAGTGGCGCGTGTCAAGCCGCACGGTCATCGCGGTCATCGGCTGGTTGCGAGCAGCCGACACTGCGAAGCACCCGCGTCGCAGCGGCGACGATGTGTTCAGCAAGCGGCCTGCCGCCTGGTCGACGAGCCACACGAGCTCGCCGTCTACCGGGCGTATCAGCGCTGCGGGCAATTGCTCCGGCTCCCGCCTGTCCGCAACGACCGCCTTGAGTGACAGCGCCTTGTCCTCACCGCTGACAAGAAAAATCACACAACCGAGAACTCCCAGGCATTCGGATCGAAACTCAATGTGAAGTCACTCTTGGCGCTCATACCCCTGGCTCCGTTGTGCTGCAGCAAGCCCCGTACAAAGCAACGCCTGTGCCAAGCGCGGCACGACAGCCTGCGGGTCGGACTAAGTGCCCGACAAATGTGCAGTTTGTGTTGGTGTCGACGCGGCGATCGAGGTCGGCGGGAACGCAGTGCACATCGGTCCGTGCCCCCGCAATCAGTTGCTGGCCCGCAATAGGTTGTGGCGCATCGCAGCCGCCGACGGCGGCTACCGTGCCAGCTGCGATGGCGGCGGCTCAGAACCCCGCTGTACGCCGGCTCGAACCGGTGGAATGTGGTGGCACGGCGCGTGCAGCAAAAGTGCGCTCACTTATCAGGCTGGACGGAGGAGCCATGTCCCACGAGACGATCGCGGCACGGCCACAGGCACGGACATCGCTGAATGACTCGGTTTGGATCGCGCGCAGCGTGAACACGCACGCCGCGTTGTTCCGACTCGCGCGCATTACGGTGTGGCCCTTCATCGATTTGGGCATCCGCATATGGCTCGCGCAGATATTTTTTGTGTCCGGGGTGCTCAAGGTAGCCAACTGGCATACGGCGCTCGACCTTGCCGCCACGGAGTATCCGGTGAGCTGGATGGATCCGGTGACGGCTGCCTATACCGGCGCAGCGATCGAGGTGATCTGCCCGGTGTTCCTGGCGGTGGGACTGATGACGCGATACGCCGCGGTACCGATGCTGATCCTGTCGTTGGTCATCCAGTTCAGCTACCGGTCCTTCGACAGCCAGATCTTCTGGGCCTGTCTGTTCGGCTGGTACGCGGTGCAGGGTGCCGGACCGCTGTCTCTCGATCGGGTGCTGCGTCGCGGCCTCGAGGGCAGCGCGATTCCACTCGCTCCGCGCATCGTGCGCGCCTCGGCGTGGGTCCGCCTTCGCATCGCACCTCCGTATCTGAGCGCGATGCGGATATGGCTTGCGACGGCCTTGCTCGCGAGCAGTGCGGACCCGTTTGCACGCGGCAGCGGCGCAGCATTGGTGCGGTGGCTGCCACTCGAGACCATGGCGCACTACCCCGCCCGACTGGCTCTCTACGCGGGCGTCTGCCTGCTCGTCGGCTTCGGCACCCGTTACGTCGCAATCGGACTCATGGTCGTTACCGCATTAGGTGCAATGATGGACGTGCGCGCGGGGAACGAAATCTACTTGTTGATGACGCTTGCCATTCTTGCCGCTCACGGCCCGGGCCCGATCTCGGCCGACTCGGTTCTCACCGGCTGGCTCAAGCGGCGCTACCCGGCAGTCGAGGGCAAGGCGGCGTTCGCGCTCGATGGCCTGCCGCGTGTTGTGATTGTCGGCGCCGGTTTCGGCGGTCTCAGCTGCGCAGCCGCGCTGCGCGGCGCGCGAGTGTCAGTCACACTCGTCGATCGCGCGAACTATCACCTGTTTCAGCCGCTTCTCTACCAGGTCGCGACCGCGGCGGTCTCGCCCGGAGATATCGCGTCCCCGATTCGCCCGCTGTTTCGGGAATCCTTCAACACGCGGGTCTTGCTCGGAACGGTGACAGAAGTCGACACCGGCAGGCAGGTGGTAAAGCTTGGCACCAAGGAGCTCGGGTATGACTACCTGGTTCTCGCCACCGGAGCAGCGCACAGCTACTTCGGCAAGGACATATGGCAGCCCTTCGCTCCGGGCCTCAAGTCTATCGAGGACGCCACCGAGGTCAGGCGTCGGTTGCTCACGGCATTCGAGCAGGCAGAAGCGACCGACGATCCCGAGGAGCGCCGCGCGCTGCTGACGTTTCTCATCGTCGGCGCCGGCCCGACGGGCGTCGAACTTGCCGGGGCGATTGCCGAGCTGGCGCGTTTCGGCATGGAGAAGGAATTCCGCCGCTTTGATCCGGCCAGCGCTCGGGTGATTCTCGTTCAGTCGGCACCGCGGGTGCTGCCGACATTCGATGCCAAGCTCGCCGCGATTGCCCGGCGGTCGCTCCAAAAGCTTGGGGTCGAGGTGCTGGTCGGGAGCCGCGTGGATCATATCGATGCACAAGGCGTGTCAGTGAGCGGCCGGCGCATCGCCGCCCGCACGGTGCTATGGGCCGCAGGCGTCACAGCGTCGCCGGCGGCCAAGTGGCTCAAGGTGGAAGCCGACGGCGCCGGCCGTGCGAAGGTCGGCGCGGATCTCAGCATTGCGGGATTCCCCAACGTCTACGCGATCGGCGACACGGCGCTGAGCAACGCCTGGAACGGTCAGCCGGTTCCCGGACTGGCGCCAGCGGCAAAACAGGGCGGCGCCTACGTCGCACAGGTCATTCGTGCGCGAGTAACTGGGCGAGCGCCACCGCAGCCATTCAGGTATCGGCACAGGGGTAGCCTTGCGACGATCGGGCGCAAGTCAGCGGTTGCCGACTTCGGATTCGTCAAGCTTTGGGGCGCACCAGCGTGGTGGCTCTGGGGGCTCGTTCACGTCGGATTTCTGGTGGGTGCGCGCAACCGGGTTGCCACGATGACCAACTGGTTCTGGGCATACCTGACCTTTACCGGCGGCATCCGCTTGATCACCGGCGGGCCCGGAGCGCAGCCTGGAGAGGCTGCGTCGGCGCGGTAGTCTGTCAGCGTCAACCACCCACTTGGCCCGATGAAGCATCGTCAGAATGTGGCTGCGCTGCACGCGCGGTTCGCGGGACGCTCGCCAGAGATCGCCGAATCATCGTCCGCGACTGGTAACGGGCCGCCGCCACCGGTTGTGGTCCGCGCAAGAACCACGGGCGACCAACGGCGTTCCACCGCAATTCTCTATGGCACGGCGTTTGCAGCAAGGTACCCGGCCGGTTCCTCTGGCGCCGGAGCAACGGTTTCGATTTTCCACCATTTTTGTCTAAGGAGTCTTTGCATGATTACCTCGGCCCGAACAATCGCCGCGATCAGCAGCCTGCTTGCGCTCGGAACGCTGTCCGTCGCAACGCTGGCCGTTGCCGCGGACAAGCCCGACGTTGAGAAATGCTATGGCGTTGCCAAGGCCGGCAAGAACGACTGCGCGGGTGCCGCTCACTCGTGCTCCGGTCAGTCGAAGAAAGATGGCAGTTCGAAGGAATGGGTGTCTCTTCCGAAGGGCACCTGCGAACGGATCGTCGGTGGATCGCTGACGCCTGGGAAGTAACAGTCGCCCCGTGCGCGTCGAGCCGCACATCCAGTCGCCCCTCTCCTCGCACGTCGAGGAGAGGGGTACGCCCAAGGCAGCCGGGCTGGCCGGTGTTGGGTTGCGCGCTCAGCACCACACGGAGATTCTGTCTCGGTTACCGCAGGTCGGCTGGTTCGAGGCACACAGCGAAAACTACCTCGCCGCAGGTGGAATGCACCGCGAGCAGCTGCTGCAAATCCGCTGTCGATACCCCATCAGCCTCCACGGCGTGGGCCTGTCCTTGGGCTCGACCGACCCATTGAAGCGGGAGCACTTGCTCGCACTGCATCGATTGGTCCAGACCGTCGAGCCGGTCTTCGTCTCGGAACACCTGTCCTGGGGCTCGATCGACGGGACATTTCTTAATGACCTGCTGCCATTGCCCCATACCGACGAGGCCCTGAGGCACATGAGCGCGCGCGTGACAGAAGTCCAGGATTTTCTCGGGCGACAGTTGCTGATCGAAAACATCTCGAGCTACCTCCGCTACCGGTGCGCAGAAGTACCGGAGTGGGAGTTTCTCGCCGCCCTGGTGCACGAGACCGGCTGTGGGCTGCTGCTGGACGTCAATAACCTGTTCGTCAACGCAATGAACCACGGGTTTGACGCACACACCTTTTTGCACGGGATTCCTACGAGCGCTGTCCAGGAGATTCATCTCGCCGGTCACACGGTGATGCAGCTGGAAGGGCGCGATATCCGTATCGACACGCACAGTACCCACGTATCGCCGGAGGTGTGGCGCCTGTACAGCGCAGCACTCAGCCGCTTTGGACCCCTCCCCACGCTCATCGAGTGGGACGCGGAGATACCTGAACTCTCCGTCCTCGAAGCCGAGGCCGACCAGGCCAGGTCCATGTTGGAGTCGTCCCGTGCTGCCGCTGCGTGACCTGCAGCAACGGTTTGCATCCCGGCTGCTTGAGACCGATTCGGCGTCGGTCCTGGACTGGATCCGCGCAGACGGCATTAGCGCCTTGGCACGCGTTGAGATCTACCGCAACAATCTCCACGCGGGATTTACCAAAACGCTGGGCCTTGAGTTCCCCGTTATCCAGCGACTGGTTGGCCAGGCTTACTTTACACAGTTAGCGTTGGCCTTTCTGGCATACCACCCCTCTCGCTCGGGCGACCTGCATCATGTGGGCGCTCCGTTTCCGGGCTTCCTGCAAAAGCAATTCGCCAACACGGACTACTGGTATCTGGCCGACGTCGCCCGACTCGAGTGGGCGTACCAGGAGTGCCTGGTCGCCGAAGACTCGGACTGCCTGGACCCGCAAACTCTGCGGAACATCCCAGTGGATGCCTACTCGAATCTCCGCTTCACGATTCGGTCCGCGTGCCGCCTCGTCGACTCTCCCTTCCCAATCCTACGCATTTGGGAGGCGAATCAGTCCGCTGCGGCGCTGCCCGACTTCATTGATCTCACCACCGGACCGGATCATGTCGTGCTGGTGCGCACGCCGGCAGGGCTCCACCTCAGCCGTGTGCCCGCCGGAGACTTCCAGTTGCTGACGGGCTTTGCCGCCGGCCAGACACTCGAGCACGCATTGGAAGCGGCATTGAGCCGCGACGCTCAGTTCGACCTTGGAGCCGCACTACGACGCTGTATGGGCCTCGGAGTGTTTGGACACACGACGTTCTACTAAATACTTTCAAGGAGTTTCAAATGTCCCCATTACTGAAGCTGGCCGGCGCGCACGTTGCACTCGGGCGGTTGCTGGATCACTTTCAATCGCCGGTTCTGCTTGCGACTCGCTTCTACGTGGGCTGG
>Ga0306920_100011723_pt1 | contig 11869 bp, 16 predicted proteins | sample flu12Cox44000170_FD_204666 | JGI IMG/M metagenome (GOLD analysis project Ga0306920, IMG submission 204666) | Lab enrichment of tropical soil microbial communities from Luquillo Experimental Forest, Puerto Rico - flux4day.12C.oxic.44.000.170 (v2)... | ecosystem: Environmental > Terrestrial >...
CGTACGCTCACTTTATGGCACCGGAAGTTCTCGAACTCTACGTCGCCGGCCTCCGCAAGGCCGGGATGCCGGAGGAATGAAGGCCGCCCACTTCGGTGTCCGTTACGCCGCCATGCCGCGCGGACCTGGATCGGGCCGTTGTGGCTCCCGCCCGTTTCGAGCTAGGGATTTTCTCGACCATTTCGGAGGGGTTTCGGGTGAGTTTCCGTGGCCCCGGAAAGCCACACAATTCCTAAGGCCACCGCGGCTAAGCCATTGGAAAGGCGAGCAGGGGTCCAGTAAGCCACAGCGCAATTTCCTCTAAGTCATTGGTCCAGTTATCGTATGTTCGGATTTGCCTCTGTCTAGGTCCCCGTTTGCCGCTGGAGCCTCGATGGGGCCGGCCGGGGGGAACATGGGGGCGGTGTGGGGTCTGAATTTGGCCCTGGAACTGGCTCCCGAGGCTCCCGAACCCCTATACCGATCGGGACCCGGTCGAGATCCCCGATAGCCGACCATCCGGTTTCGGAGGGTCTGCCGACGGGCCAGCGGCAGCACAGACTAGGAAATCCGCCACCTCTAGGGGCAAGATCCGTGGTCGTACCATAAATGAGGCCATGAAATTGAGCTTGGAGGGGCCTCACGGCGTGGATTTGGAGGCTCGCCGGCCTCCTAACCTGAGATTGATCCTCCCCCCTCCCTTGAAACTATGGGCTGATCGCGCGCGTGAGGGAAGGTTCGCCTGGCTGATGATAGATCTTATCTGCGAGTTTGGTGTGCCCGGCTGATGATAAGTCTGGGCGATGATAGATCAGATCTAGCTTGGCTCGGTTCCCCCACCGGCTTCGCCGGTGCCGGGGCACGCCCCGGACCCCGAGGGCGAACTTTTTTGTGCCGGCCGATGCCAACACCGGGGTTCTGGCCGTAGATCTATTGAGAGCCAAGCTGCATTTGGAACCTCCTCGGGTTCTACGTCGGGCCTCGGTGATCTACAAGCGCGAGGTGGAGAATGTGTGCATGCACCATGGTGGACGTTTCACGCTGGGTCCGCGTAGATCCTTCGGTGATCGACCACACAATATCTTGTGGTTCACCGATCTAGATGTGGTGTAGTTCACACAAGACCTAGTGGTCAGCAAAGTTTCGACCACTAAACGTCCCCACCAAACCATTTAAATCATTGAAAACCCGACAATCCGGTCTCGCTACGTCCGGTTGGAGCTACCGCTGGCGGGGTGGGGGGTCCGATTTGCTACAAAGTAATCATCGGACCCCAGCTCCACACGAAAGGAACCGAAGTGCCCACTGAAGCCAGAGATCTACTCACTGTTCCCCAGGCCGCAGAAGCCTTGGACAAGTCCATCCCCACGATCCGCCGCTGGGTTCAAACCCGGAAGCTCGCCCATTACCGGATCGGTGGCGAGGTGCGGATTGGACGGGATGATGTCGCGGCGATGATTGCCGCCGGGAGGCGGCCGGCGCTGGCCTGACCCAACTGACAAGCATCTAGGAACAAAAGAGAAGCCCGGGGCGAAATAGTGCGACCCGGGCTTGAACTCTCATCCATCCCTTGCAGGGGAATGGTCAACTAATCAGGGCGTAGGAGGCGCCCCAGTGATGAGTAATGTAGCACAAGAGACCCCCGGTTTCAAGCCCAAGGGGGCGGAAAACAATGTTTTTTCTGCGGCGGAACCCACCCCACAAAAGAGGCTCGGCGCGGGTGAGACCTGGATCACACTGACCTTTTGGGACGGGAGGACCCTCCGGTACTGGGGCGATCCCGAGGAGCAGATAGACTGGGACGAGTTCGAGAGAAGCCCGGAGCAAGACGAGCCGGACGAAATACCTGGTCCACCTCTCGACGACGATTGGCCGGATAAGGACGAAATAGGTCCGGAGCCTCCCGCAAAATGCCAAATTGCGGGCGGTCAGATGGGTCGTAAGCCGTTGAGAACAAAGAATAGTGTCACAAGCCGGAACAATGTCTCATTGGGGAGTTCGACACTTACACTTTCTAACCTCGGGGAACCACCCTCCGGCGCCAAACTCATAATCGCTTTCGACGCCGAATGGGTTGAAGAACGCGAACCGCCTGATCCCGACGCCGAAGACCTAGAGCCCCCCGAACCGGCGCCTCGAAACCGAATTTTGTCGTATCAGTACGCTTGCCGGTTTGTCCTAGGGCCTGATGAAGAGCCCGCCCCGGACTGTGAATGGTCTGGGATGGTCTACACACGCCACGCCACCGCCATTCTACACCCCGACATGAGCGAGGCGGCTTTGGCTCTCATCCCAGACCGCATCGAGTTTGGCGAGTTATTGGGCCGAGCCATCTCCAAAGGGATCGAGCTGGGGAAGCTCCGTGAGTGGCCAAAGGAGGTTATCGCCGCCGGGCACTGGACCCGTGCCGATCTTTCCGCGATGGCCGACTATGCCGAAATCAAAGACCAATTCGACGCAGTCCACAAAACCTACGTCTCATTCAAAGCCTTCACTGCGAGCTTTACCCAAAAAGATCGGCACGTTCGCAAATTCAAAGTTCGGTTATTCGATACGATGTTGCTGTCCCCCGGCGGCCACTCGTCACTAGAGGCGCTCGGCCAGCTCTACGGTCTTCAGAAATTCGAGACCGGGTTCAAGGAAATCGACGGCGCCAGGGTAGAATACAAAAGCAACATGGACCTTTATCTCGCTGACAAACCAGAGGAGTTCGAGACCTATGCCCTGCGCGATGCGGAAATCTGCGCATTACATGTTCAGAAAATGATGAAATTTGCGCGGGACGATCTGGGTTTGGACTTTCGCAACCCCCCAATCACCCTCGGGGGGATGGCCGTCAAATTCCTTCTACGACATTGGAACGATCAAGGTATTGACCTTGGCAAGGTGAACGGATTTGTGGTTCGAGAGGAGAAAGTCTACAATCAAGATCGGCGCGAGTATGCGACGCGGAAATGGGAGGAGCCGAACCCGAACGTTGAAATTCACCGAACTTTGTCGGAGTTATCCTTTTATGGCGGCCGCAACGAGACATTTTGGTATGGGCCAACCCAGATAGGGGATTTTAAAGAGTTTGACATAGCGGGGGCTTACACCACGGCGCTCTCGTCACTTCAGATCCTCGATTACTCGAAAGCTCGTTTCTCCGACAATCCATGTGATTACAACGCCGACCAGGTCGGGTTTGCCAGGATCAAATTTCGTTTCACGGCGGGCACCCGCTACCCCAGTCTCCCAGTAAAGGCAGACGATCAGCGCGGCCTTGTTTACCCTTTGAGTGGGACTACTTACGCCACCTCGCCAGAAATTGCCGTTGCCCTGCACCTCGGCGCCGAGATCGAGATACTGCATGGTGTGATCATTCCGCGGATACCCCAGACGGAGGTGAGACCTTTTGAAAGCGTGATCTCAGAGCTGAACAACCGCCGCCGGCAGTATCCCGATAAGAGTTTTGAAAATGAAATGTACAAGCAGCTCGGGAATAGCCTTTACGGGAAGACGTGCCAAGGGATTAAAGGCAAGAAGGCTTACAACACCCGAACCGACGAGCACGATGAGATTGGCAAGAGCCGGATCACCAACATCTTCATCGCGGCACATGTCACTGGGCTTATCCGCGCCTTACTGAGTGAGCTGATCGCCGGCGTCCCAGACCGCTACACCATTGTCAGCGCCACCACCGATAGCATCATCACCGATTGCCCGATTGAGGAAATCCCCCTAACCGGACCAGTCGCTAAATGCCTCGGCCGGGTTAGGAAGAGACTTGCGGGCCTCGATGCGTCGGGTCGGACCGGCACGAGGTTATTGGACGTGAAGAGCCTCACCTCCCGTCTTCTCTCCTGGCGCACCCGGGGGATTGCAACGCTTGTTCCAATCTCCGGCGAGCAGATCAAACTGGCAAAAGGGGGAATGAAGGTTCCCGCCTATGGTCTAACAGCCCAAAACGACTGGCTCGTGTGCGCCGTGTTAACAAGCCCCCCGAGGGCAAAATTCACAACCAAAGATCCTCTGCCATTCACAACCGCCCATCGCAAGGCCGCCGATCACCGGTTTGTTGAGGTCGAGAAGACCGCCAATTTTGAATACGACCACAAGCGCCGGATTGTCTCTCCCGACCAGGTGCAAATACCAGTGCCAGGAGAAACAGATGTCACTGTGGAGCACCTCAGCACCGGAACCATACCCTGGCAAACCGTCACTGATTTCAATGCGAACCGCGCGCTATTCGAGCAATGGAGGTTTTCGGGGGAGGGCCGGCGGCTTAAGACGATTGCCGACTGGGAGGACTGGCAACAGTTTCTAGCCGGCACCGCCGCATCCGTCGCCGGGATCAGGCGCTCCAAAGGTGGGGTCGTGCAGCAAGCTCTTCGGATTGTTCGCAAAGCCTATGTGTGGCAGCTATGGGGGCTAAGGCGGCGCGGCCCGGGAAGTAGCTATCGAGAGGTTGCCGAGAGGTTAAGCGCGGCGGGATATCCTACCAAAGAGCAAGACTTCAAGAACGCCTCGCGAGATGATCACCCTGTGGTGCCCGAAAATGTCATCCCCGCCGAGGCTCCAGGGGTTCGGGATCTGGTTCTCGCCCTCGTGGAGCTTTGGCCCTCGCTAGAGTGGGAGCGGCTTGTTCTCGATCCTCCGACGGGGTGGCTTGATAATTCTACACAAAAAATCTGTGATCGCCCGCAAAACGGCGAAATGCGGGAGGTCGAACAGCCTGTAACCCATTGGGAACAAACAATAGTGTCAGATCCTGGTATGAAGTGTCCATGGGGGGTTCTGAAACTTACACTTTCCGCCCACGAGCCCACGCCCCTAGTTCCTGTTCGACCCGCGAACTCCGGGTTCCGTTCAAAGAGGATCGCATGAGGGCCATCATTTTCAACCTGGACGAAGAGCGAGGCCGCCGCCGTTCCCAGGAACCGGAGGTGTCACCGTCTCCAGTATCTCCGATCCCGTCCAATCTGCACTGGAAGCTCTCCCAGCGCGGCAATCCCTACGTGGTCGTGAACGACGCTTTCCACATTGTGGTTTTCCGGCGCGGCAGTTGGGCCTTTCGGATCGAGGATTTGAGGACCGGGCAGGCTTGGTTCTCGGAGCGCCGATATGAGAGTGAGGACGCCGCGCGGGCTGACGCGCTCCTAGCGGTGGGGCAGCTTCGAGGGAAAGAGCCTGAGCGGCTAGCTTAATCGAGCCGTCGCCATCCAACAGAAGGGAAGTGGCGGGGTGGTGGAGGGAGGAGCCGGCTGGAAAGTCCAGCCGCGCCCCCCGGAGAACACTCGGTTCAACGCGCGGCCCGAGCATGTCCTCCAGGATTTCGAGAGTGATCCGCGGCTTGGGGTTAGCCCCCTAGCCAATTGGCGTTTCCTCCCTCAGCACCCTCATGAGAGCACGAGCCGCAGTCAATCACGAGTTGAATAACAAGTCAATAAATTTTCGCGAAAGTCTAGGCCCTCGAACCTCCCCTTGCACAGGGGACCGACCAAGCGCGTCATTGAACTAACCTTCTTCTCAAAATGGCCAGGCCTGGCGCTATGACGGCCAAGCCGAAGCCAATGAGGAGACCGCAAGCCAGATCGCTGCCCAAAGCCCAAGCGAGAGGAGCAGCGCCATCAAGCCAGCTCCTGGCGTCAGCCGTACAGAGCGCCTGGCGTTCTGCGCTTTCCGATAGACAGCGGTTCCGGCTCCGCCCAACTAACCAAGTTCCGACAGCAGATGCTTGCAAGCCACGACCAGCGCGCCCTCGCCGTAGAGCGTGAGCGTCACGGTGAGTATGGCGCCCCGCGACCTTAGCTCACCAACCCAAGACTGTCTCCGCGGCAACTGTTCCGTGGCCGCCCCCATGCTCGCCCTCCCGAAACTAAACACGGCTGCCCCTGTGCAACTACCGAAAACCGGCGCTTACCAGGTGAACGGAGGCACAAAAGTGTCAAATAGCTCTTTTCGCAGCTTATCCCCGTTATCCCCGTTTTCCACAGGGTGCTGATCGCGCGTTTCAGCTTTGCGGCCGTCGACGCCCGTCAGGGGGAAGGCTGCGCAGAAGCCGGGGGTGACCCCACCACCCTCGTCCCGTTGACACTGATGAGCCGGTACACGAGGCGCCGGCACGCCGAACTTCGGTCGGCCGATTGGTCCACTAAACCTGTGGATAAGTCTGTTAACAACCTCCGCCCCAGATACGGGGAGCCAACGCAATTATTACATTTCGACGGTTTGCCTAAAATATAGGCGGATGTGGTAAGTGAGGATTTTCCTCGACCTTCAGATGAATATGGCTCATTAGCGGGTAGGAATGTAACATTTCGTTAACATGTATGTCACAATTCAGTGACTTACAGGGGCACGTCGGATCGTGCTCGATCCTGTGGATAGCTCCGGGGGCGAGGGCACGGCAGGTCTTAGTTTTCGCGTCGCACGGGCAACTCTCTCGCCGGATCGGGCTCGATCTTAGTCCCCTCCCGGCAACCGATTACCATGCTGGGAAGCTCACGCATCCGGCCCGTGCCAGAACCACCGGGGGTTGACTTTATCGCCTTTCCGACTGATCTGTACCTGCGTCCCCACCTCAGGCCTCGGTATTCATCACTGGGGCTTCTTTTTTGGTCCGGCCCCGTGGCCGCCCGGATCAAGGTCGAGGCCGCCGCACGACAGCTTCATGTGGGAGGGCGCGTCCCCACCAAATCTCGGCCCCAACTCGCGGCCGAGGAAGATCTGGGACCTTCGAGCGTAACCCGCGGGCTTGGGGTTAGCCGCGACGGACAGAGGGAGGAGCCGGCTGGAAAGTCCAGCCGGGCCCCCCGGCGAACCCTCGGTTCAACTCGCGGCCCGAGCAAGTCCTCCAGATTTCGAGAGCGAACCGCAGGCTTGGGGTAGCCCCCAAGCCCAATTCGCGTTTCCCCCTCAGTACCCTCATGAGAGCACAACCAATCAATCACGAGTTGAATGAGAAGTCAATAATTTCCGCTAGTCCAAATGGTCATCGCTCGGCCTCCGAGTTGGTCTTGTCGCCGAGGTCACGCAACTCCTCTTCGATGTCGGCGATGAGACCTCTCACTCGCTGTCGGTGGGCCGGCGGATCGAGCACGAGCGCGATGCCAACGGCAAAATTATCGCGTCGCATCTCGTAGAGGAAGCCGCCGCCAAGGCCATGAGAGACGAAGAGATGCTGGCGGGAGATCGAGGACTTCATCGAAGGCTTCAATCAGCCGGCCTTATCCAGGCATGCGGGTCAATGGCGTCCGGGTGCAGACCTGGTCGAGCCAGCGCGGCATGAGCGGTCTCTAACACGGAAAATCAGCCCTACTTTGATGCAGCCTTGACGAGTATCAACGTACAGGTGACAGTCAGGCGGCCAACGCCACCGACAAGTGAGTGCGCTGAGAAGCGGCGAGCTGCTCGCGCCATCAGAGGGGAGAGGAATTATGCCAATCGTAACCAATTTCGCCTTTCGCCAAGAATTTGCTGCCGGCACTACTATTCCCGCCGATCTTCTTGGCCCACTGCGTGGATTTGTTGGGGATCAACCCGAACTTGTTGGGGGTCAACCCGAACGTCGCTGGAGGGGTACCGGGTTCAATTTGATCTGGCGGCCCAACTTCGGTACCCAGTTCGGAGGGAAGGATTTCTTTTTAGAACTAAACCTCACGTACGAGACACTCGCATTTCGGGATATTACCGGGAGTGGCATTGCGAACCGAGGATCGCTTCAAGCCGACGCTCGTCTCGGAGGCCTCGGATATCTCCAAACGATCGTGGACCGGATCGACAGCTCTCCCCAGCATTTCGAACCCGGCGTTTGGGCGAACGTACCTCAAACCGTCAATCCCAACGAACCCCCCACAGTCGTGCGCATGGGATCTATTCCGCACGGCACGACCATTAATTTGCAGGGTAGAGGCTTTCCGGCCCCGAGACCGTTATTCGCTACTGCCAGCATAACGCCCTTTCAGATTGGTAGCCCGGACGACGGGCACACCAACCTCCGACGTTTCGACGAAGAAGACATTACAAAACAAAGTTCGTCGCGCACTGACCCCCTCCCTCCAGGTCTGACGCAAGATCACCTGACTAATCCAAATCTGTTCTTGTCCGAGGTGATCGACGCGCAGACCGTGATCAACACCACCGTTTTGGAGATCGCGTCCGACACGAGCCCAAGTTCGGTGCCCAATTCCGGAGGCGGTATCGACAACATAGCTTTCCTGGAAGGGACGGGCTCCCCGCCCGCGGGTGGACCGAACGCTAAGGTGTCGCACGTAACGGCCACGTTCTGGATCGAAAAGGTCAAAGGTCCGCTTGGCAATGAGTTCGACCAGCTACAATACACCCAACGGGTGCTACTGGACTTCAAGGGGTTGAGTTGGCCTCACATCACGGTAGCAACCCTCACAGTGGACCCGACGCTGGTTGGCCAATAGCTAGCGCGGCCAATAGCTAGCGCGGCCAATAGCTAGCGCGGCCAATAGCTAGCGCCTCTTGTGGTGGCCCTTGCTCGATGGCTCGTATTTCCGTCGCTCGGCAGTGGTGCCGGGCGAGCGGGCTCCGGCACGATCTCCTTCAGTGCCACAATACGCGGACTGAGGGGGTAGCGATCACTGTGGGTGATGTTGTGCAGTTCGCGGATCAGCGTTTCGGCCTGCACGTCGTTTTCGCTGCCCTGCTGCTAACACGAAGGCAGCTTGAACACTCGCGGGCTCTTCCGCCTGCCTTCTTGCAATTCGCTGAAGGTCAAGTGGTAAAAGTCCGTCAAGTCTTCGACATCCTTGGCAGCTTCCTGATAGAAGTTGGGTAGCATTTCAGGATGCACCTCGAATGTTCGGAAGAACTCGGCAGGGGTCATGCCTTGCATGTTACGCACGCCCTTGAGCAACTCGACGCCACGAATATCTGTCGGAACGATTATTTTGGGCATCAACGTCGTGGCGAAAGTCAGAAAGAGCGCCATGTGATGTGTTCGCTCTCCGAACATGTGCTCGTAGTTCACGACTGTGATGAAGAGGCTCATCGCGTTCGTCATCGCAATATCACGCACGGGAAGATCCGCTGCAAAGTCGAGATCCGCGTGCTTGAAGTAATTGTACGTTTCCCGGTGCCGCTTGAAAAACTCGTCGTGGTACTCGTCCTTGATGTACAGCTCCCAATCGATACGAAGTTCGTGGCCTTTCTGCTTTGCGAGGTCGATGAGGATTTTGTCCGCCGAATGGACGAGAAGGTGGACGGCAAACGGGTCTTCCATCCTGGCGATAAGCCGGATGGCCGCGTGAATGAGATGCCGAAGGGCCTCACGCTTATCGAGCATACGCCGCGGTTCCGGCAAGTCGCCATCGTTGATAGTGGTCATCGAAAGACTACCGTCGTCTGCGATACCGTCCCCGTCCTGGCGGCTCGTAATGCCGTCGCGGGGGCAAGGGCTCTCGTGCCGGCTCCGGCCTGATCTTCTGGAGGATCGCCCGCAAGATTTGGATGCGAGGGGAAAGGGGATAGCGGGCATAGTTGATGGTACCGCCCAGCTCCTGGGCGAGCGCCTCGGCTTCCGCGTCGGTTAGGTCAAGGTTCATGAGCCGGATATGGGATCGGGATCGACCCTGGCCCACCCCTGGCTACCTCTCCCTCAAACCCGGCTGAAATCGAACGCCTGGTCCGCCGGTACGAACATCGGCCGCTTCAAGGAATAACACCCCGGCGTCTTCAAGGGCGCGCTGGATCGCATTCAGATTGTCGGCCCGGATGGTGGGCACCCCTTCGGCGGTTTCAGCTCGCCGGATCGTGGCTTCGCTGGCGCCGGATTTATCCGACAAATCGGCCACGCTCCAATCAAGCAGGGCACGGCCAGCGCGAATTTGCGGCCCGATAATCATCCTGAGGGGAGGTTTAGTCATGTCGGCATCTGCCGCAAGTAAGTGATCGATTTCCGTCATAATGTGGATATTTTCATCATTTTGCTTGCAAAACATCATAAGGTGGTGCACATGATCACAATCACCAACCCCCAATCTGGGGAGCGCCATGAACCCCCGTCTAATCATCACCCTTGCGTCTCGTGAGGACCCCCGGACGGTCTCGGGATACTTCGACGGGAGCCGAGCCGGTTTCACCACCGACCGACGGCGGGCCAAATCCTTCCCCACCCGCCGCGAGGCCTGGCAGGCCCTCAGGGAGCTGCGCCAGCCGTTCCCGAGCCAAGCGATCCGCATCCAGGCACGATTGGGCCAGAGGATGATCGGGTTCGCCGCGGGGATTGCCTTGGCCGCCGCGCTCGGGTCCTGCGCTAGCCCTGCCGAAGTTCAACAGCGCGAACATCTAGCCTGCCAGGGCTACGGGTTCACCTCCGGGACCCCGGAGTTCTCCTCCTGTCTGTTGTTCGTGGACCAGGCCCGTCTCAACCGAAACGCGGTGGAAGATGCATCGGGGCCGCCGCCTGACCCGGCCCAGATACCCGCCATGCCCGACAACCGCTTCCGGTTCTTCGTCCCCGCGGGCGGTGGCGCGTTTATGGAGTTACCTTAGCCGAGGCCAGACGCGCCCGCCTCCCGCTCATGAGCTGGCTTCTCGACGCTATCCTGCTCGGCATGGGCCTTTGCGCGCCCGCCGGCTTGGGTCTCAGCCTCGGCCTCTTACTGGCCTCTGTTCGGCTATGAACTGGTGGCGCTTATTCGTGCAGCCCCAAGCAGCAATACTGCGCGCGTTAACATTGATTAACAAAAGACCCGTAACGGGAACGTGCTGCAAAGTTCCTGGGGCAAATAACCGCGAGCGCCCGCGCTCAACGGATGGTAGATGCACACGTGTTCAATGAACGGAGAGGGCCATGAAGATCATTGCTGGGGCAGCGTTGTTAACCCTGGTTGCGTCGTCGGCTCAAGCCGGGCCACGGGAGGAGATCTACGAGTTCACGGTGATCACCGATACCTTGCAGACACCGCCGCTCTGCAGACCCAGTCCATGTACCTTTACGGAGGGTAAAGTACCTTACAAGTTGGCAACCTTGACCCTGACACACGATGCCCTCAGAGACCATCAAGCACAGTTATCGGATCAGACCAATCCCCCGACTGATGATGGCCGGGTAATTAGCTTTATTGTCCCAGGTTCGTACTTTCTAAGCATACCCGCGACCAACCCACTTTGCCCGGCGGGCTACCCCAACCGCCTGTTCCAAACCATCCCTCCATGTTCGTCTGTAGCAAGGTTCAAATTAGGTGGTGACGGGTATACTCTCGATCTCGGGCCGATCATCGGCAATCATCTCAGCGGGGTTATCGACATCCTGGATGAGCAGCCGCACGGCCTTGGTTGCAACCTGCGAATGCAGGGTAGCAACGGGAATTGGTCCGGGACGTGGCAGTGCGGCTTCTTCGAGACTAGTATACTACACTCGTTTCACGCCATTGCGATGCGGGTAGGGCACGAGCACGAGCACGAAAAGGTATCGGAGCGCTAAGAGCAGGAAAGAAAGCGGCACCGACCGCGGCGCCCACGGCCCCGATCAAGCCCTGAGCTGGACCAGCCCCGCCAGATACTCCCCCCACCCTTCCAGCGCCTTCCTCTTCTCCTCCAGGTACTCGTACCGATCGTAAATTCCGGTCACAGTGCGGTCTGCATGGTTGAGCACTCGGGCGATGACGAAGCGCGAGACCCCGAGCTTGCCCAAGCCGGTGGCCATGGTCCTGCGCAGGTCATGTATCCGCCATGGCTCCCCGCCCCACTCCCCCTCGGCAAGGAGATGGTCGAGCCTCGCCTTGACCTTTGAGAAACCGCTGATCGGCCGGCCTCCGAGGGCCATAAAGACCCAGTCAAGTTCAGCCATTCCTTCGATCTGCATGTAGCGGCACTGGAGCAGCCACTCGTCGTTCTGCTCGAGCAGCACGGCGCCGATCAGCCGGGTGATGCTAGC